>ENA-ORTY01000125-ORTY01000125.1-human-gut-metagenome-genome-assembly--contig:-NODE-125-length-97288-cov-44.442545_pt1 | contig 97288 bp, 70 predicted proteins | sample MGYA00241917_ERZ509198 | MGnify/ENA primary metagenome ERZ509198 (study PRJEB26280, sample SAMEA2338857) | human gut metagenome | biome: human gut; feature: human-associated habitat; material: faeces...
ACTTGCATGTGTTAAGCCTGTAGCTAGCGTTCATCCTGAGCCAGGATCAAACTCTACATTGTAAAATATCTTTTACTGCTGACCTCCGAAGAGATCGGCATTTGTTTGTATCTGTTCAGAACGAGCTTCCTTTATTACTGAAGTTTTAACCTTATATAAGATTAACGGTTCGTATTTTACCCAAGTCTGTGCATTATAAATAATGTAAGACTTGCTTCTTGTACTACTTGTCTGTTTATGTAAATCTTTTCAAAGAACTCTTTCATTTTTGCTTCCTACCCCGACGATTATCTCGTTGTTAGCTCGATTAGTTCGTTCTCGAAAGCGGATGCAAAGGTATAACAAAAATCATTACCTTGCAAGTGTTTTGACAAAAAAGTTTCAAAAAAAACTTCATTTTTAGGCTCAATTTGACTTAAATCAACCAAAATAGGCGGTTTTAGTATAAATTGAGCTTTAAAAGCCAAGTTTTTAGCGTTCGAGCGTCAGACCCTGAATTACGTAGCTCAGCTTGGTTACGACCTGCTGTTGTGTTGCCCCCTCCTTAATTACTATAAAAATAGTATCATCGCCGGCTATAGTACCGAGAATTTCCTCGATATGTCCGTTGTCGATGTTGTAGGCTATGGAGCTGGCATAACCCGGTCGGGTGCGTATGACACCCATGTTGCCGGAGAAGTTGATGGAGAGGAACCCTGGCAGGCGCACCATTTCGGACGCCGAGCGCGGTGATGACACACGGCGATACATTGTCTCGTTAGGCAGCACATATACGTATTTGCCGTTCATGCTTGCCGCCTTAGCCACCTTCAGTTGCTTGAAATCGCGGCTGAGCGTGGCCTGAGTCACCTTAAAGCCTTCGCGAGCCAGAGCGTTGAGCACTTCCTCCTGACTGCCAAGTTCGTTGCTCGAGATGAGCATCTTCAGCATCTCTATTCTGTCGTTCTTAGTCTTCATACGGTATATCTATACTATTATGCGCACAAAATTACATACAATTGAATAACAATCCAAGCGATAAGGTCAAAAATCTCGCGGGCGGCGAAGTTAGAAAGCGAGTTCTACCTTTGTGCGCACGCCCTTTATTTTCGTGTTCTGCGCCATCTTTACGACCTGCTTTGCCACAGAACGGCTCACAGCCACGTATGCGTAGCGCTCGTAAACGTCGATTTTGCCGATCTGTGCACCTTCGAGCCCGCAGGTCTTGCAGAGGAACCCGAGGATGTCGCCCTTCGACACCTTATCCTTCTTGCCCTTACCTACATATAATGTAGCCATGCGTGGCTGCGGCGCTGAGCCCTTCTTGGACTGCGGCGTATGTTCGGCTGTCTGCTCCTTCACGTATTCGGGCAGATGCTCCTCAGGACCGAGGATGATGAACGAGCGTCCGGTGGCGTCCCATCGTCCGGTTCTGCCGATGCGGTGCACGTACTCGTCAGCTCCGACAGGCAGGTTGTAATGGATGATATTGGCAACATCGGGAATATCGAGACCGCGAGCGGCGAGGTCGGTACCAACGAGTACGTTTGCTGAATGGTTAGCGAAACGGTAGACAGCCTCCTCGCGCTGACGTTGGTCGAGCCCGCCGTGCAGCGCGCTGATCACAAAACCTTCTGCAGCGAGGAACTTCGCCACACGCTCCACTCCGTCGCGATAGTTGAGGAACACGATCGACTGCTGGTCGCCGAACTCGAGGAGCATCTGCAGCAGCGTCTGCAGTTTGTCCTTCTCGGGCGATTTCACCGTGAAGAGACTGATGCGGTCGGGAGTCTGCTCGTCGCGGTCGAGGAAGTCGACGCGCTCCGTTCTACCCATGCGCACGAAGCGCGGCATCTCCTCGGCGTCGGTAGCCGAGAGCAGCACGCGTCGCTCCACGTTAGGCAGGCTCTCCACTGCGGTCTGCATCTCGGCACGGAAGCCCATGCGCAGACACTTGTCGAACTCGTCGAGCACGAGCCAGTGTACGTAGTCGACCGCAAAGTTCTGCTTTGCGATATGGTCGTTGAGTCGGCCCGGCGTAGCAAACACTATCTGTGGACGAAGTCGCATCACCTCGCGATGCTCGTCCATCGTAGCACGTCCGCCGTAGAGCGCTATCGGGCGCAGACCGGTGCCCATGCTGCGAAACACCTCGCACGACTGCAGTGCGAGTTCGCGACTCGGCACGATGACTACTGCCTGCACCTCATCGAGCTTAGCGTCGAGACGCGTGGCTATGGGTAGCAGATAGGCGAGCGTCTTGCCGCTGCCGGTCGGCGCTAGCACTACGACGTCGCGGTCGGTATGGAGAATAGCAGCGAGAGCAGCCTCCTGCATTGCGTTAAGCTCCTCGATGCGGAGCTTGGCGAGAGTGTTGGTGATGTCCATATATATATAATAATGTGTAATTTATAATCTTAAAAATGCTCTGTATATTACGATTGGTTGCAAAGTTAGTGTTTTTTGATGAGATTGCATTACAATCACGGGTACAAAAAAAGCGACAACCGAAAAACGATTGTCGCTTTGTCGGGATGACAAGATTCGAACTTGCGACCCCTACGTCCCGAACGTAGTGCGCTACCAACTGCGCTACATCCCGATTGCTGGATGAGATATATCTCAAAAGCGAATGCAAAGGTAATCACTTTTTTCGTAATACGTGCAAGTTTTCGTAAAAATTTTATCTAAATATAGAAAAAAGTTGCTTTGAAAGTGTTTATGAGCTGCGAAACACAGGAAAAACGTTTAAAAACAGCTAAAAAACCGGCTCCTGCTTTTTACTTTCAGCTCTCCGGCGGGTCATATAATCGTAACGCCGATCAAAACGAGCTCGTTACCTAAGCAGGAACGCCTCACAAGGGCGCACCTTGCGAAACGAATGAACAAGGGCGGAAAGAACAAGGCGGACGGAAAGCCTCGCAAAATGCGCCCGAATAACAAATAACTATTAGATGCGTTTTGGTAAACGACCTTTATGGTACCTCCTTCTTGAGCGTGACGCTCTCAGAAGGAGGCTTTTTTTGTGGGTTTTCGGGGACTTTGCTGGTTATTTGCACTTATTTTGCATAAAAAGCAGCAAAAAAGTTGCACAGTAAATTTAAAATGCCTACCTTTGCACTCGCTTAATAAAAAGCACAATGGTGCCATAGCTCAGATGGTAGAGCAAAGGACTGAAAATCCTTGTGTCCCCGGTTCGATTCCTGGTGGCACCACCTTCCTAAAAGGAGTTACTCGTAAAGAGTGACTCCTTTTCTTGTTTATACGTGAATCCTCCGTAGCGGCGGTATCCTGCCGCCGCAGCAAGCAATAACACTAATTGAATCTTACAACGATATTCTGTGTTTCGAACACGAATCGCACGAATTTTAAATAGTAGAACTTGATCTGTTGTTACGTTTACATACGATATTATGAACATTCCAGACTTTCCGCTTGCTCGCTTCAATAATAATCGCTAAATTAGCAATCGCTAACTATAAACCACATTGTTATGAAGGAATTGATTTGTGCAATAATGTTTTTGCTGTCTTTGCCAGCGGCGTCTGTACATGCACAGGCATTCAAGGAGATGACCTTCTTCGAGTTGTCGGCAGGAAGCGGAGTGAAGCACCACGGAATAGCCCCCGTCGACTTCTCGTTCAAGCTCCACGTTGACCTTCTTCCTTTTGCCTATATCTTCATCGCCGCGGAGGACAACATCGCGCTTTACAAGAATGACGGTGCGAAGAGCTACTCCAATGGGTGTAGCATGGGCGGCGGACTGGGCTTCAAGCTGCTCAACGGCGTGAAGGGCAAGCATGCGCTCGACGTGCGTGTGAAGTCATTGAGCACCCTGGGCAGTCCCGACTGGAAGCGCAACACTTACGACGCTTCGCTGGCTTGGTATCTCAAAACTGAAAAGATCTCGCCGATCGTGGAGCTTGGCTACAGATACCTCGACTCGCGCACCAAGGGCATCGACAATTACGGCAACGCCTATCTCACTATCGGATTGAGATACTAACGTATAAGGGTACGACGCCCTTGCTCGGATTATTCGTGTTTGTCATAAATCAATTAGCGTTTTTTATTGCTGCGGCGGCAGGATACCGCCGCTACGGAGCCGAAACGACCGAGGAAATTATATTAAAACCGCTTAATCCGCTTTCTTGCAGAATTAGCTATAATAAAAAAACGAACACGAATAGCACGAATAGCACGAATGGATAAACTTTGCATTCGTGAGATTCGAGTTATTCGTGTTCGTTGTAAAAATCAATTAGTATTATGCTTTGTTGGTGCACTGCATGCTTTGTTGGTGCACTGCACCCCCTTAAAGTGTCAGTTTAGAGCGCGAACTTGTATCCTACTGTGAACTGGAACACGCTGTGGCGTGAGTCAGCCTTCTCGAAAGTCTTTGTGCAGCCGAAGTTGTAGCGTGCGTCGAACACTACGTTGCTGAACTCGTAAGAGAGACCTACGGGGATAGAGAAATCGAAGCCCTTAACGCCGTCGAGGTCTACCGACTCGCTATGACCATTAACAGTTGTCTTCACAGAGCTGTTCACCTTGAACGCCGGCTGGATACCGAGCTTAACGGCGAGACCCTTGTAGAGATATACGTTGGCGAGGATAGGCACGTTGATGTAGTCGAGCTTCATTGTCTGGTCGGCGTTAATGCCCATAAAGTTGAACTCGCCGGTAGCGCCCTGCTGCGAGTAGAGCAAGCCGAACGAAACACCTACGAGGTCGCTGAACTGATACTGACCCTCGGCGCCTACAGCCAAGCCGATGCGCGGATCAGAGCCGTCAAGTTCTGTCATTGAAGCCACGTTGAGACCTACCTTAGGCTGCAGAGTGAATGTGCCTGCTGCCTGCTGTGCGAACGATGCTACTGAAGACAGCACGAAAGCTGCCACGAGGAATAATTTCTTCATAATTGTTTGAATTTAGATGCACGGCAACGCCCACGAACCATGCCGTTATACGTTGTGTTTTCATAGGACGCCCTCCCTCTCCGCATGGGCGTTAGCCATAGGCATTGCGGAAGAAAAGCGCCCTGATAAATTAAAAGAGCATCGCAAATGTATAAACAATTGACAAATACTGCGAGTTTTGAATAGTTAAATAGCATTAATTCCGTTGATTTGTTCACATTTTTGCCCAATTGTTGGAAGAATATGCCAATCCGTGCCATAAAGCTTTTAACCGGAATAATTGTACATCTCGTTTTTTTGCTGTAATTTTGCACTATTCATGTGCGCAAAGCACACGACAATCTACGAAAAAACAAAAACATTCATATAAAACCTAAAAAACGAATCTATGAACAAGTATCCCAAAATTGGTATTCGCCCCACCATCGACGGTCGTCAGGGTGGCGTACGCGAGAGTCTTGAAGAGAAGACAATGAACCTTGCACGTTCGGTTGCAAAGCTTATCACAGAAAACTTACGCAACGGTGACGGCTCACCCGTGGAGTGTGTCATCGCCGACTCTACAATAGGACGCGTCGGGGAGAGCGCTGCCTGCGCCGAGAAGTTCGAGCGCGAGGGCGTTGGCTCTACCATCACCGTCACATCATGCTGGTGCTACGGCGCCGAGACAATGGACATGAACCCGCACTGGCCGAAGGCGGTATGGGGCTTCAACGGCACAGAGCGCCCGGGCGCAGTATATCTGGCTGCAGTGCTCGCTGCCCACGCACAGAAGGGTCTGCCCGCATTCGGCATCTACGGACACGACGTGCAGGACCTCGCCGACGACTCTATTCCGGCTGACGTGGCTGAGAAGATTCTGCGCTTCGCACGCGCCGCTCAGGCTGTGGCTACAATGCGCGGCAAGTCGTACCTCTCTATGGGTTCTGCCTGCATGGGTATCGCCGGTTCTATTGTCGACCCGAACTTCTTCCAGGAGTATCTCGGCATGCGCAACGAGAGCGTCGACCTCACCGAAATCATCCGCCGCATGACAGAAGGCATCTACGACCACGTAGAGTTTGAGAAGGCTATGGAGTGGACTCGCGAGAACTGTATGCCCAACGAGGGCGAGGACATCGCTAACCGTCCGGAGAAGGCAAAGACACGCGAGCAGAAGGACCAGGACTGGGAGTTCATCGTGAAGATGATGATGATCATGAAGGACCTCATGCACGGCAACCCGCGCCTCGCCGAGCTTGGCTACAAGGAAGAGGCTATCGGACACAACGCCATCGCAGGCGGTTTCCAGGGCCAGCGCCAGTGGACCGACTTCTACCCGAACGGCGACTATCCAGAAGCACTCATGAACACCTCGTTCGACTGGAACGGTCTGCGCGAGCCTATCACACTGGCTACCGAGAACGACGCAGGCAACGGCGTGGCTATGCTCTTCAACCACCTGCTTACGGGCAGAGCACAGATCTTCTCTGACGTGCGCACATACTGGAGCCCCGAGGCTGTGAAGCGCGTAACCGGCAAGGAACTTACCGGTATGGCTGCTAACGGCATCATCCACCTCATCAACTCGGGCGCTACAACACTCGACGGCTCTGGCGCAGCTACCGACGCAGAGGGCAAGCCGGTGATGAAGCACTTCTGGGAGATGACAGACAAGGACGTAGACGCTTGCCTCCAGGCTACTACATGGTATCCGGCTAACCGCGACTACTTCCGCGGCGGCGGCTTCTCTTCTAACTTCCTCACACGCGGCGGCATGCCCGTAACAATGGTTCGCCTGAACCTCGTGAAGGGACTCGGCCCGGTTCTGCAGCTCGCAGAGGGATGGACCGTAGACGTTGACCCCGAAATACACGCTGTTCTCGACAAGCGCACCGACCCGACATGGCCTACAACATGGTTCGCTCCGCGCCTCACAGACAAGGCTCCGTTCAAGGACGTCTACTCTGTGATGAACAACTGGGGCGCTAACCACGGCGCAATCACTTACGGACACGTAGGCGCCGACCTCATCACACTCTGCTCTATGCTCCGCATTCCGGTTTGCATGCACAACGTGGAGGAGGAGAAGATCTTCCGCCCGGCTTCATGGAACGCATTCGGCATGGACAAGGAGGGCGCAGACTTCCGCGCTTGCAAGAACTACGGACCGATTTACAAATAATTTAGAATTGAAAGTTGAGAGTTGAGAGTTATGATATGTTTTGCTGTTTATATATTACAGTTGAAATTTACCCCAAAAAGGTAATCATATCTCTCAATTCTCAATTCTCAACTCTCAACTTTTTAAAAGAAAAAAGAACAATGATACAGGATTATCAGATACAGGAATTTCTGCGTCAGGCTCACCGCGTAGGCGATGCAGGCTTGACATTGTGCTCAAGTGGCAACATCTCATGGCGCATCGGCGACGAAGCGCTCGTTTCAGGCACAGGCTCATGGGTGCCGACACTTCCGAAAGAGAAGGTGGCTGTCTGCCGCGTCAGCGACGGCGAAGTGCTCAACGGCGTGAAGCCTTCTATGGAGAGTGGCTTCCACCTCGGCGTGCTCCGCGAGCGCCCCGACTGCGACGTTGTGCTCCACTTCCAGTCGAAATACGCAACCGTTGTGTCGTGCATGACAGAGACACCGAAGGACTTCAACGTAACTGCTGAGGTGCCGTGCTACGTTGGTCGCGAGATACCGGTTATACCTTACTTCCGTCCGGGCTCACCCGAGCTTGCCGAGGCTGTTAAGGCTGCGCTCAAAGACCACAACTCTGCACTCATGCTGAAGCATGGCCAGGTGGTTTGCGGCAAGACCTTTGACGAAGTGTTCGAGCGCGCAATGTTCTTCGAGATGGCATGTCGCATCATCGTGCTCAGCGGCGGCAAGTACAACACGCTGACAAACGAGGAAATCGACGACCTTGAGAGCTACGTGTTGGGCAAGAAGGGATAAAAAAGATGGTGAGGTGGTGAGATGGTGAGATGTTGAGATTGGTGTGATGGTGACAATAGCAACATCTAATCTCAACATCTCAACACCTCAACACCTCAACACCCCACCACATCAACCCATCAACCCATCAACCCCTCACCATCTCAACATCTCACCACATCAACATTATCAATATGACCTATTTAGCTATCGACTTCGGCGGCGGCTCAGGACGAGTCGTCGCCGGAACCATTACGGCGGAAGGCGGAAAGAAGCAGCTCACGATGCAGCTCGTACACCGCTTTCAGAACCGACAGGTGCGCCTCGGCGAGCATGTCTACTGGGACTTTCCGGCTCTCTTCGAGGACATGAAGACCGGACTGCGCAAGGCGACACAACTCGGACTGAAGGTGTCGGGCATCGCCGTGGACACATGGGGCGTAGACTTCGGACTCATCGACCGCAACGGCGACCTCATCGGCAACCCGGTCTGCTACCGCGACGCCCGTACGCAGGGCATGGCTGACGAGTTCTTCGCCGACACCGACCGCACGGCTCACTATAGCATGAACGGCACGCAGGTGATGGAGATTAACACGCTGTTCCAACTCCTGAGCCTCAAGAAAGCCAACTCGCCGCAGCTGCAGATTGCAGACAAGATGCTCTTCACGCCCGACCTCTTCTCCTACTTCCTCACCGGAGAAGCCAACACCGAGTACACAATAGCCTCAACATCCGAGATGCTCAACGCCACAACACGCGACTGGGACTGGGAACTCATAGACCGTCTCGAGCTGCCGCGCCACCTCTTCTGCCCTATCGTTATGCCGGGCACCGTGCGCGGAAAGCTGCGCAAGGACATCGCTGAGGAGACCGGACTGGGCGAAGTGGACGTCATAGCAGTCGGTTCGCACGACACGGCGAGTGCCGTAGCAGCGGTTCCGGCTAAGGACGACGAGTCGCCGGTGGCGTTCATCAGTTCCGGCACATGGTCGTTGCTGGGCGTAGAGCTCGACCAGCCGATACTCACCGAGGAAGCACGCCGCACAGAGTTCACCAACGAGGGTGGCATAGGCGGCAAGATTACGTTCCTGCAGAACATCACCGGACTGTGGTTTCTGCAGCGTCTCATGACAGAATGGAAGGAAGAAGGCGACGAACAGCAGTATGACACGCTGCTCGCAGCTGCCGCAGAAGCGGAGATAAAGACCGTGATACCGGTAGACGCAAAGGAGTTTCAGAATCCGAAGTCGATGCAGGCGGCTATCTGCGACTATTGCGCCGCGCACGGCCTCGAAGTGCCGCAGACAAAGGCTGCCACAACGCGCATCGTGCTGCAGTCGCTCGCAGCGAAGTATGCCGAGGCAACGGCACACCTCAACGCGATGCTGCCCACGCCGATAAAGAAACTGCACATCATCGGCGGCGGTTCGCAGAACAAGCTACTCAACCGTCTTACCGAAGAGGCTCTCGGCGTGCCCGTTGAGGCAGGACCCGTAGAGGCAACAGCCATAGGCAACATACTCTGTCAGGCACTCGCCAAGGGCGAAGTGGAATCGGTGGCAGAGATGCGTAAAATTGAAATATAAGCAAAGCAAATGAAACAATCTATTCTATCAAAGGACGGCGTGAGCTACATCGTACCGTTCATCCTCATCACGTCGTGCTTCGCCCTGTGGGGTTTCGCCAACGATATCACGAACCCTATGGTGAAGGCGTTTTCCAAAATCTTCCGCATGTCGGCTACCGACGGCGCACTTGTTCAGGTGGCGTTCTACGGCGGCTACTTCGCTATGGCGTTCCCCGCAGCCATGTTCATACGCCGCTACAGCTACAAGGCAGGCGTGCTTGTCGGACTCGGTCTTTATGCGCTCGGCGCGCTGCTGTTCTATCCGGCTAAGATGACGGGCGAATACTATCCGTTCCTTGTCGCTTACTTCATACTGACGTGCGGTCTGTCGTTCCTCGAGACATCGTCGAACCCCTACATCCTGTCGATGGGAACCGAGGAGACAGCGACACGCCGTCTGAACCTTGCGCAGTCGTTCAACCCGATGGGCTCGCTGCTGGGCATGTTCGTGGCGATGAACTTCATCCAGGCTAAGCTCAGTCCGCTCGACACAGCGGCGCGCGCCCAGCTCAACGACGCACAGTTTGAGGCGGTGAAGGAGAGCGACTTGAGCGTGCTCATCGCTCCGTACCTTGCCATCGGCATCGTTATCCTCGCCATGTTCATGCTCATCCTCTTCAAGAAGATGCCGCATAACGGCGACAAGAACCACGACATCAACTTCGTGCCGACGCTGCGCCGCATCTTCTCGCTGCCCCACTACAGAGAGGGCGTGATAGCGCAGTTCTTCTACGTAGGCGTTCAGATCATGTGCTGGACCTTCATCATCCAGTACGGCACGCGCATACTGATGGCTGAGGGCATGACCGAGCAGGCAGCCGAGGTGATGTCGCAGCAGTACAACATCATCGCGATGATCATCTTCTGCTGTTCGCGTTTCATCTGCACATTCCTGCTTCGTTACGTCAACACCGGCCACCTGCTTATGACGCTCGCCATTGTGGGCGGCGCACTCGTCTGCGGCGTAATCTTCCTGCAGAACATCTACGGTCTGTACTGTCTGGTAGGCGTCAGCGCATGTATGTCGCTCATGTTCCCCACCATCTACGGCATAGCGCTCACGGGCTTGGGCGACGACGCCAAGTTCGGCGCTGCGGGTCTCATCATGTCAATCCTCGGCGGTAGCGTTCTGCCTCCGCTCCAGGCTTCGATAATCGACTGCGGCGAGCTCTTCGGCATGCCAGCCGTGAACGTTTCGTTCGTTCTGCCGTTCGTCTGCTTCGTCGTGATCGCCATCTACGGACAGCGCACGTACATGAGAAGCAAGAACAAGCTGAACGGATAACACAAGCAAACGATTGGACTTCGGGGTTTATTTTTGGTTCATCCGACATTTCGAGTGATACACAACCTAAGCTTTTCTCACCGTTCGCGTCCGCCGTCCAATCAGATTCCGTCCGCCGTCCGATCAGATTCCGTCCGCCGTCCGATCGGATTGCGTTCGGGTGACGATGACTTTTCGTGAGGTGTTACTGCGAAAATATAAAAAACATGAGGGTCATACATGGTGCTGCGGAGGCCGGAGACCTCCGCTACTTGATAACTATTAAGGGCATACACGGTGCTGCGGAGGCCGGAGACCTCCGCTACTTGTTTGCTAAAAGCCGCTGGGCAAAAGGAAGTGCATCGTTTCGCCCGTGATGGGATGACGAAACGTGAGTTCGGCGGCGTGCAGGTACATACGGTCGGCGCGCTCGATGCCGTAGAGGGGGTCGCCGAGAATAGGACAGGCGAGACCTAAGGGATGGGCACAATGCACCCGGAGCTGGTGCGTGCGACCGGTTTTAGGATACAGGTGGACAAGGGTTCGGCACTTGTCCACCTTTTTTGTTGTGTACGCCACGGCAGTATTCGCATCCACTGCCCTCACCTCTACTATATTATATAATGTTAGTGCGGGCTTGCCGTGCTCCATGTCCACGCGCTGGCGCGGACGGTCGTTGATGTCGGCAATGAGGGGCAGAGAGATGCAGCCCGATGAATACTTGGCAAATTGAATAGCAAACGGTTCAAGTCGTAGGAGGCTACGGCATTCTTGCCGTAGCCCTTGGCCATAGAAATACAAATGGCTACAACTATTTGCAATGGCTACGGCAGGCATGCCATAGCCTCCTACAATATGCTTCGGCACGCCGCTGAGCACAGCCTCGTAGCGCTTCATGGTCTCGCGACTGGCGAACTGACGCTGCAACTCTACATACGCCTCCTCGGTGCGGGCGAGCACAAGGAGTCCGCTCGTGTCCATGTCGAGTCGGTGGGCGGCTTTGAGGAATTTTGAGTTTTGAATTTTGAGTTTTGAATTGTTTGCGAAGTATTCTTCTACGCTGATATTCGCCGAGTCAGAGAATTCCGACCTCACGCTCTCCGCCTTTCCCGGCACCGACAGCATGCCCGCCGGCTTGTCAACCACCATTATATACTCGTCTGCGTACAGCACGCGCGGCTCGGCGGTGTGCCGCTTCTTCGCGAGCGGATTGGGCGCCACATCGAGTCCCTTGAGCATGTGCGTGAGTATGGGCAGACACTTCGAGCGGCAGGCAGGATAGTAGTGCAGATGGTGGCGAATCTCGGATGCAGGCGACTCGCCCCACCAGAACTCTGCCATGCAGACGGGGCGCAGATGGTGCAGGTAGGCGTATTGCAGGAGCTTCGGCGCACAGCAGTCGCCGGCTCCGGCTGGGGGCATGGCGTGCGTGTACTCGCGGAAGATGTCGATAAGGTCGCGCTCCTCGCCCTTGGCGTTGAGCATGCGATAAGCCGAGAAGAGCCAACGCTGCAGTTCGTCGCTCATCTGCTTGCGTTTGCGCTGAAGCGATTTTAAGAGTGTTGAATGTTGAGTGTTGAGTGTTGAATCGGCTTGCTCCATCGCCTTGCGGCGGCGGCGCAGTTCCGCCTTCATAAACTGACTCTCGCGTATCATCTCCGCCTGCTCCTCCTCGCTCAGCGGCTCGCCACTCTTGCGGCGTGCGTCGCGTCGCCCCTTCGCAGCGTCCACCTCAGCCTTGAACGCGTCCACCTCAGCCTGCAAGCGCTTCTTCGCCTGCTCGTGCTGCTCCACGCTCTGCAGATACTCTGCGTCGTGTTCAATGGCTGCAATCTCACGGTTGATGGCGCTTATCTCGCGCTCCGTGCGCTTGAAATGGCCGTCGGGCTGCTGCGCGTCGAACACGGGCGGCACGAAGTAAGGCCAGTCGTTCCTGCCGCCGAGCAGACCCGAATAGGCGGCAAGGAAACCGCGCTGCAATACGCCCGACTCGTCTTCATACTCCACAACGAGCACACCGAACATCTTTCCGCAGCCCTTCTCCGTACTCATCAGGTCGGCATCGGCGATGTAGCGCTGCAGCTCCAGCGACGCAGCCTCGGCAAGCGGGTCTACGTCGTAGCAGAACGGATAGGTGAACTGGCGGGGTGAGGGAATGGAGACGTTGAGAGTGTGGAGCATTTTTGAGTTTTGAATTTTGAGTTTTGAGTTTTGAATTGATTGCAAAGTTATTGAATTTTACAAATTGTAGGGCATAACACATCGGTTTTTCGATAATTTTATCTACATTTGCATTATTGAATACCCAAGACTAAACATCTCAATTAAATATCCGAAAGGTAACAATTAAAAATTAAGAATTAAAAATTAATAATTACAGCAATGAGTACACTCAAAAAAGACTTCGCCTCTAAGCTTCTCGAAGTAAAGGCCATCAAGCTTCAGCCCAACGATCCGTTCACATGGGCATCAGGTTGGAAATCTCCGTTCTACTGCGACAACCGCAAGACTCTCTCGTTCCCTTGGTTGCGCTCGTACGTTAAGCTCGAACTCGTTCACACCATCCTCGAGCACTTCCCCGAGGCAGAGGCTGTGGCAGGCGTAGCTACCGGCGCTATCGCTCAGGGCGCGCTGGTTGCCGACGAGCTCAACTTCCCGTACGTCTACGTGCGCTCTAAGGCTAAGGACCACGGCATGCAGAACCTCATCGAGGGCGAACTGCCGGCAGGCGCTAAGGTGGTTGTCGTAGAAGACCTCATCTCTACCGGCGGCAGCTCGCTGAAGGCTGTTGCAGCTCTGCGCGAGGCTGGCTATCAGGTAGTGGGCATGGTGGCTTCTTACACCTACGGTTTCCCGGTTGCTGCTCAGGCTTTTGCCGAGGCTGACGTACGCCTCGAAACTCTCACCGACTACGACCACGTCGTAGAGCAGGCTCTTGAGACTGGCTACATCAAGAACGAGGACGTTGAGCTGCTGCACGAGTGGCGCAAGGACCCGGCTAACTGGAAGAAGTAATAAGGTGTTGTGGTGGTGAGATGTTGAAGTGGTGACATTAGCTATGCAAATCTCAACACATTTCTCAACATCTCACCATATCAACACCTCAACATTTTTCGAAGAAAAAATACATGACAACATTCGAAAGTACAATACGACAGATCAACTATCCGCAGCAGAATGTCTACAACAAGCTCAGCGACCTCAGCAACCTGCAGGCTCTGAAGGAGCGCTACGAGCTGATGAAGGACACGATGCCCGAGGAGGCGCGCCAGCAGGCGGAGAAGATTAAGGATATGACGTTCGACGCCGACTCGCTCTCTGTCAACGTGCCGCCGGTAGGATCAATCCGCCTGCGCATCGTAGACCGCGACGAGCCGAAGTGCATCAAGTTCGAGAGCGAGCAGAGTCCTATCCCGTTCAACTTCTGGATTCAGCTGTTGCCCGTCACCTCCACAACATCGAAGATGAAGCTCACCATCAAGGCTGAGCTCAACATGTTCATCAAGCAGATGGTGAAGAAGCCGCTGCAAGAGGGCATCGAGAAGATTGCAGACGTGCTGCAGATGATACAGTATTAAGCCGCATAGGAGTTAACAACGAATTAAGCGGATTTATCGATTTTTTTAGTAGCGGAGGTCTCCGGCCTCCGCAGCAACCAATGATACAAACTCTATTATTAGTAATGATTTGTATTCTACTTGGTGCTGCGGAGGCCGGAGACCTCCGCTACTTATAGGTTCATGATTGAATCACTCCATATTTCGGATGAACCAAAAAAAACTGCACCAGCTTGTCACAAAACCGCGCGTCGCACGTTATATATATGTAACAAGCAACCGACAAACCCAGAACGCACCCCAGACACGACAATGGAAAACAACGTACTGACAATATTCACGCGCATACGTCAACGACTGCACACCACGGCGCGCAGCATAGCCGGTGAGGACAACGCTGACGATGTGCTGCAGGACGCGTTCTGCAAGCTGTGGACGCTGAAGAACATGCCGCCCGACCAGCAGCAGACGGAGCGCATAGCCGCCACAATAGTGAAGAACGTGAGCATCGACTATCTGCGCTCAGCCCACCGCAGCGCACAGCCCGCCAACGTCTGCGGCGCCACCGACGACACAAAGGAGCAGGACATGCGCGAACGCTTCGACGCCGTGAAGCGAATAGTGGAGACGCAACTCAGCGACACGCAGCGGCGCGTGCTCTGGATGCGCGACTACGAGGGCTACTCGTTCGCCGAGATTGCCGCCGCCGTAGACATGACGGAGGAGAACGTAAGACAGACGCTTTCGAGAGCGCGAAAACAGATTCGTGAAACTTATAAAAACATAAACTGATGGCAAAGAACGATATACACAGTCTGATAGAGGGCTATTTCGACGCCACGCTGAGCGAGCAGGAGGAGGCAAAGCTGAAGCAGATGCTTGCCGAAACCGACGACGACTCCGACGACATTCGCGAGGCAAAGGCTACAATGGGCTTGTTCGCCACCGAGAGATACTTCACCGAAAAGGCGCCCGCAACGAAGAAGCCGCGCACGGGATGGCGCCGACTGAAGTACGCAGCCGTGTTCGCATTGGGCGTGCTGCTCGACCTGTTTTTGGACATCGACAACCCATACAATACAAAACGCTGAAACAGCCTCAACATCCATCCAAACAGTATCAACAAAATAATAATCTTCAAAAACATACAGTTATGACAACAAACAAAGTGACAGCAGAAAAGACCTGCGAGTTTATTCTCTATTTCGTGCTTCTGATGGTGTATTCCGGCGTGTTCTATCTGCTCGGCTTCGACATTACTGGCGAGAGCAGCGACTGGCATATCATCCTCTACTTCCTCGTGCTCAACATCGTCACCACGCCCACCACAAATCTCATCATGGCGCAATGGAACAAGCGCAAGCAGTGAACGGATAGCTCTACTTGCAAGAATTAAAAACGGATTAAGCAGATTAAACGGATTCTCATTGCTTGAGTAAAAATCCGCTTAATCCGCTTAATCCGTTGTTTTGTTTTACGCGCCCTAACAATCTGTGTATTTCTGAAATCTGTAGGAGAATACTCAGCAATAAATTCTGTGAGTTCTGCGTATTCTGTGGGAGAATGTTACTACGTTGGTGCACTTGAGACAAGTGCACCCCCTAAAGATTACTGCATGTAGAGCTTGAGCGTCGTCGTTTCGTCTCCAACCTCCACGGTCTGCGTCTGCATCTCGCCCTTGCCGTTCACGAACTTAATGATGTACTGCTGGTTCTTCTCCACATTGAATGTAAGCACATCGTTCATGTCCTGCGTAGCGCCCGTGCTGCGACCACCGTAGAGCTGCTTGTCGCCCTTGAACACATCGAGGTTGGTAGCCACGCGGTCGCCCGAATTCTCGGCATGGTCCTTATCCTTGAACACCATCACGCGCAGAGCCACGTGCTTGTCGTCGGCAGGCGTAGCAGAGAGCTGCGCACGGTAGAGGCTGGTGTAGCGGTCGGTGACATTCTCGGCGTGAACATAGCGTATGTTGTCGTCCCAAACCAACGGGAAGTAATAGCCTGTGGGCTTGAACGAAGCCGCATAGATAGCCTTTCTCACGTCCTCCTTTATCGCCTTGCCCGCGTCGGTGAGGAACCACGACTGGTCGAGGTCGTCGGAAGGATAATACTCGGTGAAGCGCCACTGACCGTCTATCCACACCTCGTTCCAGTTATGATTGCCGCGATCGTCGTGCCAAGCCGGAGTGCCAGCCACGCGCGACGGAATGCCTACGGCGCGGAACGCATCGGTAAGCAGGATAGAGAGACCCGAGCACGAAGCCATGTGCTGACGCATCGACTCGTAAGGAGCCTGGTCGGGCTTCTCGCGCTTCGTGTTGTAGTCGACGAGCAGCTCGTCGCGCACGTTCTTGTTCACCGAGTCGATAGCCTCGCGCATCGTCTTGCACGGAGCAACGTACTTCTTGAAGCGCTCGTAGAAGTCCTTGCGCCAGTTCTCGCGCGCCTCGTTCAGATTCACGTAAGCCACCACGTCGTTCAGGAACACGCTGTCGGGCACGGTCTTTGCCCACGGGAACTCGGCACGAGCCTTGTAAGCGTACTCAACGTTCTCAAGAAGGAAGTCGGCAGAGAGCGACTTCGCGTCTCTCTCGGGCATGTACGAAATGAGGAACGCCATGCCCTCGCGCTGACTTGTGGGCGCTTCCTTCAGCGCCTTCTTCAGTTCCTTCGCATTGGCACCGGCTGTAACCATCGTCTGGTCTATCAGCTTGTTATACTTAGCTGGCACACCGGCATATCTGCCGCTCGTACAGGCAGACAGGCCGAACGCCATAAGCAGGAGCATACTCTTTATCTTCATAATCTCTTTGTTTTTATTACATTATTCATTATAGTAAGCGCCGCATCCGTTTACAGATAGCAGCGCCGTCGTTTATAGATGGCGCTGCCGATGCAGGCTGCGATTGCTTAGTAGGCGCTGCCCTGCATCATTCGCGCGAAGAAGTCGAAGTTCTCCTTCACCACCTTGCGACCTTCCTCCTCACCGCCGAAGCAGTTGATGCGAGCCTCGGGCAGCATGTCATGAGCGTTGAGGTAGCGCAGCATGTCGCCCGGCAGCATGAAGATGTTGCCGAAGGTGTGCGCCTTGGCGTACTCGGCATCGTAGAGCGGGTTGCGTGGGTCGCAAATGAGTCGCGCCACGTTGGGGAAGTAGACCACGTTGAAATCAGACTCGCGCACGAACACGGTGAAGTCCACCTCGTCCTGCGGCAGTGTGAGCTGCGACACGGCACGCTTCGACAGTCCTACACGCTCGATGAGGAACAGGCGCAGCATGTCGGCGTTGTTGAAGTAGAACAACGGCGAACCTCTGTTCTGCTCTATCAGCTTGCTGCGCTTTTCGAGACAGAGCGTGGTGTTATGCTTGCGCTGAGCCTTCTCGGCGTCGAAAGCCTCGGTGTTGTTCGACCATGAAGCCTGCGAACCGAGGTAGAACTCGCCGCCATACTCCACGAAGAACGCCATAGCCGACTTGCTGTCATAGCACTCCGTCTGCGGGTGAGACATGGTGAGGTCGGTCAGCGTGAACTTATCGCCGCGCAGCGATTCGAATGTCATGCTCTCGCCCTTCTTCGAGTCGACGATGCGATAGAAGTCGAACGGCAGGTAGCGCTGCGCAGCAATCTTGTCGGCAGCCTCAGCGTTGCCGTTGTTGCGCACGATGCGAGCCAGCCAGTCCTGCGGACGCATAGCCAGCGGCTGCAGACGGCTCTCGAACATGGCGATGCTCTCAGCCACGTTCATGGCGATAGGCGGCGGACAGTTGAGCGACTGCGAGAGGCGCTGTGCCTGTTGGCGTATGAGCATCGGCGCGTTCTCGTTGCACGACGCATAGCAAGCGTAGAAAGACCACTTCATGAGGTCGAGCTGCGCGTAGAAGTTCTCAGCGAACTCAGCCTTCTCGAAGAACTCCTTCAGCTCCTCGTTCACAGGCATGTCCTCGAAGCGCTTGTCCATCAGCGAGCACGCCGTGCGTGCAGCCGCCTCAAGCGCCGGCGTGTCTGGCGACACCACAGCCGACGGCTCGGTGCGTGTCATGAGCAGCCAGATGAGGAAGCGTATGTCCTCCACATTCGGCTCGTTGCGATAATAGTTCTGCATGTCTACGTCGTAGAACGGCAACTGACGTCCGTACAGCTCCTGGAAGGTGTCGGTAAGGGCGTTCCAGATGCCCAGATCCGAAATCATATCCTCGTAATACATCGTGAGCACGATAGCGAGCTCACGCAGATTGTCGCCTTTGAATTCTTGAATGTTCAGTTTCTCCATAAGCTCTGCCAGGTCTGAGGCAAAGCGTGCGTATGCAGCATCGGTCGTTCCCTTCAAGAAAAGCGGGTGACGACGCGCGATGTCCATAGCCGGAATGCGAATTTTTGTCATATTATTTGGTTTTAAGTTATTTTTTTGCAGCGTTTTTAGGGCAGCGCTTAAGCCTCTTTAGGGCAGCGTTTAAGCCTTTCTAAGCCTCTTTAGGCCTTCCTAAGCCTTAACTAACTAAGCCGAGCTAAGGCCCTTTAGGCCTTCTAAGCGGTTGTTGGCTAAGCCCTCCCCGACGGGGAGGGTTGGGAGGGGCTACCCGAACAGCTCTCTCAGCACCGCAAGCGATTTCATCTCGGGGAAGTCGGGCAGGTGCAGCCTATAGTAAGCCAGCAGCACATCTACGCAGCGGTTGCGTTCCTCGCGCGTGAGGCGCAGCAGGCGCATCGTTGCATAGTTGAGGCGCAGCAGCAGACCAATCTTCTCAGCCTCGTGCGGAGGCAGGAAGTCGGCGTGCGGAGGCGCCGCATAGACAAAACAACCCTCGCGCATGTCGAAGCAACAACCGCCGGCATAGTCCTCCACGTTAGGATAGAAGCCGATGAAGCGCGTGAGGTGCAACATATATATAATGTGGAAATTGGCGAAGCTGCCCTCACAGGCGTCAAGCCATCGCACGCTGTTCTCTACGAAAGCATACAGCGCAGGGTCAGCCTGCTCCGATCGCGTTACGTAGATGGTGAATTCAGCCACGAACAGGGCTATCGAGAGTTTCGCCATATCGAACGGCAGAGAGCGGAACGGAAACGCCACAGCAGCCGAACGCAACTTGTGCAGACGCTGCGTAGCGCGGTAGTCGAACTCGATGTCGAGAATGGTGAGCGGCTGGAAATACTGCTTCTTAATGCCGCCGCGCCCCTGACGCGGAATACGCTGTATGAAAGAGAGGCGTCCGCGCCCCTCGGTATACATGTCAACAATCATTTGCGACTCGCCGTATTTCAATGAGTTAAGCACTATTGCGCGCGTTTTTTCCAACATTTTCTGATTGTTTTAGTCTATTTAAGGGCAAAATTAATGAAAAAAGCACGATTTAAAGAAAAAAGAACAAAGAAAATTTGGTGGGTTTAAAATAAAGCAGTACCTTTGCATCCGCAAAAATGCAAGTAGTGTTGGTCCCTTCGTCTATCGGTTAGGACGAGAGATTTTCATTCTCTAAAGAGGAGTTCGACTCTCCTAGGGACTACAATAAAAAAATAAAAAACTGAAAAAACAAGATGGCAAACCACAAATCATCACTTAAGAGAATCCGTCAGGACAAGGTTAAGGCTTTGCACAACAGATACTACGCAAAGACTATGCGTAATGCAGTTCGCAAGCTGCGCGCAATGACGGACAAGGAAGAGGCTGTAAAGCTCTATCCTTCTGTTCAGAAAATGCTGGACAAGTTGGCAAAGACTAACATTATCCACAAGAACAAAGCTGCAAACTTGAAGTCAAGTTTGTGTCTGCATATCAGCAAGCTCGGCTAAGAGTGTGCTGACAGAGCCCCATACAAGGTCATACTTCTAACGAAGTGTGACCTTTTTTTGTTTCCGTCCGCAAGCACACCGCAAGCAACTGAAAAACAAGCAGAAACTAATTGGTTTCGGCGCACATTTTTAAGCATTAATATTTCCGTAAGTCACGGAAAATTAGTACTTTTGTAGTCCAAACATAGATAATCGAAAATGGCAGAAATACAAAACACCGAGAACAATTACTCGGCAAGTAACATACAAGTTCTTGAAGGACTTGAGGCCGTGCGCAAGCGCCCGGCAATGTACATCGGCGACATCAGCGAAAAGGGTCTGCACCACCTCGTGAACGAGACCGTTGACAACTCCATCGACGAGGCAATGGCAGGCTACTGCACCGACATCGAGGTGACAATCAACGAAGACGAATCGATAACCGTTCAGGACAACGGTCGTGGTATCCCAGTAGACATGCACGCCAAGCTGCACAAGTCGGCTCTGGAGGTCGTAATGACCGTGCTCCACGCCGGCGGCAAGTTCGACAAGGGATCATACAAAGTCAGCGGCGGTCTGCACGGCGTGGGCGTGAGCTGCGTCAACGCGCTCTCAACACGCATGAAGTCGCAGGTGTTCCGCGACGGAAAGATATATCAGCAGGAGTACGAGAAGGGCAAGCCGCTCTACCCCGTGAAGGTAGTAGGCGAAACCGACCTGCGAGGCACACGCCAGCAGTTCTGGCCCGACCCCACCATATTCACCACCACCCACTACCAGTGGGACATCATAGCACGCCGTATGCGCGAGCTTGCGTTCCTCAACGCTGGCATCCGCATCACTCTGCGCGATATGCGCCCGGACGAAGAGGGCAAGACACGCGAGGAAGTGTTCCACGCTAAAGACGGACTCAAGGAGTTCGTGCGCTACGTCGACCGCCACCGCACACACCTCTTCGACGACGTCATCTATCTCAAGACCGAGAAGCAGGGCATACCTATCGAAGTGGCTGTGATGTACAACACCGACTACTCGGAGAACATCCACTCGTACGTAAACAACATCAACACCATAGAGGGCGGCACACACCTCACCGGTTTCCGCGCAGCTCTCACACGCACGCTGAAGGCTTACGCCGACAACGACCCGGCTATCTCTAAGCAGATAGAGAAGGCGAAGATAGAGATAGCAGGCGAGGACTTCCGCGAGGGCCTCACAGCCGTAATCTCTATCAAGGTGGCAGAGCCGCAGTTCGAGGGTCAGACAAAGACCAAGCTCGGCAACAGCGAGGTGGCAGGCGCAGTGCAGCAGGCTGTAGGCGAGGCGCTCTCCAACTATCTTGAGGAGAACCCGAAGGAGGCAAAGATGATTTGCGACAAGGTGATTCTCGCAGCTACGGCACGCATCGCGGCACGCAAGGCTCGCGAGAGCGTGCAGCGCAAGAACCCGATGACCGGCGGCGGACTTCCCGGCAAGCTCGCCGACTGCTCTAACCGCGACCCGAAGAAGTGCGAGATATTCCTCGTCGAGGGTGACTCTGCGGGCGGCTCGGCAAAGCAGGGACGCGACCGCTACACACAGGCTATCCTGCCGTTGCGCGGCAAGATTCTGAACGTGGAGAAGGTGATGTGGCACAAGGTGTTCGAGTCGGAGTCGGTAATGAACATCATCCAGAGCATCGGCGTACGCTTCGGCGTAGAGGGTGAGGACGATAAGGAGGCGAACATCGACAAGCTGCGCTACGACAAGATTATCATCATGACCGATGCCGACGTCGATGGCTCGCACATCGACACGCTCATCATGACACTCTTCTACCGCTTCATGCCGAAGATTATTCAGGAGGGACACCTCTACATAGCCAACCCGCCGCTCTACCTCTGCACCTACAAGAACAAGGTGAAGGAGTACTGCTACACCGAGCAGCAGCGCCAGGCTTTCCTCGACAAGTACGCAGGTGGCGTAGACGACGGCAAGTCGATACACACACAGCGCTACAAGGGTCTCGGCGAGATGAACGCAGAACAGCTTTGGGAGACCACAATGGACCCGAAGACTCGTCTGCTGCGCCAGGTGACTATCGAGAACGCGGCTGAGGCAGACGAAATCTTCTCGATGCTCATGGGCGACGACGTAGAACCGCGCCGCAAGTTCATCGAGGAACACGCAACATACGCAAACATTGACGCATAAAACGTCAACACACATAAAGGCTTGTACCATGAATCTTCAAGGAGTTTCGGGTACAAGCCTTTCCTTTTGTACAACAAGTAGCAGAGGTCTCCGGCCTCTGCCACACCCAACAAGACACATACATGCTTCGCTTACTACATATCCTCATACTCTTCATCACTTCAGCCGCCACAGCCGCAGCCTCAACAGCAACGACAGGCGACTTCGACTGCCGTTGGATGTCGCACCCGGCGCCCGACGACACGTCGCACGTGTGGTTCAGCCGCACCATTGTGACGAGCGAGAAGGATATGCCGCACGCTGCCTATATACGTGTAGCCACGACGGGCCGCTTCGTGCTCTACGTGAATGGGCGCAACGTGTCGACGGCGCTCTTCACGCCCGACCGACAGAAGGGCGACACCGCCGTAGCGGCGATAGCCTACGACGTGCAGCGCTTTCTGCGCACCGACACCAACACGATAGCCCTACTCTACTGCCCTTCGATGCGCACCCGCCGCCAGGTGAGCGTCTGCTTCTACGGCATCGCCGCCGACAGCTCGCACTTCGCCGTAAGCGGAACCGACCGACCCTGCTTCGCCCTCAACGGCAACGCCGGCTGGCTCTGCCGACATGCCGACACGTGGCAGACACACGACGGCGGCGAAGCGATGAACCGCAATCTATATCCGTACCGATGGACGGATGCCAATCAGCCGTTGGCGATGTGGCAGGCTGTGGAAGAAACCGCACCATCTCAACACCTCAACACAACACCACCTCAACACCTCACCACAACACCACCCCAACATATCTCAACACCACACCATCTCAACACCATCAACACCCTTTCCTCCGAAGACATCTGCGGCTACTCTCCGCTTCGCATCAATCCGCTCGTAGACAACGCTGCCCGCATCAGCCGCATATACACACCGCTCCTCACCGAGCAGAGCGGAGACACGCTCACGGTGCATCTCGTGCCCAACCGGCGCCACCTCATACGCGTCACCCTGCGAGGCTGTCGCCGCGGCGAGCGCATCCGCATCGGCAACCTGCAGTACGTCTGCACGGGCGAGATGGACGAGCAAGCCTTCACGCGCTTCTCGCCCACAGACCAGAACACCGTAACCATCAGCGGCGACCGCCACTTCTGCTGCGAACAAGTGCAAGAAGTGGAGAGCATCTGCCTGTAGACGGACGCACCTTTACGCGTTCGTCGCTGCCGGAAGCACGATTACCGCGTAGAGAAAATCGCATTACCGCATATCGGTAACATCATTCCCGCGCATCGGTAACACCGTTACCAGCAGGCGGTAACAACCCATGTTTTAAGTTTCATTCCAACAAAGCGCAATATAATAAAACATAATTTTCCATATATAATAAGGTGTATATAGAAAAATATGCTTACTTTTGCGCCCAAATCAAAGATACAGATATAAAATGCAAGAAAACTTAGTTATCGTCGAGAGCCCTGCAAAGGCAAAGACAATTGAGAAATTCTTGGGCGACGACTTTAAGGTGATGTCGTCATACGGTCATATCCGCGACCTGAAGAAGAAAGAGCTCAGCATAGACAAAGAAACGCTGCAACCAGCCTACGTCATACCGAAGGACAAGGAAGAACTTGTGAAGCGCCTGCGCGAAAGCGCCAAGAAAGCCGACAAGGTGTGGCTCGCATCCGATGAGGACCGCGAAGGAGAAGCCATCTCGTGGCACCTTTGCGAAGTGCTCGGACTGGACGAGGCGTCTACCAACCGCATCGTATTCCACGAAATCACGAAGCCGGCAATTCTCGCCGCTATCGAGAACCCGCGCCATCTGGACATGAACCTCGTGAACGCCCAGCAGGCACGCCGCGTGCTCGACCGTATCGTGGGCTTCAAGCTCTCGCCCGTGCTGTGGCGCAAGGTGAAGCCGGCGCTTTCTGCCGGACGCGTGCAGTCGGTAGCCGTGCGCCTCATCGTAGAGCGCGAACGCGAGATTCAGCAGTTCAAGAGCGAGCCCTACTACCGCATCAACGCCATCTTCGCCATCACTAACGCCGACGGATCGCAGTCGGAGGTGAAGACCGAGCTCGACAAGCGCTTCACGACACACGACGACGCAATCGCATTCCTCGAGAAGTGTAAGGACGCCGAGTTCAGCGTAGCCAACGTTACGAAGAAGCCGCTGAAGCGTATGCCCGCTCCGCCGTTCACCACCTCTACGCTGCAGCAGGAAGCAGCCCGCAAGCTGGGCTTCTCGGTGTCGCAGACCATGATGGTGGCGCAGCGCCTGTACGAAAGCGGTCTTATCACATACATGCGTACCGACAGCGTCAACCTCTCAAGCCTGTGCATCGGCGCAGCCAAGGAGGAGATCATAAAGCTCTACGGCGAGGAATACAGCTCGCCGCGCAACTTCCACACCCACTCGAAGGGAGCGCAGGAGGCTCACGAGGCTATCCGCCCCACATACATGTCGAACACATCCATCGAGGGAACAGCGCAGGAGCGCAGACTCTACGACCTTATCTGGAAGCGCACAGCAGCAAGCCAGATGGCGGAGGCGCAGATTGAGAAGACTACCGTGAACATAGCATCGTCGAACTTCGACGAGCGCTTCATCGCCAACGGCGAAGTAGTGAAGTTCGACGGCTTCATCAAGGTATACCGCGAGTCGACAGACGAAGACGCCGAGCAGCCGGACGAGTTCGCTCACAACCTGCCGCCAATCAAGGAGGGCGACGTGCTCACACGCCGCGAGATTTCGTCGACAGAGCGCTACTCGCAAGGCCCCACACGCTACACCGAAGCAAGCCTCGTACACAAGCTGGAGGAACTCGGCATAGGCCGTCCGTCTACATACGCACCGACAATCTCCACAATACAGCAGCGCGAATACGTTGTGAAAGGCGACAAGAAGGGCGAGGAGCGTCCGTACGTCATCGACACCCTGCGCGGTCTGAAGATTACGCCGACACGCAAGGTGGAGCTTACAGGCAACGAGAAGGGCAAGCTGCTGCCTACCGACATAGGCATCGTGGTGAACGACTTCCTTATGGAGAACTTCCCTGCCATCATGGACTACAACTTCACGGCAAAGGTGGAGCAGCAGTTCGACCAGATCGCCGACGGCAAGGAGGAGTGGACAGACATGATGAAGCACTTCGACCAGGAGTTTGAGCCGACAGTAGACAAGGTGATGAACGCACGCTCGGAGCATAAGGCTGGCGAGCGTCAGCTGGGCATCGACCCCGCAAGCGGACACCCTGTGTTCGTGAAGATAGGCCGCTACGGTCCGGTGGTTCAGATCGGAACAGCCGACGACGACGAGAAGCCGCGCTTCGCACAGATGCCTGCCGACAAGAGCATGGAGACAATAACACTGGAGGAAGCGCTCGAACTGTTCAAGCTGCCGCGCACCATCGGTGAATACGAGGGCAAGACCGTCACCATAGGCGCAGGTCGCTTCGGTCCGTACGTGCTGCACAACAAGAAGTACGTGTCGCTGCCCAAGGACGAAGACCCGATGACCGTAACTCTCGAGACAGCCATCAGCCTCATCGAGGAGAAGCGCAAGGCGGAGGAGCAACGCCATCTGAAGAAGTTCGACGAAGACCCGAAGCTCGAAGTGCTCAACGGACGCTACGGCCCGTACATAGCCTACGACGGAGCCAACTACCGCATACCGCGCGACCTGCACGAGAAGGCTGCCGAACTCACATACGAGCAGTGCATGGACATCATAAAGAACCCGCCGGCGCCGAAGAAGCGCACCGCTGCCAAGAAGAAGTAGAAGAATGACACGAATCATCCTCATCGGCTATATGGGAGCCGGCAAGACAACCATCGGAAAGGCTCTCGCCAAGGAGCTCGGCGTGACCTTCTACGACCTCGACTGGTATATAGAGACACGCATGCGCCGCACCATAAAGCAGATATTCGACGAGAAGGGCGAAGACGGATTCCGCCGCATCGAGCACAACATGCTGCACGAAGTGGCGGAGTTCGAGAACGTCGTCATCTCGTGCGGCGGCGGCACGCCGTGCTTCTACGACAATATCGACTACATGAACGCGCAGGCGCAGGTGGTCTACCTCAAGGCGTCGCCCGAAGTGCTCTACGAACATCTGCAGATGGGACGCCGCGTGCGACCACTGCTGCTCGGCAAGTCGCCCGACGAGGTGAGGACATTCATCGTCGAACAGCTCGCCAAGCGCGAGGAGTTCTACTCAAAAGCTAATCATACATTAAACGTCGACTTGCTCGACAATTTCACGAAAATACAAACAACAATAGAAAACCTGAGAAAAATACTCAAGAGATGAAGAAATGGACCATTGACGATTCACGCGAGCTCTACAACATCAACGGTTGGGGCACGTCTTACTTCGGTGTAAACGACAAGGGCGACATGTACGTGACGCCATGCAAAGACAACGTACAGATTGACCTGCGCGACGTGATGGACGAACTGCAGCTGCGCGACGTTACGCCGCCGGTGCTGCTGCGCTTCCCCGACATTCTTGACAACCGCATCGAGAAGACTTCGAGCTGCTTCAAGAAGGCGGCTGAGGAGTACAACTACAAGGGCGAGAACTTCATCGTCTACCCTATCAAGGTGAACCAGATGCAGCCCGTCGTAGAGGAGATTATCTCGCACGGACGCAAGTTCAACCTCGGACTGGAGTGCGGCTCAAAGCCCGAGCTGCACGCCGTGATAGCCGTACAGTGCCAGAGCGACTCCATCATCGTCTGCAACGGCTACAAGGACCAGAGCTACATCGAGCTGGCGCTGCTGGCGCAGAAGATGGGCAAGCGCATATTCATCGTCGTTGAGAAGATGAACGAGATTGGACTCATCGCCGCTGCCGCAAAGAAGCTCGGCGTACGCCCCAATATCGGCATACGCATCAAGCTCGCCTCGTCGGGCTCGGGCAAGTGGCAGGAGAGCGGCGGCGACGCCTCGAAGTTCGGTCTGCGCTCGTCGGAGCTGCTGCAGGCTTTGCAGACGCTCGACGAGAAGGGTCTGCACGACTGCGTGCGCCTTATCCACTTCCACATCGGCTCGCAGATTACAAAGATACGCCGCATACAGACCGCCCTGCGCGAGGCTGCAAACTTCTACGTGCAGCTGCACAAGCTGGGCTATAACATCGACTTCGTCGACTGCGGTGGCGGACTCGGCGTCGACTACGACGGCACACGCTCGTCGAGCTCGGAGAGTTCGGTCAACTACTCTATCCAGGAGTACGTGAACGACTGCGTCTACACCTTCGTCGACGCATCGGACAAGAACGAGATACCACACCCGAACCTCATTACAGAGAGCGGACGCTCGCTGTCGGCTCACCACTCGGTGCTCATCATCGACGTGCTCGAGACCACATCGCTGCCGCAGATGCGCGAGGAGTTTGAGCCTACAGAGAACGACCACCAGCTCGTGAAAGACCTCTACGAGATTTGGGACAATCTGAGTCCGCGCACGATGCTCGAGAACTGGCACGACGCCGAACAGATACGCGACGAGGCGCTCGACCTCTTCTCGCACGGCATCGTCGACCTGCGCACACGCGCCGAGATAGAGAGCATGTACTGGAGCATCTGCCGCGAGGTGAACAGCATGGCTAAGAGCATGAAGCACATGCCCGACGAGTTGCGCGGACTCGACAAGGTGCTTGCCGACAAGTATTTCTGCAACTTCTCGCTCTTCCAGTCGCTGCCCGACGCTTGGGCTATCGACCAGCTCTTCCCTATCGTGCCTATACAGCGACTCGACGAGCGCCCTACGCGCAACGCTACGCTGCAGGACATCACCTGCGACTCGGACGGCAAGATTGCCAACTTCGTTACCAACCGACAGGCGTCGCACGTGCTGCCCGTACACACGATAAAGAAGAACGAGGAGTACTATCTGGGCGTGTTCCTCGTGGGCGCTTATCAGGAGATATTGGGCGACATGCACAATCTCTTCGGCGACACCAACGCCGTGCACATCTCGGTGAAGGACAACACCTATCACATCGACCAGATATTCGACGGCGAGACCGTTGAGGAGGTGCTCGACTACGTGCAGTACAACCCGAAGAAACTCGTGCGCCAGCTCGAGATTTGGGTGACAAAGAGCGTCAAGGCGGGCAAGATCTCGCTCGAAGAAGGCAAGGAGTTCCTCAGCAACTATCGCTCTGGTCTCTACGGCTACACTTATCTGGAGTAGAAAACTATTTGAATAGACACACAAACGCGCCGACCGATACGAACATTCGTAACGGTCGGCGCGTTTTCTGTTTATATGCGGCGGCAAGATACCGCCGCTATAGGTGCCGCTTATTCAACGATGGCAAGCACATCTTCTACAATCTGAGCGTCGAGCAGGCGGTTGTCGGAGAGCAACTGCTCGACGTCGAAGCGGTCGTAGAGACCTTTCTTCACGCCGCATACGAGCACTTTCATATCGGAAGTGCCGTAGTAGGCGGCGATGCGCTCGCCGAATCCGCCGTCCTTGCATCCGTCTTCGAGCGTCACCACAAGCTGATGGTCGGGCTTCAGCGCATCGAGCGTAGCGGCGTCAACGTCGTTAAGGTAGCGCGGATTGATGAGCGTTGCGTCGATGCCCTTCTCGGCGAGCAGACCGACGACGCTCTCGCCCTTCTGATAGAACGAACCGGCGGCAACTACAGCCACCTTCGAGCCTCTGCGCATCACCTTGTACTGCGGCTCGCAGGCGTACTCGGCATCAACCTGCTCAGTAGTGTGCACCACTTCGCCCGTCGGAACACGCAGCGCAACGGGCGTCTTCTCCTGCTTTATAGCCCAACGGAGCATGGCGAAATACTCCTCACAGGTAGTGGGCGCAAGATAGACAAGACCGGGGATGCTGCAGAGCATCGGTATGTCGAACAGGCAGATGTGCGTGATGTCGTTCATGGAGCGCACGCCGCCGCCCACAACGTTGATGACAGCCGGATTGGCGTTGATGCAGAGGTCCTGCGCAATCTGGTCGTACGTGCGCTGGATGAAGGTGCTGTAGACGGTCCACACGGGATGCAGTCCGCCCTTCGCCATGCCCGATATCATTGCTACAGCCTGCTCCTCGGCTATGCCCATGTCTATATGCTGCGAACCTGCCTCCTTGCGCTTTGCAGCTGTGAATCCGCCGGCTGCAGGCGTGCCTGCCGTGACAGCAATGAGCGTCGGGTCGAGCTTCATCTCGCGCAGCATCCAGTCGCTGAACAGCACGGCGTAGTCTTCCGCAGGCACTACGTCTGGCATAGAGCCGTCGGCATTGCGCACGGGGCGCGAGCCGTCGTCGAGATTGAAGGGCAGTCCCCAGTGCCACGCCTCCTTGTCCTGCACGGCGGGCGCATAGCCATGACCCTTCTCCGTGTGTATGTGCACCACGGTTGGGCGGTCGGTGTCCTTCACGCTGCGGAACACGTCGATGAGCTTCGCTATGTCGTTGCCCTCCTCAAGATACGTGTACTCGAAGCCCCACGCCTTGAACCAGTTGTGCTCACATGTGCCGTTGCTCTCGCGCAGCGCACGCAGATTCTTGTATATTCCGCCGTGGTTCTCGGCGATAGACATCTCGTTGTCGTTCACCACGATGATGATGCCTGTGCCCAGCTCCGACGCCTCGTCGAGACCCTCGAACGCCTCACCGCCCGAGAGCGAGCCGTCGCCGATGACGGCTATGATGTTCTCGTGCGTGCCCTTCACGTCGCGCGCCTTTTGCAAACCGGTGGCAAGACTCACGGATGTGGAGGTGTGTCCCACCTCGAAGTTGTCGTACTCGGGGCATTCCGACGGCGAAGAGTAGCCAGAAATGGCGTTCATATCGTCGACATCGCCGAGGAAACCTGCGGCGCGACCTGTAAGCACCTTGTGCGGATAGCACTGATGGCTGACGTCGAACATGAACTTGTCCACCGGCGCGTTGAACACGTAGTGCAGAGCCACGGTGGCCTCAACGAAGCCGAGGTTCGGACCTACGTGTCCGCCGTGCTTGCTCACGCGGTTGAGCACCGCCCTGCGTGTCTCGTCCGCCACAATGTTAAGCGCCTCTATGTCCAGCCCTTTCAAGTCGGCTGGCGACTTAATCTTTTCTATATACATGCTTGTTTTATTTTTATGTTTTACGTTTTTCAGATTGCAAAGTTACGCATAATGTTCCGTACGGCGCATACCGCCAATACGGCAGAACTTACCAATATTGCGTTTATTCAACCCGACATGCGTTTCCCTCAACGGCAAAGAACTCGTTTCTTGAGAACAACAAAGGGCAATATCAAGCCATCCTGTTGATGTTTTGATATTGCCCCTCGTAGTGCTATATTTGTAGTTTTACAAGTATATGCCGCTTACAGCTTTGTTTGCATTCAGCCTGCAAGCGACAGAGTGTTCGGTCATTAGAACTTGATGGTGCGTACAACCTCCTCTTCAGGCTGCTGCTTCACCTGCTCGCGCTTATCGGTTACGCGGCTTTGCAGCTCCTTCACCTGCTGCGATGTGCGCTTGTATGTCGGAGTGTTCTCAACGGCGAGTATAACCTCCTCGTTGTCGAGGTCCTCAGGCCGGAAGCGGAAGATGTGCGGACGGCTCTTGTACACCGTAGTACCGTTGTCACCGGGGTAGAACTTACCAAAACGTATGCCTTGCTTTATCTCCGTTTCTGTCGTCTTGTCGTCAGCCTCCTTAACAACCTTCTTGATGTGCGTGTCCATTCCGTCGACGTCTCTGATGCCAAAGCCCGTAGCGAGGATCGTTACCTTCACCTTGTTGCCGAGATCGGGGTCGAGACCGATACCCCACTTGATTTCGAAGTCGGAGCCGAACTGCTCCATGAAGTCGTTCACCTCGTTCATCTCCTCCATCATGAGGCCACCGGCTGACTGGTTCTCCTTGTCGCTACCATTCGAGAAGTTGATACTGAGAAGAATCTTCTTCGAGTTGAAGATGTCGTTGTCGTTGAGAAGCGGCGAATTGAGTGCGTCCTGTATAGCCAGTTTCACACGACCGTCGCCCTCGCCGTAGCCGGTAGACATGATAGCCACGCCGCCGTCCTTGAGCACGGTCTTAACGTCGTTGAAGTCGAGGTTGATGAGTCCGTGGTTGGTGATGATTTCGGCGATTGACTTCGCTGCTACGCTGAGCGTGTCGTCAGCCTTTCCGAACGCGTCGAGCACGGTGAGCTCTGGATATATCTTGCGCAGACGCTCGTTGTTGATAACGAGGAGCGCGTCTACGTGCTTCGCCATCTCGTCTACGCCGTCGAGAGCCTGGTTGATCTTCTTCTTGCCCTCGAAGCGGAACGGGATGGTGACGATGCCTACCGTGAGGATGTCGAGTTCTTTCGACACGCGGGCGATAACCGGCGCAGCACCCGTACCTGTTCCGCCGCCCATTCCGGCAGTGATGAAGGTCATCTTCGTGCCGTCGCTGAGCATCGACTTGATGTCGTTGATGCTCTCCTCGGCAGCCTGACGCGCCTTCTCTGGCTTGTTGCCGGCTCCGAGTCCTTCCTTGCCGAGCTGCAGCTTCATGGGCACGGGCGAATCGTTGAGCGCCTGCATATCTGTGTTGCAGAGCACGAACGACACGTCGTGTATGCCCTCGCGGTACATGTGGTTGACGGCGTTGCCGCCGCCTCCACCTACACCAATCACCTTAATAATAGTATTCTCTTTTTCAGGTGCACCGAAGTCCACCATCGGATTGATATTGTCTGACATAGTAATAATCGTGTTAAGGGTTATTCATTGACATCGGGTTCGAAGATAGAGCTTCCGAACTTCTTGAGCGAGCCGAAGAAGCGGCTGAACTTTGTGGGCTTATGTGGCTCCGGAGCCTTCTCTTCCTCTTCTTCCTCTGCATTGGCGGCGGGCTGTGCTGTGGTCTGCGCTGCAGGCTGTGTGCCTGTGCCTGTTGTTGCCAGCGTCGGGTCGAGAGAGATTGTGTTCTCTGAGTCCGGCTCCACTTCTTCGTCGAAGAGCGACCCGCTGATGGCGCGTCCGGCGCAGTTCATGTCGCCCTTTGCGAGCAGACCGAGGATGGTGTTCGTGGTGCCGTCCTCAGAGAGAATCACTTCGGAGTCTTTCTTGTTGATGTTGAGTGTGGTAGACTTCGCGATGCGCACCTTCTCCACGTCGAACACTTCGTGGAAGAGCTTCTCAATGTTCTTCATGTTGCTGCCGCCGCCGGTGAGCACGATGCCGCCGAGCAGCTTGTCGGCGAACTCGTGTGGCACGAGATACTTCACGTTCTCCACTATCTCGAGCATGCGCGCCTCAACTACCTGGATGAACATGCAGCTGCGTATCGTTCTGCCGTCGCCGATGGGTAGAGTTGCGTCGGCGTCTATATCTTTCTCGTCGGTCAGAGCCGAGGCGTGCTTCAGTTTCATCGCCTCTGCGTTTATCTCGTCTATCTGCAACGACTCGAGGTCTTTGGTCACGTTAGATCCGCCGAGCGGAAGCACGGCGATATGGCGCAGCTTGTTGCGGTAGTATACCGATACGGTTGTGGTGTCGGCGCCGAGGTCTACGAGCACGCATCCTGCGCGCTTCTCGGCGTCGGTGAGCACGCAGTCGGCCATCGTGAGCGGGGCGAGATACATCTCAGCCACCTTTATGCCTGAGTTGTCGAGACTCTTATTGAGGTTGCGGTAGAACGAGCGGCGCCACAGCACGTTGAGGAAGTTGCCCTCAAGATGTCTTGCCTGGATGCCTACGGGGTCGTCCTCGTAGTGTCCGTCCACATTGTATTCTTGTGTTATGGCGTCGAGAATCTCGCAGTCTTTGTATTCCATGCTGCGGTTGGTGTCCATGAGTTCGTTCACCATATCCTGCGACACGATGCAGTCGAGCGGCAGTTCCTTCACGATAGAGTTCTTGACGCTGTGTATGCTCTGGCCTCCGATGCCTACATACACCTGTTCTATTTCGGTTTTGAGAGTATTCTTGAGTTTGCTTACAATGTTGCTCAGTCCCTGTGCGGTACGTTCAATATTATATGCTACGCCCTTGCGTATGTACGAGGCGGAGTCTTCTTTAGCGACAGCAAGAATAGAGATGCTGCCATCGGGGTTTTTCCTTCCGGCAATTCCGGTCATCTTTGACGACCCGAGCTCAATAGCTACTATAAAATCCTTTGCCATACGTTTTTTTATCTTGTTGAGTGTTAATTATCTTTTGTTACTTGATTCCGAACTTTATGCTTTGCCGGCTTTCGACTTCTTTGCCTTCTCGGGCTTTTCGGTCTTCTTCTCGGTCTTCTTCACAGACTTGTCCGACTTCTTTTCTGTCTTCTTCTCGGTTTTTTCCAACTTCTTTTCAGATTTCGTTTCCGATTTCTTCTTTGTCCGGTCGGTGTTTGAGGCGTTGTCGGTCTTTTTCTCCGTGTCTGCAGTCGGAGTTGTCGTAGTCTCGTTCTGCGGTTGTGTTGTTTCGGCGGCTGGTTGCACGGGGGCTACGGGCTGTACGGGAGCTGCAGCCTGATGTTTTGCCGACTTCTTTCGGCAGATGATTTGGTTGTCGAACTCGATGTCTATGTACGAGTATTTGTTCCAGCCTACTTCTGAGAGTCCGTACTTGTAGAACTTCAGCAGTCGGGTCATCTTCACTTCCATGAACTTGCGTATGAGCGTGTAATGGTCTGTGCGTCGGTTGCCGTCGGGCAGTCGTCCGAGGTGTACGATGTGGTCGCCTACGCGCGGCACGATTTCGACGCTGTGGTTAGGCAGCACGTTTATCTGCTCTATGAGGTTCTTCCACACGTCGTTTGCCATTATCACGCGTCCCAAGGGTGAGAGGAAGTTGGTGGCGTACCAGCGGTTGATTGCTCCTGTTGCGATGATGAGGTCGCTCACGTAGTGGGTTGTGGGCATTACGCGGTCGTTGTCGTCTACGTAGTAGTCGTCGCCGTTGTCGGCCTTGATTCTTATCACGGGCATGCGCTGGGTTACGCTGATGTATACGTGTCCGCCTTCTGTCTTGTAGCAGTCGGCTGTCTGCACGAAGGGGCTCGCCTTGAGCATTTCTTCTATTCGGCGCGCGTCTACCTTGCATATTTCCTTGCCCATGGGGTAAACGCCGCCTTTCTGCAGTCTGTCTTTTATTATCTTCGCATCGATGAATCCGCTTGTGGCGTTGTCGGCGATGTCGATGTTCACCTTATTGCACAGCGTATGGTTTCCGCCTTTCTTGTCGAATGAGCAGAACGCGAACGCCAGGTATACGGCTATCAGTACATCGCTTAGGATGAAGAAGATTTTGCTTGGAGACAGTTTCACTTCTTGTTTTCTATTATTTTTGTTATTTGTGGCATGTAGTTGTCGAGGTCGCCTGCGCCGAGTATGACGAGCACGTCGAAGTCGCGCTGCTTAACGAGGTCGAGCACGTCGTCCTTGCGTATGATGCTCTTCTCGATGCCTGGTCGGAGGTTGTCGTAGATGAGCTGCGATGTGACGCCTTCGATGGGTTGCTCGCGTGCGGGGTAGATCTCTGTGAGTATCACCTCGTCGAGCTGGCTGAGCGCATCGGCGAAGTCGCGGTAGAAGTCGCGTGTGCGAGTGTAGAGGTGGGGCTGGAATATGGCTGTGATATGGCGGCCCTTGTAGAGTTCGCGTATGCTCTTTGCGCTCTGGTATATCTCCTTGGGGTGGTGTGCGTAGTCGGAGAGCAGGACGTGTCGGCTGTCGTTTATCTTGAAGTCGAAGCGTCGGTCTACGCCGCGATATGTCTTCATGCCGTACTTGAGTTCTTCGGCTGTGCATCCGGCGAGCTGTGCCATTGCCATTGCTGCGATGCCGTTGTCGATGTTGATTGGCACGGGTTGTCCGAGTTCTACGTCCTTTACGTTCTCGATGGGCGAAACGAAGTCGAAGGTGATTGTTCCGTTGTCGATGCGTATGTTCTCGGCGTGGAAGTCGCCCTCGGTGCGACTGTACTCGTATACCTTCACTCCGGGCTGCACATCGGCGTGCATCTCGAGTCCGCGGTGAATGATGAGTGCGCCGCCGGGCTGTATGAGTGTGGTGTAGTGGCGGAAGCTTTCGAGGTAGGCTTCTTTAGTGCCGTAGATGTCGAGGTGGTCGGGGTCGGTGGCGGTGATGACGCTCATCCATGGGCGGAGCCAATGGAAGGAGCGGTCGAACTCGTCGGCTTCTATCACTACATAGTCGCTTTCTGCGGAGATGATGTAGTTGGAGCTGTAGTTCTTTGATATTCCGCCGAGGAAAGCGTTGCAGTCGATGTGGCTCTGGTGCAAGATGTGTGCGCACATTGTAGAGGTCGATGTCTTGCCGTGTGTGCCGGCTACGCAGAGTCCCTTGTGTGTGCGTGTGAGTGTGCCGAGCACCTGTGCGCGCTTTTCTACGGTGAATCCGTTTGCGCGGAAGTATTGCAGCTCTTTGTGTTCGGCTGGTATTGCGGGTGTGTATATCACGAGGCACTGTTTCGGGTCGCGGCAGGCGTGCGGTATCTCGTCTACGTTCTCCTCGTAGTGGAGGAGTGCGCCTTCGCGTTCGAGTTGCTTTGTGAGTTCTGAGGGTGTCTTGTCGTAGCCTGCCACTACCACGCCCTTGCGTATGAAGTAGCGTGCGATGGCGCTCATGCCGATGCCGCCTGCGCCTACGAAGTAAACGGCTTTGATATCTTTGAGTTCCATTTCTGTTTCTTTATTTTTTGTTGGCGAGCTTGAGCACTTCGTCGGCAATGACGTCGGCAGAGTTGTGCTTGCCAAGTTTCTTTATGTTGGCTGTGAGCTGCGCGAGCTGCTCGGGGTCGTTCACGGTGTCGACGGCGAGCTGCAGCAGCGTTGCGGGTGCGTCGGCATCCTTCACGTAGAGGGCTGCGTCCTTGTTGACGAGGGCGAGTGCGTTCTTCGTCTGGTGGTCTTCTGCCACATTGGGCGAGGGCACGAGTATGACGGGCTTGCCTATCAGACAGAACTCGCTGACTGAGCTTGCGCCGGCGCGGCTTATCACGAGGTCGGCTGCCTTGTACGCCGCTCCCATGTCGCCGATGAAGTCCATCACCTTAAGCATGGGCAGGGGCTTGTGTGCCTTGAGCTGCTCGGCTACGGCTGCGCTGTAGTACTTGCCGGTCTGCCAGATGAACTGCACGCCGCTTTTCTCTACGAGGTCGAGGTGCTGCAGCACGCTTTCGTTCACGGTGCGCGCTCCGAGGCTGCCGCCTACGAGGAGGATGGTCTTCTTAGCGGGGTCGAGACCGAAGCTGCGTAGGGCGTCTTCGCGCGAGATGGTGGTCTCGATGAGGTTCTGGCGCACGGGGTTGCCGGTGTTTATTATCTTCTCGGCGGGGAAGAAGCGCTCCATGCCGTCGTATGCCACGCATATCTTGCGCGCTTTTGCGGCGAGGTGCTTGTTGGTTACGCCGGCGTATGAGTTCTGCTCCTGTATGAGCGTGGGGATGCCCATCGAGCTGGCTGCGTCGAGCGTGGCTGCGCTGGCGTATCCGCCTACGCCTACTACTACGTCAGGCGCGAACTCGCGGATTGTCTTGCGCACCATTCGCTTGCTGCGCAGGAAGTCGAGCGCAACACCGATGTTACGGGGCGACCAAAGCGGGCGGATGAATCCTCTCACCGGTAGTCCTACTATCTCGTAGCCTGCGTCGGGCACACGCTGCATCTCCATACGTCCGAGGGCTCCAACGAAGAGTATCTTCGCGTTGGGGCACTTCGATTTAATTGCATTGGCTATTGATACGGCTGGGAAGATATGGCCTCCGGTGCCGCCGCCACTAACAATGACTCTTAATTCCTGTTCCATTTGCTCACATTTCTTTCAACTTACAAAATTAATCATTTTTTCTGATAATGTAGATTATTGTGCTTTTTTTATTACGCTTTTTTTAATTAATGTGCAACCGATTGCAACCTACACTCTGAGACCCTATTGCTTGAATGCGCAGAACGGACTTCAACGTACGTATAGAACAAAAAAATTCCCGCAGCGCTGGAATGCAATTACCGATATGATGTAGTGTTGTTACATATATGCTGTAATTGCATTCCAGCGCTGCGGGAATTGTACGTATGTTTTGCTTCTACTTTCCGATTCGAAGGCTTCAGCACTCTGAAAGCCTACGCTACGTTCGTGTCTGCTATTATCTCCTGCTTGCGCTGCGCCGAGCGGCTCACGCTGAGTATCGCGCCGATGTACACGCAGTTGATGATGGTCGCCGTACCGCCCTTACTGATGAACGGCAGCGGCTGACCCGTCACCGGCACCAAGCCCACAGCCACACACATGTTGAACAGCGCCTGCGTCACGAGCAGCAGCGCCAGTCCCATGGCGAAGAACGCCGGGAAGTTGTTCTCGCAGCGGCTGGCTATGCGCCCCGTGCGGAACAGCAGTATGATGTAGAGCATAGCCACGCCCGTAGCGCCCAAGATGCCCATCTCCTCGATGATGATGGCGTAGATGAAGTCGCTGAACGCCTGCGACACGAAGTCGCGCTCCTCGGAGTTGCCCGGTCCCTTTCCCATGATGTTCGACGTAGCAATGGCGATGTTGGCGTGCGCCACCTGAGCGTCCTTGTCGAGGTCTACGTCCTTCGGCGCCACATCCTTGTGGGCGAGGAACTTGTTGATGCGCGATTTCCACGTGTCGAAGCGGTGGAACACCCTCTCTACAGTGCTTTTATCCTCCTTCTTCTGCTCTATAGTCTGCTCGGTAAGCGTCTGGTTAGCGGGCTTCTGCGCCTCATCGTCGGTACCGAACGCCATGACGCAGCACACCAGGAGCGCCACAGCCAGCACCACGATGCCCAGAAGCGCCCCCAACTGCCGCGCCGGAACACGCCCGAGCAGCATCATCATGAATATCACTAAGCAGAGCAGCATCGCCGTCGACAGATTCTCAACCATGATGAGCGGCACGATGGGGAGGCACACCATCAGGATATACCTGAAAGCCAGCTTGTCGGCGCCTTTCTCCGTCTGCAACGCACTCAGTATCTGCGCCGTTGCCAGCACCATAGCGCCCTTCGCTATCTCCGACGGCTGAAACTGTAAGCCGAAGAGTACTATCCAGCGTTGCGCACCGTTGGTGGAGGCGCCGGCAATAGCCACCCATAGCAGCGTGACTAAAGCGAAAAGCAGTACGAACGGCGTAGCCATCTTGAAGTATCTGCACTTCACGTTGAGCGTCACCACCATGCAGACTATTCCGATCACGATCAGCATGATATGCTTCAGCACCGGCGCCGTATAGCTGCTCGCCTTATACGTGAGCTGCGACGAAGCCGAATACACCTCGATGATGCTGACAAGGCACAGGAAGAAGAACACCATCCATATCACCTTGTCGCCTTTGAATATATTGCCTAATGTCTTGTTTATCATTGCTTGTTGCTATTTTATGGTGAGATGGTGAGATGGTGTTATGTTGAGATGGTGAGATGTTGAGGTGTTGAGGTGTTGACATTAGCAATACAAATCTCACCATAACACCATAACACCACCACACCACCTTTCTTTCACCATCTCAACACCTCAACACATTTCTCACCACCTCAACATCTCACCATCTCAACACCATATTACAGCCCTCTCACCAACGTCTTGAACTGCTCGCCTCTGTCCTCCATATTCTTGAAGAGGTCGAAGCTTGCGCAGCACGGACTCAGCAGCACGGTGTCGCCCGGCTCAGCCAGCTCGTAGCAAGCCGCCACGCAGTCCTTCATCGAGTGGGTGTCGCGAATCTCAACGCCCACGTTGTCGAAGAAGTCGTGCAGCTTCTTGTTGTCGGCTCCGAGGAACACAAGCGCCTTGCACTTCTGCTTCACCAGATCGAGAATCTCGTTATAGTCGTTGCCCTTGTCCTTGCCGCCGATGATGAGGATGGTAGGCGTCTTCATGCTCTCAAGAGCATACCAGCAGGCGTCTACGTTCGTAGCCTTCGAGTCGTTGACATACTGCACGCCGCCTACCTTGCACACCTTCTCCAGACGATGCTCCACGCCCGGGAAGTCGCTCAGGCTCTGGCGTATCACGTCCTTCTTGATGCCCGTGATGTTGCCCGCGATGCCCGCAGCCAGCGAGTTGTATATGTTGTGCTTGCCCGTGAGCGACAGCTCCTCCTGCTCCATGTTGAACGGCGTAGGCTTCTCGATGGTATACTCGCCGTCCTCCATATAGCCGATAGAGCCTTTCTCCTTCAGCTCCGAGAACGGATACTGTATAGCCTTGATGTCGTACTTCTCCAACTCGCGCTTGATTACTGGGTCGTCGTTCCAGTAGATGAACGAGTCCTTGTCGGTCTGGTTCTGTATGATGCGCATCTTCGCGTCCACGTAGTTCTGCATGCAGTAGTCGTAGCGATCGAGATGGTCGGGCGTGATGTTCAGCAGGATGGCGATATTGGCGTGGAAGTCGTACATGTTGTCGAGCTGGAACGAGCTAAGCTCTATGATGTAGTATTCGTGCGGATCCTCAGCCACCTGCAATGCGAGCGAGCGTCCGATGTTGCCAGCCAAGCCCGCGTCGTAGCCTGCCGTCTTGAAGATATGATAGATGAGCGATGTTGTTGTCGTCTTACCGTTCGAACCGGTGATGCAAATCATCTTCGAGTTGGTGTAGCGACCCGCAAACTCTATCTCGCTGATGATGTGTATGCCCTTGTCAATAGCCGCCTTCACCATCGGAGCCTCCTTCGGTATGCCCGGACTCTTGATGATTTCGTCGGCAGAGAGAATCTTCTCCTCGGTATGCTGACGCTCCTCCCACTCGATGGCGTGGTCGTCGAGCAGCTTCTTGTATTTGTCCTTGATGGCAGACATGTCGCTAACGAACACGTCGAAACCTTCCTTCTTTGCCAACACTGCGGCACCGGCTCCACTCTCGCCGGCTCCAAGAATAACTATTCTTTTCATTGTTTTATGATTTTAGAACCAAGAAAGATGTATTTATGCTGAGAAATGAGACGATTCGGAAACATTAGAAATGTCACCATCTCAACATCTCAACACCTCACCACCCTTCCTATCTAATCTTTAATGTTATAATGGTCATTGCCGCCAGGATTATCGTCGTAATCCAAAAGCGAACCGTAATCTTCGACTCGTGGAATGCACCCTTCGGTCGAGTGATGAGATACTTGCAGTCGGGGTCGAGCTGCGAAGCCTGCGTGCGGAAGTTGTCGTGGATAGGCGTGCGCTTGAAGATGCGCTGCTTAACACCGCGACGCTTGCCCAGCTTGTAGTAGTAGACCTGCAGTATGACGCTCAGACTCTCCACGAAGAAGATGCCACAGAGTATCGGCAGAAGCAGCTCCTTGTGGATGATTATCGCAGTAACGGCGATGATACCGCCGATTGTGAGCGAGCCGGTGTCGCCCATGAACACCTGAGCCGGATAGGCGTTGTACCAAAGGAAGCCTATCAGCGCACCCACAAAGGCGCAGAGGAACACCACAAGCTCCTGCGACTCCGGTATGTACATTATGTTAAGATAGCTCGCATACTCTATGTGCGAACTTACATACGCCAGTATGCCCAACGCCACACCGATGATGGCAGAGTTGCCGGCGCACATGCCGTCCATACCGTCGTTGAGGTTGGCGCCGTTGCTCACCGCTGTCACCACGATGATAGTCATTATCACGAACAATATCCAGCCTGCCGCAACGCGGTGCTCGCCGAAGATGCTCGTAATGCGCGAGTAGTCGAGGTTATGGGTCTTGACGAACGGGATGGTTGTCTTGAGCGACTTGTGCGCTTCGCTCTGATGCTTCACTACTATCTCCTGACCCTGACGCTCGTAAACGAGGTTCTCGTTCATCTTGACGTCTGGCGATGCCCACAGCACAAGACCCACTATCAGACCGATACCAACCTGACCTACTATCTTGTAGCGGCCCTTCAAGCCTTCCTTGTCGTGGCGGAATATCTTTATGAAGTCGTCCATGCCGCCCAGCACACCGAGCCAAAGCGTGGTGACAATCATCAATATGAGGTAGATGTTGCGAAGGCGTCCGAGCAGAAGCACCGGCACAAGGATGGAAACGATGATGATGACGCCGCCCATCGACGGCACTCCTATCTTCTTCACACCGAACGGGTCGATGCTTGCGTCGCGCGCAGTCTCAGTAATCTGCTTGCGCTTGAGATACTTGATAAACTTCTCGCCGAACCATGCCGAGATAACGAGCGACAATATCAGCGCCAACAGCGAACGGAACGAAATGTAGCCCCACATGTGCGAGCCACTGATGCCGTATTCTTCGAGGAAACGAAAAAGATAATATAACATTTCTTAATGTTGAGTTTAAATTATTAGAAGCATTCACGAACCACTTCATGGTCGTCGAAGTGATGCTTCACACCCTTTACCTCCTGATAGTTCTCATGTCCCTTGCCGGCTATGAGCACTACGTCGCCCTTCTTTGCCATCATGCAGGCGGTGCGTATAGCCTCGCGGCGGTCGACAATGGTTATCACCTTCTTCATCTGCTGCGCGTTGAGTCCGGCGAGCATGTCGTTGATGATGTCCTGCGGCTCCTCGAAGCGTGGGTTATCGCTTGTGATAATCACGCGGTCGCTCTGCTTCACAGCCTCCTGCGCCATAAGCGGACGCTTTCCCTTGTCGCGGTTGCCGCCGGCTCCGCATACGGTGATTACCTCGCCCTTTCCGTCGAGCACCTCATGTATGGCGTTGAGCACGTTCTCAAGAGCATCCGGCGTGTGGGCATAGTCGACAACGGCGGTGTAGCCCTCCGGCGAGTGGATAGGTTCGAGACGTCCGCTCACGCTGTGCAGCGTACTCATCACGACGAGCACGTCTTCGGGCTTCTTGCCGAGCATAACTGCCGCGCCGTAGACAGCCAGCAGGTTGCTCACGTTGAACTTGCCGATGAACTGTACGCCTACTTCCCTGCCGTCAATCTCGAGATACATGCCCTCGAAGTGACATTCTATTATGCGAGCCTTGAAGTCAGCCACGCTGCGTATAGAGTAGGTCTTCACCTGAGCCTTCGTGTTCTGCACCATAATCATGCCGTTCTTGTCGTCGGCGTTGGTGATGGCGAAGGCAGTTTTGGGCAACATGTCGAAGAAAGCCTTCTTCGCGTTGCGGTAGTTCTCGAAAGTCTTGTGATAGTCGAGATGATCTCGTGTGAGATTGGTGAACAGACCGCCGGCGAAAGTGAGTCCACCGATACGCTTCTGCGCTATGGCGTGAGACGAGCACTCCATGAAGGCGTACTCGCAGCCTGCATCCACCATGCGGTGAAGCAGTTCGTTCAGCGCTATCGGGTCTGGCGTCGTGTGGTCTGCCGGCACAGCCTCGTCAACGATGTAGTTGCACACGGTAGAAAGCAGTCCGCACTTATGTCCCATCTTCGAGAACATATTATATAATAAGGTGGCGATAGTGGTTTTACCGTTCGTTCCGGTCACTCCTACGAGCTTCAGCTTGGTAGAAGGATTGCCGTGGAACGTTGTTGCCACCTCACCCACTACGTCTTCGGTGCTTGCCACCCGAACATAAGTTACGTTTTCGTCGGTTTGTTCTGGTATTTCCTCGCAGAGCACAGCCTTTGCGCCGAGCTCCACCGCCTTAGGTATGAACTTGTGTCCGTCTACCTGAGTGCCCTTCATTGCCACGAACAAATGTCCGTCCTTGATACGGCGAGAGTCTATGTTGACACCCGTCACTTCTACATCATCGCTGCCTTTAACAGCAAGAACGGTGATGTTCTTAAGCAATTCTTTAAGTTTCATATATCTTTGTTTTTTATCCGAGTTTAAGCGAGCATACCATGCCCTTCTTTATTCTTTCTCCTGCGCCGATGCTCTGCTCCGTTACCTTTCCTCTGCCCGTGAGCCTAACCTTTACGCCTCTGCTCTCGATAAGAAAGACGGCGTCGCGAGCTCCCATGCCGTGAACGTCGGGCATTACCGACTTGTCACCTTCGTTTACGCGTTTCAGCTGAATGACACTTCTGTCGCTCTCGTCGGCGCGTCCCCAGATGGGGTTTCCGTTGAGATAAGAGCCGTCCCAGTCTGTGCGCTGCTTCACGCCGAGATGCTCAAGCACATAGCTTGCAGCCAGCACATTGCCGCTCTTAACCTGTGGGATGAGAACAGAAAGCGAGTCACGGGCGTCAGAAGCCTCCAGCTTGAGGCTCTGCGCCATGATACCTTCTGCGATGTCGTGAAACACAACGCCACTCATGCCGCCGCCCGAAGCCGGCAGACCCGACTTCTGTATGCAGACGATGCAGCTGTAGCGCGGCTCGTATGCGGGGAAGAAGCCGGCGAAAGACAACAGATAGTTCATCTGTCCGCTCTTATAGCCGGCTGCTCCTTTCGAGATCTGAGCTGTTCCGGTCTTTCCTGCGACGAGGAACGACTGCGAGCCGGCTTTCTTTCCGAGACCCTGACTCACTACGTGCTCAAGTATCGTGGTTATCTTCTTTATCGTCGACTCCTTGGCTATCTGCTCACGCAGCACTACGGGATCGAACTCTTTTATTACTACTCCGTCCTTCATCACAGCCTTCACGAAGCGCGGCGCAACCATCTTTCCGCCGTTGGCAATGGCGTTGTAGAAGGTAAGAGTGGAGATAGGCGGCACCTGCGTCTCGTAGCCGATGCTCATCCAGGGCAGAGTGGTCTTGCTCCAGTTGACATACTGCTTGCCTCGCGAGTCTTTCTTCGGCATTCGGATGCGTGCTGGCGATGCGCCTTGCAGCGGAATGTGCAGGTCGTCGGCGAGTCCGAGGCGGTATATGCCCTGCACATACTTCTCTGGTGTGTTGTGATAGTGGTCGTCGATGATGCGGCTGACTCCGATGTTGGAGCTCACCATGAGCGTCTGCGGCAGAGTGAGCATGCCGTAGCCGCCGCGTCGCCAGTTGTGGTCCTTCATCTCTCTGCCATACATCGGCCAGACGCCGCCGGCAGTCTCCACGCGGTAGGTTGTGTCGACCACTCCGTCGTCGAGCGCCACCATTATGCTTGCGGTCTTGAACACCGAACCTGGTTCGAGCAAGTCGCTTATAGCGTGGTTCTTTATCTCGTGATAGTCGTCGTCGGCACACTTCGTCATGTTGACGATGGCTTTGATGTCGCCGGTCTTCACCTCCATCACGATAGCCACGCCCACATTGGCGTTGATGAGTCGCAGCTCCTTGAGCAGCGCGCGTTCGGCGAGGTCCTGCATCGACACGTCGATAGTAGTGACGATGTCGGCGCCGTTCTCCGGCGGCGTATCCGTGATGTCGAGATATCTGTTCAGCACCTTGCGTCTGTGCCGTATGCCCTCTACGCCTCTAAGGAGCGAGTCGTACGAGAGTTCGAGTCCGCATTGTGCGGTATCCTTCGCGCCGAACATCTTTCCGATGGTGCGGCCTGCGAGCGAACCGTACGCCAGTTTGCGAGCATTATGCTCCTCCCAGTGGAAACCGCTCTGATTGCTTTTCAGACAGAACACGGGCAGACGCCTCACTTCTGAGAACGTGCTGTAGTTGATGCGTCGGTTCCACACGGGCCAGTGGCGCTTGTTCTGCTCGAAACCCTCCATGAGATGCTTCTTGAACTCAGCCGCCGTGCGGTCGGGGAAGATAGCGTTGAGCCCCTGGCAGATAGAATCGATCTTCTCGCAGAAGAGCGTGTCCTTCTTCGCTTCGCGCAGTGCCTTGAAGTCCATGTATATGTTATATTGCGGCAGCGACGACGCCATGAGTTGCCCGTCGCAGCTCAGTATGTTTCCGCGCATAGGCTGCGTCTTGAGGCTGTCTACCTTCACGCGGTCTGCCACTTCCTCCCAGTATGCGCGCTTTGCCGTCATGATATATAGCGTCTTTCCCAGCACGCTTATAGCCACCAGTGTCATTATGACGGCAATGAACGCATAGCGTGGCATTACTTTCTTGCTATCAAACTTGCTCATTTCTCTTCTTGATTAGGAATAGTTATTATATACGGTGGCTGCGTAGGTATGTGCAGCGTGCTGTCCTTGTCGTTGTGCAGGCGTTCGAGCACCTTACTCTCGCGAGTCTGCTGCGTGAGGTCGCTCGAACTTGAGAGTGCTCTGTACTTTGCGTCCTCCAGCTCGCTCTGCAGATTGTCTATCTTGATGAGGTTCTGCTGACACTTGTATCGGTTCGAGATATAGACGATGATGAACAGCGTTATTAACACTATCACCCATATCTGCTGTCGCAGGAACTGCGTGTTGAGCATTTCGCCACCGAGAATCTTTCCCAGCGTCACGTTCTTCGTCAGCGGCAGTTCGTCTTCTATGGCTTGCTGTCGTATTATTGTGCGCAGCGACGGTGCGCCGTTGGCGTCGTCATCCGCTGTTTCTGGTGCGGTCACTGTCTTTGTTTGCGCTGTCGGTTTGTCGGCTGCAGGCTCTGCTGCAGCAGCCGTAGGCTCAGCGGCAGCCGCCGTTTCGCCAGTCGTCTGTTCGCCCTTAGCGTTGTCTTCTGTGTTGGTCACATCCACCTTTATGGCGTCTGTTATGGGGTTATCTTCTTTCATTGTCTCATTTCTTTTCAGCAATTCTTAGTTTTGCGCTGCGGCTGCGTGGGTTTTCTTCTTGTTCTTGTTCCGAGGGCAGTATCACCTTGTTGTTGACGAGGCGGAACGGCGTCTCGATACGTCCGAAGAAGTCCTGCTGCACCTTTCCCTCCACGTTGCCCGACTTCATGATGTTCTTCACCATGCGGTCTTCGAGCGAGTGGTAGGTTATCACCGAGAGTCGTCCGCCGGGGGCGAGCAGTTCGGTAGCTGCGAGCAGCATCTCGCGCAGCGCATCCATTTCGTGGTTCACTTCAATACGCAATGCCTGAAAGAGTCGCGCCATGTCCTTTTTCTCTCGCTCTCGCTTGAAAAAAGGTTCCACCGCAGCCAGAAAATCCTTCGTTGTCTTTATCTCCGCCTGCTGACGCGCCTTAACGAGCGCCGCGGCTATGCGTCGCGAGTTCTTCAGTTCGCCGTAGATGTAGAAGATGTCGGCGAGTTGTTCCTCGTCGTACGTGTTCACTATCTCGGCAGCGGTGCGTCCGGCGCGCTTGTTCATGCGCATGTCAAGCGGCGCGTCGAAGCGGAACGAGAATCCGCGTTCGGCGTCGTCGAAGTGGTGCGACGACACGCCGAGGTCGGCGAGCAGTCCGTCGATGTGCTCCACGCCGTAGTAGCGCATCCAGTTCTTCAGATAGCGGAAGTTGCTGCGCACGAACGTGAAGCTGTCGCCGGCGTCGGGAATGTTGCGCTCGGCGTCGGCGTCCTGGTCGAAACTGTAGAGGTGTGCGCCGTCGGTGAGCCGCGAGAGTATCTCGCGCGAGTGTCCTCCGCCACCGAAGGTGACATCTACATAAACGCCGCCCGGCTTGATGTCAAGTCCGTCGACGCTCTCGCCGAGAAGCACCGGTACATGATATGTTGTTGCTGTTGTAGGATTGTCAGTGTTGTTCTTATACATTATATATGCGTATTTGGGTGTAAAGGTACACAAAAATTCGCACACATGGTTACAAATCTTTATCAATTTTGTTTAAATACGACATTTCTTGTACGAAATTGTTCGTATGTAAAAAAGATGTAGTATTTTTGCACCAAATATCGAAAAAGTAACAGATATTTCGGGTATATGAACGAGATAACAGAAAAGACAATAGACATCGAAAAGATACTGCGCAGCAAGATGGGCAGCAAGGCGCGCTACGTGCCCGGACTGCTCGTCGGATGGCTCAAGAAAATCATCCACCAGGATCAGGTGAATGCGTTCATCTGGGAGCACCGCGACGAGAGCGGCGTAGAGTGGCTGGAGTCTACCGTGCGCTATCTGAAGATGGACATACGCATCATCGGCAAGGAGAACCTTCCGCCGAAAGACGACGGCAAACTATACACGTTCGTGTCCAACCATCCGCTGGGCGGACAGGACGGCGTGGCGCTCGGCTCAATCATCGGACGCCATTACGACGGACGTTTCCGCTACCTCGTCAACGACTTGCTGATGAATCTGCCGGGCTTGGCGCCGGTGTGCATCGGCATCAACAAGACCGGTCGGCAGGGACGCGACTTCCCGCGCATGGTTGAGGCGGGCTTCAAGAGCGACAACCACATGCTCATGTTCCCCGCCGGACTCAACAGTCGCAAGCAGAAGGATGGTTCGATACACGACCTGCCGTGGAAGAAGACGTTCATAACGAAGAGCGTGGAGTGCCACCGCGACGTGGTGCCCATCTATTTCAGCGGACGCAACTCGGAGCGCTTCTACCGCATCGCCAAGTTCAGCGACCGCTGGCTGCCGTTCAACCTCGCCATGATATTCCTCGTAGACGAGATGTACCGCAACGTGGGCAAACACTTCGACATATACATCGGAAAGCCTATACCCTGGCAGACGTTCGACAAGAGCCGCACGCCGCACGAGTGGGCACAGTGGGTGCAGCAGGAGGTGTACAAGCTGAGCCCCTCCCAACCCTCCCCGTCGGGGAGGGCTTAAGAATGCCCAAAAGGCTTAAGAAGGCTTAGTTAACAAAGGCCTAAGAAGGCTTAGAAAGGCCTAAGAAGGCTTAAGAAGGCTTAGAAAGGCTTAGTTAGCAAAGGCTTAAGAATGCCCAAGAAGGCTTAGAAAGGCCTAAGCCCCCCAAAAGCGCCCCAAGAACCACCCCAAGAAGAAGAGAAAGCAAGAAAAAACAACACACAAATGGAAGAACCAATCATTGAACCGGTAAGCAAAGAGCTGCTCAAGAGCGAACTCACGCCCGAGCGCCAGCTCCGCATGACCAACAAGAGCAACAACGAGATATACATCATCACGGCACACAACGCGCCGAACGTGATGCGCGAGATAGGCCGACTGCGCGAGATAGCATTCCGCGAAGCGGGCGGCGGCACCGGCAAGTCGATGGACATCGACGAGTTCGACACCTGCGCGAACTGCTACAAGCAGCTCATCGTGTGGAACCCAGAGGCGGAGGAGATAATCGGCGGATACCGATACTTGCTCGGCACCGACTGGGAGCTTGACGAGAACCGCCAGCCGAAACTCGCCACAAGCCACATGTTCCACTTCTCCGACAAGTTCATCAACGACTATATGCCCTACACCATCGAGCTGGGCCGCTCGTTCGTGACGCTCGAATACCAGAGCACACGACGCGGAGCGAAAAGCCTCTTCGCGCTCGACAACCTGTGGGACGGACTCGGCGCGCTCACCGTCATCAAGCCTAACGTGAAGTATTTCTTCGGCAAGATGACTATGTACCCGTCGTACATACGCCGCGGCCGCGACATGATTCTCTACTTCCTCAAGAAGCACTTCGACGACAAGGACAATCTCATTCTGCCGCTCCATCCACTGAAGATAGAGACACCGGAGGAGGAGCTTGCGGCGCTGTTCTGCGAGGACGACTTCAAGAAGGATTATCTCATACTCAACCGCGAGATTCGTGCGCTGGGCTACAACATCCCGCCGCTCGTGAACGCTTACATGTCGCTCTCGCCCACCATGAAGCTCTTCGGCACCGCCATCAACTACGGCTTCGGCGACGTCGAGGAGACGGGCATCCTCATCGCCGTGGACGAGATTCTCGAAAGCAAGCGCGTGCGCCATATCGACTCGTTCATCAAGGAGCACCCTGAAGCGCTCAAGATCACCAGCGGCGCCAACAACGTCATCTACAAAGAACGCGCATAGGAGGGTACGGCATCCCTGCCTACCCCACGCAGTCTGCTGCTGCGATGTACTCCCACAGAATACGCCGAATTCACAGAATCTTCTGATGAGATGTACTCCCACGGAATACGCCGAATTCACAGAAGCTTCTGCTGAGATATACTCCCACAGATTTCACAGAATTACACAGATGTTTTAGGCTAAGACTTCTGCGTGCTCTGTGAAATCTGTGGGATTTTTTTTTGCACCATACTTCTGTGAATTCTGTGAATTCTGTGGGAGACACTACGCACCCTGACAATCTGTGTAAATCTGTGAAATCTGTGGGAGTATATCTCAGCAGAGTGAAATCTGTGGGAGCGCTCCGCATTGGCATACTTTTTGCCAAGACGATATTTGTCGTTTTTGACCCTCCATATTTCGCGAAAAATCAAAAACAAAATCCGTCGTCGGTTTTTCGCGAGTTTTGAGCACGTTCGGAGTGTGCAAGCATAAACACGTGGTGTACAACGCCTTACGGCATTAAGCGCCAAAGTGTGCAGCTTTCGCTTCAGCAAAACCAAACTTTTCGTGAGACTTTACCATGTAAAAGCATAGCTCTTACCATGTAAAAGCATGGCTCTTACCGTGTAAAAGCATAGCTATTACCATGTAAAGTCTCACGAAAAGTTTGGTTTTTCTATGTTTTTCCACTAAAAACCCTCAGATTTTATTGCCTTTCGTCCTACTTTCGCCTTTTTAAACCTCAAAACACGACTTTCATTCCTCTATAATGAACTTTTTCGCTGCACTCACTTGTACTATATTTGCATGGGGTTTGGCGGAGGGTCACAAAGTTTTTTTGAGAAATTTTCTGAGCGCAGAAGTCAGCTCCCACAGAACACGCAGAACTCACTCTAATGACCGATTTGGAACAAACATCAGGGGGTGCAGCAGTCTCCGCTGCACCAACCAAGCAATAATATACATATTCGAACACACTATGTATCCTCGCACATTAGTAATTAAATTCGTGACCTATCTATTTAATCAACAAAATGCTATTTTATTGCAAACAAATTTGTAATTTCATTTAATTACTATTACCTTTGCAAGATGTGCTTTATGAAAGAGTTATTTAAACAGTTCCCGTTTGATATTATTATTGTATCACTTGCATACTTTAAGGTAATTCGTGATACAATAATCACATGGAAACAAAACGGCATTAAATCAATTAAGACCAACTTGCTGATTTTGTTCCTTATGACTGTTATTGCCGTTTTATTGTATTACTAAAATATAATTTACAATTCTGCTTACGCAGATTTATTGAGATGCTGGTAGATAGCTGGTAGATAAAACATCATCTACCAGCCTTCAACTCGCTACCAAACAACACGTTATACGCCAGCTGGGAGATATGGTAGATTTTTCGCACTAATTGAGTTCTGACCACCACCCACGCAGCCACTAACCTCCAGGGGGGCAAAACTCAATCAATGCGGGCTGAAAGCCCAACAACCACATAGCCCAGGGCAGCGCCCTGGGTGTTGAGTGTATATGTTGAATAGGGCGCCCTGTAAGGGCAACAGCTTAATAATTAGGCTTTTGCCCTTACAGGGCGTGGAGTTAGTGTGGCGCATATTTACCCAGGGCGTTGCCCTGGGCTATGTGCTATTGCCCCTTCGGGGCGTCCTACTCGTGAGTTTTGACCCACCCACCAACAAAGCAAACGGCATTCATGTGCTTGGTTGGTGCGCTTCTTGGTCGGTGCACTTTTTGCTCCGTTGGTGCACTTGAGACAAGTGCACCCCCTGATATGTCGGTGCACTCCTTGCTCTGGCAGAGCGGCAAAGCCGAGCGGAGACAAGTGCGCCCTTGAAATATCATAGAAAAACAACCAACATATCAGAAATTATTCGTAACTTTGCAGCGTCTATTGTAGAATCAAAGCTACTTGAATTTTTGCAACACTGAAGCAAGCTGACTCTACAACATGACAAGGCGTGGAATGACAGACTATACTTCAAGAACTAACTACTATCTTCTGTTACACAGGCTACTTTATTATTTATTACTAACTAAAAGTGTTGCAAAACCAAAGACAATGAGTATTCGTTATCTTCTTTCATTGGCGCTGTTCGCTGCTGCTGGGGGGGGTATCTTCAACATGGGCACAGACCAGTGACATCACTGCCTCGGCGAATGTAAACAACCCCGAGAGAGTGTACACCATCAGCAACTGCAACGGGCTGACGATGACACCGTACACCTCGCCTACACAAAAGAGCGAGAACGCAGGCAAGTTCGCTTTCTATGCCACAAGCACAGAAGGCCAGTATCTCATCTACAACGTCGACAGCAAGGTGTGGGTCTCTTACGACCAGGCTTACAGCTACAGCAACGGTCCGAGCAAGGCTAAGCTCATCAGCGACAAGGCGAGCGCTCAGCCGTGGAAGGCTAACAAGACAACCGCGCAGAACGGCTCGGCTGCCTACGAGTTCCAGCCTATCACCTCTACCGGCAAGGCTGACAAGTACATGAACTGGCACGGCGGCGTCGACTTCAACCCGCTCGACAACAAGACTATCACCGTGGGCCTGTGGCAGGACAACGGCAAGCAGGACAACGGTAGCGCATGGGTGCTGCAGGAGATGGTGTCGAACACGTACACCGTTAGCGGTGCAAGCGTCACAATCAACGGCAAGACATACAACGACGGCGAGACCATCACCGTAAGCGGTTCGCTGCTGCCGAGCGACGTCACCGCTCCCGAGAAGGAAGGCAAGTTCGCCACCGTACAGATCGACCCCGAGACAAAGACCATCACCGTAGCATACTACGACCTGCCCACACTCGAGGACAGCGAGCCGTACACCAACGCATGGCTCTATCCTATTCAGCAGGACAAGGTGGGCGATGCGTCTGCATGGCAGGATAACAACGTATACACATTGGGCAACAACGTGCTCCAGGCAAGCTTCCTCAACACCGAGAAGGCCATCTACTTCCTCGGCTCTAAGGCTATGAACCTCGTGGCTGGCACTGAGCCTTTCTACGTCAGCTTCGGTTCGGGCGTGAGCGTGGCAGCAAGCCAGATGACTCTCGGAAAGGTAGAGTTGGTAGACCTCACTGCCGAGCCGAACGCCATCCGCGGCGTGAAGCACTATGCAGGCAAGGCTCTGCAGGCTAACTACACATACTCGTACAACGGACAGCAGATCAGCATCGTATGGCGCGCCGTGCTGCGCTCGGGCAGCCACTACCTGCGCACCGAGATGGAACTCACCGGCGTAGACGACGTGGATATGTTCAGCATCATACCGATGTCGTACAAGGTGGACACCAAGGCTGCAGGCAGCAAGCCGAGCGCCATCGGCAACACACGCGGACAGGTGGTTCTGAACGACAAGATATTCGCTGGTCTTGAGACTCCTACAGCTTTCAACACCGTAGAAGACGTGGCTAACACCGACTACTCTGTAATTCAGGGTATGTGGAGCCGCCACACCACTCTGAAGAAGGGCGACACATGGAAGGTGTCTGCCGTTGTGGGCCTCATCGCGCAGGACGGCAAGCAGAGTTCGAAGAACATACGCGAGACACAGAAGCGCCGTTCGTTCCTGGCTTACTCTGAGCGCGAGCGTGCAGTGCCTTGGCGTGCTAACCCATGCTACATCAGCTGGTATGAGCTTAACATCGACCGCAACAACGCGGCTCCTGGCAGAGAGAATACGAACATGACTGCCGACGGCGTGCTCGACGTATTGGCACACTGGAAGAGCAGCCTCTGGGACCGCTACAACGTGGCTCCGAAGAACTTCGTAATCGACGACGGATGGGACAACTACGGCACATGGACATTCCATAGCGGTTTCCCGAGAGAGATGCGCGACATTGCTTCGCAGGCTGCCGACATGGGCGCAAGCGTAGGTGCTTGGCTCGGTCCGGTAGGCGGCTACGGACAGAGCGGCGAATATCGTCGCAACTACTGGAAGAACAACGGTGGCATGCAGCTCTCTAACCCTAAATACTACGACACATTCCTCGCAGCAGCAACAAACCTCGTGAAGAACCAGCACGACGAGAACGGCAAGGGCTCGTTCGGCTTCTTCAAGTTCGACGGCATCTCCGCTCAGGGTACAGCCGTTGGTCCCGACCCGGGCGACACCGGCAACGAGAACGCCGAGGGCATCATCCGTATGGAGCAGTACATCCGCGATAACCTCAAGGAGGATATCTTCTTCAACACTACAGTAGGCACATGGGCTTCGCCGTTCTGGTACAAGATCACCGACGCTACATGGCGTCAGGACGCCGACTGGAAGAAGATCGGCACCAACCCGAACGACCGCGAGGCATGGATCACATATCGCGACATGCAGGTATATAACATCTACGTCACCGACTCTCCGCTCTGCCCGATCAACACGCTGATGACTCACGGCTTCATTCTCACCGAGCACGGCGACGTGAGCAAGAACATGAACTACGAGAACGCTCTCAACGAGCTGCGCTGCGCATTCGCTTGCGGTAGCGGCATGGTAGAGCTCTACAACGACTATAAGCTCATGGACAACATCAACAACGGCAAGCTGTGGTCTGACCTCGCCGACCTCATCAAGTGGCAGAAGGACAACGCTGACGTGCTGATGGACGCTCACTGGGTAGGTGGCAATCCGTGGAACGGCTACAGCCACGAGATATACGGCTGGGCAGCATGGAACGGCAAGAAGTCGACACTCACCCTGCGCAACGGCGACACAAAGGCGAAGTCAATCACTCTCACTCTGCGTGAGGCTCTGGAGATTCCGGCTAACATCTCTGGCAAGATCGTCCTCACAAAGCCGTTCGACGACCAGGCAGCTCTGGAGGGTCTCACCGAGGGCGAGGCTATCGACATCGACCAGCAGCTCACACTCACTCTGCCTGCTAACAGCGTGTTCATGTTCGGCGGCGTAGATGCCGACCCGTCTTCTGCCATCAATGGCGTTGTGAACAACAAGAATGAAAAAAAAACGCTCGCCGACACCACTCTTTACGACCTGAGCGGTCGAAAAGCCACAAGCAAGCACGGCGTGCTCGTAAGTAACAACAAAAAATTCATAGTACGCTAAGTCTGACACTCGGACAAGCATATAATAAAGGCAAAGAGGAGCCTCGGCAAACACCGAGACTCCTCTTTTTTGTTTTAAACGTACCCTCCAGGGGGTGCAGCTGTCTCAGCTGCACCAACAAAGCAGACGGCATTCTTCAGGGGGTGCAGCTGCCTCAGCTGCACCAACAAAGCAGACGGCATTCTTCAGGGGGTGCAGCTGTCTCAGCTGCACCAACAAAGCTGATGGCACTCTTCAGGGGGTGCAGCTGTCTCAGCTGCACCAACAAAGCTAACGGCATTCATGTGTTCGGTTGGTGCACTGTTTGCTTGGTTGGTGCACTTGAGACAAGTGCACCCCCTTGAAGGCACCCTAACCATCTGTGTGCATTCGGTGTGTTCCGTGGGAGAACATTGCAGCATGCCGCGCCCTATACGATCGGCAGCGAGATGCCCTGTATCTTCTGATAGATATCGAGCGCGAAGATGTCGGTCATGCCCGAGATGAAGTCGATGACAGCCATGACACGCGTCTCGAAATCGTCGCTGTTGATATCGTACTGACTGCTGAAGCGCTTGCGCAACTGCTCCGAGTGGAACTTGCCGGGCTCGGTGGCAGCCTCGATGAGCGTATCCATCAGCGTCTCCATAATCTTATAACCCGACAGCTCCACGTCGAGCACCGGCTTAGAGTTGTAGATGCGCTGCACGCTCACCTCGATGCAATGGCGGTAGGCGGCGCTCACGAGCGGAGACACATGGTCGATGAGCGAGCCCTGCAGCGAGCCTTCAAGAATCTCCTGTTCGTGCTGCACGAACGCCTTCGCGCACTCGCTCTCGAGCAGTCCGATGGCGCAGGCACGCATATACACAATCTTCTCGTTGTTGTCGGTGATGCCCTCCTCGTCGATGCGGTTGAGGATATGGCGGCGTGCGTCGTCGCCGAAGAAGCCCAGCAGCAGACCGCTTGCCTCGTCGTAGGAGAGGATGCGCAGCTTGTGAGCGTCCTCGATGTCCATTATCTCGTAGCAGATGTCGTCGGCAGCCTCAACAAGATACACCAGCGGATGGCGTGCATAGCGCAGCGGTTCGCCCTCAGCCGAGAGGCGCAGCATGCCGAGATCGTCGGCGATGCGCTGGAACGCCTCCTGCTCGAAGCAGAAGAAGCCGAACTTGCCCTTCTTGCCGGCGCACTCGCTTGAGTAAGGATACTTCACGATGGAAGCCAACGTAGAGTAAGTCATCACGAAACCGCCGTCGCGGCGTCCGTGGAAGCGGTGCGTGAGCAGTCGGAAGGCGTTGGCGTTACCCTCGAAGTGCGTGAGGTCCTCCCACATCTGCGCCGACACACGAGGCTTCAGCGCCAGTCCCCTACCCTCGCGGAAGAACGCCTGTATAGCCTTCTCGCCGGAGTGACCGAACGGCGGATTGCCCATGTCGTGCGCCAGACACGCCGTGCTCACGATGGTGCCAAGCTCCTCGAAGAGCGTACCAGAGAGTTCGGGACGAACACGCTTCAAGGCTCGCGCCACGTCGTTGCCAAGCGACATGCCCACGCTCGCCACTTCGAGCGAGTGAGTCAGTCGGTTGTGCACGAAGATGCTGCCCGGCAGCGGGAACACCTGTGTCTTGTTCTGCATGCGGCGGAAGGGCGCCGAGAAGATAAGGCGGTCGTAGTCGCGCTTGAACTCCGAGCGGTCGTCGTGGCGCTCAGGGTGGCGCAGTTCCTGTCCGAGACGCTTGTTAGATATGAGTTGTTGCCAGTTCATTGCCATAGTGGTTTTGTTTTATCGTTTATAGCACAAAATTAAAACTATTATTCCGAATAGACAAGAAGATTGCGCAGTCGGCGTCGCCATTTCCAGTTTTTTAATACTCCAAAACGGCGTTATCTCGTTATAATTAAGTACTTTTGCAGTTTGAAACATTACGTCATAAACTAAAATAGAAACACATAATGGTAAAGATAAAGATAGTGAACCGCGGAACGCAGCAACTTCCGGCGTACGCCACACCGCAGAGCGCAGGCATGGATCTGCGTGCCAACATCACCGAGCCCATCACCCTGCAGCCTATGGAGCGCCGCATCATCCCCACCGGACTGCATATTGCGCTGCCCGAGGGCTACGAGGCGCAGGTGCGTCCCCGTTCGGGTCTGGCATTCAAGCACGGCATCACCGTGCTCAACTCGCCCGGCACCATCGACGCCGACTATCGTGGCGAGCTGGGCGTGCTGCTCATCAACCTCTCTACCGAGCCGTTCGTGATTGAAGCCGGCGAGCGCATCGCACAGATGGTGATAGCACGCCACGAGCAGGGCGAGTTCTGCCTCGTTGAGGAACTCGACGAGACCGAGCGCGGCGAGGGCGGATACGGACATACCGGAGTGAAGTAAGCAGCCTCCTACGGTTAGCCTCCATCGGCAACTCACTTCAAAACAATTAGAAAAGAAGAAGAAAAATGAAGAAAATCATACTCTTTGCGATAGCTTTGGCAGCCATCGCCCCTCTCTTCGCAATAGGCGGAGCGCGCACGGGAGCAGCAGTAGACCAGAAGTGCGACACGATGAGCATCTCAGTCGACTCGCTGCTGAAGGAGACGCCACTCTTCGACCGACTCTATCTCGACGCCGTGTGCCGACAGATAGACAGCGACTCCACAGCCTTCGACCTGCTCGAGCAGTGCCGCAAGATGCGGCCCGATGCCGCCGAGGTCTACTACTCGCAGGCTATAGCATACGCCAAACGCGGCAACGACTCGCTCTCCATCGAGTATATGCGCCGAGCTGCCGAGCTGCAGCCCGACAACGACAACTATCTGGAGAACGTAGCCGAGACATACATACACCAGCGTGAGTACGACCGCGCCATCGAAGCCTACGAACAACTCTACGCCCACCACCGCGACCGCAGCGACGTGCTCGAGATTCTGGTTCGCCTTTACGATGCGAAGAAAGACTACGCGAAGATGCTCTCCACCGTAGACCGCATGGAGCAGGCAGACGGACCGAGCGAGGACATCTCGTTCATGCGCATGGGCATCTACGAGCAGCAGGGCGACAAGAAGAACGCCTACCGCATACTGAAAGCGCTCACCGACGACCATCCCAACGAACCCTCGTACAAGGTGATGCTCGGCAACTGGCTCATGCAGCACGACCGCAAGAACGAGGCGTTCAAGTGGTTCGAGAGTGCGCTGCAGGACGACAAGCAGAACGAGTTCGCACTGAACTCGCTCTACGACTACTACCGCAACACGGGCGACGACGCAAAGGCACGACAGTTGCGCGACGACATACTGTTCAGCAAGCAGACCGACATAAAGACGAAGCTGTCTATGCTGCAGCAGGCGATACGCGAGAACGAGCAGGAGCAGGGCGGCGACTCGACCATCGTGCTCGACATCTTCGACCGCGTGATGCGCACAGCGCCGCACAACGCCGACCTGTCTAACCTCAAGGCTGTGTACATGCGTCTGAAGAAGATGCCGCAGGACAGCATCAACGCCGCATACGCCCACACGCTCTCCTTCGAGCCCGACAACCTGTCGGCACGACTAACGCTGACGCAGAACTTGTGGGAGGAGAAGAAGTGGAACGAGGTGGTCGACCTCTGCGACAAGGGCATACAATACACACCCGAGGAGCTTATGTTCTACTACTTTATGGGACTCGCCTACGTGCAGCAGGACAAGGACGCCGAGGCTTACGACGCTTTCAAACGCGGACTCAGCGCCGTCGACCTCAGCAACGCCGACGAGACACAGCGCACTATGGCGTCAGACATGTACGGACTCATCGGCGACATCAGCTACAGCAACGGCAAGTACGACGAGGCGTTCGGCGCATACGAGGAGGCGCTGAAGATGAAGGCTGACAACGTGCAGGTGCTCAACAACTACGCCTACTATCTCTCGATGCAGAACACACGCCTCGACAGCGCGGCAGAGATGAGTCTGAAGACGCTGAAGGAGGAGCCTACGAACGCCACATTCCTCGACACCTACGCCTGGATCCTGTTCCTGCAGAAGCGCTACGACGAGGCGAAGGCGTACATCGACCTCACTCTCGCCAACGACAAGGACCCGAGCAACGTGCTCTGGGAACACGCCGGCGACATCTATCTGATGACGGGCGACAAGCAGAAAGCCGTAGAATACTGGCAGAAGGCGATTGAGAGCGGAGGCGACAAGACTCAGCTCGAACGTAAGATAAAGACACGCAAGCTGAAGTAGCGCACCGACGCTGCCGCGGCATGCAACCCCCGAATAAAACAGAAAACCCACGAAACGAAACTGAAAACAATAATAAGATGAAGAAGATATTAAGATACGCCCCGATAGCCATGGCTATGCTGCTCATGGCTTCGTGTGCGAGCAAGAAGACCATCACCGACGGCACAAAACTGCCTTCGCTGCCACACGCACAGACCGAGAAGTCGGCTGAGAAGCAGTCGCTGCAGTTCGTGCAGCGCATTGCCGACAACAACGCCACCACAGCGAACATACTCGCCAGTGGCGACTTCACGCTGAGGACGGGCAGCAAGGAGATTACGGTGCCCGCCAAGCTCAGCATGCGCAAGGACGAGTGCATACGCATCCAGCTGCTCATGCCTATCCTGCGCAGCGAACTCGCCCGCATCGAGTTCACGCCCGACTATGTGCTGCTCATCGACCGCTACCATAAGGAGTACATAAAGGCTTCGTATTCGGAGGTGAGCTTCCTCGCCAACAACGGCATCTCGTTCTACAGCCTGCAGTCGCTGTTCTGGAACCAGCTCACGGCGCCCGGCGCCAAGCACCTGTCTGCCGCCGACCTGAAGAAGTTCGCAGCAGACATAACTGCCGCTGGTTCGCGTGTGCCTGTGTCGCTCTCAAGCGGCAACATGACATTCAAGTGGAGCGTAGACGCAGCCACGGCGCTCATCAAGAACGCCGACATCTCGTATCGCAGCGCTGCGCACGGCACATCGTCGCTCGCCTGGAGCTACGACGACTTCAAGACCGTAGGCGCAAAGAAGTTCCCGATGACGCAGCAGTTCGGCTTCAACACCAACTACGGCGGCAAGAACCATGCAGCGCAGGTGACGCTGCAGATGTCTGCACCGAAGACCAGCGCCGACTGGGACGCCAAGACCGAGGTGTCGTCGAAGTATCGCAAGGTGGAGGTAGACGAACTGCTCCGCAAGATAACATCGCTGCAGTAAAAAACGCAGCGCAATTGATGCAATAAACACGTCGCAAGAATGAAGAAGTTAATAAACATAATGCTCGCCGCCCTGATAGCTCTCGCCCTGCCCTGCACGGCGAACGGCGTCAACGCCGAGCAACAGCAGCGCAAGACAACCGCCGCAAAGAAGACAACCACTCAGCGCAAGAAGACAACGACGGCAAGAAAGCCCACCACCGCTGCAAAAAAGAAAACAACGCAGCGCAAGAAAACCGCTACAAAGAAGAGAAGCACAAAGCAGAACAACGCAAAGTATTCTACAGCCGAGATTCGCGGACTGCAGAGCAAGCGCTCGGGCATTCAGAAAGAGATAAAGAAACAGGAGGAGGCTCTGCGCGCCAACAAAGCCGACGTGAAGAAGCGCCTTAACGACCTGCTCATCCTCAACAGCGAGATAGACCGCCACAAGCAGAACATCGACGGCATACAGCGCGACATAACACACCTCGACGGCAACATCGGACTGCTCAACGCCCAGCTCGCCACGCTGCAGCAGCAGTTGAAGGAGCGTAAGGCAAAGTACGTAAAGTCGATGCGCTACATCTCAAGACAGCACACCATGCAGGACCGCCTGATGTTCATCTTCTCGGCGAAGAGTCTCACCGAGATGTACCGCCGTCTGCGCTTCGTGCGCGAATACTCGTCGTGGCAGAAGGCTCAGGGCGAGATGGTGAAGTCGAAGCAGCTGCAGGTGAACGAAAAGCATAAGCAGCTGCAGCAGGTGCGCGGACAGAAGAACGTGATGCTCAACAAGGGCAGACAGGAACACCGCGCACTCGAGAGCAAGCAGAGCGAACAGCAGACTATGGTCAACTCGCTGCAGAAGCAGCAGAAGACTATACAGAGCGTGATTGCGAAGCAGCGTAAGGATGCCAGCGCCCTCAATGCACAGATCGACCGACTCGTCGCTATAGAAGTGGAAAAGGCGCGCAAGCGTGCCGAGGAGGAGGCACGTCGCAAGGCTGCCGAAGCAGCCGCTGCAAAGAAGCGCCGTGCGGAGGAGTTGGCTCGCAAGCGTGCCGAGGCAGAAAGAGCACGCGCCGAGAACGAACGCCGACTGCGCGAAGCTCGCGAGGCAGAGGAACGCGCCAAGCAGCGTGCTCGCGAAGCCACAGCACAGCAGAAGGCACGCGCCGAGCAGCAGGCTCGCGAGGCAGAGGCTCAGCGCGAGGCTATAGAGCGCAAGGCAAAGGCAGACGAGCGCCGCTCCACGAAAGAACTTGCCGAGGCAAAGCGCGAAGTGGAACAGACCTACACCGTATCGTCGGTAGACCGCATGATGTCGGGCGGCTTCGAGGCAAACCGCGGACGTCTGCCCATGCCTGTATCGGGCGGCTACCGCATCGTGTCGCACTACGGACAGAACACCATCGAGGGTCTGCGCGGCGTGACACTCGACAACAAGGGCATCAACATCAAGGGACAGCCAGGCTGCCAGGCACGCGCCGTATACGACGGCATAGTAAGTGCGGTGTACGGCATCGGCGGACAATGGCTCGTGATGGTGCGCCACGGCGTTTACATCTCGGTCTACTGCAACCTCACGTCGGTAGGTGTGCATAAAGACCAGAAGGTGTCGACCGGTCAGGCGCTCGGAGCAGTCGGCGGCGAAGGCATACTGCAGTTCCAGCTGCACAAGAACAGCACCCGACTCAACCCGGAGCCGTGGCTTAGACGATAAAACGCCCGAAACAGGGTAGAAAACTCAGTAAATATTTGCAAACGTTGCAGAAAATTAGTAATTTTGCATCGTTCAGTGGAATGAGGGGCTCCGAGAGAGCTCCTCATTTTTATTTATAAATGCAATATATGATAAACAAAGACACCGTAAGAAGTATCGTAGAAGAGTGGCTTGACGGCAAGGAGTATTTCCTTGTTGACATCGAGATAAGCCCCGACGACCGTATCGTAGTAGAAATTGACCATGCCGACGGCGTGTGGATTGAAGACTGCGTAGAATTGAGCCGTTTCATCGAAGACCACCTCAGCCGCGACGAAGAGGACTATGAACTTGAAGTAGGATCAGCCGGACTGGGACAGCCTTTCAAGGTGGCTCAGCAGTACCACTGCTTCGTAGGCAAGGACGTGGAAGTGCTCGACGCCGACGGAAAGAAGTACAAAGGCGTGCTCAAAGCCGTTGAAGGCAACGACTTCACTGTGACGGTGCAGGAGAAGCAGAAGGTGGAAGGCAAGAAGCGCCCGCAGCTCGTAGACACAGACCACACCTTCCAGATGGACAAAGTGAAATATACAAAATACTTAATAAATTTCAAATAAGCTATGGCAGCAGTTAAAAAAGACGACGTGGTGAGCATGTTCGACTCTTTCAAGGAGTTTAAGGAGACAAAGAACATCGACCGCACTACTTTGGTAAGCGTTTTGGAGGAGAGCTTCCGCAACGTTCTCGCAAAGATATTCGGAAGCGACGAGAACTTCGACGTTATCGTAAACCCTGACAAAGGCGACTTCGAGATATACCGCAACCGTGTGGTAGTGGCTGACGGAGAGGTAGAGGACGAGAACAAGCAGGTGTCGCTCAAGGAGGCACGCAAGATAGAGCCCGACTACGAGGTGGGCGAAGACGTGTCGGAGCGTGTCGACTTTGCCAAGTTCGGTCGCCGCGCCATCCTCAACTTGCGCCAGACTCTCGCTTCGAAGATTCTTGAGCTCGAGCACGACTCGCTCTACAACAAATACAAGGACCGCGTAGGCCAGGTTATCGCAGCCGAGGTTTACCAGGTATGGAAGCGCGAGGTGCTCGTGGTAGACGACGAGAACAACGAGCTTATCCTCCCGAAGGCAGAGCAGATTCCGGCAGACGTATACCGCAAGGGCGAGACAATACGCGCCGTCATCGAGCGCGTTGACAACGAGAACAACAACCCGAAGATCATCCTCTCGCGCACCAGCCCGATGTTCCTCCAGCGCCTGCTTGAGGCAGAAGTGCCCGAGATCGCAGAGGGTCTCATCGCCATCCGCCGCATCGCACGCATCCCCGGCGAGCGCGCCAAGATAGCAGTAGAGAGTTTCGACGACCGCATCGACCCGGTAGGCGCATGTGTCGGCGTAAAGGGTAGCCGCGTTCACGGCATCGTACGCGAGCTCTGCAACGAGAACATCGACGTCATCTGCTACACCGGCAACACAAAACTCTTCATCCAGCGCGCGCTCTCACCGGCTAAGGTGTCGAGCATCAAGATTGACGAGGAGAACAAGAAGGCAGAAGTATATCTGAAGCCAGAGGAGGTGAGCCTCGCCATCGGCCGCAGCGGTCTGAACATCAAGCTCGCATCGCTGCTCACAGAGTACACCATCGACGTATTCCGCGAAGTGTCTGAAGAGGACGCCGACGAGGACATCTACCTCGACGAGTTCGCCGACGAGATTGACCAGTGGGTTATCGACGCCATCAAGGGCATCGGTCTCGACACAGCCAAGGCAGTGCTCAACGCTCCGCGCGACATGCTCGTTGAGAAGGCAGACCTCGAAGAGGAGACTGTCGACAACGTGCTGAAGGTGTTGCGCGCCGAATTCGAGTAATCAAGATACACATATAAGGGAGTCTCAAAACCGCATGGTTTTTGAAGCTCCCTTAGCGAGTATCTACACACTAACATATTTATAAACAAATTTTATAAGGAAAAGGAAAGACGTAAAGCGGGTAGCTTTCTCCACGCAACGCCCCGAAAAAGGGCACGAGGCCGAAGCAGAGGTAGGCAGACGTTTTACTTTTTTACTCCTTTACTCTTTTACTTTTAAAACAGCAAAATATGAGCATCAGGTTAAACAAAGCATTACGAGAGTTGAACATCGGGCTCCAGACGGCAGTGGAGTTCCTTGAGAAAAGAAGTGACCTTGGAGAGGTAAAGGCAGAGCCCAGCTTCAAGCTGAGCGACGCACAGTACGCCGCACTCGCTGGAGCCTTCCAGCAGGACAAGGAGGTTCGTTCTCAAGCCGAGAAACTCTTGCAGAAGAAGCCGAAAGAGAAGAAACGCAGCGAGGAGACCCAGGCTGAGCCGCTCCTCAAATCGTCTACTCAGCAGCAGTACAAGCCGCTGGGCAAGATAGATCTGGACAGTCTGAACAAGAAACCGGCACAGAAAAAGCCAGCAACACCTGAGACTCATAAAGAGCCGCAGGCAAAGACTAATGCCGTAAGTCAGAAGCCGGCAACAAATTCCGAAGCACCACAGAAAGCAAGCACAGAGGCTAAAGTGGACAATCAAAACAAAAATCAGAACACTGTGGGTCAGAACAAAGAGCACAAGCAGGAAAAGAAACAGGAAGCAGCAAAGACTGTTGTAAACAACACAGCAAGCGCCCCGAAGAAGGTGGAAGCCGCAGAGAAGCCGGCAGAAGCACCGAAGACAGAGACAGGCATCTTCACCACAAAGAGCGAGAAGAAGATACTCAACGCGCCGAAGGTGAACGTATTGGGCAAGATCGACCTCTCTACGCTCAACCAGAGCACTCGTCCGAAGAAGAAGTCGAAGGAGGAGAAGCGCAAGGAGCGTGAGGACAAGGCGCAGCAGCAGCGCGGCGACAAGAAGAAGCGCGAACGCATCAACAAGGTGCGCGTAGACATCAACGCTGCGTCTAACCAGCCCAACGGCGGCAACAACAACGGCGGCAAGCAGAACGGTGGCGGCAATGCCGGCACAAGCAACAAGAACAAGAAGAAGAACCGCAACCGCGGCGGACAGCAGAAGCCGGCTGAGGTGAACGATGAGGACGTAGCACGCCAGGTAAAGGAGACGCTCGCACGCCTTACTAACAAGCAGAACCAGAACAAGAAGGGCGCCAAGTATCGTAAGGAGAAGCGCGAGGCTGCTCAGGAGAAGATGAACGAGGAGCTGCGCGAGGAGAAGAAGGAGAGCAAGACACTGAAGCTGACGGAGTTCGTTACCGTATCGGAACTCGCTACGATGATGAACGTAAGCGTGAACCAGGTTATCGGTACGCTCATGAGCGTGGGCATCATGGTGTCTATCAACCAGCGCCTCGACGCCGAGACCATCAACCTCGTTGCTGAGGAGTTCGACTTCAAGACAGAATACGTAAGTGCAGAAGTGCAGGAGGCAATCACCGAGGTGGAGGACGACGAGAACGACCTTGTTCCGCGCGCTCCGATCGTAACCGTGATGGGTCACGTAGACCACGGTAAGACCTCTTTGCTCGACTATATACGCAAGACAAACGTCATCGCTGGCGAGGCTGGCGGCATCACACAGCACATCGGTGCATACAACGTGCAGTTGGAGGACGGACGTAAGATTACGTTCCTCGACACTCCGGGTCACGAGGCGTTCACCGCTATGCGTGCCCGTGGTGCTCAGGTGACGGATATCGCCATCATCATCATCGCTGCCGACGACGCCGTGATGCCTACCACCAAGGAGGCTATCGCACACGCTCAGGCTGCCAACGTGCCGATGGTGTTCGCAATCAACAAAATTGACAAGCCGGGCGCTAACCCCGACCGCGTACGTGAGGAACTGGCAGGCATGAACCTCCTCGTAGAGGAATGGGGCGGCAAGTACCAGTGTCAGGAGATAAGCGCCAAGAAGGGCATCGGCATCAGCGACCTCATGGAGAAGGTGCTCCTCGAGGCAGAGATGCTCGACCTGAAGGCCAACCCTAACCGCAAGGCTACGGGTTCTATCATCGAGTCGTCGCTCGACAAGGGCCGCGGCTACGTTTCTACGGTGCTCGTAAGCAACGGTACGCTGCGCGTGGGCGACAACATCATCGCCGGCACATCATGGGGACGCATCAAGGCTATGTTCAACGAGCGCAACCAGCGCATACAGTCGGCAGGTCCGGCTGAACCTGCAATCATCCTCGGCTTGAACGGCGCGCCGACAGCCGGCGACTCGTTCCACGTGCTCGAGACAGAGCAGGAGGCACGCGACATCGCCAACAAGCGTCTGCAGCTGCAGCGCGAGCAGGGTCTGCGCACACAGAAGCGTCTCACCCTCTCTGATATCTCTCACCGCATCGCTCTCGGTTCGTTCAAGGAGCTTAACATCATCGTCAAGGGTGACACCGACGGTTCTATCGAGGCTCTCTCCGACTCGTTCATCAAGATGTCTACAGAGAAGATCAAGGTGGACGTCATCTACAAGGCAGTAGGTCAGATCTCGGAGAGCGACGTAACGCTCGCCGACGCTTCAGACGCCATCATCGTGGGCTTCCAGGTGCGCCCGTCTGCCGCAGCACGCAAGCTGGCTGAGCAGGAAGGCGTTGAAATCAACACCTACTCTGTCATCTACGACGCTATCGATGACGTCAAGTCGGCTATGATCGGTATGCTCGACAAGGTGAAGAAGGAGGTTATCACCGGTCAGGTAGAGGTGCGCGAGGTCTACAAGATTTCGAAGGTGGGCACCGTTGCCGGCTGCTACGTAACAGAAGGCAAGGTACATCGTGTCGACCGTGCTCGTGTCATCCGCGACGGTATCGTGGTTCACACAGCCGACATCGCAGCCCTCAAGCGCTACAAGGACGACGTGAAGGAGGTGGCTACCAACTTCGAGTGCGGTATCTCGCTCGTCAACTTCAACGACATACAGCAGGGCGACGTGCTCGAGACCTTCACAGAGATTGAGGTAAAGCAGACACTGTAAGAATACGGAACTTAGTTAAATCATAGATATATGAACTTACTTGAACACATTGTAGCTCGCGCAAAGAGCAACAAACAACGCATTGTGCTCCCTGAAGCAACAGAGGAGCGCACTCTGAAGGCTGCCGACCGCGTCCTCGCTGACGATCTGGCTGACCTTATCCTCATCGGCAACCCCGACGAGCTGAAGACTCTCGCTGCAAAGTGGGACCTTCACAACATCGACAAGGCTACCATCGTAGACCCGTTGAACAACCCGAAGGCTGAGGAGTATGCAGAGCTCCTCGCCGAGCTTCGCAAGAAGAAGGGCATGACCATAGAGCAGGCTCGCGAACTCGTGAAGAACCCGCTCTACCTCGGCTGCATGATCATCAAGACCGAGGGTGCCGACGGCCAGATCTCAGGTGCGCTGAGCACAACGGGCGACACTCTGCGCCCTGCACTGCAGATTATCAAGTGCGCTCCCGGCGTGACATGCGTGAGCGGCGCAATGCTCATGCTCACCCACGAGCACCAGTACGGCGATGACGGCATCATCGTGATGGGCGACGTAGCCGTTACACCGGTTCCGACAGCAGAGCAGCTGGCTCAGATCGCTGTTTGTACAGCGCAGACAGCACGCTCGGTGGCTGGCATTCAGGACCCGCGTGTGGCTATGCTGAGCTTCTCTACAAAGGGCTCTGCAAAGCACGAGGTGGTAGACAAGGTTGTTGAGGCTACACGCCTCGCTCACGAGCTGGCTCCTGAGCTGAAGCTCGACGGCGAGCTGCAGGCAGACGCTGCTCTCGTGCCGGCTGTAGGCGAGAAGAAGGCTCCGGGCTCTCTCATCGCAGGCCACGCTAACGTGCTCGTTGTGCCGAACCTCGAGGTGGGCAACATCTCTTACAAGCTCGTACAGCGCCTGGGCGATGCCCTCGCTATCGGTCCGATCCTCCAGGGTATCGCTCGTCCGGTGAACGACCTTTCTCGCGGTTGCTCTATAGAGGACATCTACTACATGGTGGCTATCACAGCTTGCCAGGCAATGGACGCTAAGTAATAATTCAAAACTCAAAACTCGTAAAAATGAAGATATTAGTTCTTAATTGTGGCAGCTCTTCAATCAAGTACAAGCTGTACAATATGGACGACAACTCAGTGCTGGCAGCAGGCGGCGTTGAGCGTATCGGTCTTGATGAGGCATTCATCAAAATCACTCTGCCTAACGGCGAGAAGAAGAAGATTATGCACGACATGCCCGACCATAAGGAAGGCGTCAACTTCGTGTTCCAGTGCTTGCTCGACCCTGAGTTCGGCGCAATCAAGTCGCTCAGCGAGATCGACGCCGTAGGTCATCGCATCGTGCAGGGTGGCGACCTCTTCGAGAAGAGCGTCATCGTCGACAAGTCGGTAGAGGACGGCATCGAGAGCCTCTGCGACCTCGCACCGGTACACAACGCAGGTCACCTGAAGGGCTTGCGCGCCGTAGACAAGCTGATGCCGGAAGTGCCGCAGGTATGCGTGTTCGACAACGCCTTCCACAGCACCATGCCCGACTACGCTTACCTCTACGCCGTGCCTTACGAGCTCTACGAGAAGTATCACGTACGCCGTTACGGCTTCCACGGCACCAGCCACCGCTACGTATCGCAGCGCGTGTGCGAGTTCCTTGGCCGCGACATCAAGACACAGCGCATCATCACCTGCCACATCGGCAACGGCGCTTCTGTGTCTGCCGTTAAGTTCGGCAAGTGCGTCGACACCTCTATGGGTCTCACTCCGCTCGCTGGCGTGATGATGGGCAGCCGTTCTGGCGACATCGACCCATCTGCCGTTACATTCCTCATGGAGAAGCTCGGCAAGAAGCCGCAGGAGATGGCCGACTTCCTCAACAAGGAGAGCGGTGTGCTCGGCATCACCGGCATCTCTTCTGACATGCGCGAGGTAGAAAGCGCTGCTGCTGAGGGCAACGAGCGCGCACAGCTCGCTCTGAAGATGTACAACTACCGTATCAAGAAGTACATCGGCGCTTACGCTGCCGCTATGGGTGGCGTTGACATCATCGTATGGACAGCCGGTGTAGGCGAGAACCAGATTGGCACTCGTCTTGAGGCTTGCTCGGGCCTTGAGTTCCTCGGCGTAGAAATGGACGCAGAGGCTAACAAGGTGCGCGGCGAGGAGGCTATCATCTCTAAACCGGAGTCTAAGGTAACGGTTTGCGTTATCCCGACCGACGAGGAGCTGATGATCGCTAAGGACACTATGGCATTGCTTCAGAAGTAAGCAGCTGTCTTTTGCCGCGACGCATGGCTTCGCAGCCTCTGCTTCGACGGCATAAGCCATAAGCATAAACCAAACACACGGGGATGTACCTGCATAGGGTGCATCCCCGTTTTTTCGTATCGTATGGCTATATATAAATTTCGTATCGTATGACTATATATAAATGCTGTTGGTAAAAAAATCCACCATATCTCCCAGCACCTGCCCTAACCCACTCTATATAAGCGCAATAAAGGCTGGCAGATGACTCTAAAAACGGGGTTATCTACCAGCCATCTGCCAGGCAGAAAAGTTCATCTTACAGCCATCATAACATTTAGCATCTGTAATAAGAATTACATTCTAAGTTAAAAATTAGACAGGTGAATAAAAAAATATCCATTTATATTTGTTTTGTTAAAAGAAATCATTAAATTTGCAAAGTCATGATCTGATTTCATCATCCAAAGATGCTGTAACACAACACCATAAGGATCGGATTTCGGTATTGACATATATACATAATAAGGCGTTACTGACGCTTTTGTTTTGACGATTCGTGAACTTCGCAACTTCCCAAATGTCTGTCAAAAACAAAGCAACGGAAACGCCCCAAGGGATGTATTGTATTCATGCCCATTATATTGCTATGCATATTTTTGTGTGTAGTGGTATAAGGCTATCACATACTTATACATCTACGTGGGGCTTTCAGCGTTGCTCGTTTCGACAGACAGGGCAATGCGAAGGCCCACGAATCGTGGAACGGGTAACAGTGTGGCTCCACGTCTTTTTGTATATATACGCCAACTATTATTAATCAGCCTTTTAGGAGTTGGTAAGGCACAAACTAAAACACATGAGACTTTCCAATGAGTGTTGTTCTAAATTAAGGACATTGTTATTATCATTTTTTCTATTGACAATATCCTTGTCTGCATTTGGTTTTAATTCAAATGATGACAATGATTACGTCACTGTATTTAAAGCTGGGGGCGAAGTTTGTACCCCTATAACAATAAAAACGCCATACGGCACTTACACGTTGACTTCGGAGTTGAGAATCCCGAAGGCTTTGTCTTGGTGGGAAGCTTTCGATTGTCAGAATCGAAAGATAATGGATACCGGTGGTTCGGTGTCTGTTGGAACTGGACAGACTACTGTACGCACCTATGAACTTACAACCTTATTCCCGACAACTTCAAACCAGAATGAGAGTGATGAGAATGTGCTGGAATACGACGATACAGACACGTCGTATGACAACAGTACAGATTATATCACAGACGATTCTGAGACTCAGTCCACGAACAACAAACACAAACCGCTTATTGATCCAAGCACGATACCAAGCAACAATAAGTATAGCGACCACACGGTATCGCTCATAAATACACTATCAGATGGTGTCGGAATGATGGATTGGTCTGGAATGCACTTGGGTATAAGTGTTGGAGCATCACGAATGTTCGGAGAGTTTGCCGAATTACGACTAATGACCAGCAACGAATATGCATTTACTACATATGGCGGAGTAGGCAAAGACTGGCTTTTCAAAGGTAGAAACTCTGACAAAATGAACTGGTTTGCTGGATTTGGTTTTATGTATGGCGATGACGAAGACCAAAGCCAGATGACTTTTGGATTCTCATTCTCTGACAATGCAGTAAGAGCCGATTATTCTCTTAATTTCGATTTCGATTATCGTTATTATTTTGATGCTAATTATAGATTCGGTTTCTTTGGCGGATTGAGCTTAGGTATAGGAAACTTCAAGGAGGTTGTCACATACGATGAAGAAACCGAACCATTCCCAGGAAAATTCGTTTGGGATGTACGTGTCGGACTCACTGTCAGAATTTAATCAAGAACCGCATACGAGATAGTTTATCTAACTCGCTTATAGTTCATTTTATGTTTCACTAAATTGTTTTTATTATGAAAAAATTATTTTTAATTCTGGTTCTTATTGTTGCCACATTAGCATGGGCAGCAAAACCGAACACATCAGAATCGGTGAAGACAAAGACCTTCCAGCAGGTGGAAAAGTATTGTCCAGACTGTAAGACAAAACTTGTAGAACGCTATGTCAAGGTCGGCAAGAAAGAATGTCAAGGCTGCAAAGGTAAAGGCTGGTATGGAACAGCGAACAAGACAAAAGAGCAATGTAGAAGAGATGGTTCTCTCTGCGATCCGTGCAATTATTGCCACGGAAAAAGATATGAACCAATAATGGGTTGGCGTTGGGTATGCCCAGACTGCAACAAAAGATACAAATAATTTCTATGCAATGTCATAGAAAGAATGACTATCTACGATAAAGGGAACAAGGAGAATTGTATTAGACAGTGAATATGTCTAAGTACAAACCTCCTTGTTCCTTTTTTTTATACAGAGAAGCCCCGATTACCGCGGGGCGGAACTGCTGTTACCGAGGGGCTGTAATATTGTAGCCGATACGCGGTAATGGGCTTACCACGCTGCTGTAACAAGATACTTGTTTTGTCTGTTTGTTTTTATCATCAACATGGCGCCTAAAAAACTTGGTTTTTCGGATAATTCTCGCTAACTTTGTCATCTAAAACGGGTCTTGTATGTCGTTGACTTGCAAAACCTAAAATTAAACCTTTCAAGCAATTTTGATAATAACCTTTTAAGCGATTCGGATTATGAAGAAGACTCTACTCCTGCTGGGCTTCGTGCTCACCGCAATAGTTGCCAACGCGCAGTCGTTCAAAGACGAAAAACCCATCTTCGACCCCGAGGGCGAGGACGAGGCGTACATCATGGCGTACACCGAGAACAACGGCTTCTACGAGCAGCAGTACACCAACGGCAAGGTGACGGTGCGCCAGGACGGCACCACCTTCTACCTCAACGGACTCACGCCGGGCGGCAACCGCGACTACCGCGGAGCCAAGGAGAGCTGGCTGAAGGGCGAGAAGGTGGGCGAGGAGATCGTGGTGAAGGCGGGTCAGGTGCTCGTGCAGAACGACGCCAAGACGCTCTACCTTGAGATTGTACACGCCGACAAGGAGGGCAACATCACGAGCTTCGAGAAGGAGGCGCGCCTCGCCATCGGCTCTCAGGGCGAGCTGACAACGCAGAACGGCGACATCTTCGCCATCTACGAGGACGCCGAGACGGAGGACGAGGCTGGATTCTTCGGATTCTTCTACACGATGGAGCTGCGACCGCTCGGCGAACTGGTGCGCTTCGAGTTCCCGAAGGGCGTGAAGCCGCAGACCTACGTGCTCAGCGGCACGGATGCGAACGGCGTGAAGGCGTCGCGCCAGGTGAAGATAGCGTTCAGCGACGGCAAGTTCTTCATCAGCGGACTCGCTTCGAAGTCGCCCGAGGAGGTGTACGAGGGCACGTACAGCGGCACAACGGCTTCCATCCCGTCGTTCCAGATAGTGAAGGACGCCGACCTCTTCTTCTACCGCATTGCGCCGGTGAGCGTCGACGAGGACATGAACTACGAGTATCTCCGCACAATCGACTTCAACTTCTCTGCCGACCGCAAGCAGCTCACGATGACGCCCGAAAAGGCGTTCCTCTGCGAGACGACATACGACCTTAAGACGTTCGTGACGACAGCCACGAACGTGACGATGACCTACTACGCCGGCGACCACGCCACGAAGCCTGCCATGCCGACCGACCTGCAGTGGGACGATCTGAACTCGGCGCTCGTGTTCAACATGCCGACCGAGGACGTCGACGGCGAGTATATCAACGCCGACAAGCTGAGCTACCGCATCTACGCCGACGGCAAGCGCTATACGTTCACCACCGACCTCTACACCCACCTCGCAAAGGACATGGACGAGATTCCGTTCGGCTTCACCGACAACTTCGACTTCGTGAACAACGGCACGCAGAAGGTGGTCTACTTCCACAACCTGCAGGCTAAGAAGCTGCACGTGGAGAGCGTCTACACCGTCGACGGCACGGCGACAGCGTCCGACCGCGCACTCTACGACTTCGACCCGACGGGCATCAGCAGCAACACCGCAGCGAAGCAGCCGGTCAGCACACGCTACTACTCTATGGAGGGTGCACAAATCGCGACACCTGCTAAGGGCGCCATCGTGCTGAAGAGCGTGACATACGCCGACGGCGAGCGCAGGGTTACAAAGGAAATAGTGAAGTAGTACTCCGTAGCGGAGGTCTCCGGCCTCCGCATCACCAAATAGAACAAATATTATTGCTTGCTGCGGAGGCCGGAGACCTCTGCTACGAATAAAAAAGAAATGGATATACAGCAATTCAACAATACAAAATGGAGCCGCAACATAATCCTCGTAGACGGCGACTATGTCGACTCCGTAGCCTTCAACCTCTCGGTCAACTTCGAGCGTATGCTCGGCAGACGCATCCCGAAAGCCGACCTCGCACGCTGGATAGACTGCGTGGCGCTCGACGGCGGAATGCGCGAGAGCCGCGACAGCGAGGGCGAGACGCAGGTCATCTTCATCCACTCTAAGGAGAAGGCTGCGCTCGAGAACTTCGCGCCCGGCAACTACGAGGCAGACCTCAACGCAAAGGCGTTCAAGGACCGTCTGGGCGAGTTCGTGCTCAGCTCCTACCCCGTAGAGGAGGTGGTGAAGCACGACGACTTCTTCCTCGACATCCTCAAGACCGTGGTGAACCACAAGGACGTGCGCCGCGTGATGGCTATCCCCAACGCCGAGCACCCCGCGCTCTGGGACGCTCTGCGCCACGCCCTGCGCGACGTAGACGACGAGGCGAAGCGCGTTACGCTCTTCGCCATGCAGCCGCTCGAAGGTGGCAACTTCAAGCAGGAAATCTTAGGCTACTCGCTCATGAACGCCCTCGGAATAAAGGGCCACGAACTGTAAAGCGGTGGGCTGGGGTGCTAGGCTTTCTAGGTTAACTAGGTATTCTAGAACACCTAGTCAACCCAGAAAACCTAGAAAAACCTAGCCCATAGTAAAACCGAAAAAACAACAAACTAAAAAATAGAAACAATGGGAAAAGTACTTATGATCGGCGCCGGTGGCGTCGCTACAGTTGCAGCGTTCAAGATTGCACAGAACGCTGACGTTTTCACCGACTTCATGATTGCAAGCCGCACGAAGTCGAAGTGTGACCGCATTGTCGAGGCAATCGGCAACCCCAACATCAAGACCGCTCAGGTGGACGCTGACGATGTTGAGCAGCTCAAGGCTCTCTTCAACGACTACAAGCCGGAACTGGTCATTAACCTCGCCCTGCCCTATCAGGACCTCACCATCATGGAGGCTTGTCTGGCTTGCGGATGCTCGTACCTCGACACCGCCAACTATGAGCCGAAGGACGAGGCTCACTTCGAGTATTCTTGGCAGTGGGCTTACAAGAAGCGCTTCGAAGAGGCTGGTCTGACAGCTATTCTCGGCTGCGGCTTCGACCCGGGCGTTACAAGCATCTTCACCGCTTACGCTGCTAAGCACCACTTCGACGAGATTCAGTATCTCGACATCGTAGACTGCAACGCCGGCAACCACCACAAGGCGTTCGCTACTAACTTCAACCCGGAGATCAACATCCGCGAGATCACTCAGAAGGGTCTCTACTGGGAGGACGGCAAATGGGTGGAGACGGATCCGCTCGAGATTCACAAGCCGCTCACATACCCGGAGGTGGGTCCGAAGGAGAGCTACCTGCTCCACCACGAGGAGATAGAGTCGCTCGTGAAGAACTACCCGACCATCAAGCGCGCACGCTTCTGGATGACTTTCGGTCAGCAGTATCTCACATACCTCGACTGCATCCAGAACCTCGGCATGTCGCGCATCGACGAGATAACATACGAGGCTCCACTCGCCGACAATCCTTCGGAGAAGGTGAAGGTGAAGATCGTGCCGCTGCAGTTCCTCAAGGCCGTGCTGCCTAACCCGCAGGACCTCGGCGAGAACTACGACGGACAGACTTCTATCGGCTGCCGCATCCGTGGCATCAAGGACGGCAAGGAGCAGACCTACTACGTCTACAACAACTGCTCGCACGAGGCTGCCTACAAGGAGACTGGCATGCAGGGCGTAAGCTACACAACAGGTGTTCCGGCTATGATCGGCGCTATGATGTTCTTCAAGGGTCTGTGGCGCAAGCCGGGCGTTTGGAACGTAGAGGAGTTCGATCCGGATCCGTTCATGGAGCAGCTCAACAAGCAGGGTCTGCCTTGGCACGAGCTGTTCAATGTAGACTTAGAATTATAAATTCAAAATTCTTAATATCATGGCAAAAGAAGAAATGAACATCGACCAGGCGGGCAAGCTCAAAGCCCTCCAGGCTGCGATGTCAAAGATAGAGAAGGACTTCGGCAAGGGCTCCATTATGAAACTCGGCGACGAGCAGGTGGAGAACGTCGAGGTAATCCCTACCGGTAGCATCGGTCTCGACGCCGCACTCGGTGTCGGCGGCTACCCGAAGGGCAGAATCATCGAGATATACGGCCCTGAGTCGTCAGGTAAGACAACGCTTGCCATCCACGCCATCGCCGAGGCACAGAAGGCAGGCGGCATCGCAGCATTCATCGACGCCGAGCACGCCTTCGACCGCTTCTACGCAGCAAAGCTCGGCGTAGACGTAGACAACCTCTGGATCTCGCAGCCCGACAACGGCGAGCAGGCTCTCGAGATTGCCGACCAGCTCATCCGCTCATCGGCTATCGACATCATCGTCATCGACTCTGTGGCTGCGCTCACTCCGAAGGCGGAGATCGAGGGCGACATGGGCGACAACAAGGTGGGTCTGCAGGCTCGTCTTATGTCGCAGGCGCTGCGCAAGCTCACCTCTACAATCTCGAAGACCAATACTACGTGTATCTTCATCAACCAGTTGCGCGAGAAGATCGGTGTGATGTTCGGCAACCCCGAGACAACAACGGGCGGTAACGCCCTGAAGTTCTACGCTTCGGTGCGCCTCGACATCCGCAAGGTGACGGGCATCAAGGACGGCGACCAGATCATCGGCAATCAGGTGCGCGTGAAGGTAATCAAGAACAAGGTGGCGCCTCCGTTCCGCAAGACCGAGTTCGAGATTATGTTCGGCGAGGGCATCTCAAAGGTTGGCGAGATTGTAGACCTCGGCGTAGAGTACGGCATCATCCAGAAGTCGGGCTCGTGGTACAGCTACAACGGCTCGAAACTGGCGCAGGGTCGCGACGCTACAAAGACTCTGCTGAAGGACAACCCCGAACTCTGCGAGGAGCTCGAGATGCTCATCAAGAAGGCTATCGCGGAGCATCGCGAGGCGTAAAGCGCGGAGAGTCGTGCAATAGGAGGGTATGGCATTAGCTTTCCGCTACGCGCCGCTGACTTTCAGTTCTTGCCATACCCACGCACCCTCATTCTTGGAATAGCTTCCCACAGATGCAATCTTAGGGGGTGCAGCAGTCTCTGCTGCACCAACAAAGCAAGAAGTGGTTCTCCCACAGAAGGCACGGAACGCACAGAATCTTCTTGCAGAGAAGAGCCTCCCACAGATGGCACAGATTTACACAGAAGTTATGGTGCTTTAAGGGGGAGAAGTTCTGTGGAAGAATATATCACAGCAAGTAACGACTGACAAAAAGGCTGGTAGATAGACTGGAAGATTTTGCATTTCCCAGTCTATCTACCAGCCTTTATTGTTCTTATACCGTGAGAGTTACGGCGATGCTGGAAGATATGGCAGATTTTTGGTATATCACAAAAACACCAAACAAAACACCACAAAAACCCAAAACAAAACAACGCAAAAACACCAAACAAAACACCACAAAAACACCAAACAGCTTGCTTAATAAACAAGAAATCAGTATCTTTGCAACAAATCATACAACAAACAATATGGAATATCTTAAAAGAACTGCCGATGAGTATTTGAGCTTGCTACTGGCTTCTTCAGGAGCCGTGCTAATAGAAGGTCCAAAATGGTGTGGCAAGACAACAACTGCAGAGCAACAGGCAAACAGCACCATCAGTATGCAGGATCCTGACATGCGTGACAAATACCAAGCTACCATTAGGGTGAAACCTTCGCTTCTTCTGGCTGGCGATACGCCACGTCTTATAGACGAATGGCAGGAGGCTCCCGTTCTATGGGATTCTATAAGAGCTATGGTTGATAAACGAAATGAGTTTGGACAATTCATTATGACGGGTTCTAATTCGATTGACCCAAATAAGAAAAGCGAATTTATCAAACATTCAGGCAGTGGACGAATTGCAAAGATGCAAATGCTTACCATGAGTCTGTATGAATCTTTGGAATCCAACGGCAAGATTTCGCTAAAAGAATTGTTCGACGACAAGGATTTGGACATCGATGGCATAACGTCAGAAATGTCTATTGAAGAACTTATATTTGCTGCCTGCCGTGGTGGTTGGCCTGCGTCATTATATGCCAAGTTCGACAAAGCCAAACTGCAAATAGCCAAGAACTATATCAAAACAGTATGCAGCACTGATGTATCTACAATAGATGGAGTCAATAGGAATGAAAAGGTCGCAAGCACAATACTTCAAAGTTATGCACGCAACATATCGACATTAGCAAAAAAGAGCGTGATATATCGCGATGTCAACGAGCACTTAGATGGTATCAGCACAACTTCTTTCGACACATATATTGATGCACTTGAACGTTTGTTTGTCGTTCAAGACATTGAAGCGTGGAGTCCTGCCATACGTTCGGCATCCGCCATACGCCGTGGTTTGAAGCGTGAGTTTACTGACCCTTCTATTGCTGTTGCAGCCTTAGGTCTGTCACCAGAAGCCCTTTATACAGATTTGAAAACATTTGGTTTCTTGTTCGAATGTATGGCAATCCGCGACCTGAAGGCTTATTCATTATCCCTTGGCGGTTGCATTTCATATTATCATGACAGATATGATTTGGAAGCAGATGCCGTTCTTCATCTTGATGACGGTCGATACGCTCTAATCGAATTCAAATTGGGTAGTCGAGAGATTGAAGAAGGTGCTGAACACCTTAAAGAAATCAAAAGACTTGTGCAAGAACATAACATGACTGAAAAACAAATAAAGCTACGTGAGCCTGATTTGCTTATGGTTATAACCGGAGGAGAAATGGCCTACACACGTCCTGATGGTGTCAAAATAATACCACTTGCCTGCCTGAAGGATTAATATATTGTGCCGTTAATATGGTTTGTAGGAAGCAAATTTCAAAATATTCGCATTGTTCCATTTTGTTCCATTTCGATACAGTTTATCAAAAAAATTACCGGATAGCAATAATAAAAAGCGAACACAGATGGCACGGATGCTATCTCAGGGGGTGGCGTGGGTATGGCACGGATGCCATACCCTCCTATTCAAATCACTCTGTCTTGATGCTTTCTACCGGATTCTGCGTCGCTACGCGCCACGACTGCGCCACGACCGTTGCAATGACAACGGCAGAGACACCAACGAAGCTGAGCGGGAAGAGCCACCAGTGGAGCGGCGTGTGCTCGGCGAAGCTCTGTAGCCACTGCATACTGAGCCACCAGCCCACGGGAGCTGCAACGGCGAACGACACCACGAGCGGCACGGTGTAGCGCATGGCGAAGAGGCGCACGATAGAACCAACCGACGAACCCATCACCTTGCGTATGCCTATCTCCTTGCGGCGATACTCGGTCTCGAACATCGTCAGCGAGAACACGCCGATAACGGTGATGATGATGCAGATGATGGCGAAGAACTTCACCTGCGATATGAAGCGGAACTCCTCGACGTAGGTCTGCTGCAGGTCGTTGTCGAGGAAGTTCATCTCGTACTTCTGCGACGCGTCGAGACGGTTGAGCACATCGGCTATGCGGCGCTTTGCCTCCACCTTGTCCTGACCCTTAGCAACGCGCACGAACACCTGGTTGCAGCGGTCGCCCCACTGCTCCATGTCCGGTCCGAAGATGATGAACGCCACTGCCACACGACTGTTGTCGTTGCGCATCGACTTCAGCTTGAAGTTGTTGCAGACACCCACGATGAGATAGTTTGCCATAGGTCCCCATTCGTTCTGACGACCGATAGAGTCGCCCACGGCAAGCCATTTGTACTGCTGCATGGCAGCCTTGTTGAGCACGTAGGCACCCGTCTTCATGTCAGCCTCGTTGAAGTTGCGACCCTCCAGAATCTTCAGTCCCATAGTTTGCGTATACTCATAGTCGCAGGGCAGCACCTGCAGCGACATCTGATGCTCATCGTTGCCACGTCCCCAGCCCATATACTGGTCGCTTGTGCCGATGGCGCTCTGCGCGAAGCCCACGCTCTCCACGAACGGAAGCTTCTTCAGTTCGGTGCGTATCGTCTCGCGCTTCGCCTTCGCCTCTTCCGAGAGTTTGGTGTAGAACACCTCGTTCTTGTTGAAGCCGTAGTCGCAGTTGAAGATGTAGTTCGACTGGCTCGACATTACACCTATATATATCGCGAGCACGAAAGCCACGCAAAACTGCACCGCCATTATCGCCAGGCGCAACTGTCTGCCGCGCGGCGAGAGTCCGAACGATCCCTTCAGCACCAGAGCCGGAGCGAACGATGTGCTATAGAACGCCGGCACCAGAGCCGCCAACGCTCCCACAACGAGTGCCGACGCAGCCATGACGGCGGCAAGAAGCCAGTGTGCCGAGAAACTGATGTCGCCCGAAACGAGCTTCATGCACGCCTCGCTGCGCTGGAACGCCACTACAAGCAGAACACCGACAAGCAAAGCCACGAAGGCGAACAGCACGCTCTCCATTATCATCTTAAGGCGCAGACCGCCTACAGAGGCTCCCATCACACGGCGTGTGTTGACGCCGCGCATACGCATCGGCACCTCGGAGAGCGAGAAGTTGAGCAGATTGAGCAGGGCGATGAACAGCACGAAGACAGAAGCCACGGTGAGCACGTCGACAAGGCTGCGGTTGCCCTTGTCCTGCTGTCCGATGCCAGAGAAATAGACGTCGTCAATGGAGGTTATTCTGAACTTCATCTGCTTGTCAAACTCTTTCTCGTCTTTAGGACTGATGCCATTGGCTTTCATGAAGCCCTGTTTCAAGCCACGCACTACCTTTTCAGAACTTGCGCCATTGTCAAGTCGCACATATATATAGTAGCTCCACTCGCTCCAGTCGGTCATTCCGCTTTCGTTATCGCAGAGATACATGCCGTTGGGTATGGTGCAGTTGTCGGGCATATCCTCGCTCACGCCCACCACGGTGATGGGTTTCATTCCGCCATCGTCGGTGTTGATTTCGAACGTCTTGCCAGCAGCGTTCGCCGTGCCGAACATCTTCTCGGCTGTGCTGCGGTTAACGATGGCAGTAGCTCCAGTGCCCCAAGCCTTGCTTGAGCCGGAGATGAGTTTGCCTGTAAAGAACTCAATGCCAGGCTTGCCAATGTTCACTACAGGCACGGTCATGGTGCGGTTGTTCACCTTAACATCGGTCTTATTGACATACGGACAGTAATAGACAACGCTCTTAACCTGCGGTACATCCTTCAGCATTGAGGCGAACGGGCGGCAGATAGTGCAACCCCAGTTGTCGCCGAACAGATTGCCGTAGATTTCGAGACGGTACGTGTGCTCGTAGTCGTTGATGTTGTGGTTGTACGTGCGGTTGTATATCACCTGTGTCATGAACAGGTAGAACGTCGCTACAGCCACACTCAAGCCGAAGAGGTTGAGCAGCGTGGCTATGCGGTAGCGGCGGAACATATATAGGAATGTCTTCATATTTATGATATTTTATTTTGTTGAGAATTGAGATGTGTCTCTGTTGAGAATTGAAAGTTGAGAGTTTAGAGTTATGATTACCTTGAGAGTTCTTGCTTATGCAAGCGGCAAAGCCGAGCGATGATTATCATTCAGAATGGTACGAAACACAATATCATTAGTACATATCATCTATAGTGCATATCATAACTTTCAACTCTCAACTCTCAATTCTCAACTGAGACAACTCTCAACTCTCAATTATAAACTAAAAGAACTGCCCTCCACAACCTGGCCGTCGAAGAGGTTGATGATGCGGCTTGCCATCTGCGCATCGTGCTGTGAGTGAGTCACCATTACGATTGTTGTGCCCTCGGCATTGAGCTGCGAGAGCAGTTCCATGACAGCCAGACCGCTCTTCGAGTCGAGATTACCCGTAGGCTCGTCGGCGAGAATCAGCTTCGGCTTGCCCACCACGGCGCGAGCTATCGCCACACGCTGCTGCTGACCGCCCGAGAGCTGCTGCGGATAGTGCTTTGCGCGGTGGCTCAAGCCCACCTTGCGCAGTATCTCCGTAACACGCTCGCGGCGCTCCTTCGCCGCTACGCCCATGTAGCGCAGCTGCAAGTCGACATTCTCCTCAACGGTAAGCTCGTCGATGAGGTTGAAGCTCTGGAACACGAAGCCGATGCGTCCGCGACGGTAACGTGTGCGGTCCTTCTCCTTAAGGTTAGCCACGGGTTCGCCGTCGAGCAGATAATCGCCCGAGTCGGGATTGTCGAGGAGTCCGAGGATGTTCAGCAGCGTCGACTTGCCGCAGCCGCTCGGTCCCATTATGGCGACGAACTCGCCGTCTTCTACATTTATACTAACGCCGTTGAGGGCTACTGTCTCCACTTCTTCCGTGCGGAAGACCTTGGTAAGGTTCTGAGTCTTTATCATAATTTATGCTATTTATTTTTTTTTGGGGGGGGGGAATAGGCCGAACTAAGCCTCTTTAGGCCTTTCTAAGCCTTGGGGAAACTAAGCCTTTAAGCCTTTCTAAGCCTTGAGAAATCAATGGTAACCAAGCCCTCCCCGACGGGGAGGGTTGGGAGGGGCTTACTTTATCACTAATACTTCATTATCCTTAAACGCTTCGTATCCGCTGGTGATGACGCGCTCGCCAGGCTCCAGTCCGTCTGTCACCTCGTAGTATTGCGGGTTCTGGCGGGCGATGCTGATGTTGCGGCGGTAGGCCTTGCGTCCCGACTTGTCGAGCACGAATATCCAGTTGCCGCCGGTGGTCTGGAAGAACGTGCCGCGCGGTATGAGCGTAGCCTGCTGCGACTTGCCGAGAGCTAATTCCACGTAATAGGTCTGTCCGCTGCGCATCTGCGCCGGGCGTTCGCCGACGAAGACAAAGTCGGTGCGGAACGTTCCGTTGCGCACTTCGGGATATACCTTGCGCACACGCAGCCGGTAGGTCTTGCCGTCGCGACTGAACGAAGCCGAGAGACCGGGACGCACGCGGTCGATGTAGTGCTCGTCAATCTGCGCCTGCACCTTGAAGTCGGAGAGGTCGTTTATCTGTCCGATGTTCTGTCCGGCAGCGATGTTCTGTCCCAACTCAACGTCGAGCAGTCCGAGTTCGCCGTCGATAGCCGAGCGCACCTCGAGCTTGTTCTTGCGGTCGCGCACTAAGAGCACGTTCTTGCGCATGTTGTCGAGGTTGTCCTCCATCTGCGCCATCTGCACGTGGCGGTAGAGGCTGTCCTGCTTCAGTCGCTGCGAGATAAGACTCTGCTTGCGGCGTGCGAGCTTATAGTCCTCACGACTCTGCAGATACACCTCCTTGCTGATGAGGCGCTCCTTGTAGAGGCGTGCGTTCTGTTCGTAGGCGCGGCGCTTGCGGTCGCAGTCGGTGTCAAGCGTAGCCTGCTCGGTACGGTTGTTGAGTCGGTCCTGCTGCATCGCCACCTGCGTGTTGCGCAGCAGGTTCTGCTTCTCGGCGAGTTCGGCCTCAGCATTCAGAATCTGCAGGTCAAGATTGCTGTTGCTGAGTCGGAGTATCACGTCGCCCTTTCTGACGCGTGTACCCTCCTCCACAACCTTCTCGCGCACTATGCCGCCCTCCTCGGGCGAGATCTGCACCACCTGGATAGGTAGTACCTGTCCGTTGAGACGCACATAGTCGTCGAACTTGCCGCGAGTGACGTCGCTGATGGTGATGTCTGTGGCGTCTATGGTCATCGTACTGGCGGTTGTGCCGAGCACTATCCACACGAGGAGCGCAGCGAGTGCGGCAGCCGCAGCGATATACCATGCGTAGCGGCGGAGAAATGATTTCTTTTCTATTTGTCGGTCCATAATGGTTATTTTTTAAACTAAGCCTTTTTAAGCCTCTCTAAGCCTCTTTATGCCTTTCTAAGCCTTGGGTAACTAAGCCCTCCCCGATGGGGAGGGTTGGGAGGGGCTTTTTTACTTTTCATAGTACGCCAGCACTTGGCGGTTGTACATCATTGTGAGCTGGCTCTGCAGCAGTTTTACACGGCTTTGCAGGAGCGTGACCGCCGCCGTGCGCACGTCGATAGACGACGCCATGCCCTCCTCGAACTTGCGCGTAGTGAGATAGGCGGCTAAGCTGTCAGCCTCAACCTGATCCTTCATCTTCTGCACCTCCTTTGCACTGTTCTCCACATCGGTGACAGCTTCGGCAATGATGCGCTGCAGTTCGGAACGCTCGTAGCAGAGCGATTCGCGTGCCCGGTCGAGAGCTATGCGGCGCGAGCGAACGGAGGAAACGGAGCCGAGACGGTTGAAGATAGGAATGCTCAGCGAGAGAGCCACGTATTCGCCGGCGTTGTTCTTGAACTGCTTGCTGAACGGAGCGTGTCCACCCACATCCATATTGCGGAAGAACGAGGTGGAGACGCCGCCGGAGAGAGAGAGCGTTGGCAGGAAGGCGCCGCGGGCTGCGCGCAGGGCGTAGCGAGCTGCAGCCACACTGCTCTCAGCCTGCGCTATGCGCGGATTGGTTGCGAGCGCCACATTATATATATTAGAGGCATTGTCTGAAGACTGTAGCGGAGCGTCTATCGATGGCTTCTCAACGATGAGCGTGTCGGCGATGGGGAAGTTCATCTGCTGCTTCAGTGCGAGCAGCGCCTTTGTGGTCTGGCTCTGCATGTGCGTCAGCTCGTAGTCGTCGGCAGCCAGTGTGGCACGCATCTGCGCCACGTCGGCTTCGCTCTTCTGCCCCACCTCAGCCATCACTTCTACTTGATGGAGCAACGCACGACTCTCGTCGCGTTTGCGGCTGGTGTGTTCCACGGCACCCTCGCAGTAGAGCAAATCCATGCACGCCTTGTACACCCTCAGTCGCACGGCGTCTTTCTCCGCCTGCAACGCCGACCTACCCATCGCCACATTGGCGCGAGCCATGCGCAGTTCGTTGTAGCGCTGCAAGCCGTCGAAGACGACGAGCGACGCCTGCAAGCCATAGCCGTTATAGAAGGTGTTAACATCGGTGTAGGTGTTGGTCTCGGGGTCGATGGCGCGTCCGAAGTTCATCTGTGCGCCTACCGATCCATACACGTCGGGCAGGAAGGCGCCGATGGCGCGTGTGCGTTCGGTGCGACTTGCGTCGAGGTCGTACTGCTGCAGGCGCACCGTGTGACTGTGCTCGGCGGCGTACTCCATGCAACGCTCCACGCTCCACGGCTCGGCTGCCTCAGCGGTCATCGTGGCAAGCACGAGGGATAGGGTGACGAGTAATCGGTTCATATCGTTTCTGTTTTGTTTCTGCTGCAAATTTAATTACAAAAAATGTATGGTGCTATAACATTTTTGAAGAAAGAAGAAAGCAGAAAGTAGATTTATGAAAAAGTGTATGATAATCATACAACGAGGAAAGTTCACAATCGAAAGAGATGTAAATATTACTAAACTCAAATAAAAATACGACAAAAACATTTGCAATGCAACTATTTTTAGTTACATTTGCAAATAAATAATAAATCACATGAATAAAAAGGACAAACTCCTAAAAAGGTTTTATGGGTTACCTAAAGATTTCACCTTCGATGAGATAGTTGCCTTATTCGCCCAATTTGGATTTCATCAAGAAAACAAGGGGGCAACATCTGGTTCAAGAGTTATCTTCGTGAACGATAATGACAATAATAGTTATATCATGCACAAGCCTCATCCTTCTAACATCATCAAAGGGTATGTGATGCGTCAGGTCATGGTATATTTAAAAGCTAATGGTTATCTTAATAAATAAAGAACTATGGGATTACTTAAATACAAAGGTTACACGGGCAGTGTAGACTATAGCGAAGAGGATAATTGTCTTTATGGCAAGGTCCTTGGCATGAGCAAGGATGCAATAACCTACGAGGGACAGGACGTAAACGAATTGCGCAAGGACTTCGAGGAGGCTATTGACGACTACTTGCGATTGTGTGAAGCTAAAAATAAAGAACCTCGCGTACCCTATAGCGGAAACTTGAACATAAGAATTACTCCTGAAATCCATAGTCGTATAGCTATGATGGCTATGCAAGCAGGAACAACAATTAACGGATTTATACGCGATACACTTGCCAATGCTGTAGGTATCACGAAACCTATTAATATATGATTCGACCCTACAACACCATAGTCGTTGTGGATGATAATCCAACCATTCTCACGGCTCTGAAAATATGTCTTACTGCGGAGTTTGAGCGCATTGTCACACTAACTTCGCCCGACACACTTGTCTCAACTCTCTCTAACGAGGAGCATGTTGACGTGGTGCTGCTCGACATGAACTTCTCATTAGGCGTGAACACGGGGCAGGACGGATTGTTCTGGCTGCGCACGCTGAAGAAACTGCATCCCGACACACCGGTGGTGCTGATGACGGCGTATGCTGACGTGCAGTTGGCGGTGAAGGGACTGAAGAACGGGGCTGCCGACTTCGTGATCAAGCCTTGGGACAACGATGAACTGGTGCGCACGCTGCGCGACGCGGTGGAGAAGAGTCGCGAGGTGGTGACGCTCGACGAACTCGAACAGCAGCACGTGCATCGCGTGGTGGACCAGTGTCACGGCAACATGAGCAAGGCAGCGGAACTGTTAGGAATAACGAGGCAGACGCTGTATAGGAAGTTAAAATAACACCTCAACACCATACCTCAACATGGCACCATATATAACAATTCTTCTCGCCGCACTCCTCGTAGTGCTTTTCGTCTTTGAGTGGCTCCACCAGCGACGCCTCTCCACCCGAGTGCGCCTTATGCGCGAGGCGCTGCGCAACCGCGACTTCATGTTCCGACTACCAACGGACAGCATCATGCCCGGCGACCGCGAACTGCAGAAGATGCTCAACGAGATGGGCGGAGAGATTAACAAGCTGATGGCACGCAGCGAGGTGGAGTCGTGGCAGCGGCTGACACGCGTGTTGACGCACGAGATAATGAACGCCGTGACGCCGATACAGAGCATCACGCAGGCGTATATAGGCAGCAAGATGGTGAAGGGAACGCCGCTCGAAGAGGGCATCCAGGCGATATACGACACGAGTCGCAGCCTGTCGGCATTCGTGGAGAGCTACCGCAAGATGACGCAGCTGCAGACGGTGAGCTTCGAGGAGATTGACCTGCATCGACTCGTCTCCAACCTGCAAGCGTTCTATCCCTCTCTCGCATGGCACGTGGACATCAACGACATGCAGACGCTGCGCGCCGACGCAAGCATGATGCACCAGGTGCTGACCAACATCGTGAAGAATGCGGCGGAGGCTGGCGCGCACAATATAGATATCTGCGCACAACGCACCGACCAGTGCACGCAACTGCTCATCAGCAACGACGGCACGCCAATAGCGCCTGAGGTGGCGCGCGAGGTGTTCGTGCCGTTCTTCACCACGAAGCGCACAGGCTCGGGCATCGGTCTCTCGCTCTCGCGCCAGATGATGATGGCGCAGGGCGGCGACCTCGCTCTCGCCGAACGCCCACAAGCAGGATACCACGCCACGTTCGTCGTAACGCTATAGAAGGAGCTACAGCTAACTTCAGGGGGTGCAGCTGTCCCAGCTGCACCAACAAAAAATAGTGCTATTAACTTGGATGGTGCACTTGTACTTGGATGGTGCACTTGAGACAAGTGCACCCCCTAAGGAATGTCATCCCCTCCTAAAAAACAAATAAAAAGTTCTCGAATGAAAAAGATTAGTTTCGCAAGCGACATATTGCCAATGAAGGATATCCTTTACCGCCTCGCGCTACGCATCACGCTGAGCCGCGAGGAGGCTGAGGACATCGTGCAGGACACGCTCATACGTGTCTGGAACCGTCGCGACTCGTGGGACACCATCGAGAACATCGAGGCGTTCGCACTCACCGTCTGCCGCAACATGGCGCTCGACCGACTGCGACTGCACGAGAACCAGAACGCGTCGCTCGACGACACGCCCGTAGACAGCAACCCTACGGCGACGGCTAACCCGTACGAGCACACCGTACAACGCGAGAAGGTGCAGATTGTGCGACAGCTCATCGACGCTCTGCCCGAGAAGCAGCGTGCCTGCATGCAGTTGCGCGACATCGAGGGCAAGACATACAAGGAGATTGGCACCGTGCTCGGAATAACAGAGGAGCAGGTGAAGGTGAACATATTCCGCGCAAGACAGACCATCAAGCAGCAATTCGAACGCTACGACAACTACGGCCTTTGATTCTCAATTATTGCTGTCCGGTAAAACTGCAAAGAGCATAAATATCCTCCCCGAAGCCCAGTAAAAATGGACTTCGGGGTTTATTTTTGGTTCAACTGACATTTCGAGTGATACACAGCCTAAGCTTTTCTCACCGTTTGCTTCCGCCGTCCAATCAGATTGCGTCCGCCGTCCAATCGGATTCCGTCCGCCGTCCAATCGGATTCCGTTCGCCGTCCAATCGGATTCCGTTCGCCGTCCAATCGGATTCCGTCCGCCGTCCGATCGGATTCCGTTCGGGTGACGATGACTTTTAGTGAGGTTTTACTGCGAAAATATAAGAAACTATTGCTGTCCGGTAAAACTAATAATGTGGTCAAAGACGGGCTGCGCTCGGCTTTGCCGCTTGCCAGAGCAAGAAGTGCACCTACCATTCTGTTGGTGCATCTTTTGCTTTGTTGGTGCTCCTTTTGCTTTGTTGGTGCACTTGAGACAAGTGCACCCCCTATAAGATACCCCCTAAAAGGCACCCCTAAAAGCGTTTTTTGTTAAAGGGCGTTAAAAGCACAACTTCTCTGTAACCTTTTCTCCGTTCAATCGTCGTACATATAGAAACACCCAAGAACACCCCGAGAGATATAACAAGAGGCTCAATACCCAAACACCTCAACATCTCAACACCTCAACATCTTAACACCTCAACATCTCAACATAACAACATCGTAAATATGGACTATAAATACATAAACCAACTCTTAGACCGCTACTGGAAGGGCGAGACATCGCTTGAGGAAGAGCAGATACTGCGCTCGTTCTTCAGCCAGATTTGCGTGCCGGAGGAACTCGCAAAGTATCGTCCGCTCTTCAATTACGAGCAGACCGAAACGAAGACCGACCGCCTCGGCGACGACTTCGACGAGCGTATCATGTCCATGATCGACGAGCCGCAGGAGCTGAAGGTGAAGGCACAGCCGATACGCATCAGCCAACGCTTCGCACCACTCTTCAAGGCGGCAGCAATGGTAGCAATAGTGCTCACACTGACACAGGCTGCACAGCTCTCGTTCCAGAGCAACGATGCGAGCAACACGGCGATGCCGGAAGTCTACTCTACGCAGCCCGTGCCCGGAGTGTCGGTGGCGCTCAACGACTCGGCTCACCTCGACTCGGTGAAGAAGACAGCAGCAGACGCCGTGCCGCAGCAGTTGGAACAGCACGACATCTCCATGCTCAAGTAAGACAAAAAAGACAATTTCTATGCTTTCTCAATAAAATCATGTTTAGTTAAAACACCAAACGAGCTGAGGCTGTGAAGTCTCCGGCTCACCAAAAAATTCATAACATACTAATGATTTGCTTGCCGCACGACCCTCAACGAGGCGTTGTGCGGCAAGTTGGTTTTTATGGCCTTGTGTCGCCAGACAATGGCGGCATGGCGCATATACAGCCAGTTTTAACACTGCCCTTCGCAACAAACGCCACAAAAAACGGCTCATTTTCAAAAGTTTTATCTAACTTTGCATGTTGCTTTTAAACATACTCTATATGGGTTTCAGCACAATAGAAGCCTAAGATACTATAACATTCAAAATACTATTGACTCTTATGCGAGCACAACTATTCACAGCATTGTTCGTTCTGCTGGCAGTGGCAGCACCCACAAACGCACAGAAGCGAACCTTGGCAGAGGCACAGAAAGTGGCTGAAAACTTCTTTCTGGCTAACGACAACAAAACTGCAGTCAGCCTACTGCGCATCAACAACAAAAGCGGACGCCATCTGCTGAAGAAGGCGCACGACGAAAAGCAAGCGGAGGCCTTCTACCTCTTCACCGACGAACGTGAGAAACAGTTGCTCATCGTGTCGGGCGACGAGCGCATGCAGCGCATTCTCGGCTACACCGACCGACCGCTCGCTGGCAACGCAATACCCGACGGACTCGCCGACTTGCTCGACGGATACACGGCGCAGTACAACGCGCTGGGCAATGCTGCCAGCAGCGCCGCTACAACGCCCGCCCGTTCGGCTCTCTATAAGGGCGAACGCCTGCTCAGCACAGCTGCTTGGGGACAGTGGGCACCGTTCAACAACCTCACGCCGCAGCACTACCCCACGGGTTGCGCCGCTACGGCGATGGCTATCGTGATGCGCTACCACCAGTGGCCCGACGTGGGCAGCGGCAGCAAGACGCATATCTGGAAAGACTCGGTGATGACAGCCAACTTCGGCTCGACGCACTACGATTGGGCGAACATGCCCGTAAGCTACGAGTCGTACAACGACGCGCAAGCCAATGCCGTGGCTGTGCTCATGCGCCACTTGGGCGTGTCGGTCGAGATGTACTACGACGCAGAGAGCAGCGGAGCACGACAGACGCTCGTGCCCGTGGCGCTACAGCAATACTTCCGCTACGGAGCTACGGCGCGTCTGCTCACAGCGAGCGACTACGACGCCGCTACGTGGGACGGCATGATGCGCAAGGAGATTGACAGCAACCGACCGGTTATCTACACCGGCGAATCGATACAAGGACGCGGAGCGCACGGCTTCGTGCTCGACGGCTACCGCGACAACCTCTTCCACTTCAACTTCGGATGGAACGGCAGCGGCAACGGCTTCTTCGCCATATCTGCCATCACCTCAACCGACCGCAACTTCGAGTTCGCCAACAAGCAGCAGGCTGTGATAGGCATTACACCCGTGAAGGCTGAGAAAGCCGCACCGCTACAGCTCGACTGCGAGGGCAAATATGAAGGATTCTGCACCTCAATATCTTCATTGAAGGCGGGCGAAAAGCAAAGCGTGCACCTCTCGGCACTCTCGGCGCTCAGCACATGGCGAGGCAAGCTGCAGTGGAACCTCTGTAAAGCCGACGAATCGGTAGTGGAATCGTTGGGCAGCAAGCAGATTGACATGAACGGAGGCAGCACGCAGGCCGTCGACTTCGAACTGACGGCGAAGAACAATGCCGCAAAGGGCTACTATCTGCAGCTCATGGCGTGTGCGGATGGCGCTACAAAGTGGCTGCCGGTGCTCAACGCGATGGGCAGAGAGGTCGTAGTGCAGGCTTATGAGCGCAAGGTGCCGGTGGTGGAGATTGTGAGCGACACGAAGAACGCCACCGTCGATTGCAGCAATGCGCAGAACAAGACATACAACGGAAAACCGCTCCTCGGTTCTACATATATATATAAGGTGAGCTTCGACGGCAACGTCGAGAAAAGTCTCGACATGCTGAGTCTCGACGGAAAGGCTTACACGGCGCACACCGACGGCGTGCAGCTCACCGCCGACACGCTCTACATCAAGGCGAAGGGATACACGGCAGAGCAGCTTGTGGCTGAGTGCAACGTCAACGTTGAGAAGCCCGGTCTGCTCAAGGCTGCCATCAATAAGGCCACGGCTGACGCCGACGCTGTAGAAGCGCTCACCATAACGGGTGAACTCAACAACGAGGACTTGCAGTATCTCTCTTCACTGCAGTCGCTGAAGCTGATTGACCTCGAGAACGCCACCACTCCGCAGGGACTGTTCGGCGCTACGTTCAAGAACTTCAGCCGTCTCAGCAGTTGTGTGCTGCCTCGCTCGCTGAAGCAGATTGGCAGCGAAACGTTCAGTGGCTGCTCGGCTCTGCAATCCATCTCGCTGCCCGTATGCTTGCAGGCTACCGGCAGCAAGTTGTTCAGCGGATGTCAGGCTCTGGCGGATATCTACGCTCATCCATCGTCGCCCGACTGCGTGGCAGCTGACGCTTTTGACGGACTTGCCAACCCTGGCAAGGTGACGGTTCACGTGCAGCAGGGTCTTGCCGGTGCTTTCCAGCAGAGCAGCAAGTGGAGCATGTTCCAGCGCATCACCGACGACCTGCCCGCTCTGCCGCAGCGCTTCACATACGATGGCATCGACTACAAGGCGATATATGCTGGCGACGGCAACTTCGCCGAGGTGACATTCCCGAGCGGCAACATGTACGCCGGAGCAATCACCATTCCAGCCACAATCGCTTACGAAGGCATAGAATATACCGTACGCGGATTCGACAACACCGACGGTATGTCGCCGTTCGTGGGCAATATGTTCGTGACGGCGCTCAACCTGGAGCTGCGCATAGACACGCTGCGCGCAATGCAGTTCATGGGTTGCACCAATCTTGCCGACCTGAAACTGCCCGAGACGCTGCGATATATCGGCAGCGAGTGCTTCCGCAACTGCCCGATGCTCACGCAGATCAAGCTTCCGGCAAGCCTGGAGGCGCTTGGCGACAACGCATTCTGCGGATGCCAGTATCTTACGGACATCTACAGCTACGCACAGACGCCGCCCGAAGGCAGCAACACCGACAACTATCCGTTCGCTCAGTGTCGTCCGCAGAACGTAACGCTGCATGTGCCGGCTTCGAGCGAGGCAGCTTATCGCGCTACAGGCTTCTGGACCAAGTTCGGCAACGTTGTGGCTGACCTGCCCGACGCTCCGACAGACGCTATTACGGACGCCGCAGCCGACTCCTGCACCACATTCCCAGTGAAGGTGGCAGGCAAGCAGTGGACAACGCTCCACTCACACAAGGCGCAGACCGTATACATCTACACGCTGAACGGCACACTGCTGCGCACAGCCCAACTGCAGAAGGGCGCCAACAGCGTATGGACTGACGAGCCAAGCATAATCATCGCAAAATAAAACAACTTTAAAGATATAAGTATGAAGGATATTTGTTGCATAGGACACATCACGAAAGACAAGATCATCACCCCGCGTCAGACCGTATACATGGCTGGCGGCACGTCTTTTTACTTCTCTTATGCCATAAACCATCTGCCCGACAATGTTTCGTTCCAGCTTGTGACGAAACTCGGAAAGGGCGAGATGAAAGCTGTAGAGGACATGCGCAACGTGGGCATCGACGTGCTTACTTACCCAAGCAGCCACACCGTTTACTTCGAGAACAAGTACGGCGAGGACCAGAACGACCGCACTCAGCGTGTGCTCGAGCGTGCCGATCCGTTCACCATCGAGGAGATGAAGAACGTGGATGCACGCGTCTACCACCTCGGTACGCTGCTCAACGACGACATCTCGCCGGAGCTTGTGAAGTATCTGTCTACGAAGGGCAAGATTTCTATCGACGCTCAGGGCTATCTGCGCGAGGTGCGCAATCAGCATGTGTATGCCATCGACTGGGCTGAGAAGCGCGAGATACTCGCTAACACCGACATTATCAAGGTGAACGAGCACGAGATGGAGGTGATTACCGGACTGCGCAACCCGCGCATGGCTGCGCTCCGTCTGGCTGAATGGGGCGTTAAGGAGGTGTGCGTGACGCTCGGAAGCTATGGTTCTATCATCCTCGTCGACGGCGAGTTCCACGAGATACCGGCTTATGAGCCGAAGGAGATTGTGGACGCTACGGGTTGTGGCGACACCTACTCGGCTGGTTATCTGTGGTGTCGTGCGCAGGGCATGGACGTAGAGGAGTCTGGACGCTTCGCGGCTGCCATGTGTACACGCAAACTGGAACACAGCGGTCCGTTCGAGGGCACAATAGACGATGTGCAGGCTGTGCTTGCAACCACGCCGTGCTTCAATGAGTACGCGGAGTAAAGCCCCTCCCAACCCTCCCCATCGGGGAGGGCTTAGTTAGCAGTTCTTCCTTGGCTCAGAAAGGCTTAAGAAGGCTCAGAAAGGCTTAGAAAGGCTTAGAAAAACTCAAAAAGCTTATAGAAAGGCTCATAAAGGCTCAGAAAAACCCAAAGGCTATAAAAGCAAAAAGGTCTGCCTCCCGCAAGGGAAGCAGACCTTTATTTATTTGGTCTTTATCGTAAAGTCTACGAATGACGCAAGCTCTTGCGCTGAAGCGAAGAGCTTACGCTGTCAGACCCATACTTACGTATGGATTAGAGCTGAGGACCAGCAGCAACGAGAGCCTTACCAGCCTCGTTGTTTGTGTACTTAGCGAAGTTCTTGATGAAGCGAGCAGCGAGGTCCTTAGCCTTCTCCTCCCACTGAGCAGCGTCAGCGTAAGTGTCGCGCGGATCAAGAATCTCAGTAGCTACACCAGGAAGCTCTGTCGGAACCTTGAAGTCGAACATCGGGATCTGCTTTGTAGGAGCCTTGTCGATGTCGCCGCTCAAGATAGCGTCGATGATACCACGTGTGTCGCGGATAGAGATACGCTTGCCTGTGCCGTTCCAGCCAGTGTTTACGAGGTAAGCCTTAGCGTTGTTCTTATTCATCTTCTTAACGAGCTCCTGAGCGTACTTTGTCGGGTGCAACTCGAGGAATGCCTGACCGAAGCAAGCAGAGAATGTCGGAGTCGGCTCTGTGATGCCGCGCTCTGTACCTGCCAACTTAGCTGTGAAGCCTGAGAGGAAGTAGTACTGAGTCTGCTCCGGAGTAAGGATAGAAACCGGAGGCAGTACGCCGAATGCGTCAGCTGAGAGGAAGATAACCTGCTTAGCAGCTGGTGCAGAAGAACCCGGCTGGATGTTGTTGATGTGGAAGATCGGGTAAGAAACACGTGTGTTCTCTGTAACGCTCTTGTCAGCGAAGTCGATCTTGCCGTCAGCAGCTACTGTTACGTTCTCGAGGAGAGCGTCGCGGCGGATAGCGTTGTAGATGTCCGGCTCTGACTCCTTGTCGAGGTTGATAACCTTAGCGTAGCAGCCACCCTCGAAGTTGAACACGCCGTTGTCGTCCCATCCGTGCTCGTCGTCACCGATGAGCAGACGCTTCGGGTCTGTAGACAGAGTAGTCTTACCTGTACCAGAGAGGCCGAAGAAGATAGCTGTGTTCTCACCGTTCTTGTCGCAGTTAGCTGAGCAGTGCATAGAAGCGATGCCCTTCAACGGGAGGTAGTAGTTCATCATAGAGAACATACCCTTCTTCATCTCACCGCCGTACCATGTGTTGATGATAACCTGCTCGCGGCTTGTTGTGTTGAATGCTACACAAGTCTCAGAGTGGAGACCGAGCTCCTTGTAGTCAGCAACCTTTGCCTTAGAAGCGTTGTATACAACAAAGTCAGGCTCGAACTGCTCGAGCTCCTCTGCTGTCGGACGGATGAACATGTTTGTTACGAAGTGAGCCTGCCAAGCAACCTCAACGATGAAACGAACAGCCATACGTGTATCCTTGTTAGCACCGCAGAAACCATCTACTACATAGAGGTTCTTGTTGCAGAGCTCCTTAACAGCGAGATCCTTAACAGTACCCCAAACCTGCTCAGACATTGGGTGGTTATCGTTCTTGTACTCCTCTGTTGTCCACCATACAGTGTCCTTAGAGTTCTCGTCCATCACGATGTACTTGTCCTTAGGAGAACGACCAGTGTAGATACCTGTCTTAACGTTAACTGCACCAAGCTCTGTCTGCTGACCTACTTCGAAGCCCTCGAGACCTGCCTTTGTCTCCTCTTCGAACAACTGCTCGTAAGAAGGATTGTGAGCGATTACTGTAGAACCAGTAATGCCGTACTGTGTCAAATCTAACTTTGCCATTTTTAAAAAATAATTATTTATTAGATGTGAATTGAATTATCCTTTAAATTCCACCGCAAAGGTATTAAAAATCTTCTATAAACCCACGTTTCATACGTACAAAATTTGCATCGCATTATCTTATTTTTGTTAAATAATCAGAAATTGCGGCGTACGCATGGCGTATTGCAATACGCAGTTTGCAATTAAGCCGGCTATCGGGGGCGTTCTGTGCAATAATATTTGTAACTTTGCACTGAACATTTAGCATTATACATAATTAAGGTGTAACAGGTTGTGTGTAATGCGGCGTAATCGCATATAAAAATACAATATAACAATGACAATAGAACAGCAGATTATCAACGCTGCCCTGGCGGCAGTGAAAGAGCTTTACGGTCAGGTAGTGCCCGAAAAGATGGTGCAGCTTCAGAAGACCAAGAAGGAGTTTGAGGGCAACCTCACGCTCGTAGTGTTCCCGTTCCTTAAGATTTCGCGCAAGAAGCCCGACGAGACGGCGCGCGAGATCGGCGAGTACATCAAGCAGAACTGCGAGGCTATCGCCGACTTCAACGCTGTGGGCGGCTTCCTCAACCTCGTCATCGACAAGAAGGCGTGGCTCGGACTGCTCAACGAGATGAACCAGAACGAGAAGTTCGGCGAGAAGCCCGTCACCGAGGCTTCGCCGCTCGTGATGATAGAGTATTCGTCGCCTAACACCAACAAGCCGCTCCACCTCGGACACGTGCGCAACAACCTGCTCGGATGGTCGCTGGCGCAGATCATGGAGGCCAACGGCAACCGCGTGGTGAAGACCAACATCGTGAACGACCGCGGTATTCATATCTGCAAGTCGATGCTGGCTTGGCTGAAGTTCGGCAACGGCGAGACTCCGGAGACTTCGGGCAAGAAGGGCGACCACCTCATCGGCGACTACTACGTGGCGTTCGACAAGCACTACCGCGCTGAGGTGGCTGAGCTGAAGGCTAAGTTCGTGGCTGAGGGCATGGACGAGGAGCAGGCTGAGAAGAAGGCGAAGGAAGAGTCGCCGCTCATCAAGGAGGCTCACGAGATGCTCGTGAAGTGGGAGCAGAACGACCCTGAGGTGCGTGCGCTCTGGAAGAAGATGAACGACTGGGTATACGCCGGATTCGACGAGACATACAAGGCGCTCGGCGTGGGCTTCGACAAAATCTACTACGAGTCGAACACCTACCTCGTGGGCAAGAAGAAGGTGGAAGAGGGACTGGCTAAGGGCCTGTTCTTCCGCAAGGACGACAACTCGGTATGGGCTGACCTCACCGACGAGGGTCTCGACCAGAAGTTGCTGCTGCGCAGCGACGGCACCAGCGTGTACATGACTCAGGACATCGGCACAGCCGAGATGCGCTTCAACGACTTCCCCATCGACAAGATGATATACGTCGTGGGCAACGAGCAGAACTACCACTTCCAGGTGCTTTCTATCCTGCTCGACCGCCTCGGCTTCAAGTGGGGCAAGGAGCTCGTACACTTCTCTTACGGTATGGTGGAGCTGCCTAACGGCAAGATGAAGAGCCGCGAGGGCACTGTCGTAGACGCCGACGACCTGATTGCAGCAATGGTGGCTGACGCCAAGCAGACAAGCGAGGAGCTGGGCAAGTTCAAGGACATGAGCGAGGAGGAGCGCAACGAGATTGCACGCATCGTGGGTCTCGGCGCACTGAAGTACTTCATCCTTAAGGTTGACGCTCGCAAGAACATGCTCTTCAACCCAGAGGAGTCTATCGACTTCAACGGCAACACCGGTCCGTTCATCCAGTACACATACGCTCGTATCCGCTCTATCCTGCGCAAGGCTCAGGCTGAGGGCATCAGCATCCCGACTACTCTCGAGGGCACAATGCCGCTCAACGAGAAGGAGATTGAGCTTATACAGAAGCTCAACGAGTTCGGTGCGGCTGTAGAGCAGGCTGGCAAGGACTACTCGCCGAGCGGCATCGCCAACTACTGCTATGAGCTGACAAAGGCGTTCAACCAGTTCTACCACGACTACTCTATCCTCGGTGCCGACACCGAAAAGGAGAAGGTGGTGCGCCTCGTGCTCGCTCAGAACGTAGGCAAGACGCTGAAGAACGGCATGGCGCTGCTCGGCATCGAGGTGCCGGAGCGCATGTAATCGGAGCGTTTAATAATAAGAAATGTGACGGGCGGCGTTAGGAATCCGCATCGGACGGCATTCGCCGCACACCGCATAAATCAAAACAAAGCCACGCTTTCCATCGGGAAGCGTGGCTTTTTCGTAGGAGGGTGTAGTACAAAAATCCGTTGTTAAACATCCCAAGCAGAATTACCGCATAGAGAAAATGCCATTACCACATATATGTAACATCGTTACACCATAGATGTAATGCCGTTACCTGTTCGTGGTAACAACCATTTCTTAGGCATCAACCTAATTCGAGGTAAGAAAACATTGGTTAAGTTAACAACGGATTAATCGGATTTTTTAAGCAGCCAACGATATTTTTTAACAACGGATTAAGCGGATTAAACGGATGTTTGGGTGCTTTCCAGGGGGTGCACTTGTCTCAAGTGCACCAACCGAGCAAAATCGATATTCTCCCACAGATTTCGGATCTGCACGGATGTTAGTGTGCGCAGAATTTAACCATGGATTAAACGGATTTTTTTAAGCAGCCATCTAATCCGTTTAATCCGATAAATCCGTTGTTAATTTAATACAGCAGATATCCATCTAATCCGTTCTCTTGCTCGGTTGGTGCACTTGAGACAAGTGCACCCCCTAAAAGAATCCGTTTAATCCGATAAATCCGTTGTTAAATATCTCAAGCAGCAGGAATCTGTTTCTTGCTCGGTTGGTGCACTTGAGACAAGTGCACCCCCTAAAAAAATCCGTTTAATCCGTTGTTAAACATACCAAGCAAAAAAAATCCGTTTAATCCGTTCAATCCGTTGTAAAAAATAAAACACAGACAAGTGTGTAGAATTACAACGGATTAAACGGATTAAACGGATTTCTGTATTATCGTAAAATCGCCTGACTTCGTCACTCAAAAAATACGTATTTTATAACTGATTGATAAACAATATTTTGTATCTTTGCGTACCCTTGTTTTGGGGTACGCAAAAGGTTTTTTAACTATGTTTATCAAAAAAAAGAAGAATCGCTCCGGAACAACAAGTATTGTAGTTGCGGAAAAGACAAAAGGCAATTATAAAGAGTTGGTTACCATAGGTATTGCCAAAGATGCTAACGATATTGATAGTCTAGTAAATGATGGACGTGAATGGATTTCCAAGGAAGAATCCCGACGCCATCCACAACTCGATTTATATGGTGAGGAGCGTGAGGCGTGTGACCGTGAGCGAGAAGAAGTCCGCCGTGTTCTGTCCAATGTCAGCAACA
>ENA-ORTY01000126-ORTY01000126.1-human-gut-metagenome-genome-assembly--contig:-NODE-126-length-96480-cov-7.033176_pt1 | contig 96480 bp, 109 predicted proteins | sample MGYA00241917_ERZ509198 | MGnify/ENA primary metagenome ERZ509198 (study PRJEB26280, sample SAMEA2338857) | human gut metagenome | biome: human gut; feature: human-associated habitat; material: faeces...
TCAAACCTTCCTCCCCGCCCCGTATCAGAGGGCCCCGCCCTAAAGGGGATTGTGCTGCCGGATCATATTGCATATCCGGTACGGGCGGGGATTAAATATTATATATTATAGAATTGGAAATATTCCTTCTGTACGTCATTCCCCTTATCGAACCAGCGGCAATCAGGATGTGTACGCCCACCCGCACGATGGGTTTTAATTCCGGTTCCGGTAATCATACACATGATATCATCCGGTCGATCTCCTTTATTGGAAGTTTTGGCACAGTAAGGTCCGCAACGTCCGCCGCCTTCATACCACCTTCTGGTTGTCCAGGATCCGCTTGAAGTCAGGTAAGGATAAGCCGTATCGGGACAATCGCCGCAATATCTGTACAGTCTGGCAAAACCGACCATGTAACGGGTGTTGCTCTGGAAAATAATCTTGCCGCTGGCATCACCGCCAAACATTGTACCTGAACTCATGTGCAAGTTATTCGACCGGTTATTGGCCCACTCGTACAAATAGTAGTTTGTATTATACAAGGTCAAACTGCTGTAATGACCGTTTGATATATAAGTCACGCCGGAGGCATTGGAGGTACCGTTGCAAGTTGTGCCTATACAAGTATTTGCAACGGTTGCTTCAGCGTTTTTCATAGCTGCAAGCCCCAGCACAGTCATTGTCGTCGGCTTAAACATGCCACGGGTACCGTCAGGTTGTTGCAAATCAAACAACACTTTTCTTTCAGCTGTATTATCAACGATAATATTTCCACCCGTATAATTATAACCGGTTGAAGTATACTGTCCCTTGATAGTAAGCTTTCCGCTGACGTTAACATTCATGGACGAATCCGAAGCCGCGTTATAATAGCTTCCTTTAGCCAACGTTGTCGTTCCGTTAAAAGTAACATTGCTTCCGCTGATACTGCAGTTATAACAATAGAACGTATCGGAACTCGAAGTGCTTGCGCTGCTGCCCGTAAACTTCAAGTTTACGCCATAAAAAACCGTAGAACTTCCGCTGCCGTCAAAACTGGAGTATCTCCAATTCAATATCGGCCGGGTATTGCAACGCGTCTGTATCATGCTGTCACTCACCCTCTGTCCGAAATCACCGCCACTATAATAAGTCTTACCGCGGTAAATATAAGTCGGACTAATTTCTTCGGTAATCACATAAGTACTGTGACTTGACGATGCCGACATAGATGCTTTATTCAAAATTTTGTAAGTCGTTTTGCGGCTTGGATAAGACGGATCATTAATCCAGGCCTTTACTGTTTCATCACAAGTCATCGGCGTACAATTTCCGCCATTGGCACCGGGTTTCCAACCATATTTACATTTTAAAATTTTCCATCTCTTAGTCGGTGCATTCGGACATTCCTCATACCCGACTCCCTTACCGCCGTCAACATTAGCCAGAGAGGTCGCCGGATAATTATCGCAGCGACGGCAGGCATGGAAATAATAAATACCACCCTGAATACAATGTCCCTGACTGTCATCAGCGCCAAAATCGCCGTTTTCCTCATTATCACATCCGGAACTTGTATAAGGATATTTGGTTCTGTCACAAATACAATACGGATAACGGGAAACACCGTCGCTGCCGCGACACATTTCTCCATTTGAAACACCGCCGTCATTGGCACAGTCTTCATCCGTATATGGATAAAGAGCTTCGTCGCATTTACATTCAGTATAATAAATTTCGGTCGTCGTTCCCCCGAGCGCCGTATTGAACCCCTCTACCTGAGCACAGGAAGCACCGGCGGCACGGCTGTTTATATTGAGATCACGACACGCTTGCGCCGTATACGGATACTTTTCCGGATCGCATTGACATTTAAACTTATTCACACACCTGTCTTTTACCAACAGAGGATAGACACAAGAATCATAAGCAAACTCCGCACCACAGCATTTAACATAGCCGGAGTTGTATGGACAATATTCAACAATACGTTTTGAAGGATCAGAAGTACACTTTGATCTCTTTACATATCCTTCCTGTGTACATAAATTTCCGTCTTCGGCCGGATCTTTATAGTGATCAAAACTGCCGCCGCCGGTACAATTTTCCTCGCCGACGAAGCAGACTTTGGCCGAAACCGGTGTTGCCGCAAGCGTGCATAAACACACGGCCAGCAGGCACAACCACATGGTTTTATATAATATTCTCATGACTTTTCCCCTTTTATCAAGACTGATTACTACAGGTGCTGTAAAGTATTGTACGTTATTTCGTTATAGATACTTTTATAGATTTCCCTTTGATTTTTGGGGTTGATTTTCGCTGCAATTTAACGTACCTTTTTTCGCAACAGTCCAAAAACGAAAAACAATACGCAAAATCAATAGAATAGAAAAAAACACATAAGTGTCCGGAAACACCGCACTCTTCTTCGGGACGAAACAAAAAACTTATTTTTATCAATAAGTTAGAAAGTGCCCGTTGTGACCGTCAAACGCGTTATTTTCAAAAAAACGCGTTTATTCCCGAATAACGGTAAAACTTCAGTTGAAAAACAAACCGAAGGTAGATAAGAAAACCGCTGCGGCAAACATCGGACGGCTTTTTCGCACAAACAAAAAACCGACCCGAAGGCCGGCGCGAAAAGTATAAAAAAAACATCCGGAATTTATCCGCAAAAATCAGATCAGCCCCATTTTCTGCGCGATGATCACCGCCTGAGTACGATTGGTTGCGCCGATCGCGCGCAAAAGGGCGTTGATATGCAGCTTGACGGTTGCCTCAGACACGCCCATTTCATAAGCGATCTGCTTGTTTGACATACCTTTGGCAACCAGCCCCAGCACCTGCGACTGCCGGTTGGTCAGCATCTTGCCCTTGCCTTTGGCCGGCGTATCGTCCAGATTTTTGCCGAGCATCACCGGCGGAATATAGGTGCCGCCGTCCAAAATCAGTTTCAGCGCGTTGCTTAATATTTTGGTTTCCGCCCGCTTGGTAATATAGCCGCTGGCGCCTTTTTCCAGACTTTCCCTGATGTTATGCACGTTTTCGGAAGCGGAAATGACCACCAGCCTGGCGTCTCCGGCTTTGGCGCGGATGGCGTCAAACCCCTTTTCCCAAACCATATCCTGCATGTCAAGGTCTATAATGATCAGGTCGAACTTGTGCTCGGTGTCAAGAATTTTCAGCGCCTGGGCAAAATTTGAAGCCTGCAGTATCGTCGCCGACCCGTCCAGCTGCTCGATCAGCAGCCCCAGACCGTCCCGGAACAACGCATGTTCGTCTGCGATTAAAACTTTCATACAACTTTCTCCAACTGTACAGATTCGCCATCTTCGGCCCGCACGGCAGCTGCCGCGGAGGTAAAACTTTAAGACAGCGTCAATTTAGCATCATATAATCAGTCGGATTTACATTTAAAGAGGAGCCGCGCGGTTTTTAGTCAAGAATCTTATACTCGACCCCGGCTTCCTTAAACATCTGCTCGGAATAGACCAGCTTGTCACGCCAGCCGCCGGCCGGCGCGTTCGGATCTTCCGGCAGCCGGTTGGTCACCACCATCTTGATCCCGGCCTGGATGATCGCCCGCGCACAGTCGGTGCAGGGCGGATGGGTGGCATAAAGAACGCAGCCTTTAAGGGAAGTGCCGGTCAGACACGCGTTGTAAACCGCGTTTCTTTCCGCGTGTTCGAAAAAATCGTATTTGGTCGGGCGCTCCATCCGTTCCGGAATGTCGTCGTTGACGCCGCGCACCAGTCCGTTATAACCGGTGGCGCGGATTTCCCGATCCGGCCCGACCACGATCGCGCCGGTTTTGGTGTTGGGGTCCTTCGACCAGGTGGCGATCAGCCTCGCCACTTCCATAAAGCGGTAATGCCATTTTTCCGAAAACATCAGAACCTCCCTGTTGATAACCTTGTTTTTAAGTATTACCCGAGCGCCCCGCTTTTGCAATTATTTTTTAAGAATTCTGCAACGACTTCATGCACACACTTGACAAACAAACGAAAATAGTCAAAGTTAAAGGCAGTTTTGATAATTTAATTTAGGAGAAAAAAATGAGTGCAATTGTTGATATTCATGCCCGCGAGATTCTTGACTCCCGCGGCAATCCGACGGTTGAAGCGGAAGTTGTCCTGCAAAGCGGCGCTTTCGGCCGCGCGGCGGTTCCTTCCGGCGCGTCGACCGGCGTGCATGAAGCCGTAGAGCTCCGTGACGGCAACAAAAAACGCTACGGCGGAAAAGGCGTTCTGAAAGCGGTTGAAAACGTCAACGACAAAATTTACGACGCCCTGGCCGGCCTGGATGCCGAAGACCAGATCGAAATCGACCAGACCATGATCGACCTCGACGGCACCGAAAACAAAGGCAAACTCGGCGCCAACGCCATTTTGGCGGTATCCCTCGCCGTTGCCAAGGCTCAGGCCGAAGAAGCCGGGCTTCCGCTCTACCGTTACCTCGGCGGCACCATGGCCCGCACTCTGCCGGTTCCGATGATGAACATCGTCAACGGCGGCCAGCATGCCGACAACCCGATCGACATTCAGGAATTCATGATTATGCCGGTCGGCGCGGATTCGGTCAAGGAAGCGATCCGCTGGGGCGCGGAAATTTTCCACACTTTGAAAAAGAACCTGAAAGCAGCCGGGCACAACACCAACGTCGGTGACGAAGGCGGTTTTGCTCCCAATCTGAAATCGGCCGAAGAAGCTCTTACCTTCATCGTCGATTCGATCAAAGACGCCGGCTACAAACCGGGCGAAGACGTCGTTCTGGCGATTGACGCCGCTTCTTCCGAATTCTACAAAGACGGCAAATATGAAATGACCGGCGAGGGCAAATCCTACACCAGCGCCGAAATGGTTGAATTCTACAAAGGCCTGTGCGAAAAATTCCCGATTTTCTCAATTGAAGACGGCATGGCCGAAGATGACTGGGAAGGCTGGAAAATGCTGACCGACGCCATCGGCGACAAAGTTCAGCTGGTTGGCGACGACCTCTTCGTTACCAACCCGAAACGTCTGGCCATGGGCATTGAAAAAGGCGTTGCCAACTCGATTCTGGTCAAAGTCAACCAGATCGGCTCGCTGAGCGAAACCCTGAAAGCGGTTGACCTTGCCCAGCGCAACAAATACACCGCCGTTTTGTCCCACCGCTCGGGCGAAACCGAAGACACGACCATTGCCGACATTGCGGTTGCCACCAACTGCGGCCAGATCAAAACCGGCTCCATGTCGAGAACCGACCGCATGGCCAAATACAATCAGCTGATTCGTATTGAAGAAGAACTGGGCGACGTTGCCCTGTTCGCCGGCAAATCCATCCTGAAAAAGTAATTTTTTTAAGGGTTAATGCAAAAATCCCGCATCAAACGATGCGGGATTTTTTCTTGGCCCTTGTCAACGCCCGAAAAACAAAAAAAGCGGCCGGATTGCTCCGACACGCTTTTCTTTAAAATTTCTGTCTGCCGCGTCCGTTTTAAGGAAACTTCAGCAATACGCCGCCGTTTCCCGGCGATTCGCGCCAGGGTTTGCCGTTGCACAAACCGATCAGTTCAAAGCTGTCGCCCTGCCGGCACCAGAACGGCCGCGTTACCGGAACCGGTGACAGGCCGCCGGCTTGCAGCACGGCATTAAGCTTCGGCAGCAGCGAAACCGTCAGCATCAACTCGTCGTACGCCGGCAGCAGCTCTCCGCATTCGCGCGCATATTCCGCGGCACAAAGAGCATCGCAGCCGCACAACTGCATGTTGGTACTGAGCGTCAGCCCGTCTGCAATTCTGATCCCGGAAAGCTCGACGTCGCGGTAAAACCGTTTGTCCTCAAAACCTTCGTAAACATAAACGAATTCCCGCAGCGGCCGCAGCGGGGAAACCGCCGGCGCATAGGGATGCCTTTCGTCAAACGATATCAGCCAACGGCCGAATTCCGACGGATCAATGCCGCGGGCAATGAGTTCCGCGTAAGCTTTTTCAAATTCAATAATATCCATAAGCAAAACATTTAAAAGTGATTTCGTTTATTTGCCGACCGCTGCCCGCGAAACATAAGAACTTCCTTTGTCCTGCACCAGCGTATAGCCGGAAGAAGCGTTAACGACAGGCGCATAAAACTTGTCGCCGCCCGCCGTCCAGTAAACCGTGCCCGCCAGCAGAAAATCGGCATTGACGCCGTTTTCGCGCAAAACTTCCACGGTCCGGTTGATTTCCTCCCGATGCGACACCCACAGTTCAAACTCTTTTTTCAAAGAAAGATAACCGTAGTGTCCGTCGGCAAAAGTCAGATTTTCACATTCCCGTTCTGCTCCGCGATACGACATGCGAATTTGATTTTTCAAACTCATCAGCGTATTTTCAACGACGATGGCAATAACTTTTTCGCCTTTCAGCAATTCGTTGGTCACCGTGCCGTTAAGATAAAGCAACGGACAGGATAATAAAATTTTTTCCATATAATTAAGCTTAATAATTGTTTCACATACCATGTACTTTGTCACTATTTTGGACAAAAGTCAATTTTTTTCTAAAACCTTGCCGGCCGATGCGGGCACACGCCTCTCACATGCCAAGACGAGGCATAAAACATCTTGCGGCCGAAGATAAAGCGCAGCGACAGACACAATAAGCATCGGGATATTTCGGCCACGGAGCGGTCAACGTCAGATCCTGTTCTTTTGAGCCGGGAACGGAAACCAAAGCAGGTAATGTGCAGTAAACTCGAAGATAACCGGCCGAATGACCTGCTCCAATATGCTTACAGAACATATACATTAACCGCAATTGTTTTCCGGCCGCCCCAAAACCGGTGCCGCACGGCGGATAATCCCGCCCTGCCCCTGCTGTCAAAACGTTTCCGTCAATGCCTGCTTTCCTGTCTGATACTCCGACTCATCGCGCAAACCGAAGCCGCTGTGGTCGACGCTGCAGCTGTCTGTTTTGTCTTCGCCGTTGGCACAACCGGGCGGGGACTTCTGCTTTGGATATATTTCCATCACCGTTCTTCTTTTTGCCCCTAACCTGTTACACAAGAAATACAACACCGGCGAAACACAACCGTTATTTGTTTTTACATTGGCAAGCCATTAAAATCAGCAGCAGAAATCCGTTTTTTTATCCACAAACGCTTAACACATCGCCAAAGACAGCCGTTGCCTGCGCAAATTTACACAGACAGTTAAAATCTTAACCGTTTAAACCGCCGCCGAACGCTTACCGTGGGCAAAAATCGTTGTTTCCGCCCTGCCGGGGTCTTGCGCCGCGGCGTTCCGTCTTTGCCGCCGCCGTTATGAACCGCGGCAAACCTTCTCTGCGCCTTTGGCCGCACCTTGTCCGCGTTCCCTTTTCCGGCCGGCAGCCTCTTCCTCCGTCTGCCCGTAACGGCAGCTTTGTTTTATTTCGTTGATCAGCTCACAGGCCAGTCTGGCAATTTTCGGATTGTCTACGGCATTGATCAGACGGATGTTTTCGTTGCTCAGCATCGGATCAACCGCCGGGAAAAAACTTCCCGCCATTTTCTGCACTTCCTCAACGGTATGAAAATTCATCAGCGGCGAATGATTGATCGCGTCTTCATCCATGCCCTGAAAGAAATATTCGACCGGCACCCTGAAAATGCGGGAAAAGTCCCACAACCGGGAAGCGCCGATCCGGGTGGCGCCGCGCTCATATTTCTGTATCTGCTGAAAAGTCAGCCCCAGCATGCCGGCCACCCGTCCCTGACTGTAATTCAACCGTTTTCGGCGGAGCAAAAGACGCATACCGACATGAACGTCAACCGGGTTGGGCTGTCCGTCGGCCAGCCGGCCGCGCGAGACTTTTATGGATTTGACGGTTTTGGCGGAAGATTTTTGGGGAGATTTAAGCATAACTCTGTTTCCTGATAAAAATGAATGGAAAAAAAATCTCCTCCTTTCGGGTCCCCGAAAGAAGGAAGGAGTTTTCCATACTACATAGTCAGCAACACTTATTCGTCCTCAAAAGAAGCTCTTGCGAGTCCAATGAAGCTTAGTTCGTTGTACTCCTTCCCTGCTTCCGAGGAAAAGAATTACAACGGGGTTGTGTGACCATTGTCATCACACTATGTGGGATGGAACTCCCGACAGTTTTATAATAATAAACGGTTTATGCTTAAAAAACCAAGTTAAGCATAAATCGGTTTTGGTTAATTTCCCCTTAAAAAACGCGGTGTTTTTTGATTAAAAAAAAATACCGCTTCCGGCAAGGCGGAGGAGCTTCGAATACACGACGAGGTGCAGCCGCTTATTTGGCCTGTCTGCGGGCGCACCGACGACCGGTATTACAAAAAAACTCCACCTTGGCAAAATGCTTTAAGGTGGAGGAGCTTCGAATACACACTAAGATGCAGCCACTTATTTGGCATGCCTTATTCGTGGCACTCCTCCTTGCAGAAGAGCGCCAACTTTCGCCACAAACACTTGGCTATGTTTCTTAGTGAGGGATTCGATTCCCCTGGGCTTGAATAATAACGCCGCTGAAAACAGCGACGGTATTTTTATAACACGTCCGCCGCCAAAATGCAACCGTTTATTGCACGTTTTCTTTATTTCTATCATTAGCGGGCAGCCGGCAAACGATGTTTTTCCCGTTCTCCCGAAGTCCAAGCGGCAAACGCCGCCGCGGATAAAAGGCTTTTTTCCCCCAAAAAAATACGAACCGTCCGGAAAGATCCTCACAGATGTCTCCCGGCCAACCGATCCGTTACAAAACCGACATTTGCCTATCCCCGCTGACATAATACGGCGTGATTCCGACAATCGGCCCCGGCTCGGCCGGGGGTTCTTCACATACGCCTAAGAAGGCTCAGCCGCACCCAAATGACGTATCAGATTTCAACCAAACGCAGATTGTCTGACTCGCCATAAACGGCACAAAGTCCATAATCTGCCGACCAGCCTTCCCGTCTTCTTTTAATTTCTTCCGTATATGCCCGGCTGTCTTTTGGGTATTCTTTCCGGTCGTATCAACAAGTATCCTTTGCGCCAGAATTCCCGGTTGCCATATCGAAATTTCGCATTTTCCCATCGTTCATAACCGCTTTTACCTTTCAGACAGCCCCAGAATGAACTTGCGGAATATTCGGGAGGTATCTCCGGCAACATATGAATACGGTCCGAACAGACTTCTGCCTCCATTACCGGTATTTCTTTTTGTCTGTACAATTCCTTCAGTATTGAACCTGTTTGTCTGCCTCCGTAAAACGCTTTCCGGCGATATTTCGGCGCAAAGACAACATGGTATTTTCCGGTTCCATATTGTGTGCGTTATTATATGCATGTTCATAAAAAAACACCTTTGCTTTTTATCAGACAGTTGCCGGACCGTCGCTTTTGTTCCGACAAAGGATTTTTTCATACGCTAAGAACAAGGCGTAAAAAAATACAAGAGAAAGAGAAAGAGAAAAAGGAAGAAAAGAAAAAAGGGAGAAAAGGGGGAGAAGCAACGAAGAAAGTGGAAAAGAGGAAAAAGCAAAGAAAAAAACGGAAAAGGGAAGCGGAAAAACGGAAAAGATGGAAATAACGGAAATAAGAAGAACAGAAAGAAGGAAAAGAGAAGCGGAAAAATGGGAAGGGCAAAACGGAAAAGAGGGAAAAAACGGGAAAAAGAAAAACAGAAAACGACAAAGAGCGAAACGGAATAAAGCCGCAAGCTCTTTATAATCACGCGCAGGGTTTTCTCGTTACAAAAAAAGATCCGGCAAAACCGGATCTTTTTTCCATTTAAGCCTGAAAACAATCAGGCGCGCAGTTTGCAAAGCAAGCCGCCGGAAGTGTCCCATTCCTCGCAGCCGAGCATTTTGCATTTGCCGTCGGAAAGCGATACCGCTTCCATGTTCTTGTAGTTGCCGTCCCCTTCGTCAGCCGTCCAGATCAGACATTTGTGGTCGATTTGAACATGACTGCCGCATTTTTTCAGCATCATCCGCACTCCGCTCAGGCGGCTTTGGACGATTTTGGCTTCCTTGGGCGTCAGCAGGGAAACACCGTGCAGACAGGCAAACTCGAAAGCATCATACGAAGTGTAGCCGGTGGTTCCGAAATACTCCGTTGACAACAGACAGTCCTCGGAAATCCGAATTGCTTTCACTTTTTTCCCCGCGATCAATTCGGCACTTTCTGAATTGTCGTCGTAAACAAACAAAAACTGAAATTTTGTTTTCATACCTGATAATATTTGAAGTTAATAATCGATTCGTTGCTTTCAGTATAGACAAAAATTTTCAGAAATCAACCGAAATCGGCAGTCAATTCCACAACCTGCCGACAGCCTGTTCCTCGGTCAGCCCCGCTTCTTCCCTCTCTTTCTCCTTGCGACCACCTCTCCCTGCCTGTTCCCCGGCTGTTTCTCTCCCGCCGTGTCCTCATGCTTCCGCAGTTTCCGCCCGTTGCCCCTCAACCGCGTCTTCCTTCTCCCGCAGCGTCCTGCCGCCGCCTCTCAACCGCCGCTTTCTTCACTCCGGCGGCCTTTTCGACGCTCTTTCTCTCTGTCCGATAAGCTTTTTACAATCAAAAAAGACGTGCCGAAAGCACGTCTTTTCCTTCAGGCATTTTTTTACAGCCTGCATTCCAGTTCCGCAGCAAAAACATCCGGCTTGCAACCGAATACATCCTGCCAGATTCCGAGGATTCTCCGCCCCCACCAAACCAGCGTCCGGATCAATATGCGGCTGCCGGAAAACATAATCTGCCGTTGATGTTCCGGCGGCAGAAACAAGTGCCGCAATTCAATTTCCGCCGCGCTTTCGTCAGGACGATCCGCCAGAGCGGAAGCCATAACCGGCGCCTGTGCGCAAAGATCTTCCACACAATCTGCCGGTTCAATCGCATAGTCATGCCGTCGAAGCTCGCGAAAACGGCGCATCCGGCAGAGCAGACGCTGCAACAGCGTATACAGTTCGGACTGGCGGCCGGCTTCAAAAAACGCTTTGACGGCAGCCAATTCTCCTCTGTTCAAATCACGTTCGCCGGCCGGGGATTTTTGCAATTTTCCCTGACGGACAAACAAATAAGCCGATAAATTCTTTTCCATGTTTTTATATGATTAATAATTAATGAATAAGGTTAATAACGTTTTGATTATAAACGTTTTTTTCGGCACAATCAACACATTTTTCAAGCTAACCCGTTGAAAATGTTTGATTTTAAGAACAGTTATCAGTTTTTAAAGACAGTCGTCCGGTCTCGGGAAATTTTCGTTTTTCGGCGACAAACCCAACTTTCCGATCGCCGACCAAAAAAGGCGAAGCGGAAAAATCCGCTTCGCCTTCCGATAAAAATACGGAAAAGGGTTATCTGTATTTCAGCACCACCGCTGCCGGCCCGGCCTCTTCGCGCTTGCTGCCGTCGATCAGGGAATATGCCGCCGTTTCGCCGCTCTCCGCGTCCCGCGTCCATACGTAATCATGCGCCAACACCAACGGAGCCTCACATTTTTCAAGCATGCCGCGGATTTCCTTTTGCCGGCATACGATCAGGGCAAAATCCCGCGGCTCAATCAGCATCAGGCCGTTTTCCTCCGCCGTCCGGTTTGCTTCCTCCGCATCCGCTGCCCGATTGTTTGCCGTACTGCCGTAATGCACGCTGATCCGGGAACCGTTTTCCAACATAATGCCCGTTACCGGAACATCATAAAAGTCTTCCATCGTTGCTCCGCCTTCGTAAAGGTAACGAAGCTTAAACTTTCTTTTTTCCATATGATAATTTGTTAATAGGTTTATATGTTTTCTTTGTACCCCTTTTGCCGTTTTTTGTCAAGTTTCGGAAAAACTCTTTTTTCCCCACTTTTTCCAACCCCGAAAAACGAAAAAGCGAAAGCCCCGCTCTGGCACGGGGCTTTCCTTTCGGATTTTCGGCTAAATGCGCCGCTCGGCCTTCCTCTTGGCCTTAAGGAAAAACAGCACGCCGACGGGAATGCTCAGGGCATAAAGCCCGGTCGAAACGCTCAAGACCAGCCACGGCGAACTGATGATCATGGTGGCAAACAAAACCACCACGATAATCAGCGGCACCACCAGATAAGTGGGCACTTTCATATGCTTGGTCGAAACCGTCGGAATCCGGCTGACCATCAGCATTGCCACCACGCACATCACCACGCAGCAGAACCAGTCGCTGCGCAGAAAGGTCGCTTCGGGAAACTCAAAGCTCAGCATAATCGGCAAAATTCCGAGCGCCGCCGCAGCCGGAGCCGGCACGCCGACAAAAAAGTTCTGCCAGTAAACCGGTTGCGGCTCATCTTCCAGCATGGTGTTGAAACGCGCCAGACGCATCGCCATGCAGATGGCAAACAGCAGACAGAAGAACCAGCCGAATTTCGGGAAGCTGGACAACGTCCACTGATACATCAAAATGGCCGGCGCCACCCCGAAACTGACGAAGTCGGAAAGCGAATCCAGTTCGGCGCCGAATTTGGTCGATCCTTTGAGCATGCGCGCCACGCGACCGTCCAGCATGTCAAAAAGGGCAGCCAGAAAAATGCAGACGATGGCTTTTCCCCACAGTCCCATAATCGCATAACGCATGGAAGTGACGCCGGCGCACAAAGCCAGCGTGGTGACGATATTGGGGGCGATTTTGCGAAAAGGCAGCGAAGTCAGTTTCTGCTGCAGCAGATTGTTGTTGAGTTTTTCCATTATCTGATCACTCCCTTAACCGCGGCGGCAGACGACGAAAGATTGGCGATCACGGTTTCGCCGGCGGTCATGATCTGACCGACGCAGACCTGCGGTTCAACGCCTGCCGGCAGATAAACGTCCAGCCGCGAACCGAAACGGATCAGACCGAAACGCTCGCCGGCCTTGTATTTGTCTCCGGGTTTGGCAAAACACAGAATGCGGCGGGCAATCAGCCCCGCAATCTGAACAAAAACGATTTCTTTGCCGGAGGCCGTCTTCATCGCCAGCAGCTGGCGCTCGTTGTCCTTGCTGGCCTTGTCAAGCGTCGCGTTCAAAAACTTGCCCGGCACGTAAACGGCCTTGGTTATGGTACCTTCGGCCGGCGCCCGATTGACATGTACGTTAAACACGCTCATAAACACGCTGACGCGGGTAAATTCTTCGCCCCCCATATCCAGCTCTTCCGGAGCTTTCACTTTGGTAATCATTTGTACGATGCCGTCGGCGGGAGAAACCACGACGTCCTTAATTTCCGGCGTAACCCGTTCCGGATCGCGGAAAAAATAATAGCACCAGACGGTGCAAACAAGCCCGATAACGCCGAGCGGTTCCCAGATCATTGCCAATAACGCTGTTATTGCCGCAAAAATACCGAAAAACTTCCACCCCTCTTTGTTAATGTTGGGCAGAACGTAACGGCGCCAGGAAATATCAACAGTTTTCATCAGTTATCCTTTCTTTTCGTTCAAAAGCTTCCGGCATGCCGAAACGCTGTTTCCGCCGCATGCCTTACCGATTAACAAAACACATTTTTTCCACGGTTACAAGTTTTTAATCGGATTAGTCCAGACGAAAAGGCAAAAATTTTCCGGTCCGCAAGTTTACGGTTGCATTTTTGTCTTTTTATCTGTATAAGGGGAATAGATTTTGCGCTTGTGGCGGAACTGGTAGACGCTGCAGACTTAAAATCTGTTGGCCGCAAGGCCGTGCCGGTTCGATTCCGGCCTAGCGCACCACCTTATAAACCGCCGTTTTCGGCGGTTTTATAGTATTGAAAATTGAATTTTTATTCCGACTTTTTAATGCATATTTGACACACGTAAAAACAAATACTTAACAACATGAGTCGGAATGAAAATCATAGAACAAGACAAGAACAGACACGAGTCTATTTCAATCCTTTTGTCTAAGGCATATTGCACACCTCCAACTCCTGCCGCAATTTGTCGATCCGCCCGATCCATTCCCAGGTGTTCGGAAATTCCGAATAGTTGGCGTTTTCCAATTCTGCCGCCACCTTTTCGCCCGCAACCGGATAAATCGGACAACCCGAACTATAGCCGACCGGCACGCATGAGCTTAAGCAAATCAGAGCGGCCGGCATTAGGGCGAGCGTGAATCTCCGCTTTTTTCTTTTCAACATATCGGATTACCTCCACTTGTTTTTCTATCACTTGAATTTTGGCCTCACTCCGGCCGACTTCCTGCCCTACCTCGTAAAAGGCAAAGCAGAGGGCGGCAACCATCACAAAAGTCACCGCCCAACGTATCAGCTTATTAACCATCACACCCCCGCAATCAGCAGCATAAAGGCACGGGCGACGTTCTCGGCATATTCCGGCTTAAACAGGCAGACCAGAGCCAGCACCAACGCCGCCAACGCAATAAGGCGTTTCCTGTACTTTTTTATCCGAGCCATAGCGCCGCCATTCCCCCGAGATAAGCGCCAAACAGCCACTCGCCCCAATTCCAGCCTTGTTTGCCCAAAGTATAAAGCTTTTCAATCCGGCCGCCGAGCCAGTAAACCGGCCCCATTGCCAACCCGGACAGCATCAGCCCGACGGATCCGACCGACAGCCCCATCAGGAAAGTTAAAATCAACCCGGACAAACAGGTGCCGCAAAAACCGAAAAGCTGCGGATACTGATACAAATAAACCGCCTTTCCTTTGAACGTGACATGTGCGGAATATAGCAGATCGTCGATAAGTTCACACTCCCGGTACTGCGACAAATTCGGCTTAAGCTCGCCGCCCCCGAGCAGCCGGCCGATATAAAGCCCCCAGCCAAACGCCTGATAACCGGCATAACAGGCCAAGCCGGCGCAAAGGGCATATTCTGCCGTACCGACCCGGAAGAACCACGCCATCGCCCCAAAAAACACCGCAAACCAGACTTTATTTGCCGGTACGTATTCTTTGAACAATCCGCCGCGCACACGCCACAAAAAGGCCGCAGCCGCAACAATTAAAAAAGTCATTATATAAGTCATCAGTCTATATCCTTAAAAAATACATGGTTACCACACTCAAAACACGGCTCTTTTCCTTCTGCCCACTTGGTGTGCGGCAACGCGGCATAGGTGCAATAATGGGTTGCGCCGCCCGTGATGTCGCCCTTCTCCGCTTCCTTAATCACGTCAAAATACCGGCTATAAGCCGAATACGGCAAATTTGCCAAAATCTGACTGTTGGGGTCGGATTTGTTCCAACAGCTGAATTGAAGCGGTTTTAAGCAAACGCCGGCCAACGTTTTCGCCGCAAACCATTTTCCCGACCTAAAACGGTTAAAAATAACGCAGGCAACGGCAATCTGCCCTTCCCGCGTTTCTCCTCTGGCCTCGCCGTAGATGGTTTTGGCCATAATTTCAAAATCATAATCAGTCATCTTTCCTTTTTCTCCGTTTGCTTTCCAACCTTTCCGTCAAAACCGCCAAAAGCTCATTTAACCGGTTGACGGATTTGTTGAGTTCGTCAATCTTCGCATCCGTTTTTCTTAAATCTCCCTCAATATGCGTCATTCTCGTTTCAATCCGGGCTTTCCACTCGCCGATCCGAATAAAATTGCACAATACCCCGATCAACGCAGAAACGCCGGTAAACAGTCCGTAGTCCATAGTCTTTTTTTCTCCATTAAAAAAGCCCGCATTTCTGCGGGCTGTCGTCTTAAACTTTCCTGTCATAATAATTTGCCTCGGCAAGATTTTTCTCGACCTTGCTCATGTCCTTTAATATGTCGGACATGTTCATCATCGCTTCCCAGCTTATGTTTTTATTCTCCCGGGCGTATTTCTCCATCTCCTCAATAAGCATTTTAACGCCTTTGTGCATAGCTTCGCGCATTAAGTTAATTTCCTCTTTTGACATTTTCAATTCTCCCCGTATTTTTTGAAATACTCCATCAGCTGCGCCGGTGTATCAGCTTTTATTTTGATGTCGCCGAGCATGTTTTTGAAACTTTTATCCGGCAAATCATCGGCATATTTGCGGATCAAACCATCCAAAACCTCAACATCAATCCGTTTTTCCCATCACCCATTCGCCGTTTGCGTTTTTATAAATATGCGCCGGCAAACTCAAATCCGCTACTTCAGTCATATCCGCATAGCCTTCCGGCCGTTCGAACGTATCATCCGGCGACAGCAGATAAAGCGCCGGCTTGTCAGTACCGGTCAACAAATACATTTTAAGATCAACCGCCGAACCGTCGTCCGTATAATTGATCAGATTGCCACCTTCCTCATAAGGCTTCATCACAAGCGTTTGCTCACCGAACGTTTTGCTTTTGTGATAAAAGGGCTGCGTAATCAGCTGCATGTAGTCTTCCAAATAAACTCTTATCGTTGGCGTCATGTTTCCTTCGGCAAGTGAACAGGAAACCGTTCCCGACGTTGCCAGAAGCGAAGCTTCATACAGGTCGCACGATCCGTTTTCGGCACCGGTCAGGATATAATATTGATACGGCTGCTTTGGTGAAAGCGTCACTTCGCTTAAAACCTGATAGCGCTCCGCCGTATTTATCAACAGTTCTCCCGTTTCGTCGGAATACTCGCGCCTGGTCCAGGCATTGTAAACCGACAACGGATTGTTGCTGCCGTACAGACGCCAGTTGTCGTATCCGTTTGTCACTTTGGTCTTAAAACTCCGGGCTTTAACCGCCGTCGGGAATTTCCAGACGATTTTATAATTGCCGGTATAAGTTTCGACGTTTTTGTCAAAAGCATTGATATTGTCAGCGGCAAGAACCATATAAGCCGGATCTTTGGTCGGCGTCTCCAGCCAGGTTTTAAGACTTTCGTCATCTTGATACGTCTGCACCTTGTCAGACGTCAGCGCATTCAGAGGAAACTCTCTGTCTTGCGTACTGTTCTCAAAAACGTACGCGGCAGCTACTGCCTTGCCGCCCATATTGCTGTTTGTTTTTCCCAGCATAGCTAAAAACTCCCTCATTGACACAAAATCGTCGGAATAACAACGGCTTCTTCCGGCTTTTCTTTTGCCCAGATCCGCACATAACCGGCACCGCTCTCCGCCACCGGTGCAAAATTGCCACTTTCCGAATCCGCCAACGAAAATATTACCGTCGGTACCAAAGAATCCCCTATTTCCGGCAGAACAATATCCGCCTTATACGGATATTCATCATAAGTTGCATCTTGAACAAAAGAGGCGACCGGTACATTGACATTTGCGTATTTGTAGAGTTCTGCCGCCTCGGCCAGGTTAGCCTTGGCTTTCTCAAAAGCATCTTCCAACCCCGCGATATATCCGTTATAAGCATCCTGCAAATCAGCCAGCGCTTTTTCCAGCTCTTTTTTCAGCGCATCGACATCAAAACGGGAGATTTCCGCCGTATTGTTAACCACCTGAATATATAAAGGCAAACGAACATGTTTCGGGTAGCCCTCATTGCTTCCGCTCACCGAAGACTTGCGGTAATTGGCTTGTGCTGGCGAATCGCTTGCCCCGTACACATAAAGCAGCCTTCCGCCGCCGGCACAGGCCGAATTTGCCCCCGGAAGCCCATGCGTATGGCTTTTTATCTGGTCGTTATAAACCGTTCCAAGTTCTGAAAGCTGACTGATCGAACTGATAAAACGGATAATTTTCGGCAATCGAACATGGCCGTTCAGCGTATCGATATAAAAACACGGGCATTCGCCGTATTCTTCCACTATATCGTTAAAAGCCGCGTTACTTTCCACCGTCGGCACGGCGTTAATCCCAGCCAACCGATTAAGTTCGTTCCAAAAATCCGGATAAAGGATTTTGCAGTTGGTAATCGTTTCGCCCGTCCACAACGGATACGCCCCGGTCGGCGTTTCCCCTTTTATGGAAAAATAAATGTCAAACATTTCCCGTGTCGGTTTTTCTTCCAAATCCGCAATTGCCTGATTGATTGCGTTTATCTCAGTAATAACCGAGTTGGCAAAAATTTTCACCTGATCAAAATCGGCGTTGACCTCCGAGGCCACCGCTTTTTCTCCGCCCTCAAAAACATAAGGGTAAACAATATTTGTTACCGCCATATTCTTTCCTCTCATAAGAAAAAGGCACCGCCTCCGGTGCCTTATCTGTTTCTCAAATTGTTATACGCTGCCGATGACAAACCTGCCGACAACAAAGGATTGATATTTATCGGTGAACCAAGAGAACGATAAGCATTTAGTCCTTTTCTGAGCTCTGTTACATTCGGGTTCGTCAACAAGTCAGCAAGTTTAACATTGTTTCTGTCCGTAAAATACCTTTCAACCGGCGCCACAACTTCTCCGATAATACCGGTCGGGTTTTTAAGAATCCTCATTACCATATTAGACTTATCGCGCAATGTTTGTTTTTCGGCTGTCTGTGACCCTTTAAGCAATTGGTTATAGTTTTGGTTTAGCCGAATTGCCTGTTTGGCCTTATCAATAACAGCATTAGCCTTATCGTTACCAAGAGCAATACGCATTTTGTCTTGAACATTTTGCGGCATAATTGCCTTAAAACCAAGCGCCTCATTTTCTCTTGAGCCTATTCTGCCAAGCAAGTCATCCCTTAAACCAATAGCTAAAGCAGCTTTCTCATGCTGTCCGAGTTTTGCAACATCGGCAGCAAAATCACTCGGATTTTTTGAGTTTGTAAAAACGTCTTTACTCATTCCGGCAGCATCCTCAAATTTGTGCGCATCTGAATATATACCACGCGCTAATTTATAATCTGGAACAATTTCATCAAGCACAGGATCAAGTTCTTTCAAGACCGAACGAGCCTCGTAACCGGAAAAATCGCTATAAGATTTTGATTGTTCATTCAGGGCGCGACGCGCTTCGTTGATAACTCTAAAATCAGTATCCGGCAAATCCTTTAATGAGCTATGAGCTTTTTTCACACGGGAAACCGCATTTGCCAAAACCGAATTATCATTGACAAGAGAGCCTATTTTTGATAAACTATTATTACTTCCTCCTGAGGGACTTATCCCCATATCAGAAAGGAAGGGGTCCTTGACAGATAAGTTGTCAAGTGGCGCTTTAAAGTTTTTAGCTACCCCTCTCACATCCGTTTTAGGAAATTTATTAAAAATTTCTCCTGCTTTTCTCTGCATAACCAAATCATAAATCGGCTTGTTTTTATTTACATCCCAAAGATATTTTTTCATGAAATAATTTGTAGGTATACCCTCAGGAGAAAAACCTTTGGCAGAAATATCCGCATCCATGAAAGTATCGGCTAACGTATTGGCCATGCCCCGGCGCTGGCTGTCTTTCACAAAGTGTTCAATCCCGTCTTTTCCGTCCAAATATAATCCCATGTTTATCTTTTTTGCCTTTTCCTGAAGAATTTGTGCCGCTTTTTCCGGAGATATTTCCCCCAAAAACTCTCGCTCTGCCATCGGCATTTTTTTCAGTTTTCCAGCTATCTCATAAATTTCCAAATCTCCCAAATTCTCAAGCCGCTTATATATAGGAGCTACTTCTCGTTGCGCTCTATCAGCTACTTCGGCAATACTGGCACCTCGTGTCTGTGAACCGAGTACATTGTCAATAAAACTTCTCAGTTCCTGCGGCTGTCTTTCTTTCGCCGCTTCAAGCGTTGATTGTAAAGCATATCCTGCCCGCGGTGTTTTTTGCCTTATTCCCTGTGCAACATCCACTATCGGCGCTTCCGCAACTTCAATAATACTTTTGCCTCCACGTTCCGCATCTTGTAATGCCTTATCAAACACATCTTTTGCGTATTGCTTATTACCGGTATTTTGGGCAATATCCTTTTCTAACTTAGCAGCAGTTTTAACCGCCGGGGGAGTAGAAGTAAAGACACGTCTCAGACCCTTGGCACTTCTCCCAATGCCGTGAATTCCAAACGGCAATGCGGCGCCGAAAGCCGCGCCCCAGGCCACATTTTCCGGCAGTTCATCCATACTGTCCGAACCCGTTGCGCCGTAGGCCGCACCTTCTAAGCCGCCGCTGGCGCTGGCCAGTTTCAAACCCTTTAGGCCGGCTTTGCTCAAACCTTTGACTAACGCACCGCCCGCACCCTGTATATTTCCACCTAGCTCAGAAGCAAATTTTGCCGCTTTATTCCAGCCGCCCAAACCGGCACTTTCCGCCGAGCGCTGCAAATCCGCGTCAAGCGACGCCAAATGACTGCCCATCTTTCTGTCCAGCCAATCCGTCGCGCCCAGAGTTGCGCCGCCGGCCACTCGCCCCAAACCAGAAACAACGCCCTGCCCGAAGCCCTTCACCCCTTCTTTCGCTATATCCAAAGCCCCGAACCCTTGCGGACGAAGGCCGGCGGCAAGCCCTGCCGCTTCCGCCTTCTGGCTCTCCGTCAGCGGACGCAATCCCTGACGCAACCCGTTGTATTGCTGTTTTTGACGTTCAAAAGCATCGGGAAATTTTTGCAAAATCATTCCCCGGATTTCTTCCCGCGACATATTATCGGGAAAACGGATTTTTTGTCCGTCCGGCATTCTCACTATCGGCATTTTCTAATCTCCATTAAAAAAAGTCTGAATAATCAACCACATCATCAGTAACCATGTCAGAAACTGACAATTCATGTATTTTTTTTGCTGCTTCAGTCATATAATCCAAAGCGCCTAAAATCTCTTCTGCCGAACTGTTCTCATTCAACCCGGCTGTAGCCATTTCTATTTCTCTGGCCGTATTCATTCCGCTTTGTCCATTTGCTTTGGCCTGAGCAATCAAATCGTTGCGAATGCTGCCGAGATTGCGAATAACTTCACCGCGTTTTCTCAAATCATCGGCTTTCATACCAAACGTTCCTCCGGTGTATCGTGAAACAGCCGCACCAATCGGCGCATAAGGCCCAACTACATTCGGATTTTCTTTGACTAGATTTTTCAGATTATCCAAATTATAAACAGCATTTCGGTAATTCTTATCTGCGTTGGCGGCTATTTTTTGTTGTTCAGCTGCATTTTTTCCTGCTTGCGCCAAATATGCGTCATCATATTTTTTATTACCGGTCATCACATAGCCCCCGGGTCATTCTCCGGGTGTATCTGGTTGTTGTTATCCAAAAGCGGGCTTTTAATGATGTCCTGCAAAAGAGCTAGTTTTATCTTTCGGTCTTCCGGGCACTGCATCGGAAGTCTAATCAAAGCGTTTTCAAGCGCATTAAAAACATCGCCATAAATGGTTTCCTGATCAATGGTATAGTCGCCCTTGTACCAAGTTTTAGCCATTTCTGAATAATAGCGATAAAGGGATTGTAAAGTAGATTCAGTTGTATTGATGATTGTATTTGTCATTTTGTATGTCCTTTTTAGAATGTCCCACGCGAATTGAGCAAGGTGGGTGGCCTCACTAAAAGCTACATACAAAAGCTCTGGCTGATATTGGTTATTTTCAGCTCTCAGCCACCCTAAAGGATATACAAAAAAATCGCAAATCTGACGGGTGCGAAAGCCGTGTATGTAAGTTTTTAGGCCTTTAGCATACCCCGATTTTAATTCAAATGTCAACATTTTTTATCACTCCCCTGCCAATTGATTGTGTAACACGGCCAGAAATTCTTTTCTGTCGTCGCCGGCATAAGAAATACCGGCAGCGATGTTTTCAATTTGCCATCTTCTTTCCCCGGGCTTGGCATAATTCACCCACCGGGCAACAATCCCGCCGCAGGTGTTCTCGATTTTTGTCTGCTTGGCCAGATACTTTCGGTATTCCGTCGCTTTTAAGCCCAACTTATACATCTCTGCCTGACAATTTCGGCAGTAGTGATTTTTACTTGCAAAACAGCTTTCATCTTTTGCCATGCCACATGCGCTGCACTTTTTCATCATATTCCCCTTTCTATCTTTTCAGCCACAATTCGCACTAAAAGTTCTTGCGCTTTTTTTCGATTGCCACGCTCATGAGCGGCAATCTCCAATACGGCTTTTTCAAATTTCAGAAGCTGCTCGTCCGTCATCAGCGGATGCTGCTTTAAGGCTTCCCTCACCCGTTTGCCGGTTTTACTTTTCCCGAATAATTTTTCCGCTTGATTCATTGTTCACCTTCCAAACAACGCCGTTTCCTCCGGCACCACCTTGATTTCCAAACACGGGTATGCGGCATAACGCTTTTTTACCAATAACGAGCAAATCAGTGCATCATCGCGCCAGATTATACCGTTGCAGGCATCAAGCGCCGCCTTGGCCAGATTGTCTGCGTCCGGCTTGACCGCCGGCAGGATATAGCCCGCCAGCGCGTCTGCCGTTCTTTTCTTGGACATTTGCGGCATTTTCATAAATGCCGTAATCATTACTTTTATAGGACAATCAAACGGCGGTCGGCCGGCCATAGCCGTTTTGGCCAGACCGGCAACCAGCTTTTCATATTTCCGGGTTTTGTCCGGTGTATAGGCAAACCCGCCCCTTGTAAAACGCGGGCGACCTTTCGGCACCGGTGGCCCGGGAATATTGACAACAACCGCCGTCATTTGCCTTGGCCTTTTCTTAAGCCGCGTCGTTGTCGTCGCGGAACGAATCCTCGACTTCTTCAAATTCGGCATCGACAACCGAGTGGTCTTCCAAAGCCGGAACTTCTGCTGCTACCGGATCCGGCACGCCCTCACCGTCTGCCTGCGTGTACTCAGAATTGCAATTTTCAAACATTTCGCGCTGATCCGGATCGGCTCTCAGATTGTTCTCGCCGCCGGTGAATTCGTCATCCGAATTGGTCACAATCAAAATCGGCTTGCCGGCAACCGCAATCAGCTCGTCCGCATAAGCAACGCTTGCTTTTATTTCGCATTTCAAACCTTTGTCAACGGTGATTTTGCCCATCTCCGCCTGAACGGTCTAACGAAATAACAGCGGATGATTGGGAACTCTACGAAGAGCCTATCGACTGGCAATATATCATTGACCACAAGTGCCCCTGCTGGTTTTGGGATTACGATTTTAGCTATAAGGTAATGCGCTTTTTAAGAAACATTGAAATTGATTTGAATAGGCCTTTTTTGGATGAAAATCACTCTTACTGGAAAAACTGCCGCCCCGTCCGCAGAGATGAAGTAACTTTTTACGAGGATAGAAAAGATGACAAACAGAAATCTTGACGGCTGTTATTTCCGTATCAGACGCGGGGAGAAATACGAAGACCTGTGCTTCTCTGACCTCACCCGCGACGAGCAGGAAGAGCTTTTGAAAGACAAATCCCCGGAGTTCATTGTCGGGCTTACCCAGCATCTTGCGGAAACCCTCCGCAAAATCGGGGACGAATTCGACTTGAGGGGAGAAAACCATGATTGACGGTTTTTACACAGCAGAAGAAATCAAGCCGCTGCTGGGAATCAAAGCGCGGCCGGGAGATTTGCGGACGCTTAACAAGTATGTCAAAAACGGCAAATTAGAAGTCTTTTATTATTCAAAAAAAATAAAAGTTTATAGGCCGATACTTGTTGCTATTTCGAATCAGGAAAAAAGCATAATTGAAGATGATTGGGTAATCGAAAAATAAAATGAAAATTCCTTATTTAAGACATAAAAAGCTAAAAAATGGAGAAATAGCTTATTATTTCGACATTCCAAAGCATATTATGCCGGCGGGTTGCGAATTAAAACATTCGTACCCGCTAGGCAAAAACTATGTCTTAGCATGCCGGGAAGCCCTAAACCTTTTTGAAAGATTAGAGAATTTCAGGAAAAGCGGAGAAAATATACAACCTAAATCTTTGGCACATATATGGTCTATTTACAAGGAGAGTCGCCTATTTAAGTCCATAAAAAAATCAACGGCCCGCACATATCAATATACCTTTGATATACTGTCAAAATTAAAATCAGGAAAAAGCGGCCGTTCTTTCAAAGATGTTCCTCTGGATAGTTTTGATTACGATAGCGCATATAATTTGTATGAGAAATTTGTTATCTGCTTCAAAAAAACTCAAGCTATGTATTGTATAACTGTCTTAAAAATGCTTTATAATTTTGGTTTTAACAAGGGCATTTTTACAAAAAACAATCCATTTGCCAATTTAAGGATAAAAAAGAATAAACCTAAAAAGTTTGTTATTCCGCACGAACACGTAAAAAGTATAATTGACAAAGCCAGAGAACTTGGCAAAGATAACGACAGTTATTTAGCCGTAGCCCTTGCGACCGAACTTAATTTTTATATTGCACAAAGAAATGCTGATGTGCTGAAATTACAAGATAAAGACATTTACAAAAAAGGCGACAATTATTTTTTTAACATTAACCAAAATAAGGTTGACAACGTAAACGTCAAAGTACCTATTCCACCTCACCTTGTTGAAGAAGTTTTAAGTAAAAAAGGTTACATCATTGCTGATCGTTTTGGTAAATTCGACGTTCAAAGATTTAGCCGCTATTTTAAGAAAATACGAGATATTTTAGGATTCGATGAAAGATATATATTTAAAAATATGAGGCATACCGGAAGTACTGCCTATGTCGAGGCCGGAGTGGCCACAAACGCTATTATTTCAATTACCGGACACACTAACGAGGCTATCTTTAATCAAGTATATAAAGGCAATACGGAAGAGGTGACTTTGCCGGCATTGAAGAAACGGCTTGAGGCAGAAAGTCGGAATAACAAAATAAAAGAGTCGGAATAGATTAAATAAAGCAAGCAAATACAATATGTTGCACAAACAACACAATAGACTTAAAATCTGTTGGCCGCAAGGCCGTGCCGGTTCGATTCCGGCCTAGCGCACCACCTTATAAACCGCCGCTTTCGGCGGCTTTTTTGTTGCGTTCTCCGCAACCCCCGTTTTCAGCGTTTTTCAAACGGTAAATTCCGACAAAGCTGCCGGACTTTTGAACACGTTTTTTAAGAATTCGATAAAATCATCCGCCTGTTCGGGGGTAACGTTTTTATTTTCATGTTTTTCCGGAGGAGAAAAATCTTCAAACATCTGACCAACTGTCGGCGAATATCTGAAATTTCCCAAACAAGGCGCTTTTCCGCTTAAATAGTCGTAAACGCTCATGCCTTTGGAATCTTTCAGATTAATGTCCGCGCCTTTTTCCGCCAGATATTTTGCAATTTCCAGATTTCCTTCCTGCACGGCATACATCAGGGCCGTGCGTTCGCCGTTTACAAGACAAATGTTCTCCCAGCAGCCCGCATCTTCCGAATATCCCTTATTCGTTTGCGCGTTTATATCCGCTCCGGCCTCAAGCAAAATTTTCACACTTTCCGCAAACCCGTATTGAGCCGCGTACATCAAAGCGGTTTTGCCGAAAGCATTTCCCGCGTCAACATCCGTGTTCAGACCGAAGCAGCTCAGTTTTTCCTCATTATACGGACAGGTTTCAATCAGCATTTTCAAAACATCGGGACGATGAACGCTGACCATTAAAATTTCATCCGCCTGATGAGGCGTTTCCGGTTCCGCAAATTCTTCCCCTTTTAATTTTTTGTCCTCAATCCATGCTTTTATTTCTTCCGCGGGAACTCCGGAAAGGATTTTATAGCGCAGGGTTTCCCTGTTTACCGGAAAACTTGCCGCCGCCCGGGGAATCATCACATAACGGGCATATTGCCGGGCTTTGCCTTCATCAACCTTAAAAGTTTTTACATAATGCCGCGTCAGCTTGTCGACCGCTTTGTCAAACCCGATACCGTGATTGACAACTTCCGAAAAATATTTGTAATTGGGATATGATTCCATCGCCCAGGCTTCAAGCGGCAAGGCTTGCAAATATTCTTTCTCGCCATAACTTCGTTCAAAATTCCAATCGGGATCATAATGACTGACTATATTCTTATATACATCTTCGGCCATATACACATAGCGTATCGAACCGGGATTATCCAATTCCAGTTCCCGCTGAATATAATTCCGATACTCTTCAACATCATCGGGAAAATCGTATTGCGGATACTGGCCACAGTTGGAAATATCCAGCGTTTCGGCGCCGTGTCCGCCGCCGGCGCTGTCCAAAACGGCCGTTAAATGGAGTTTTTGAGCCGTCGGGCAGGGAACCGCGATTTTCCACGGAACATAAAGCATATCGCCGCTCACATCCCCCCAAACGCTGAAAAATTTGGAAAAGTTTAAAGCGCCGATTTCTATCAGACAGCTCAAATCTTTGTAGCATTTTAAATAATCGTCTTTGATCAGCCCTTCGTATTGCCCCTGATATATTCCGTAAAAAGGGGAATCGGGAACAAGCTTTTTATATTGCGCAACCACGTCCGTATGCAGCCGGCGGGCAATTTGTTCAAATTCGAGAGTATTTACTTTTTGCGGTTCGTAAATGCTGAGCAGTATCAGATATTCCATTGCGGCAAAGCGGTTTTTGTCCGCCAGTTTTTTTAAATCTGCCAAAGCCTGCCCGGGGTTGTCTTTTACGGATTTTACAATCTCTTCGTACCGTTTATCCGCATTTTGCCCGGTTTCCCGCGTTTCTTTGCACATAAGAGAAAGAGGAAACAACAGACATACCAGAACAATCAAACAATGTTTCATTCGCCCTCCCGTTAAACGTCTGCACAAATAATATTTAATCCGGATTTATTTTTCCTTAACCCCGTCCGGCCGGCATACGGCCATACGCACCGCCTTCCCCGAAAAGAAGGAATCCTTGCCGCAGCGTCAATCGTCCGGAGTTATCGTCAAACTGTTGAAAATCAGGCCGAACTTGCGGTTTTCCTGTCCGAAGCCGAGACTTTTCGGCGAAACGGCGCCGTCAATTTTAAAAATCAGATTAACCGGATATTCGCTGCTCAGATATTTTCGGGCAATCTTGATCCTGGTCTTCGGCATCTTGCGCCCGTACTGAAAATTCCATTCGTCGATTTTCCTGTCGTCAAGATACACTTCCGCAAAAACGTTTTCATTTTTCTTGTTGACATAGGGATCAATTTCAAAATCAAGCCAAACGGAAGAATAAACCTGCGGCAGCCTGAACGACATCCGCACCGTGTTGCCCGTGCTCCATATGCCGCGGTCGTCAAACCGGACAAACCCCAGCACCTTAAAATTACGGTTTTGGCCGTTAAAGCGGTATGTACGGAAATAATTTGTCGTTTCCGTTATCGGTTTGTGGAGAAAAGCCCTCTCTTCGTCGATTGAAAAACTGCGCGCGCTCAGCAGATAATAGTCGGCGTAATATTTGCAAATGCCCGGACTAAGCATGCAATAGGTTACGCCGTAATAAACCAAAGCAATAAATACCACCAGCATTATTTTGAATTTCAGCATTTTTTCTTCTGCCCCGCTTATGTCGCTTTCGGTTTCATTATACCGAAAGCCCGGCACGATACCAAGCGGGAAATCGCCGGCGGCGGCGAAATTCACAATTCTGTAACTATTCGGACGGGTCGTCGTCTTTTTCCGGCGCGCTGCCTTTCAGGTTGTCAAGAAACTGCGCTTCCATTTTCAGATATTGGCTGAGCAGCCACTTCGACCGCGAAATGAGCGCCACCGAAGCGACCAGCAAAATCAGCGTCACTTTCTGGTTTTCCGTCAGAAACTGATGCACGACGGTGACGATGAAAAAGGCAACGACCAGCAAACGAAAACTGGTCAGCACGATCAGCGGCAGCCGGTTGGCTTTTTTGCTCCGCCAAAGCTGATAATAGATTTTCGCCGCCTGCGCATTGGAAACGAAAAAGCTTTTCAGGCTTTCGGCATTTTCCCCCAGCAGATTGTCAATCAGCGAACTTTTGTCTTCCGCCGGCCGGGGGCGGGACGCCGGGCGTTCTTCCGCGGCAGCGGCCGATTCTTCTTCCCGGGTTTCGAGAAACTTCCGCCGCCGGCGTGCAGGCAGAAAATCGGCAAAAGAACGGATAAACGACGGCAGCACGATTTCCCATCCGATCAAAGCCTTCAAAAAAGGGGAAACCAGAACAAAAGCAATCATCGTCATAACGATTCGCCCCGTCAGACCGGGCAGCGCCATCCGTACGTAAGGACGGACGAATTGGGTGCAAAAACCGATAATCGCAAACAATATGATCGAAAACAAAATGATCCGCACGGCATAATTTTTAAACAAAACGCTCCACAGGCGCTCTTCCGACCTGCTCGGTGCCCGGGCTGCCGAAGCCTTGTTGATGTAGCGGCTCCAGGAAGCGGGAAGTTTGCGTTCGATCAGCCTGTAAACCGGCCCGGCCGAACGGATCATCACCGGGGTAAGGAAAGTCGTGATGACGGAAACCGCCACGATCACCGGATAGACCTGTCCGTCCAACACCCCGAGACTCATGCCCAGAGCGGCAATGATGAAAGCAAACTCGCCGACCTGCGCCAGCGAAAACGCGCATTCCGTCGAAGTGCGCAGGGACTGCCCCGAAATAACGAACCCGAAACAGGAAAAGACGACCTTGCCGACAACCACGATCAGGGTAACGACCGCAATCGGCCCGGCATAGGTGACGAACATGGCCGGATCAACCATCATCCCGACCGAAACGAAAAAGACCGCGCCGAAAAAATCCTTCAGCGGCCGAACCACGTTTTCGATTCGCATAATCAACCCGGTTTCGGAAAGCACCGACCCCATCAGAAAGGCGCCGAGAGCAGAAGAAAACCCCGAAGCCGTCGCCAGCCAAACCATGCCGAAACACATGCCGACCGTGATCAGAAGCAGCATTTCGTCATTTAAAAACGAAGTCAGCTTTTTCAAAACCGTCGGCACGATATAAATGCCGATGACAAAACACAAAATCAGAAAGGAGAGCAGCTTGAACGTGCTCAGGGCAAGCTCGCCGCCGTTGATGCTCTGCCCGAGCGCCACCATCGGCAGCAGCACCAGCAGCAAAATGCCGACCAGGTCCTCAATCACCAAAACGCCGAACACCAGATCGGTAAACTTCTGCTTTTTGATGTTGAGATCGTCAAAGGCCTTGATAATGATGGTAGTTGAAGACATTGAAATCATTGAGCCGAGAAAAAAGCTGTCCGTCGTCGACCAGCCGAGCAAAAGACCGGTATAATATCCGAGAAAAAGCATAAACAAAATGTTGGCGTTGGCCGTAATCATTGCCGACTTGCCGACGTTGAGCATTTTTTTGAAGCTGAACTCCAGCCCCAGGCCGAAAAGCAGGAAAATCACCCCGATATCCGCCCACAAACTCAGATTTTCCCGGTCGCTGACCGTCGGCAGCAAGTCAAAGTACGGCCCCGCGAAAATGCCGGCCAGCACATACCCCAGCACAATCGGCTGCTTCAGCTTTTTGCAAATCAGCGTGGTAATGCCGGCATAAATGGTAATCAGCGTCAGGTCAATAATCAGGGCATGAATGGTATGCATCGTTTTTTCCCGCAAAAATAAATCCTTGGAGAGAATATGCGGTGTTTTTTAATTTTGAGTTAAACCGCATAAAAAAACCCCCTCCGGAAGGGGACTTTTTTGATTGCCGAAACTCAGCGGCTCAGAGAATCTTTCACCATCTTCTGCTGCGCGGCGGACAAGGAAACGGAATTGTTCCTGCCGGACTTTTCAAAGTTCTCCTTCTCGTATTTCCGGGTAAAGTCCTGAGCATGCTCATACATGCCCTTGATCTTGTTGTCCAGCATCTTTTCATCCGCCTTTTCGCCGGTTTTCGCGTATTTTTCCGCAAGTTTGTGAATACGCCCGCTTTCCTGCGCCAGCTTCAGCATTTTGCGATAGCTCTTCATCGCCTTTCCGGCGGCCTTTCTGGCCGACTTGTCGACGTTTTTGACGTCGCGGTTGATTTTGGCCCGGACAATCGGATCGTTCTGATCTTCCCGGCCGTAATTTGCCAGCACGCTTTCCATGCCGGAAGTCGTCTGCACCACCCCGTCCAGCGCCGGCAGCATTTCTTCTCCCAGCAGTTTGGACATTTCCACTTCCGTCGCGCCGACCGCCAGATCAAGCTTGGTTTCATAATCCAGCTCCTGCTTGCCGTAGCCGGCATCCTCGCATTCTCCGAGCAGGTCGTTGCAAATGTCGTAATGTTCATCATCACAGGTTTTTCTGGCATCCTCATAATCATAGGGAACGTCTTCTTCCTCTCCGACCCTGATCTCCGGCGCCGGCGGTTCGGCGGCCGGAATGTTGATCCCCGCCGGCCGGTCGTCAACAACCGGAGCGGGAGCCTCGGGCATGCTCTGCGGCGTCGCGCCCAGCCCCGGCCATTCGGCCGTCGGCGTATTGTCAGGCGCCGGCTGCGGAGCATTTTGCGTCACCGGCTCGACTTTGCGGTCAAAATCCGGCTGCGCCATTACCTTGCCGTTGCCCAGTTCCATCACCACCGCCGCCGCACCCACCGCCAACACGCCGCGCAGCGCGTTGAGCTGTGCCCGAACCTGCTTTATTCTCTGCTGTTCCTCAAGAGAACGTTTGCTTTTTTTCTCAGCCATTTTCATACCCCAAACTTTTTTTATTGCAAATTATACCATATGGTTCAGCGAATTGCCACAAATTCTTTGACATGCCCGTCGGGATCGCACCACATGGTCAGAAATTCGTCGGCAATCACCAGCCGTACCTGGTCGTAATAGGGATCATAAAGCAAAATCCGGTGTTCTTCGGTGTCTTCCGGATCGCGGACGGCAAAATAACCGAGCACGACGACCCAATGGGCGTAATTGTACATGCATTCCGCCATTATGTAATACTTTTCCGCCAGCAGTTTTGCCAGAAGCGGCAGCCCGATCTCCTCCGGCCGAAAGTTCTTGTGCGTTTTGACGGTTCTGGCCGGCGACAGCATTCCCTTGGCCAGAAATTCGTCCGTATAATGAGGCCCGGGCACAAGACCGAACTTTTCGATAAATTCGTTTTCGGAAGGAACCTCCGCGGTCCGCCCCGACAACAGGGTGCGGATGCAGGCAACGCTGCAGGTCCAATCCCGTTCCTGACGAAAAAGGCGCGGCGGCGTATTGGACACGGAAACGAACGCCGACGGTTCCTCGTAAGTAAAATATTCTTTCATGCGCTTCATTGTTCAAACCTCTGACTTTGTTAAAACGCTGTCAGCTTAGCAGAAAAAAAAGACAAACGAAAGTTTTTTTTGACAAAAAAGGAAGAAAGCTCAGGACGGCTTATGGCAGGCGGCGCGCAGCCTGGCCTGCCGCTTGCGGTATTCGCTGAAAATATAAAGATTGCGGGCAATGGCAATGCCGCGGAGAACCAGCCGGCGCTCGTCGTCGTGGATCGTTTCTTCCAGATACCGGAAATACTCCTCCAGCTCCTGAACATTATTGAATGTAACCGACATTGTCTTTCTCCGTAACCGTTCCATTAATACATACCATAGCACGAAAAACGACCGCCGGTTGTTATAGTTTTGTGACAAAAAAGCCGGAAAGGGGAAACGCCGCCGGCAAAAATAAAACGCCCCCCTGTTCACTTTGCAATTGCACATTATTATTATTTGGTTTAGTTATGGAAAACAATATCAACTTTATCTGACAGGAAAATTTTACAATGGCAAAAATCACTTGGAAACCGGGAACGATGGAATATCCTCTGCCGCCGGTTATGGTCAGCTGCGGGAGCATGGAAAAACCCAACGTCATGACCGCCGCCTGGACCGGCATCGTCAGCAGCGACCCGGCAATGACTTATGTTTCGATCCGCCCTTCCCGCTACTCGCACGAGCTGATTAAGGAAAGCGGCGAATTCGTGATCAACCTGACCACCCTGCCGCTGGTGACCGCCGCCGACTTCTGCGGCGTCAAATCCGGCCGCGACACCGACAAATTCAAGGAAATGAATCTGACGCCCGGCGCCTGCTCGCAGGTTTCCTGCCCGCAGATTATGGAAAGCCCGGTTTCAATCGAGTGCAAAGTGGTCAGCGTCACCAACTACGGCAGTCACGACATGTTCCTGGCGGAAATTGTCGCCGTCAACGTCGACGACAAATATCTTGACCAGGACGGCAAACTGTGGCTGGAAAAAGCCGGACTGATCGCCTATTCGCACAATTACTACTACACCCTCGGCCGCAACGTCGGCTTTTTCGGCTTCTCCGTCTGCCGCAGCGCGCTCAAAGCCCGCGAAAAGATGAAAAACGTGGTGGTTGAGGTCAAAGAACCGAAAATTGCCAAAACGGAAAAGGACAGCAAATTCACCCGCAAAAAATGGACCCCGAAACCGGAAAACCCCCGCGGACGGGAAGGAAAGTTCAACGGCCGAGAGAAGTTCGAGCGCTCCCGCAGAATGCGTTTCGACGACAATGAAAACCCGGCCGGAACCCCGCGCAAACCGGGCAGAAAATTCGGTTTTGACAAAAACTCCGCCCCGCGCAAAAAATTCGACGACAGATTCGAAAACGGCAGTTCGGAACGGCAAACGGGAACCGGCAGACACGAAGGCGGCTTCAACCGCCGGCCGCGTCATCCGATGAACAAACCGCGCGGTTAATCTGTTCTGAAAACAAGCGTCAAGACAAAAGGCACCGAAGCTCAACCGGTGCCTTTTTATATGCCGCTTTTGACCGCTGCACGCGGCTGAAAACCCGTCGGCAGTTCAACCTCCGGCAACCGTCAGACGACACCGGCGGCAACTTTTCCCCTTCGGCAATTTTCCGCTGCACGCGGCCGAAAACCCGCTGACAGTTCTACTTCCGGCAACCGTCAGACAACACCGGCGGCAACTTTTCCCCTTCGGCAATTCTCCGCCGGTCATTTCCGCCGCCGTTTTTCACGGTACCGTTCCCGATGCGCCCGCTTCTCTCAATCAGTTCGATTTTGAGCTCTTTGCCGTAAAACTCAAGCAGATGACGGTAATGTTCCCATTTGCGCACGCTGCCTATCTCCATGTTGTCGATCACGTACCAGGGAATCCCGGTTTTGGCCGCCACCGTTTTTAATTGCAGAAAACGGTCACAGCGGTATTTGTGCAGCTCTTGTCCGATTATTTTTTTGATTTTGTTGTTAAACATAGTTTGAAACTCCCTTGATTTTGTTTATGGTAAAAACAAAACCGCCCGGGAAAAACCCTTAGGCGGAAGGAGCTCAAAAACTGTCAGTACACAGTCGCCGTTATTCGGTATATTACCGGCACTCCTTCCGAAGAAGGATAGTTTATACTGAAGATGTTTTTGAGACACCGCACCCGGCCTCCCGGATGCAGGGCTGATATTAAAGAAAACGTCGCCCGTTGGCAAGAGCTTTCTTTTAATCAACATTCCCCTTTGTTTTGCTTATTTACCTTGATTTAAAACAAAACTCACCTTGATGAATTCAAGGTGAGGGAGTTCAAAACTGTTCAAAGTACAGCATACCTTATTCGCCATGCTTTAAGCACGCTTATTTCGGTATCTCCCTCCAGTTTGGGAGTTATTTTCTTTGAAGGAGTTTTGAAGCTCCGCATCCGGCTTCCCGGATGCAGGGTTGATATTAAAGAAATTGCCGCCCGTTGGCAAGAGCTTTCTTTTAATCAACACTCTCCCTTTGTTTTGCTTATTTACCTTGATTTAAAACAAAACTCACCCTGATGTAAAACCAAGGTGAGGGAGTTCACAACTGATCAACGAACAGTCCGGGTTATTCGCGCCTGCGGCCTTATATCCCCGGCTCCCTCTTTACAGGAGTCGTTCTTTTTTCTGTGAAAGGGGCCGTCACACTCCGCCCCCGGCCTCCCGGATGCAAAACTGATATTACAGAAACTGCCGCCCGTTGGCTGGCGGAAAATCAGTCTGCCCCTTTCGCACGGAAGAAAAAACGCTTTCCGGAGACGTAAAATCCGAGATCCGCAAAACACGGATCCCGGACATCACAAACGTTTTCCCGCGCTTTCTCGTCTACAGCAGCTTTAACGGCTGGGAAGGATCACGTTCCTGTTTTTTTACCGTGGCCGGGGGTTGCTTTTTCGGCGCCCGGTAGCCCATTTTCTTGTCAATGTAACCGCCCAGTCCGCGGCCGAAAGTCTGACGGATGTACTGTGTCATTTCGCTGGGCTTTTCCTTGAAGGTTTCCGCCGCCGCCTGCGCCTGCAGCACTTCCTCGATTTTCAGGATTTTTTCCAAAGCGTCGCGTTTTTCCGCCGCGCCTTCGATACCGTATACCGAAGCGATGTTAAACCAGATGTACGCCTGATATTCGTTCTTCTGATAAGAGGTTCCCGCCGCCAGAATGTTGCCGAGATCCATCATTGCCTGAACGTTTCCCTGATGGGCGGCTTGGGTCAGATATTTGACCGCGTTACCGTAGTTGCGGGGCGTACCTTCCGCATTGATGTAACGCTGCGCCAGTTCATACTGGGCTTCATCATAAGACACGGCAGCCTGTTTGATCAGGTCAAAGGCCTTTTTAAAATCCTTGGCCACCACAAAACCGCGGTAATAGGAATAGCCCATCATATATTGTGCGGTGATGTTGCCGCCTTCCGCCGCCTGCTGCAACAGTTCGACGATTCGGTTGTTGGAAACGCCGCTCGACGGCGAAGTCAGATAAATGAAAGCAAGGTTGATCGCCGCTTCCTTGTTGCCGAGTTTGGCCGCCTTGTCAAACATCTCAACCGCCTTGTTGACGTTCTTTTCGGTGCCGATGCCGCTGTAATAAAGGCTGCCGAGGTTATTGACCGCAATCATGTCCTCCTGGGAAGCCGCCATCGAATAATAGCGGAAAGCCTTTTCCTCGTCGCGGGTCACGCCGTTTTCGCCGTAAAGATACATGTAACCGAGAGTCAGACAGGCGTCAACGTCGCCTTCTTCCGCCAGACGGGTCATCCGGTCGAGGAAGTTTTCCTGGGGCTCATCAGGTTTGCGGGCAAATTCCTCCACTTTCTTTTTGTTTTTAAGGAACGAGAAATTCAGAAACGAAAACATTCCTTCGTCGTCCACTTTCACTTTTTCCTCTTCCTTTTTGTTTTCCGGCTCAACCCGGCGTTCGGGTTTGTCGGACACGGAAACCTTTTCTTCCTTTTTGGGCTCCTCCCCGAACAAATCAATCAGCGACATGTCGTCGTCGGCCGCCCGGGCAGCAAAGGAAACAAGCATCGCACAGGCGAAAAGCGCAAACATTTTCGGCATTTTAAAAATCCCATCGTTAAACCAGACATTTTGTCTTATCATATACGAAAATTCCGCATGTTCAAACTTTTTTACCGTCTTTTCTGCCGATTTTTGCCTTTCGGAACAAAGAAACGACAGCCGGCAGCACGGCCGTCTTAAGATTTTTGTTTATTTTTGCCGCCGCCGCGCTTATAATGCGCGCGGAATTTTTTATGTAAAAAGACAAAAGGATCAAGACCATGCCGGCATTTGAAGCGCCCGTTTATACCTTAAAAGGCATCAAAATCCGCTTCGGCAGCAAACAGCTGTTTGAAGACGTGGAACTCTACATCAACCGCGGCGACAAAATTTCGCTGGTCGGACGCAACGGTTCCGGCAAATCGACGCTGTTAAAGATCATTGCCGGCATCATCGAACCCGACGACGGCGAAATTTTCATCCAGCCCAACGTCAAAATCGGCTACATGCCGCAGGACGCCGACTTAAGCGGTTTTAAGACCCTGCGCGAAGCGGTTGCCGCCGGACTTGACAAACACGACGGCAGCGAAGACTACAAAACCGACATGTGGATCGAACAGCTGGAAATTGCCGCCGACGCCGACCCCGCCACCGCTTCCGGCGGTGAACGGCGCAAAGCGACGCTGGCCAGGGCACTGATCGAAGAACCGGACATTCTGCTTTTGGACGAACCAACCAACCACCTCGACATGCCGACCATCGAAAAACTGGAAAAAATCATCGGCGGTTACGGCGGCGCCGTCGTCGTCATCAGCCACGACCGGCGTTTTCTCACCAACATTTCGCGCACCACCTTCTGGCTCGACCGCGGAACCCTGCGCCGCAACAACAAAGGTTTCGGCAGCTTTGAAGAATGGCAGGACCAGGTGATCGAACAGGAAATCATCGCCCAAAAACATCTCAACAAAAAAATCGCCGAAGAAACCGAGTGGCTGCACAAAGGCGTCACCGCACGGCGCAAACGCAACATGGGACGCCTGCGGCGTCTGATTCAGCTTCGCCAGGAACGCAAAGAACAGGTCCGCCAGATCGGCTCGGTAAACATGGATATCGAAAATACGCCGTGGCGCTCCAAACTGGTGATTGAGGCCAAACATTTATGCAAGTCATTCGGCGACAGAACCATCGTCAACGACTTTTCGACCAAAATCATCCGCGGCAACAGAATCGGCATCGTCGGCCCTAACGGCGCCGGCAAAACCACTCTAATTAAACTGCTGACCAAAAAGCTGGCGCCCGATTCCGGCTTTGTCAGAATCGGCAAAAACCTGGAAGAAGCCTATTTTGATCAGAACCGTTTTATCCTTGACCCGGGCAAAACCTTATGGCAGACGCTCTGCGACCAGGGCGACCACATCTGGGTGCGCGGCAGCTGGCGACACGTGGTGGCTTATCTGAAAGACTTTCTGTTTACGCCGGAGCAGGCCAAATCGCCGGTAGCCGCCCTGTCCGGCGGTGAAAAAAACCGGCTGATGCTGGCCAAGGTACTGGCGCAGCCGTCAAACTTTCTGCTTTTGGACGAACCGACCAACGACCTCGACATGGATACCCTCGACCTCTTGCAGGAAACGCTCGGCGATTATGACGGAACCATCATGATCGTCAGCCATGACCGCGATTTTCTTGACAAAATCGTCACTTCCGTCATCTATATGAAAGGCGACGGCAAAGTTGAGGAACACGTCGGCAGCTACAGCGACCTGATTGAACATCTGAGCCGAAGGGAGCCGCCGGCAATGCCGAACAAAAACAAACCGGCCGCCGCCAAAAACAACGGCGGACAAAAACGGGAACCCGCGCGCGGCAAACTCAGCTATAACCAGCAGCGGCTGCTTGCCGTCCTGCCGGAACAGATCGCGCAAACGGAAAAGGAAATCGAACAAATCCGCGCCGACCTGAGCGATCCGGAACTTTACCAAAACGACGCAGACCGTTTTCTTACCCTTACCGACCGGCTGGAAGAACTGGAACAAAAAAAGGAAGCGGACGAAAACCAATGGCTGGAAATTTCAATGCTGGCGGAAGAATTGTCCGCCGGCTGAACAAACGATCCGCACTCCCGGCCGGTTATCCGCCAAGCCTTTGAAGCGCTCCAATGAGCAAGAAGGTTTCGGCAACACAGATGTCTGAACGAAGACGGCCGGTTCCGGATCGTCTGTGCTTATAACCTCATGTTCCCGGCTTTTTCTGATCAGAAGCCGCCTTTTTATGTACTTGAGAAACCATTGCACACCGCACTCGGGCGTCCCCGCATCGCTAAAAAACGCCTGTTTTCAGCAAACGGCAAATCATTTTGCCCGTCATGCGGAGAACAAACGCTCACAATAAGGTTTGCGAAAACGTTTTCTGATCGTTACCCCTGCACCTTTCATCCTTCGTCCGCCGAAAACCGGTATTAACCGGCCGTCCCTGCCCAAATCGGCCGCACGCCACTGGCCATCTCCAAATCCAACCTCCAAACTCCTGAAACCAACGCCTTCTTAAAAAGAATCCCTGCGCCCCTTCGCTCCGCAAAACCCCGAAAACCGCACCCTTCAAAAGAAACCCCGCATCCTCACAGCCGCTCCGCAAGAAGTCCCTAGCCCCGTTTTTCAAAAGAGCCCCACATCCGACCGGCAAAAAACCCGCCTTTCAAAAGGAACCCCAAGCTCCCTCGACAGGGTCAAAAAGATTCCTTTGGGCTATCCGCAGGTCTTCCGGAAACAAAAAAACGGAAGAACTTTCGCTCTCCCGTTTTTCTTAAAAAATCTCATCCGGCCGGATTATTCGGCTTTTTTCGATTTTTTTTCGGCCTTTTTCTCTGCTTTGGCTTCTTCTTTTTTAACTTCTTCCTCGGCAGCCTTTTCCGCAGCTTCGGCAGCGGCCTTTTCAGCGGCTACGCGAGCCAGGTCTTTGGCGCCTTTGGCGTTGACGTCGCGGTCAACCAGTTCGATGATGGCCATCGGAGCGGCGTCGCCGTAACGGATGCCGGCCTTGAGAACGCGGGTATAACCGCCGTTGCGTTCTTTATAGCGTTCGGCTAAAGTAGAGAACAGTTTGGCAACGACTTCGTTGTCGCGCAAAAAGGCCAAAGCCATACGACGGCTGTTCAGATCGCCTTTTTTGGCAAACGTAATCATACTGTCGGCAAAAGTTCTCAGTTCTTTTGCCCTGGGCAGGGTAATCGTAATCTGTTCGTGGGTCAGCAAAGCGTTGGTCAGGTTCGAGAACAAAGCTCTTCTTTGGCTTCTCGGCATGTTGAATTTTCTGTGTTTGTCACCATGTCTCATGGCAGTTTCCTTTCATTTCTCTGATGCTTTGACAGGCAAAGCGGATAAAACATAAAGCCGTCACTACCTTCATAAATGCCGGCGTTCCGTGAATTTAAAACTCACAATTTCAAGCGCAATATACAGAAGATTTTTTCTTTTGGCAAGCCTTTTTTATCCGTCGTTTTTTTGCCGGAAAACGGCAAAATAAAACTTGTTTTTCCGCTTCTCCGAAGCTACTCTGGCAAAAACGAAAAAATCTCGGGAGGATAAAAATGCGGCTTTTGATTCAGCGGGTAAAAGAAGCTTCGGTCACGGTTGACGGGCAGCGGGTGTCGGCCATCGGCGCCGGGCTGCTCGTCTTTATCGGCGTCTTCAAAAACGACGGCCGGGAACAGGCGGCGGCGCTTGCCAAAAAGACCGCCGCGCTGCGCATATTCGAAGACGAGGCCGGCAAAATGAACCTCTCGGTCAAAGACACCGGCGGCAGCGCGCTGGTCGTTTCCCAGTTTACGCTGGCCGGCGACACTTCCCGCGGCAACCGCCCCGGCTTTGACAACGCCGCCCGGCCGGAAACGGCCAAACCGCTCTACGAATATTTTTCCGAATGTCTGCGGGCCGAAGGAATCGAGGTGCAAAACGGCATCTTTCAGGCCGACATGGCGGTCGGGCTGATCAATGACGGCCCGGTTACCTTTGTGCTTGAAAAATAACCTTTATTTGAAATCTTTGTAAATGCGCGAGGCCACCGGTCCCTTGTCGTTCTGGTACTTGCCGTGATAAAGCCTGATTTCGCCCGCGGTCTTCCAAAACGTGATCTGCGCGATCGGCATGTTTTTGTACAGCCGGACCGGCATTGTCGCATACAGGTGAAAAGTGACGTTGCATTTGCAGCCGATGTCAAACAAACCGGAAGTGATGTGAATGAACAGCCCCAGCCGGGCAATGCTCGACTTGGCATGCACGATCGGCACGTAGAAGTCGCTGCCGACAAACTCGTTGCTGCAGCCAAGCAGAAATTCGCCGCGTTTCATCTCATAGCCTTCGTCCGGAATTTCAAACGTCCTGGTATGCGGTTCCTTTTTCGGGTCCAGCACTTCGTCGGTGTACATTACCAGTTTGTCGCCCAAAGTCAGATCGTAAGAATTCGTCGTTACCGCCGCCGGGTCAAACGGCTCGATCACGATTTTCCCGTTCAAAACCTCCTCAGTGATTTTATTTCCCGTCAGTATCAATTTCTTTCTCCATTTTCGAGATTTGCGGGCAGGAATAAGCCGAATATCCGCCCTCGTACAAAGAGGCGTCGCCATAGTTCAGCCAGAATGAAATCTGCCCGGTGATCATTCCCGGATATACCCGGAAAGGCTTGGCCGTCACCAGTTCCAGCGTCCATTTGTGAACCGAACCGGTATGCCCGAGATCGGCCGAAACCTGCAAAAACAGTCCCAGCCGCCCGGTCGAACTGCGGCCGATCAGCGACATCGCGCATTTGCGGCTGCCGAGCGTTTCCAGCGTATGCCCCAGATAAACCCGGTCGGGATACAGGACAAACCCTTCTTCGGGAATCTTCACCGTCCTGTACTTTCCGTCGTCTTCCTTAAACGTCAGCGTTTCCCCCAGCCGGTAGTTATAGCTGTTGGGATTGAGCTGGTCCTCGTTAAACGGCTCGATCACGATGTCGCCGTTTTCCACATACTTCTTAATTTCCGAACCGGTTAAAATCATTGCCTTTTCCTAAAACGCCGTCAGCTCGATCCGTCCGTCTTCAATCCGGCAGCGGCCGCCGACGGGAAAAGTGACGATCGGCGTCGTGTGGCCGAAATCGACGTTGGCAATCACCGGTTTACCCGCCAGTTCCTTTTTGGCGCCCAAAATCCGTTCCAGCAGCGGCCGGTTCATTTGGTTTTCCGGCTCAAAACGCCCGAACACCACCGCCCTGACCGAAGCAAAGTCCGGATGCAGGCACAGCGCCTGCAAATTGCGGTTAAAAGTCCAGACCTCGTGTTCCGCGCAATGTTCCAGAAACAAAACGCTGTCTCTGATATCGGGAAAATAGGGCGTGCCCTTCAACTCGTCCAAAAGCCCCAGATTGCCGCCGACCAACCGTCCTTCCGCCGCTCCGGAAGCAATCTGCCAATAGCCCTCGTTTTTGACGAACTTACGGTTTTCCTGATCCCGGTACCACGGATCGTCCGACCACTCGGCGGCCGGATGCAGCTCGAACGGCTCGTTTTGAAACAGGCATTTCTTAAAATATTCGATCGTATAGTCGATTCCCTTCAGCATGCCGAAAGTGGAAAAATGCGGTCCCGAATAGGTGACCAGACCGGTCTTGGCATAAATTGCGTTTGCCAGCGCGGTAATATCGGAAAAACCACACAGGATTTTCGGATTTTCGGCAATCAGCCGATAGTCGATCCCGGCCAGAATTTCAACCGAGTTAAATCCGCCGATCACGGTCAGAATGCCGTCGACCGTCCGGTCGGCAAAAGCCTCATGCAAATCCTCCAGCCGCGCCGCGGCAGACGAAGAACAAAATTCGTCGGTTTCTTCCGCATGCCGGCCGAAAGAAACGCTCAGTCCCATTTCCGCCAGACGCTCGCAGGCGATCCGCCGGCATTCCCCGCTGACGATTCCCAAACTGCGCGCCGGTGCAATCACCCGGACATGCGCGCCTTTTTTCAATTTTGCCGGTATCATCTCTCATTCCTTTCCTTTTGCAAATTCAACAAAGTTCCCCGATTCAGTTCTTCGATTCGTCCGCCTTTGGCGGCAAACAGCGCCGTCATCGCCGGAGCGGCCCGCACGTCACCGAAAATCATCGCTTCCGAATGATGCAGCAGTCTGGCCAGTTCCTGCGGCCGCATTCCCGCCCGTCCGGCAAAATAATACACGCCGCGCAGATACTTGTAGAGAATTTTGCTCTGCTCGTCGCGGCTTGACGGCCGCAGTCCCTCGCGCATCATTGCCTGGGAAGTGATGATGCAGTCTTTGAACTTACGGTTCGTATCCAAAGCCGGATGCTTCGGAAACGGATAGCAGTCCATCACGTGAGCCAACCCGTATTTTGCCTGCATGATCACCGTATCGCCGAAACCGACTTCCATAAACAGCGGCCGCCGGCTTTCCTGCTCACGGAAAATAATGAAATTGCCGACGTCGGAATATTCCCCGGTGCGTTTGTGGCGAACGGCAAAATTGAAATTTTCCCCGTAAACGCCGTCAATGCCGACCGTATGACGGTAATATTTTTCCGGATGAGCGTCAACTTCCACCGCCGGCCAGCCGCTTTCCCGCACCAGCTGATACAGTTCTTCGTCTTCCGAGTGCACCCTGAGCAGCAGTTCCTCCGGCGCAAGCTTCACCTTGTCGGAAAAGAAGGCCAAAGCCTGCGCAAAGGCCTCATCCTTAAGCTCATAGGGAAAAACGGTATCGATATTGGTAAAATAAGAACCCCATTTCGGCTCAAAATCGTCCGCCAGCATGTTTTTAACGTTGCGCGTACGAACCGCGTCCTGAGCAATCACCAGTCCGCCGGCGGGAAGTTTGCCCGGATAAATATAATCTTTTTTCAACGCCGAAATCGCCGCGCCGACAAAAACCACGCTTTCATCCTGTTTGGAAGTAACCGACAGCGGCGCCGCTTCCCGGTATCCGGCCGCCCGATAATGCCGCAAAAAGGAAGACACCAGTCCCCGCCGGCACGCGTTCAGCTGCTGCCAATCTTCAAGCGCCGGCCTCATCTTCCCTTCCTCTTTTTAACACAGTCGAAAATCAGCTCGCCCGGATATTCGCCCTGCCCGAACGGCGTGCGGTCAAAATGTCCGTACAGATTTTCCACCGTCAGTTCGTTTTTCTCCAGCACCAGCGACGCCGTGTCTTTGAAAAAATAACCGGTGGTATAAAGCCATTCGAACTTGTCGGTTTTGCCGTCCGCGTACTGTACCGAATAATATTCCTCAATGTCCTGCGTCTGCTTGAAATAATCGCGCTTGTTGATTTCCACCCGGCGATTGATTCGGTTGCCCTCTTCGTCATGATAATTGCCGTCGAAAACCACGCCTTCGCGCACCAGCATATGCACCCAGGGATTAAACAGGTCGAAGGCAAAGCGCCCGTTTTCCGTCAACAGATCCCTGGTGCTTTTAACAAAACGGTCCATCTCCTCAACCGAACGGCAATGTTGCAAAACCCGGAACGGCGCAAAAGCGAAGGCAAACTTCTTATCACTCTCAAACGCGTTGATGTCCGCCACATGGGGAACAATGTTGTCGATTCTCCGCGCCCGTGCCTTGTCGGCCAGCACCGCGACTTCGTCCCCGATCACGTCAACCGCATGAAATTCAAGATCAGGATGCTTCTCGGCAATCGGCAGCAGAACCCGCCCGGTGCCGGCGCCGATTTCAATCACCCGGTTGTTGTCCAGCCGGCTCTTGTATTCCGTCAACAAACGGCTGTAAAAAGCAATGTCTTCCTTGCGTTCCTTGTAAAAAACGTCATAAAGTTCCGAAGCGTTTTTATATCTTTTCATCTTCACCTGCCCGACCGGCACATCGTTTCACCACTCCGCCGTCAAATAATCCTCCCCCGCCGGCGGCCGGGAAACATTGCAAAGTCTTTTATCGGGCGTTTTGTATACTGTACTACAGTTTGTACAAAAAACAAGGACAAATATAATATATAAATAGTTGAAACGATATTTTTTTCAATTAAAGAAGACGCGAAAAAAACGCAAAAGCGGTTTTTTCATATACGCCCCTGGAGGTGCCGGCAAATACCCGAAGGGCTTAAATGCCGCCTTCGACAACCATCACATCATCACTCCGGAAGGCGCCGGCAAACGCCCGAAAGGCACAGCACAAGACGGTCCGGCGGAGCAAAACCTGCCCGACTCACCGCAAACGGATCCAAGTCTGCCGTCAGGTAACCCGCCCCATACTTTTTAAAACCGATTCCGGACATACCCGTTTCTTCTTCCGGTCATTTCTCCCCATGCTGCCGGTATGAACAATAATGCGGGCTTCCGCGCTTATATCCTTCATTTTTCCCCATCCGCAAGCGCAAAACTGTTCCGACCTCTCAAATTAAACCGGTGAACTCCCGCAGACGGCGTTTCCGGCAGCATACAAACGATCGGGACAAACTCCGTCCCTTCCGGCCGGCACGGTTCCCCGAATATCTCTCCCATAGCCGGATATTTTGCAGCGCCCGGCAGCAAAAAAGGTTAAGGCCACTGCCTTCTCCGAACATCGGCCGTCATATTACGCCTTTCGGCAATATTCATAAACTATGGTATTTTTTTGGGGGCGGATACCATGATGTATCCGTAAAAAAGCCTCCGGCTTTTATTCAGACAATTGCCAAACCGTCTTTACGGCAACGGTGCTTTTTATGCACAAAGCTAAAACACAAAACCAGCTTTTCCCTGACACGAAAAAAGCCCCGGCAAAACACCGGAGCCTTGTGCTAAAAACGCTTTGTCAGATTTTCACCAGCATTCGCGAACTGTCGTTGCCGCCGATTCGGGAAAATTCCCCGGCATAAGGATACCAAACCGTAAACTCCCCGTTTTCAGCCCTGCCTGTAAGCAGCCAACGAAACACCCCGTCAAAATCGGGAACACCGGCCTCATTCATCATGGCGCTCAATTCGTCTCTGCAACTCATTATATACGGCACGTCATCTTCAGCCGTCAAACGCAGATTACATTTCGCAGCTGCCGACTGAATATCTTTGGCAAACAGATTAACCGGCGTTATGCCGGCAATGACCAGTACGGAAGAAAGCGCAAATCCGCGTAACCTTCCGCTTTTCTCAATCACATAACAAAGGCGTCCGGCATATTGTTCACGTACCGCCGCATACACTTCTGAAGAAGCCGCGTCATCGGCAACCGTAATAATCCGGTCGGAAAAACGCTTTATCAGCTTAGCGCTCAAAACCGGCTGTTCGATTCGCAGCAGGCGCCTCCGCAACAGCTCTTCCACCTGTTTGTCATGATCGGCATAAGGTTCATAACCGCGTATCATCCAATTGATCCAGGCTTCATAAACAAACGACCAGTCTTTGCCGTCGGCAAAAGATTGCCATTGTTCAACGGAAGCGTTAACTCCGGGTGTCTTCACTGCTGTTTTTGGGCTCTCTGACAATTTTTCTTTTTGTAACAATTCCATAAAGATAATAATTTTAGGTTAGTCTTAATAATTAATCTCAGGTCGGGCAGGATAGCACTTTAAATTAAAAATACAACCCCGAAATTTGCCCCACCATAAACGCCCGCCGGCAAGCCGCCGGATTTTCCCCGGCCGGATTCCCCCCCCTTGTCAAAACGGCTTCTGTCTTTCACTTCCCCTGCCTAAAAATCTGCCGCCTCAGCCTTCCCGCCATAAACGCCCGCCGGCTTTCCGCCAACAGCATTTGCCACTCGGATCCGCACAGTCGGCTCCGGCCGCCACGCTTCTGCTCTGATTTTTCACCTGTATCGTTTGTCTGCTATGTTCCTCGTTCCTATATTTTATCCGCCATATTGATTTTCGTTTTTCCCGCGACTGATACTCATAAGCCGTACCTACCGTATATATCCTTCAATTTTCAAGCTTTTCGGCAAAAACAGATTTTTTCTTCCTGCTTTCCCGTTTCTCTTTAAAATTTTCTTCTTTCCGTTTTTTCGTTTTTACAAATACCTTCGGCAGACCGGGAGCTCTAAAACAGCCGCAAACTTTACAGTTTAAGCATGATCAAAGGCGACGACGGGACTTCTTTGCCCCGACACTTAAGCATTCAGCCCCGGGTAAGCCCGGAATATTCTGTCAGGAATGCAATAAAACAAAAAACTCTCCCGCCGCTGCGGAAGAGTTTTTATTTAACCGATATCCGGATTTAGAAGTGATCGTCTACGCGTTTGATCAGTTCTTCAATGTTTTCCGGCGGCCAGCCCGGGGTTTCCATACCCAGATGAATACCCATTTTGGCCAGCACTTCTTTGATCTCGTTTAACGACTTGCGGCCGAAGTTCGGCGTCCTCAGCATCTCGGCTTCGGTCTTCTGAACCAGGTCGCCGATATAAACGATGTTGTCGTTCTTCAGGCAGTTGGCCGAACGAACCGAAAGCTCAAGTTCTTCAACCTTCTTCAACAGATTCTTGTTGAACGGCAGTTCTTCTTTTTCAACTTCGGCTTCGTTTTCCGGTTCGTCAAAATTAATGAACGGCTTTAACTGGTCTTGCAGAATGCGGGCAGAGAAGGCAACCGCGTCTTCCGGCGTAACCACACCGTTGGTTTCAACGACCAAAGTCAGCTTGTCATAGTCGGTAACCTGTCCGACACGGGTACGGTCAACACGGTAGGAAACGCGTTTGACCGGCGAATAAATCGCATCAACGGCAATCAGCCCGATCGGCGCATCGGCCGGTTTGTTCTGGCTGGCCGGAACATAACCTTTTCCGGTATTAACCGTCAGTTCCATGTTGATTTTGGCGCCGGCGTCCAGCGTGCAGATAAAGAGATCGGGGTTTTTGATTTCAACGTCATGGCCGGTTTCAATCATCGCCGCCGTCACTTCGCACGGACCTTCCGCCTTCAGATACATGGTCTTCTGGCCTTCGCTGTGAACGGCGACGGCCAGTCCCTTGATGTTCAGGACAATATCGGTAACGTCTTCTCTTACACCCGGGATAACCGAAAATTCATGTAACACGCCGTCGATCTTGATCGCCGTAACGGCGCCGCCCTGCAGGGAAGAGAGCAAAATGCGTCTTAACGCGTTGCCGAGAGTAAGACCGAATCCTCTCTCCAAAGGTTCAACCACAATCTTGGCTTTGTTGCCGCCATCGCTGGGAACAATTTCAAGATTAGTCGGTTTAATAAGTTCTTGCCAATTCTTTTGAATCACGTGGATATCCTCATTTAAAGTGCATATGCATATTTACAAAAAATCAAAAGACGGCGAGGCTAAAAAAACTTTTAGCCTCACTATCAAAAAGCCGAAAATTACACGCGGCGGCGTTTGCGCAGACGGCAGCCGTTGTGCGGAATCGGAGTAACGTCACGGATAGTGGTAATGGTAAAACCGACAACCTGCAAAGCTCTGATTGCGGATTCTCTGCCCGAACCCGGACCCTTGACTTCGACTTCCAAAGTTTTCATACCGTTTTCGATAGCTTTTCTGCCGGCCTCTTCGGCGGCAACCTGAGCCGCATAGGGAGTCGATTTGCGGGAACCTTTAAAGCCCTGCGCGCCGGCCGTAGACCAGGCTACGGTATTTCCCTGAGCATCAGTAATGGTGATTCGAGTGTTGTTAAAAGTAGAATTCACATGTGCGACACCGGCAGTGATGTTCTTCTTTTCTTTTTTCTTCTGTGTTGCTTTTGCCATTTGGGACCCTACCTCTTCTTATTTCTTCTTGTTTGCAACGGTTTTGCGTTTGCCTTTGCGGGTACGAGCATTCTGTTTGGTGCTCTGACCGCGGACCGGCAGTCCTTTACGATGACGCAGTCCTCTGTAGCAGCCGAGGTCCATCAGTCTTTTGATGTTAACCCCGACGTCGCGACGCAGTTCGCCTTCAACCAGGTAGTCGTGGTCAATAACCTCACGCACCTTGGCAATGTCTTCCTCAGACATATCCTGTACGCGCACATCGGGCTTCACCCCTGATTTTGCGCAAATGTCCTGAGCAGTTTTTCTACCGATACCAAAAATATAAGTCAAAGCGATTTCAATTCTTTTGGCAGTCGGAATATTTACACCAGCTATACGAGCCAAATTTCATCTCCATTATTTTTAAAAATTAAAACTCAAAAAGTTGATCACCACTTTTCAAAATTAAGCCGGATTATATGCTAATATTTATTTGTGTCAACCCTTACTTTCAGCATTTTTTCAAAAAAGTTACTTTTTGTTAAACACTTATTTGTTTTTCAGCGCCTCATCAATCCGTTCGGCGACAACCTCTACCGTACCGTTGCCGTCGATGCTGCGCAGCAATCCGTTTTCTTTATAATACGCAATCGTCGGATATGTAAAATTGCGGTATTTTTCCAAACGGCGTTCGATCGTTTCCTTCGTATCGTCGAGTCGTCTGGAAAATTTCGTTCCGCCGCAGATGTCGCACACACCCGGCACCTTCGGCTTATGATACTTGTCGCTGTAGCTTTCGCCGCAGGTCATGCAGGTATAACGCCCCAGGATTCGGTCGACGATAATATGGTCGGGTACCTGAATTTCGATCACCGCATTCAGCGTAATCCCTTTCTCGTTCAACATGTTTTCCAAAACTTCGGCCTGTTTCAGAGTCCGCGGAAAACCGTCGAGGATAAAGCCTTTCTTGCAGTCCGGCTCCTCAATCCGGTTGGAAACCATCTTGATCATCAGTTCATCGGGGGCAAAACCGCCGGCGGCCAGATGATCTTTCAGCTGGTTACCGATTTCAGTCCCCTTTTTGACTTCTTCCCTCAGCATCTCGCCGGTCGAAAGATGGCAAATGCCGTACCTGCGCTTAAGAACGCTGGCCTGTGTTCCTTTTCCGGTACCCGGCGCGCCGGTCATTACCAGATGCAGTCCTTCTCCGTTCTTAAAACTCATTATCTTCTCTTTCCTTTTTTGTTGACCAGAGCGGCTTTTTTCAAAAGTCCCTCATACTGATAGGCAATCAGATGCGTCTGTACCTGGCCGACGAAATCCATCGTTACCTGAACCACGATCAGAAGCGTGGTACCGCCGAGAACAAACGGAACCGACAGCTTGGAAATCAGAATTTCCGGCAAAATGCAGAGCGCGGTCAGATAAGCGGCGCCGAGCACGGTCAGGCGGGTAAGGACATAGTCAAGATATTCGGCCGTGTTTTTGCCCGGACGGATGCCGGCGATAAAACCGCCGTGTTTTTTCAGATTGTCAGCCGTTTCTTCCGGATTGAACACAACCGCGGTGTAGAAAAAGGCAAAGAAGATGATCAAACCGGCATAAAGCGCCAGATAAAGCGGCTGACCGTGTCCCAAAAGCTGACTTAAGGTCTGTGCCCAGCTCGGGCCGTTGGTCGCCGAAAAGTTGGCGATCGTAATCGGCAGCAGCAAAAGCGAGCTGGCGAAAATCGGCGGAATAACGCCGGTCGGATTGATCTTAAGCGGCAGGTGAGAACTTTCCGAAGAAGTCATCATCCGCGCACCGACCTGACGCTTCGGATATTGAATGGTAATTTTGCGCTGAGCTCTTTCGACCAGAACGATGACATAGATCAGAACCAGAACCATGACCATCAGCAGCAAAATGACCCACAACGACATTGAACCGACGCGTCCCAGTTCAAAAGTCTGTGCCAAAGCGGTCGGAATGTTGGCGATAATGCCGACGGTGATGATCAGCGAAGAACCGTTGCCAACCCCGCGGGAAGTAATCTGATCGCCCAGCCAGACGATAAACATGGTGCCGCCGACCAGCGAAACGATGGTCGTAAACTTGAAAACAAAGCCCGGCATAACCACTGCCGAAAGCCCGGCGCTGCCGACCATGCCTTCAAGTCCGACGGCAATGCCGTAGCCTTGGATAATGGTAATCAGTACCGTCAGCACTTTGGTATAATGAACGATTTTGCGATGTCCGGCCTCGCCTTCCTTTTTAAGCGCGGCAAGCGACGGAACCACCGACTGTCCGAGCTGCAGAATAATGGACGCCGAAATATAGGGCATGATGTTGAGGGCAAAAATCGTCATACGTTCAAGCGCGCCGCCGGCAAACATGTTGAACATGCCGAGGATACCGTTTGAATTGCGCGAAAAAATATCGGCCAAAATCTTCGGATCAATTCCCGGCAGCGGGATAAAAGTTCCCAGCCGGAAAACGATCAAAGCCAAAACAGTGAACCATAATCTTTTTTTCAGTTCCTCGGCTTTGCCAAACGCCGACATATCCAGATTGGCAGCCATCTTTTCTGCTAATGATACCATTTTTGTTTCCTTATCTTTAAAATAACCGAATTGGGGCGCAGAAGTGCCCATTTGGAAACAATCTAATACACAATTTTTAAATTATTGCAACAACTTTCTCTTTATCCTCAATTTTTATAAAGAATCGGCTTAAACAAAAAAAGAGCCCGCGAAAAACTTCGCAAGCCCTTTTTGCCAAAATTTTTTTATTTCGCACAACGGAGATAAGTTTTGTCACTGACAATCACCGGTTGGCGCTTTACTTCCTCGGGCAGACCGTTTACCGGACGATAGACGATAACCTCTGACACATGACGGTCGATTGCCGCGTTAAAAACATCCTCCGGCCGCAGCGAGGCAAAACGAACCTCGAACACAGCGTCACCGCCATCATCCAATTCTGCCGGCAACTGTTGCAGTACCTCGTCAACGCCGGGACGCAGAAACATCCAGTACCCGCCGTAACGATGATAACAGATAAAACGTCCGACCTCTTGCAACTTTCCTGTCGGCAACGGTCGTCCGTCATCGGCAAAAACGGTGCTTTCTCGGTAAGAATAACCGTAATAATAGCTTTGACGCAGATCAACCGGCTTAGTAAAAACCAAATACGTCACCTTGTCGTTGTCTTCCGGATCCGCCTTGCGTTTTTCGGCCTTGCAAATACGCATTAACGGTTTGATGCGCCATGCACGTTCAAGCAAAACGTCAACCGTCATTTTTTCCGATTCAACCAGCATCGGAATAATTCGGTTGCGTTCTTCATACACTTTTCTTTGTACGTTTTGCGGGTTGAGCAGCAGCTCTTTTAAATTTTCCAATTTCCGCTCGAAATTTTGCTTCATAAACAATAGTATTTAATAAATAATAAGTCACTAACGGCTTAATTATACGCAAATCACGCTTTAGTCAATAAAATACTCTTTCGGCCATCTGCCGCGTGTAACCTTTAACACCGCGCTCCCGGCTTTCCTTTTCCGTCTGCACAGGTATACTGCTCTCCGCACCTTTTCCGCCGTATCCGATATCGTTCATTTTCTCTTCAGGTCCTTCGCCCGCATCAAAATAATCTCAATGGATACATCTCCAAAACACCCAATCGCCACTCTACGCCGACAACTTGGCAACTCCAATACAAAAATTTGCTGCAGCAGACATCCCCTCCTCAAAAGAATTTTTATATTCAGACGCTCTCAAATTTATCAAAACCGTTATACAAGACATAGCAAAAGACTATTCACCGCAAAATCAAATTGCGAGACAAAAACAAATACACTATAATCGGCCAAGATATGTTCACCCCGATCTCCGCCGTGGAAACGGCCGGAAGATACTCAATAAAGAACCCGATCAATGGATCTGTGAAGACAATGCCGTTGCGCATAATTTGAATGGAGCCCGTGGAAACACGGATTGCCGAGGCAAGGCCTGAACGGTAAGAGAACACCGGCAAATGATTGTGGCCCCGGACGGCATGATCGTAAACACCCCCGAAAACATGGGAACATACGACTTCGTTCCGCCCGGAGGGATTAATACATTTATTCATGGTGTTGTTGACGTCATCCCATGGATAATGTGGGGCAACAGCGAAAATGACAGGACGAGCATCGGCGAAAGGCTGCTGAGTATCGGAAAAGGAATTATAAATAAAAGCACAGATTACTTTGCAGATGAAGAATAAACTTAAATAAAAGGAACAAAATGTTTATCCTCAGTTATATATACTCAACAATTATAATTTTGTTATGTCAAATCAATAGCAAATCCCGATTTTGGGAGTTTTATACTGTTTGGATGCATCTTTGCCTTTCTCTACGCAAATTTAATTGTTTTGTACAAATACGCCACCATATTCGTTGAAAAAAACATAAAGAAAGAAAAATTGAACGAAAAGGATATTTATTATCTTATCACCTCAACCATTATTTTTGTAACCATCGGCGTCATATTGACGCGGGTGTACGACATAAACCAAATCGCGGCAAGTCAATTGAACTGCAATTGGATAATAAGCCATGTTTGGATATTGTTTTTATCTCCCGCAACAGCATATGCCGTCGTGCTGATCACTTCAATATTAACCCTTGCGAAAGCGTTTGCAAAACAAGATGTTTCTTTGTTTTTAGACGACATATGGATAAATCTCTTTGTTTGGACCAATTTCATCATCTTATGCAAATATCTGTATCGTTTCGCCCGCAAAACCAGAAAAAAAGAGCCGCTTTCACAAACAGATTCCATTCTCCTGATCACGGCTTTGCTGATGTTTGTTACGATCGGGGTTATCGCCGCCTTCGGACTAAGAGCCTGAAACAACTCCCGCTGCCCGCTTTTTCAAATTTGAAAACTCATCGCCGCCTTCGGGCTGAAAGGCTGAAAAACAACTTATTAATCGGCTTTTCCTGTTTGATTACAGCCGCTTTCTGCCCGGATTTCAATTAAGGCACAGACAATGCCGATACGGCCGATGCCGGCGGCATCTTGCCTTTTTTATGCAAATTCGATTGTCTTGTACGGATATTCCGCCAAACTTTAAATATGACCTGCTTCGCAAACGAAGTAAGAAGTAAAACGCAAAAACGGCCGGCCTGCCGAGCATACTTCTGACAAACAGCCCTTTGCAAACCGGAAAAATCAGAAAAACATCAATGATGTCTCCCGACAAGCGAGAAATTCCGAAACGGCCGCAAACCTAACGGTTTGACCACGAACAAAAGCACAAAGCGATCTTGTCCCGGCACCAAGGCATTCAACCCGGATAAAACCCGGATTTTCTACTGGGCATGCAACAAACTCTCATCGGTTGACGCGAATGGCCTTAATCACTTTTCCCGGATAGCAGATGCAAATGAAGCGCAAACCCGGCGGCCGGACCGGTATGTCTGCATCTGCCTGCTCGTGCTGATACTTGAACCATAAACGTCCACTAGCTAACGTAAGTGATTTAACCATTCCGAAACTCAAACGCCCAGCCCGAAGCTGCGCAGACTTTACGGCCGGGCCGGTATATCTGTGCATCTGTCTGCCTGCTCAGACGCTCGAACCATAAAAAAACCTCCCTTCGGGGAGGCTTTTTTATAAATTCCTATCTGCTTAAGCGCCGATAATATTAACTTTGCCGCCGGCTTTTTCAATCGCGGCAACCGCAGCCTTGGAAGCCGAGTTGACCGAAATCGTAACCGCCGTGGTGACCGCACCGCGCGCCAGCAGACGAACACCGTCGTAAGTTTTGGTAACAATGCCGGCATTCGACAAAGCGGCCAAATCTACGGCGTCGGCTTTCAACTTGCCGGCGTCAATCGCCGTCTGCAAAGTGTCGAGATTAACGACGGCAAAAACTTTGGCAAACGGATTTTTGAAACCGCGTTTCGGAAGTCTGCGGTAAATCGGCATCTGACCACCTTCAAAACCGTTAATGGCGACGCCGCTGCGAGCTTTCTGCCCCTTCTGACCGTGTCCGGAAGTTTTGCCCTTTCCGCTGCCGATTCCGCGGCCGACACGAATACGGTTCTTGGTTGCCCCGCAGTTGTCTTTTAATTCGTTAAGTTTCATTTTTTTCACCTAATTTCATAATTCGGAACTTAAGAAGGGCGGGGGTTGCCGCCCCCTTTCGCTCCGGCTTATTAATCCACAATTTTGACAAGATGCGGAATTTTGTTGATCATTCCGCGGATCGACGGAGTGTCCTCCAGTTCGACCACTTTGTTCATCTTGTTCAAACCAAGTCCGATTAAAACGGCTTTCTGCTTGGCCGGACGTCCGATCGGACTGGCGACCTGCTTGACTTTTATCGTTTTGTTAGCCATTGTTTAAGCCTCCTCTTTTTCGGTCTTTGCACCGGCAGCCGTTTCTCTGCGGCTGACGATGTCACCGACTTTCTTGCCTCTCTTGGCAGCGACCATTCTCGGGGAACAAATCGACTGCAAAGCGTCAAAAGTGGCTTTGATCATGTTGTACGGGTTGTTGGAGCCGAGCGACTTGGCAACCACGTCCTGAACACCCAGAACTTCAAAGATTGCGCGCATCGGGCCGCCGGCGATAACGCCGGTACCGGCGGGAGCCGTTCTCAAAACGACTTTTCCGGCACCGAAGTGTCCCTGTACGTCATGGTGCAGGGTTCTGCCTTCGCGCAGCGGAATGCGAACCATGTTCTTTTTGGCTTCGTTGGTGGCTTTGGTAATTGCTTCCGGAACTTCGGCAGCCTTACCCGAACCGTAACCGACGCGGCCCTTCTGGTCACCGACGACGACAACCGCAGCAAAAGACATGTTGCGGCCGCCCTTGACGGTTTTGGCGACGCGGTTGATGTGAACCAGTTTTTCAACCAGTTCTTCTTTTTTCTCTGTTTTACGACGATCTACAGCTTGTGCCATTTCTCTTTACTCCTAAAATTTCAAACCAGCTTCGCGAGCGGCATCGGCCAGAGCCTTGACACGGCCGTGGAAAATGTAACCGCCGCGGTCAAAGACCACTTCGCTTACACCCGACTTGATTGCTCTCTCGGCAACGGTTTTACCGATAACACCGGCTGCTTCAACGGTTGAAGTTTTCTTCAGGCTTTCTCTGACTTCCTTATCCAAAGTAGAGGCCGAAGCAACAGTCACACCTTTAATGTCGTCAATGATTTGTGCGTAGATGTGCTTACCGCTGCGGAAAACCGACAGTCTCAGTTTGCCGTTGGCAACGTTTTTCAAAGCTGTTCTCGCACGAGCTTGTCTCTTTTTAAACAATTTTCTTGGCGTATTCATTAAACTATTCCTTATTTCTTCTTGCCTTCTTTACGACGGACATACTGACCGGTATATCTTACGCCTTTACCCTTATAAGGTTCGGGTTTTCTATACTCGCGAATTTTATCCGCAACCTGACCGACCAACTGCTTGTCGGCACCGAAAACGGTCAGCTGCGTCGGCGAAACGCAGGTAATCTTAATGCCTTCCGGAGCATTATAGATAACATCGTGCGAAAAGCCGAGAGAAAGCACCAGCTTGCTGCTGCCTTCCATTCTGGCCTTGTAACCGACGCCGATCAGTTCCAGCTGCTTGGTAAAGCCTTCGCTTACACCTTTGACGATGGAATTAATCTGGGCTCTGGTCGTTCCCCATAAAGCACGGGCCTGTTGTGACTGATGCAAAGGCGCAACCACAACTTTGTTTTCTTCCAATTTGGCATTGACCATACCGTCGTCAAAAGCAAACTTCAACTCGCCGTTTTTACCTTTGGCGGTAACAACATTGCCGTTGATGGTTACGGTAACGCCTTCAGGGACGATAACTGGATATTTTCCAATTCTAGACATACCAATTCTCCCTTAAATTAAAATACTTGACACAGAATTTCACCGCCGACGTTGGCCTTTCTGGCCTCATTGTCGCTCATAACGCCCTGCGGAGTCGAGATAATCGAGATCCCGAGACCGTTATATACTCTCGGCAGGTCCTTCACGCTCGAATAAACGCGGCGGCCCGGCGTAGATACGCGGTAAATTTCGTTAATAACGGAAGCACCTTCAAAGTACTTCAACTGAATGCGAAGTTCGTCAATGCCGGCACGAACGTTGTATTTTTCGTAACCGAGAATATAACCTTCTTTTTTCAGAACTTCCAAAACGCTTTCACGCAGGCGAGAAGCAGGAGAGATGACTTCCTTTTTCTTCGCGCTTTGTGCGTTTCTAATGCGTGTGAGCATATCGCCCAAAGGATCAGACATAGACATAATCTAAAAACCTCCTACTACCAGCTGGATTTTACTAAACCGGGGATTTCACCGAAGCTGGCCATTCTTCTCAATTCGTTGCGGCACAGCTTGAATTTGCGGTAAACACCACGGGAACGGCCCGTATTTTCGCAACGGTTCTTAATGCGAACCTTCGACGAATTGCGGGGCAGTTCGGCTAATTTCAACACTTTCTTGAATCTTTCTTCCGGAGAAGTGTTTTTGTCTTTGATCTCGGCGATCAACTTGCCGCGAACGGCAGCAAACTTCTCGGCTTTCCGGATTCTTTTCAGGTTTCTGTAAATAGAACTCTTTTTTGCCATGGTAAAATCTCCGCTTAATTCTTAATCGGTAAGTTGAAACCGGTCAGAAGCGCTTTGGCTTCTTCATCGGTTTTGGCAGAAGTGCAGATTACGATGTCCATTCCGCGTACGGCATCAACCTTTTCATAGTTGATTTCAGGGAAAATGATCTGTTCCTTGATGCCGAAGGCAAAGTTGCCGCGGCCGTCAAAGTTTTTGCCCTGAATGCCGTGGAAGTCTCTGATTCGCGGCAAAGCCATGTTAACCAGTCTTTCCAGGAATTCGTACATTCTTTCTCTTCTCAGAGTTACCTTGCAGCCGATCGGCATTTCTTCTCTTACCTTGAAGGTAGCGATAGATTTGCGGGCTTTGGTGATAACCGGCTTCTGGCCGGCGATCATGCCCATTTCCTCTGCGGCGTTGGTCAGTTTCTTCTTGTCCGTAACGGCGTCGCCGACACCCATGTTAAGGACGATCTTGGTCAGCTTCGGAATCTCGTGGCTATTGGTGTAACCGAACTTGTCCACGAGAGATTTCTTAATGACCTCATTATACAATTTTTCAAAATTTGTCATCAATCTGATCCCTTATTTATCGATTACTTCACCGGACTTGCGGGCAAAACGAACCTTGCGGCCGTTTTCTTCCTTATATCCGACCTTAGTTGCCTTTCCGGACTGGGAATCAACCAAAGCCACATTGGAAACGTGAATCGGCGCTTCTTTAGTGATAATGCCGCCGGCAGACTGCTGGCTCGGCTTGGTGTGTCTTTTAACCAGGTTTACGCCCTGGACGACAACTTTGCCTTCTTTCGGCATGGCTTTCAAAACTTCACCGGTTTTGCCTTTGTCGTCACCCGACAAAACGATAACCTGATCGCCTTTTTTTACTTTTAACTTAAGGTTCATTATAATACCTCCGGCGCTAATGAAATTATTTTCATAAATTTCTTTGCACGCAATTCTCTGGTCACGGGGCCGAAAATACGGGTGCCGATCGGCTCGCCGTCCTTGTTGATCAGAACCGCGGCATTGCTGTCAAAACGGATGACGGATCCGTCTTTGCGGCGAATGTCGCTTGCAGTGCGAACGATAACGGCTTTGTGGACGTCGCCTTTCTTAACGCGTCCCTTCGGCAATGCGTCCTTAATCGATACCACGATTACGTCACCGACGGTCGCGTGCATTCTCTTAGAACCGCCAAGAACCTTTATGCACTGCACCTGACGTGCTCCCGAATTGTCTGCAACATCCAGGTTGGTTTGCATTTGTATCATTTTTCTCTTCCTTCTCTATTCGGCGTTATCAACTAACACGGTCCAAGTCTTGGTCTTAGAATAAGGCTTGGCCTCAATGATTCTAACTTCGTCACCAATTTTGAACTGGTTGTTTTCATCGTGAGCGGCATATTTCTTGCTTTTCTTGATGAATTTTTTGTAAACCGGATGCATAACCTGACGTTCAACTTTAACAACGACGGTTTTGTCCTGTTTATCACTTACAACAACACCTTGAAGAATTCTTTTAGGCATAGCTTTTTCTCCTAACTATTCTTCTTACGCTCGGTTAAAAGCGTGTTGATTTTTGCAATTTCGCGGCGTACTTTGCGGACATTTGCAGTATTCTGCAACTGGCCGGTAGACTGCTGAATCCGAAGATTGAACTGTTCTTTTTTGGCTTCAACCAGTTTGGCTTCCAGTTCGTCAACAGTCATGCTGCGAAGATCTTTGATTTTTGCCATCTTATGCTACTCCTTGGTCAGAATTAAGACGTTTGACGAATTTTGTTTTAATCGGGAGTTTGGCAGCGCCCAGGGCAAAAGCCGTGCGGGCGGTTTCCTCGCTCACGCCGTCGATTTCAAACATAATCCGACCGGGGTGCACTCTGGCGCACCAATATTCGATCGAACCCTTACCTTTACCCATACGGACTTCGGCAGGTTTGTCGGATACCGGCACATCCGGGAAAATTCGGATCCATACTCTTCCGGCTCTTTTCATTTCACGGGTAATCGCGCGACGGGCCGCTTCAATCTGGCGGGCCGTAATGCGATCCGGGGTCAGAGCTTTCAATCCATATGTACCGAAACTCAGTTCCGCGCCGCCCTTGGTCAGGCCGTGGATACGGCCCTTGTGCTGCTTGCGGAATTTTAATCTTTTTGGACTTAACATTTTACTTAAACCTCAATGTTTACTTTTGTTCAGCCAGCTTCTTGTCCTGGGCCATCGGATCGTGAGCCATGATCTCGCCTTTGTAGATCCAGACTTTTACGCCGCAAGCGCCATAAGTGGTGTGAGCCGTTGAAGTTGCATAATCAATGTCAGCACGCAGGGTGTGCAGAGGAACGCGCCCTTCCCGATAGTGTTCGGTTCTGGCGATTTCCGCACCGCCCAGACGGCCGGAGCAGCTTACTTTGATTCCTTCGGCTCCGAGACGCAGGGCCGACTGCATAACGCGTTTCATCGCGCGGCGGAAAGCAACGCGTCTTTCCAGCTGCTGAGCAACGCTGTCCGCAACCAGTTGTGCGTCCAGTTCCGGTTTTCTTACTTCCAGAATGTTCAGCTGAACTTCGGAAGCGGTCATGGACTGAATTTCTTTTCTCAAAGCTTCGATATCCTGACCTTTTTTACCGATAACGACACCGGGTCTTGCCGAGTGAATGGTGACTCTGGCCTTTTTCGCAGGACGTTCGATGACGATTCTGCTGATGCCGGCCTGAGCCAGTTTCTTTTTCAAGAATTCTTTAATTTTAACGTCTTCATGCAGGTAACCGGCATAGTTGTCGTCGGCATACCAGCGGGAATCCCAGGTACGGTTAACACCCAAACGAAGACTTGTAGGATTTGCTTTCTGTCCCATCAACTTACTCCTGACGCTCGGTTACAACGATGGTAATGTTGGAGAAGGGTTTCAAAACTCTTGCTCCCCTGCCGCGGCCTCTTGCGTGCATGCGTTTCATTACCAAACCTTTTCCGCAATAAGCTTCACTGACAAAAAGCTTATCGATGTTTAACTGATGATTGTTTTCAGCATTTGCAATCGCCGATTGCAAAACTTTCAAAACCGACTTGGCAATTCTCTTCTTGGAGAAAGTGAGTTCGGCAACAGCCTTCTCAACAGCCAATCCGCGGATCGATTCGGCAACCAGGTTAAGCTTGCGGGGACTCGTGCGCAGCGCATTGCAAACGGCCTGAGCCTGATTTGCCTGCAGTCTTCTCGTATCTTTAGACTTTCCCATCACTAACTCCTCTTGGCTTTCTTGTCGGCTGCGTGACCGTAGAATACGCGGGTCGGGGCAAATTCGCCGAACTTGTGGCCGACCATATCTTCGGTAACGAGAACCGGGATAAACTTATGACCATTGTGAACACCAAATGTCAAACCGACGAACTGCGGCAGCATGGTGGATCTGCGCGACCAGATTTTGATTACTTCGTTTCTGCCCGAAGCTCTGGCGGCGTCTGCTTTCTTCAAGAGATATCCATCAACAAACGGTCCTTTCCAAACTGAACGTGTCATTAGCTTATCTCCTTATTATTTCTTGTTGTCGCGACGGGATCTCATGATAAAGCGATCCGTCTTCTTGTTGGAACGAGTCTTGCCGCCCTTGGTCGGTTTGCCCCACGGCGTGGTCGGATGACGTCCGCCCGAAGTACGGCCTTCACCACCACCCATCGGGTGATCGACAGGGTTCATGGCCACACCGCGGGAAACGGGACGCAGTCCCAGCCAACGGGTACGGCCGGCTTTGCCGAGAGATTTGTTCTGATTGTCCGGGTTGGAAACGGCACCGACCGTCGCCAGACATTCTTCGCGAACAACTCTCAGTTCGCCCGAGCTCAGCTTCAACTGAGCATAACCGGCATCTTTACCGACAACCTGAGCATAGCATCCGGCCGAACGAACCAGCTGGCCGCCCTTGCCCGAACGAAGCTCGACGTTGTGAATAATGGTACCGACCGGCATGTTCTTAAGAGGCATGGCATTGCCCGGCTTGATATCGGCTTTGGCGGCCGAAATAACCTTGTCGCCGGCTTTTAATCTCTGCGGAGCGAGAATATAGGACTTTTCGCCGTCTTCATAGCAGATCAGAGCAATGAAAGCGGAACGGTTCGGATCATATTCGATTCTCTCTACAGTTGCCTCAACATCAAACTTATTACGTCTAAAGTCGATAATTCTGAGCTTGCGTTTGTGTCCGCCGCCCTTTCTCCGACTTGTAACATGTCCGAAATTATCGCGCCCACCGGTCTTGGTAAGACCGATTGTCAAAGACTTCTCAGGAGCTCCTTTGTACAGCTCGGATCTGTCAACGATAACCAGCTGGCGAAGTCCGGGAGACGTGGGCTTATATGTTTTTAACACCATTTTTTAAATTCCTGTTGTAACATCAATATTTTGACCATCGGCAAGAGTAACCAAAGCCTTCTTGAAATCGGAACGGCGTCCCAGATTGTTTCTGAATCTTTTGGTCTTGCCAGCCTGACGAATGGTATTCACCTTGGTTACTTTAACGTTGAAGATAGCTTCAACCGCAGCCTTGATCTCGTCTTTGGAAGCTTCCAGCGGAACGCGGAAAACGATTTTTCCGGCTTCGCTCGAGAGCATCGACTTTTCGGTGATTACCGGACGAACCAGCGTATCGTACATCTGCGCAGTTACATTGTTGGTTTTCTCGTTCTTACTCATTTCAATCTTTCCTCCAAGCAACTGACGGCATCTTTAGTCAATACCAGTTTGTCTTTTCTTAAGATGTCATATACATTGGCACCGATCGTCGGCAAGACGTCTACGCCGAGGATGTTGCGGGAAGCCAATGCAAAATTAATATCAACCTCTTGTCCGTCGATGAACAGGCAGTTGTTCAGACCGCAAACGTCCAACTTGGCTTGCAAGTCTTTGGTTTTGGGACTGGCCAGCTTGGCCTCATCGACGATAACGAGGTTGCCCTCTTTGGCTTTGGCCGAGAGAGCGGTTTTCAGACCAAGTTTTCTGAACTTCTTGGTCAAATCATGCGAGTGGTCACGGACAACCGGACCAAACACAATTCCACCCTTTCTGAACTGGGTGCCCTTGCGGGAACCCTGACGGGCGTTGCCGCTGCCTTTCTGCTTGAACGGCTTGGCCGGAGTCAAGGCAACTTCGGAACGACCCTTGGTCTTGTGGGTGCCGGCTTGCATTCTGGCCAACTGCCATCTTACAACCCGCTGCAAAATATCCGCACGAACTTCCAAACCGAAAATCGATTCGTTCAGCTCAATGGTGCCGACATTTTTATTTTCTAAACTTAAGATGTCCTGTTTCATAACTTCTATCCTTTATCTTTTAAGCATTATCAGCTGTTTCAGCTTTAACTGCAACAGGTTCATCAACTTTTTTCAAACCGGCAGGCATCGGCAGTTCGACATTGCCGCTTTTCTTGACGGCATCGGTAATCCGAACCCAGGCATTTTCGCAACCCGGAACGCCGCCTTTAACCATAATCAGGCCTTTTGCAGCGTCGACGGCAACCACTTTCAAATTCTGAACGGTTACACGCTCGGCACCCATGTGGCCGGCCATTTTCTTACCCTTGAATACCTTACCGGGATCCTGTCTTTGTCCTGTAGAACCATGAGAACGGTGAGAAATCGACACACCGTGAGTGGCTTCCAGACCGGCAAAGTTATGACGCTTCATAACACCGGCAAAGCCCTTGCCGATAGAAGTTGCACATACGTCAACATACTGACCGGGAACAAAATGTTCTACGGACAATTCGGCGCCGACTTTAAGCAGGCAGTCTTCAGACACTCTGAACTCGCCCAGCTTTTTCTTCGGCTCAACATTCGCCTTGGCAAAATGTCCTTTCATCGCCTTCGACACATTTTTGGCCTTTACGGCGCCGGTGCCCAGCTGAACGGCGGTATAGCCGTCGCGTTCCATGGTTCTGACGTCAACGACCTGAAGATTGTCGACGGAAAGAACCGTAACCGGCACATGAGTTCCGTTAGCCTCAAAAATGCGGGACATTCCCAGCTTTTTTGCGATTAAACCAGTACGCATTATTTTATTTTCCTTTTCAATTGGTTGACCTCCCCTGTTTCATGAAAGCCAACATTGCTTTATTTGTTTACGGGTAATTATTTTCGCTTAAAAACAATTACAGTTTGATTTCAACGTTGACACCGGCAGCCAGATCAAGCTTCATCAGCGCGTCTACGGTTTGCGGCGTCGGATCGACGATGTCGAGAAGTCTTTTGTGAGTTCTGATTTCGAACTGCTCACGGGATTTCTTGTTTACGTGCGGAGAACGGTTGACCGTGAACTTCTCGATTCTTGTCGGCAGAGGGATCGGCCCTCTTACATTTGCCCCGGTTCTTTTGGCCGTATGAACGATTTCCTTGGTCGACAAATCGAGCAGACGATGATCAAAAGCCTTAAGGCGAATTCTTATGTTTTGTGTATCCATCATTTTTAATTACTTTTCCTATAACTAGACGGCAACGATTCGGTTGATGCCAAACTTGCCATCTAAAAATTAACCTTGTGCAAAACCTTGAAATTCAAGGACTGCGGGATATTTCATATGACAACCGGCAGACAGATTCCTGCCTTAATGCCGGTTAACGTGAGCGTTTTGTAACATAAGCGCGCCGACATTGCAAGTAAAAAATTACTTTTTTTTCAAATTTTTACAAACCTTGAATCGCTTGTCCAGACTCTCGTTGAGTCAAATCCGGACGTTAACTTTCGACATAAAAAAATGACAAAATATTTTGTCTGTTTTCTTCCTGCCGCCGACTTTTCTTTTCCTCGTTAATCCGATAAAAACGACCGCCTGTCAGCCGACGGCCGCCCTCACTCGCAAACCGGCGGCCGGCTGAAAAAGCGGCTTTTCGCCGCCAAAAAAAGGAGCTCTCCGAGCTCCTTTTTTTTCAGCAGACGCAAAGCCTTAATACCAGCGGTAATTAAAACCGAGACCGGCGGCAATATCGTCATAGTCACTGCCGGTCGTATAGTTGACGTAACCGTACAGACTCATTTTGCCGTCAAGCGCATAACGGCCGCCGAGTTCAATCCGCCCCAGCGTCTGGTCGTCAAGGGAATCCACTTTGCCGAGGTGGGTGATTTTTACTTCATTGCCGAAGTTAACCGTCTGAATAATACTCGGCTTGATGTATACCTTGCTGTAGCCGTAAACATGCTCATAAGTCCTTTCCAGCTTGATGCCGAATTCGCCTTCAATCTGATTAAGCATCGAATATTCCGCACTTTTACCGTACTTGTCCTTCATATCGTCATAATCAATGCCGGTATAGAATATGCCCAAACTCGGTTCCAGCGTCCAGTTCTGCCCCGGAATGAAAGCATATCCCATCTCAATTCCGGCACCGTATTGAGTACCGTCGGCATCCGCTTTCAGATTGTCATCGGTTTCGATTTCCGCGTGCTGAGTACCGGCATATGCCGTGGCAAAAGTCCAGAAATTGTTGTAATCGTAACGATAATACAAACCGAGCAGGAAGCTTGAAATTTCTATTTCGCTGCCCATGTTGGCCTTAAAATACCCGTCTTCGCCGACATCATAAGTACCGTAGCGGTAAGAACCGAAAACACCGAGCTTGTTGGAAGCATCACTTTGCAAATCAAGTCCCATATCAAATCCGGCAATCGTAGCATCCCATTCCTGCGGCGCGCTTACCTGCACATAACGATAAACCGGATTAGCCCACAAATGAGAAACAGCTTTTGTCCGGTAACCGTCTTCGTAGAGGAAACCATAGCGTTTAAGCAGAAACTTGTTAGCTCCGACCGAATTGCGGACACTGGTCATAACTCCGCGGTTTTGTTCAATTGCCGCACTGTGCAAGGCCAGGAAAGAAGCAATTTCCGGCGCCATCGGGCGGAAATCGGGATTGGATTCGTCGGTCATCGTCAGATACCAGCCGCCGCCGGAACCGCCGCCGTCACCTTCTCCGCCCTCTCCGGCACCGTCATCGGCATTAGGTACAACACTTTCCGTTTCGGAAGGCGGAACGACGTCATCTCCGCCGTCGTCATCTCCGCCGGAACTTCCGCCTCCTTCGCCGTCTTCGCCTTCATCAACCGTCGGCGCACGATACTCGGACCTCCACATATACGGACTGCCGTACACGCGGTATACGACGAAATCGCCGGCGGTCTCCCTGTCGTCGGCATTGGCCGAAACAAACAAAATCGACTGATCGGAAGAAATAACCGTTTCCGACGTTGCCTGAACCACGACTTTTGTCGTACCGACAACATCTCCCGCCACCGTTATCTGAGAAGCCGTCAATTCATCGGGATTGACGGTTACGGTCAGAATTGAGTCGCCTTTGACCGTATAATTCTGCACCGATAAGTTGCCGGCCTGTCCCAACGTGAGAAAAGAATTGTCCAGAACGAAGTTCTTAACGCCGCTTACCAAATTGTTGAACACCACTTCGTCATCGCCGCTGATGTTAAGATCGAAATCGGTGTTTACGCTGCTGATGCCGTCATCGAAAATGATCCGCCCGCCGTCGGTCACCAGATTGAGAACCCCGCCTTCCATGGCGATGGCGTTGCTGGTGCTTTCATGAACAACCTCTTCTTCCTCTCCTTCTTCACCTTCCTCAGCCAGCAGACTGACGCTGTTTTTCTCAAACGAAGGGGTCGGCGGCGTTACCTGAGAATCGTCATCACCATCATCGCCGCCGGCACCGGTATCGCCCCCTTCCCCGGTATCCCCGCCTTCTCCGCCGGTATCATCGTCTCCGCCGCCTTCTTCAACGGATGGTATCAGGACACGGTTGCCGGAAAAGACGACGTCCTCACCGCGGGCGATAATATTTAAATTGCCGTTGGAGTAAATGGCACCACCGACACCTGCTTGAGAATCCACGATTTCCCCCTCGCCATTCTCCGTCGGAACAACATTTGTCTGAGCAAAGTTGTCATAAAAACTGGTATTGATCAGCGTCAGCTCGTTGCCGCCGGTATTGGCGATTGCTCCGCCATACGCATTGCTCTCCTGAGACACCGCCGAATTGTTACGAAAAACGGAATCGGAAATGGTACCGATCGTTCCGCTGTTTGCAATTGCACCGCCTTTGGCAGCAGAACCGGTGGTTTCAACAACATTATTCTCAAAAGTCATATGATCAATGCTGCCGATGGTACCGTTGTTGACAATCGCCTGTTTCAAATCTTTGATGTTCAAATCGGTAAAATCAGCATTGGCTCCGGTACCGATAACAAAACCGCTGACGCTGGGAACTCCGCCTTCACCGTCAACCACCTCGACCAATTTTCCCGACAGCGTATGAGAATTGCCGTCGATCGTAAAATCGCCGGCGGCCGCCTCCGGCAGATTGCCAGTCAAAAGAATGTCCCCGGTCAGAGTTGCGTCGCTGCCCGTCTGCAGAGCGCTTTTCAATTCCCCTTCGCTGGCAACGTCGGCGGCAAAAACCGTTCCGGCCAGACAACTTAAGGCAATTGCCGAAACGCCGGTTTGCAACAAAGAATAAAATTTATTCATTAGTGATCCCCCAATCGTTAATTTCTTAAATAATAGTTAATTTTAGCATCTTTTTTTTAAAAAGCTACCGAAAAAAAGCTTTTTCCGCCGGCCGGCCGTTTAAGACAACAAAAAAGAGCCCGGAATCAGGCTCTTCCGGCCGAAGCTTCAACCCCGGCCCCGCATAAAAATTTTGCGGTAAAACTCACACGTTAAACAGGAAATTCAGCAAATCGCCGTCCTGCACGACATAATCTTTGCCTTCCGAACGCATTTTGCCGGCCTCTTTGCAGGCCTGTTCGCCGCCGTATTTGACGAAGTCGGCAAAAGCGATCGTTTCCGCACGGATAAAGCCGCGTTCAAAATCCGAATGAATAATGCCGGCGCACTGCGGCGCTTTCGAACCTTTCAGGAAAGTCCACGCCCGCACCTCCTTCGGCCCGGCGGTAAAGTACGTTTCCAGCCCCAAAAGATTGTAACCGGCACGGATAACCTTCGACAAACCGGTTTCCTCCAGCCCCAGGCTGGCCAGAAACTCCTTCTGCTCGTCTTCGTTTTCCAACTGGGCGACTTCCGATTCAATCGCCGCTGAAATAACCACCGCCCGGGCATTTTCCGCCGCCGCTTTTTGGGCTACGGCTTCGGAATAGGCGTTGCCCGTCGCCGCGGAATCCTCATCCACGTTGCAAACGTACAAAACCGGCTTTGCCGTCAACAGCTGCAGCATTTTGTATTCTTTCGCCGCTTCCTTGTCGCCGGCATCCGGCGCCGCCGAACGAGCGGGCTTGCCGGCCCTCAGCGCGGCCATTACCGGTTCCATCACCGCCAGCCGGATTTTGGCTTCCTTTTCGCCGCCGCGGGCTTTTTTGACCGTCTGATCCAACCGCTTTTCCAGCGATTCGAGATCAGCGATCATTAACTCCGTTTCTACGATTTCGGCATCGCGAATCGGGTCGACCCCGCCTTCCACATGGGTAACGTTGTCATCGTCAAAACAACGCAGAACATGGATTATTGCGTCCACTTCGCGGATATTGGCCAAAAACTGGTTGCCCAGCCCCTCGCCTTTCGAAGCTCCTTTGACCAGACCGGCAATGTCGACAAACTCAAGCTGCGTCGGCGTCACCGTTTTCGGCTGAACGATTTCCGCCAGTTTTTGCAGCCGCGCGTCCGGCACCGCCACCCGTCCAGTATTCGGCTCAATGGTACAAAACGGAAAGTTGGCGGCCTGCGCCGCGATTGTCCGCGTCAGTGCATTAAACAAAGTCGATTTGCCGACGTTCGGCAAACCGACGATTCCGCAATTAAATCCCATAAAAAACTCCTTTAACTTGCCAGTCTTTGAAAACTGCTTTTTTTTATAAACGGAAATCAACCGCTTGGCAACATTGATTTGCGGCAAACGCCCCCGAAAGCGCCGCTTTTTACCGGCTTGTCTTCATTCCGATCAGGTTGGAATAGGCGGCCATACCTTTTTCGAGCAGCACCGGCAGTGTATCCAGCACCAGTTCGATCACCGATTCGACGCTTTCCCGATCAGCCTTGGAAAAACCGCCCAGCACATAATTGACCACTTCCGCGCCGCGGCCCTCCGGATGACCGACCCCGATGCGGATTCGGTTGTAGCCGGACGTAACCGCCGCGTCAATCGACTTCAGTCCGTTATGTCCGCCGGCGCCGCCCCCGAGCTTGGCCTTCAGCCGCCCGGCAGGCAGATCCATATCGTCATGAATAACGACAATATGATCCGGCAAAATCTTATAAAAGGACGCCGCTTTCACCACCGAATTGCCGGACAAGTTCATATAGGTCTGGGGTTTCAGCAGATAAACCTTTTCGTTGCCGATTTTGCCTTCGGCAATCAGCCCGTCAAATTTGCTGCGAAAAGCGCCGAAACCGAACGCCGAAGCAATCGCATCCGCCGCGGCAAAACCGACATTGTGGCGGGTGCCGGCATATTCCGCGCCCGGATTTCCCAAACCGACGATCAAAAACATTTGCAACCCTTTAAACAGAAAAACGGACCCGATCTCCGGCCGGCACCCGCCGTTTGCGACCAAACGGACGGAAACCGCGGGAAACAGGCCCGCCGCAATTTTACTTTCTCAAAAAGTCAACGTGGATCGGACGATCGCTGACCGGATGGAACTGAACGTCCTGGCAGCTGACTTTGAACTTTTTGCCGTCGACCACGACTTCAATGTCGGCATCATAAAAACCGACCATGTCAAGAGCCTTTTCCAGTTCGACCGGATGCAGGCTGATCATGACAGGTTCCTGCTTCCCTCCGTAAATGACGGCCGGAACGCGTCCTTCGCGACGACATGCCCGAGCTGCCCCCTTACCTGCTTTCTCGCGCTTTTCAGCATTAAAAGTAATATCTACCATTTTAAAATTCCTTATATAAAATTGACTGTAGTTTCCGCCGGACCTCCAGGGGTGTCCGCCGGATGCCTCATGCTTTTACAACTTTATTTCCGTTTTTTCAAGTGTTTTTAACAACAAAGTTCATCTTCCCGCGGCAGACGGCGTTTCGGCCAAAAACGGGAATCCAAACTTCCCCGGCCGGCGGCACAAAACGCTTCACCCCCTTAAAATCCGTCCCGAACCGTCAGACCCGGCGGTTCGGGCACGTTTGCCGGGGCACCGTTCCGGCATCCGTCGTTTTCCCCGCCGCGGGAACGGCGGCTTTTGCAAGGACACAACAGACATCCCCGGAAACCCGGGATTTTAAAACCGCTGCAAACTTTGCGGTCCGGCATAAAACGGTATTGCCCCGGCGCCAAAGCATTCAACCCCGGACAAACCCGGGATTTGTCAGACCCGCGACAAGCTTCCGCCGGCTCACGCAAGCGGCATCAGCCGTTCCGAACCTCAAACGCCCGGTCCGAAGCTACGCAAGCCTTACGGCGGGATCGGAAAGCCTGCCCCAGCTGCTAACGCAGACGTTCAAACCATAAAAAAAGGAACGGCCTTCCGGACGTTCCTTTTCAGTTTTTGCTTTTCCGCCTTAAACCATCATGGTATCAAGCAGCTCCTTGCAATAAGCGCGCAGCTCCGGATTTTCCATCAGCGAGAGCTTCAGGTTGGCTTTGGCCAGATCGGCATTGGTACCGCAGTCAAAACGCATGGCGTCGCACAAAACGCCGGTCAGCTTCATGCCGCGTTCCGCCGCCAGTCCGGCCGCGTCGGCCAGATTGATCTCGCCGTTGGTGCCCTTTTTGACTTCCGGCAGAATGTCCATGATTTCGTTCGGCAGGATATAGGGACCCATGCTGGCATAGTTGGAAGGAACCTGATCCAAAGGCGGTTTCTCGATCTTGCCTTTGGCGCGGACGATTCTGCCGTCGCGCACGGCACCGATCAGGGCGCCGTAACGAACCATTTGTTCGCGCGGAAATTCCATGATGTTTTCCACCATGCCGCCTTCTTCTTCGTAAACGTCCAGCAGCTGCCGGAGAATGCCTTTGCCGCCGCGGACGTTGATATAAACGTCATCGGGCCACATCACCACGAAGTCGCGTTTGCCGACAATGTCTTTGGCCATCAGCACCGCATGCCCGTTGCCTTTCGGTTCGCTCTGTTCGGCAAAATGGAAGTTCATTCCTTCCGGAATAACGCCGCGCACGGCTTTCAGCAGATCCGTTTTGCCCTTTTCTTCCAGATGCTTCTCCAGCCACGCGTTGGGCGAAAAATAAGTTTCGAACAAATGCTTGCAGGATTGGTCGCTGTAGACGAAAACGACGTCTTTAATGCCGATCTCCGCACAGGCGTTGATCGCATACTGAATGATCGGCAGGTTGTTTAAAGTCAAAAAGCCTTTGTGTAAAACTTTGGTAGCGGGCAGGTTGCGTGTTGACAATCCGGCCACGGGGAGGATACAAACCTCAGGTTTTCTATGCATTAAAATCTCCAAATAATAACCGTAACGTTAATACCCGGTACTATAAACGCAAAAAAACGATTCGACAAGCCCTATCTGTCACTGTTTCACAATTATTCCACCGCTTTGCGACGAACCGGAATCGGACGAACGGAGGATGATTCCGCCGTCCGTTCCCCGCCGCCCCCCACGCGCTTCCCGGCCGGGAACGACGACGTTTGAACTGTCATCGGAAAAATCAAGCACCCGGACCTTTTGCCCTTTGACCGCCTCTTCCGCACGCTGAATGTCGTCCAGATCGCGTTCAACCCTCATGGTTTTGCCGCCGGTCGAAATCTGCCCGGTATTTTCCTGCATTTTGCGTTTGATTTCCTGATCGTGCAGCCACTTGGCATAGGCCTTTTCTTCCGCCGCAACCTTTCCCTCCGTATAAGCGGCCATCTCGGCAGCCGCCTTTTCCATCGCCGCCAGTTGATCAACCGTATTTTGACGGGCGGTGTCAAATTTACGGTAAAAACGTTCCAGCTGCTCGGTGTCTTTCATGTTTTGCAAAGTGACATTGTCCTTCGCAATGTCGGAATTGATCTGGTCAATCATCAGCAGCCCGGTTTCGATCTTCTTCTGCCAGTCGACGATGCTCGGATCCTTTTTCGGATAAAACGAAGTGTTGATCGCCGCCAGCCGTTTTTCAAATCCGCCCAGCCTGTCGATCGAACCGGCGGACACTTTTTTGGAGGTGTTGTAATTTTCAAAGATAACGTTATAGCTCTCGTTGATCCGCAATTTGACGTCTTTCAGATGAATGCGCTCCAGTTCTGTCCGAATCCGCCGCAGCTGCGCAACGCCTTTTTTGTTCTGTTCGTCAAGACGGGCCACGATTTCATCGCCGATATTGACCATGTTGTCCTTAACGAAAATTTCCTCCAAAAGCGTGTTGAGGGCATCAATCTCCTTCTTCAGCGCCTGATATTCGGCACGGGTTCCCTTGTCGCGCGCCATCTGACTGAACAATTTAAAATCAGGCAGAACCTCGTCGTTCAGTTCGGTTTCCGCAACATGCGCCTTTTTCTGCTGCTCATCCATCAGCCGGCGGTATTTTTCGATCCGCGCCTGTTCTTCGGCCTCGGCTTCCGCCGCCAGTTTAGCCCAGTGGGCGTCAAACACGCTCGTCGCCCTGCCGACGTCAACCGACAGCACCGGCGTATTGATTGATCCGTCATAGGAAAAATCAAAACCCGGAACTTTTGCCCCGTCAAACGTCACTTTCAGCAAAGCCTTGTTGCTCCAATCCTTCAGACTGCCGTCCGCCTGCATGTCGATTGCCGCTCCGCTGCCGGCAAAATGCGCGTTGTCGATCGCGTAAACGCCCTTGTTCAGGGTTACGCCGCCGGCAAAAGAGTCGAACTCGGTTTCGCCCTGTCCCAGGGCATCGCGGACAACCACCGCAAATCCGTCGGAAACGTCGCGTTTGCTCAGGTCGGCTTCTATTTTTTCAAAATTCCATCCTTTGACCGTTGGTTTGACTATATCAAACTTGATCGTTCCGGACAAATCGGTCATCAGACTTTCGACCGAAACCGCCGAAGTGTTGAAAACGACATTTGCGTTAAGCGTGCCGCCAGTCAGTCCGTAAACGCTGCCGCTCCAGCCGTTCCGGCCGATGACAACGCCCTTGACGTCCGCCCGGCCGCTCAATCCGGCCCCCTGCGGAATGTTCAGTTCGGCCTCGCCGCTGATCACGCCTTTGGCATGTTCGCCGACAAAATCGTTCAGTTTCAGCACCCCTTTGTTCAACGTCAGCCGGCCCGTCGCTTTGGTCACGGAAAAGTTGTTCAGCAAAAGCGCGTCCGCCGTCAGGAAAGCGTTGACGTCCCAGTCTTTCAGCCAGTCATAGCCGATATGCGTCTGACTCAGACGGGGTTTGACGATGAAAGTCGCCGTTTCCGCCGAATTGCGGAAATTGGTTTTGTCGTCCTTCTGATTGACGTTATAGAAAAATTTCTCAAACTCAAAACGATTGAGCTTAAGGTCGGTTTTAACCTGGTGGCGGCCGTCTTTTTTCTGATAGGCAAGACTGCCGGCAAAACTGTTGGCGCCGACGTTGACGTTCAACTGGTTAAACAACGCGACGCTGCCGCTGGTTTTGACGGCGGCGGACATTTTAAACAGCCCCAGCGGATAGTCCGGCGAATAGTCGACGGCAAAATTATTCAGCATTTTGACGAAACTGGGCGCCCGCACTTCGGTTTTGCCGTTAAGATAATAGGTGTTGTTGCGATAGGAAACTTCCCCGTGATAGGCGGCGTCAATGTCCCCCAGACGCAAAACGCTCTTGGTCGCCGCGCGTTCCAAACCGCCGGTAACCACCCCGGAAGCGGAAAAACTGCTCAGTTCGTTGAAATTGACATCGGCAATTTTTATTCCGAACTTGCTCAAAAAAGCGATCGTATCGCGGATATCCGCCTGATACCTCAGGTTCTTGACCTGTGGCGCCTGACCGAAACCACTCACTTCGCCTTTAAAGGTAAAGTCGCCGCTGGCCACGCTTTTGACCGACAGGTCGTCAATCTTCATCACGCCGTCTTTGACAGTCGCTTCCATTGCCAGATCCTCGAACGGAATCTTCTCAAAAATTCCCGATTGCAGCGAAGTACGGAACTGCAGGTCGGCGTCTTTTAAAAACGTCAGCTTGCCGAAACGGTAGCGCAAACGTTCGCGCCAATCTTTTCCCGCCGTATCCGCAGGCAGCGCGGCGACATAATTGTCAAAGTTGACGCTGTCGCCGTCGGCAATCACAAACCAGCGGGTTTTGTCGCCGCGGACGATGCCGATTTTGCCGTTGACCGCGCTCTTGTCAAGAATCAGGTCAAACGGCGCAATTTTGATCATCTCGGTGGTGCCTTCCACGGTCGCCGACAGGCTTGCCTTCTTATACGTGCCCTGGGCAAACGGCTCAACCCCGAGTTTCAGCCATTTGGCAAACTTGCCGAAATCGCTCATGCTGGAAGTGAGGTTGAAGTTATAAGTCATCTTCTTTTCGACCCCGAACACTTCGCCGCTGATTTTGGCCGAGGCCTCGCCCGGCATGGTGGCACTCAGATTCTGAATTTTCAGCGTATTGTTCATAAAGTCGACGCTTAAGTCGAAATCACGGATCACCTGGCCGTTGTAAGTCGTTTTCAGCGCTTTCAGGTCGGCGATCACGTCAAAGTCGTACTCGGGTACGTAATTTTCCTTGCGGTCATATTTTTTGACAAAGTCGCGCACCAGCAGAATGGCCGGCTCCAACTCAAACTCGGTCATGTTGAACACCGCGTCAATCCGCCGGCGTTCCATGCCGTTGTCGCCGATCTTCTGCTCGGTTCTCGGAATCAGTATGTTGCCGGCGCCGGCGCTGCCGCCGTACTTGACGACGATATTGCCGAGACTGATCTGCGACTTGTCGGTTTTAAGCTCCATCGACAGAGCCAGCGGATGTTCGTAATCCTCCGAAATTTCGGCATTTTTAAAATTGGTGTTAAAGAAGTTGACCGGATTTTGCGATTCAAAAATCAGGTTGCCGTTGATCGCGTCGTTGTTCAGCAGCACGGTGCCGTCAAAGCGCACATAGCTTTCCGACTGCGGATGGCTGATCACCGCATTGACCGAGGTGGCAAAACTGTCGGAAAACTGGCCGAGCGAAACGGCAAAGCCGCCGGGACTGTTGTCCTTGACGTAGCTGCCCTCGATCCGGTAAGGGCCGAACAGACTCTGGGCGATGATTTCGGCATTCATGTTGTCGAGCACCGAATTAATGTTGTAATCGTTGTTGACAAAGTGCATTTTGGCCTTTTCTACCGTCAGACTGTTTAAGGAAATCTCCACGTTGTCGATTCGAAAATCCTGCTGGCTGCCGCTTGAAGACTGCCAGTTGAGCTTGCCGTCGGAATAGGCTTCGACGTAAATCTCCGGCTCGACCAGACTCATCCGCTCAACGTTGAAACTGCCGCTGATCAGCGAACGGATCGAGAGGGTGGAAACCAGTTTCTGTATTTTGGCCAGCAGCACCCTTTCGCCGGAAGCGGTACGGTTGTAGATGGAAATGTCCCCCGCTTCCAGATAGGGGGACGGGAACAGGCTGAAACGCACCGGACCGTCAAACACCACCTCCTTACCGGTGGCCGCCGAGAACTGCTGGGAAATCTTGTCTTTGTGACGGTTCCAGTCGATATTGTTGAGATAAACCGTCACTCCGCCCACGGCGGCAAGGACCAGGATAATGATCAGCAGCAAAACTTTTTTCCACATAGACGCTTCCTTTTTTCAAAATGCAAAAGTCAAAAATAATCTTTGCTAAAACGGTAATCGTAGCATAATATACCCTATATTGATAAATAAAACATTTAAGGTCAAGCCCGAACATGAAAAATTATCGTCAACTTTTCACTTTTGCCCGGACGGCGCTGGAGAAGGCTTACGCGCCCTATTCGCACTTCAGGGTCGGCGCCGCGATCGAAGCCGACGACGGAAAGGTTTACGCCGGCTGCAACGTCGAAAACGTTTCCTACCCCTGCGGCACCTGCGCCGAAGCCGGCGCCGTCGCCGCCATGGTCTGCGGCGGAAGCGCCAAAATCCGGCGGATTCTCGTCACCTCCGACGGCGCCGCGCTGGTTGCCCCCTGCGGCGCCTGCCTGCAGCGGATTTTGGAATTTTCCCTGCCGGAAACGGAAATTCTGCTGGCCGACCGGGAAGGAGTAAAGAAGACAATGACGATCAACGAGCTTTTGCCCAATGCCTTTAAGGAATTTTAGCATGATCAACACCGAACAATTCAAACGTCTGCTGGCGGACAAACGACCGCAGACCGCAGTCATCCTCGGTTCCGGCCTCGGTTCCGTTGCCGACGCCGTCGAAGACCCGCTGACAATTGACTATGCGGCGATCGAAGGCTTTCCCCGCACCACCGTTGCCGGTCATTCCGGCAAAATGATCGTCGGCCGGCTGGGGCAAAGCGAAGTTCTCTGCCTGCAGGGACGTTTCCATCTCTACGAAGGCCACCGTCCGCAGGTGATTGCGGAAGTCGTCAACGCGCTTAAAGCCGTCGGCGTCAACCGGCTGATCGTCACCAACGCCGCCGGTTCGCTCAACCCGGAATTTACCCCGGGCAGTCTGATGCTGATCAAAGACCACATCAATTTTTCCGGTCAAAATCCGCTTGTCGGCGCCAACGACGAGAGCACAGGCCCCCGTTTTCCCGATATGAGCAACGCCTATGACCGGGACATGCGCCGGCAGGCGAAAGAACTGGCCGCCAAACTCGGAATCAACCTGCCGGAAGGCGTTTACCTGATGGTGCTCGGCCCGAATTTTGAAACCGCTGCCGAAATCCGCGCCTTCCGCACGCTCGGCGCCGACGCCGTCGGCATGTCCACGGTGCCGGAAGTAATCGCCGCCGTCCATGCCGGCATCAAAGTGCTGGCCGTTTCCGCCGTTACCAACTTCGGCACCGGATTGCAGGAAACCCCGCTTTCCCACGAAGAAACCATCGCCGGCGCCGCCCGCGCAAGCAGCGCTCTCACCGCTCTGATCACCAACTACATCAAGGAGTTCTGCCATGAGTGACATCCAAAACGCTTTCCGCCTGATCGGCAGTCTGGACCTCACCTCGCTCAGCCATGACGATACGGAAGAAAAAATCGCCGCCCTGTGCGCCAAGGCGGTCACGCCCTACGGAACGACGGCCGCCGTCTGCGTTTATCCGGAATGGGTGCCGCTGGCCCGCAAACTGCTGAAGAAAACGCCGGTCAAAGTTGCCACCGTGGTCAATTTTCCCGCCGGCGGCAACGATTTCAAGCTGATGAAAGACGAAATCAAAAAAGGCCTGAGCGGCGGTGCCGACGAAATCGACGCCGTTTTTCCCTACCGCGACTTTCTTGCCGGCAATACGGATTCCTGCCGGCGTTTTCTCGACATCATCCAGCGCGAATGCGGCAAACACACCAGCAAAATCATTCTTGAAACCGGCGAACTCAACCACGTGTCGACAATTGCCGCGGCAGTAAAACTCTGCCTCGAATACGACATTGACTTCATCAAAACCTCAACCGGCAAAACCCCGGTTTCCGCCACCGTCGGCGCCGCCAACATCATTCTGGAAACCATCCGCGACAGCGGCCGCGACGTCGGTTTTAAGGCCAGTGGCGGCATCAGGGAATTTGAAGAAGCCCGCAAATATCTGATATTATCCGAAGTTATCCTGGGCGCCGACTGGCCTGATCCGGCGCATTTCCGCATTGGCGCCAGTTCGCTTTTGGACGATCTGATCAGAGTTATCGAAAATAAAGACTGACAAACGGAGTTAACCATGCTGCCACAGGAAATTATCCGCAAAAAACGCGACAAACAAAACCTAAGCGCCGAAGAAATCGACTTTTTCGTCCGCGGCGTCACCGACGGCACCATCGCCGACTGCCAGATCGGCTCTTTTACCATGGCCGCCTTCTTAAACGGACTTGACGCCGGCGAAACCAAAAACCTGACCCTTGCCATGCGCGATTCCGGCGACGTTTTGCAATGGCCGGAACTGGACGCGCCGGTCGTTGACAAACATTCTTCCGGCGGAGTCGGCGACAAGGTCAGTCTGATGTTGGCTCCGATGCTGGCGGCGGCTGGCGTCTATGTGCCGATGATTTCCGGCCGCGGGCTCGGACATACCGGAGGCACGCTCGACAAGTTTGACTCTGTCCCCGGTTACCAAACTCATCCCGACAACGATCTTTTCCGCGCAGCCGTCAAAGAAGTCGGCTGCGCCGTCATCGGCCAGACCGGCAGCCTGGCGCCGGCCGACAAAAAGATCTACGCCGTCCGCGACGTTTCCGCCACGGTTGAATCGATTCCGCTGATTACCGCTTCGATTCTTTCCAAAAAGCTGGCGGCCGGACTCGACTGTCTGATCATGGACTTGAAATTCGGCAACGGCGCGTTTATGGAGAGCATTGACGACGGCCGCGCCCTTGCCCGCTCGATCGTCAGCGTCGCCGGCAAAGCCGGCACCAAAACCAAGGCCCTCCTTACCGACATGAACCAGGTGCTGGGCACCACCGCCGGCAACGCGGTGGAAGTAAAAGAAGCGGTTGATTATTTAAAAGGCATTAATGTTGACCCGCGCCTGCACGAAATTACCCTCAGTCTGGCTGCCGAACTGCTGGTAACGGCAGGCTGTTTTGCCGACGCCGGCGAAGCGCGGAAACGGCTGCTGGCCGATCTTGATTCCGGCCGTTCGCCGGAAGTGTTCGCCCGCATGGTCAAAAAACTCGGCGGTCCCGCCGACTTTGTCGAACGTCCGGAAAAATACCTGCCCCGGGCAGCCATCGTCAAACCCGTTTTTCCGCTTTGCTCCGGTTACGTCGAAAGCATGAACACCCGCAACATCGGCCTCAGCATCATCGGCCTGAAAGGCGGCCGCACCTCGCCGGAACAAAAGCTGGATTACGCCACCGGCTACACCGGCTTCTGTCAGATCGGCGACTATGTCGACGAGCAAAACCCGCTGGCGTTTGTCCATGCCGAAAGCGAAGAGGATTACAACTTTGCCGCCGACGAACTGCAGCGCAATATTGTCACTGCCAACGAAAAACCGCAGATTAATCCGGCCGTAGCCGAAACCGTGGAATAAAACAATGCTTGAAAATATGGTCAATTTTTACCTCGCACCCAACCTGCCGGCGGACAGGCATGCCTTTTTCGGCAGGAACGGCGGCGTTTCCGAGGGCATTTACGCCAGTTTCAACTTCAACCGCAAAAGCCGCGACAAGGCGGAAAACATAGAAAAAAACCTTGAACTGGTCGGCAGGTTCTACGGCCTCCCCGGCAACGCGGTGATGCGTCCCTGCCAGGGGCATACCGACAAAGCCGTTTATGTCGACCGCCCCTCGCGTTACGAAATCGAGGCCGACGGCGTGGTCACCGACCGTCCCGGCATCATTCTGGGCATTACCACCGCCGACTGCATGCCGGTTCTGCTGGCCGATGAAAAACACGGCGTTATCGGCGCCGCTCATGCCGGCTGGCGGGGCGCGCTTGCCGGTGTCATTGAAAACACGGTCAAAGTCATGCTCGAAAAAGGCGCCGCCGTCGAAGACATTACCGCCGCTGCCGGTCCCTGCCTGCAAAAGGAATCTTTTGAAGTGCAAAACGACATGAGAAACCTTTTCCTTGACCGGGACAAAGACAACGAACGTTTCTTCACGCCCTGCGCCGGAGAACGCTGGCTTTGCGATCTGGAAGCCTTTGTCCGGCACCGTTTTGATCTTATCGGCATTAAAAACATTTCGTTCTCCGGCATCGACACTTACACCAACCCGGAACTTTATTTCAGTTACCGCCGCTGCCGTCACCTGGGACAGATTGCGGTCAAAGACGATTTTCCGATAGAACTGTCAACCATCAGACTGTGAGGGCCGCCATGATCACATACCGCCCGCTTCCCTTCTTTAACGAACGCAAACTTCCGATCAGCATGCTGGTCATCCACTCCATGGCTCACAATGCCGGGGAAGGGATTGCGCAGCTGGAAAAACTGCAGCTTTCCGCTCATTACGTCGTTGATTACGACGGCACCGTTTATCAGTGCGTCAGCGAAGACAAACGCGCCTGGCATGCCGGCGTCGCCTTCTGGCGCGGCATCACCGACGTCAATTCGGCCGCCATCGGCATCGAGGTCTGCCACCGCTCGCTCGGCCAGAGCCGTTTCAACCGAAAGCAGATTGCCGCGCTGACGGAACTTTGCCGCGATATCATCGACCGCCGGCGGATTGCCCCGACCATGATCGTCGGCCACTCCGACGTCGCGCCGCAACGCAAGCCCGATCCGGGCAAAGGCTTTCCCTGGCGGGAACTGGCCGCTGCCGACATCGGCATTTGGTACGGCAGCCGCTTTTCGGCGGAAACAGACATTGCCAAAATGCTTTCCGAAATCGGTTACGGCATCACCGGAGAAAAGGGACTGCAAGCCGCGGCTTATGCCTTCTGCCGGCGCTTTCTGCCGAAAAAAATCAGCAAACTGCCGGTCAAAAAACTGGTGGAAACGCCTTTTGCTGCCGACAGCGGAGAACTTTTAAACGACGGCGAATTTCTCAACACTTTGCAAAACATCCACTGCCAGTATCAGATTTACGGCAAAAGCAGTCTGTAAACCGTCCCCCACACGGCGGCAGGTGCATTTTCAGCCGCAAAAAAACTCCCGGGAACCCCGGGAGTTTTTTGTTTTCGGAACTTTTCCATCATTCTTCAATCATCGGGAACAACGGGTCGCCGACTTTGATTTCCGTTCCTTCCGGCAGCGCAAAAGGTTTGAAATCGGCTTTAAAACTTTCCGGCTCAACCCCGAGAGAAGCTTCGATTTTACGTGCGGTGGCAGGCGTCAGCGGATACATGGCCAGCCCGATCAGACGCAGACATTCGAGAGTGGTATAAACCACCGCCTCGAAACGGGCGCGTTCGGCCGGATTTTTGGCCAGCACCCACGGCGTGTTGGCAGCAAAATAAGCATTGACCGCATCCCCTGCTTTAACGATGCTCTCGGCCAGCTCGCTGACAGTTTCAAGCGACATTTCCTGACCGAAAATACGCTCGAAGCGGCCGGCAATATCGTTGACCAGCGCTTTGTCCTCTTCGTTCAGAGCGGCCGGCGAAGGCACTTTGCCTTCAAGGCTTTTCTGCACCATCTTCAACACCCGCATCTGCAAATTGCCGATATTGTTGGCCAGCATTTTATACCCCTGTTTCAACATCGCCACGCTGATCTGGGAGTCTCCGCCGAGAGTCATGTTGTTGATCAGATAGAAACGCAGTGCGTCAACGCCGAGCAGCCTGACCACTTCCGCCGGATCAACCACGTTGCCGAGAGACTTTGACATCTTGACCCCGCCTTCACCGATCCAGTAGCCGTGGATAAAATAGTGCTCAACCGGCACAACGCCCAGCGCATGCAGCATAATCGGCCAGTAAATGCAGTGGGGTTTGAGAATGTCCTTGGCGATCAGATGGTGGGAATGAGCCCAGACCGTTTCAAAATCCGGATTGTGTCCGTAGTTTAAAGTGGAAATGTAATTGACCAGCGCGTCAAACCAGATGTAAGTAACATAGTCATGGTCAAACGGCAGTTCGACACCCAGCCATACCCGTGATTTCGGACGCGAAATGCAAAGATCCTCAAGCGGCTCTTTCAGCATGCCCAAAACTTCGTTGGCATATTTGGCCGGCTGTATCCAGTCCGGATGGCTTTTAATATAATCGATCAGCCATTGACGATAAGGCTCCAGACGGAAGAAATAGTTTTCCTCGCTGATCGCCTTCGGCGCCGCTTTGTGATCGGGACAGCAGCCGTTCTCGTCAAGGTCGCTTTTCTTTTTGAACTGTTCGCAGCCCTCGCAGTAAAGCCCTTCGTACGACTTTTTGACAATCAGCCCCTTGTCATAAATGTTTTGCAGAATCTCTTGTACGATTTTCTTGTGTTCGGGGCGCGAAGTGCGGACGAAATAGTCAAAGTCAATGCCGAGCTCGACGAACAGATTGCGGAAATTGTCACTCTGCCGGGTCAGAAACTCGTCGGCCGCAAGGCCGCTTGCCTCAATGCTGTGCTGGTTCTTCTGCCCGTGTTCGTCGGTGCCGGTGGTATAATACACGCCGTTGCCCCGCATCTGTTCAAACTTCTTCATCACGTCGCCCAGAATGGACGTATAGGCATGCCCGATATGCGGCAGCCCGTTCAGATAATAAATCGGGGTGGTAATATATTTTTGCATCGACGCTTTCTCCAAGTTAAATCAAAACCTGCCCGGCAGAGTATAACAACTCGCCGCTAAAATCAACGCCTTTTTAAGCCCTTATCGACAACCTTCGGCAGCATCTCCGGGCGCCGGAAACGCGTTTTTCCGCAACAACGGCAAAAAAATGCTTTATTTTTTCAAAAATTATGTTATATAAAGGGTATTCTTTCATAAAAGTTAATTGAAAGTGGGGCCGAAAGCCCCGCTTTTTTGTTAATAAAAGGAGTCTGAATGCAAAAGAAACACCCGCTGCAGGAAATGCTGGAACCGCTTATCGACGAGATGGGCTTTGATCTGGTGCGCGTCATCACCATCGGCAACGTCAACCCCACTTTGCAGATCATGATCGAACGCAAAGACAGAGAAAACATCGTCGTCGACGACTGCGCCGCCGTCAGCCGCGCCGTTTCCGCCCTGCTGGACGAAAAAGATCCGATCGCCGGCCGCTACACTCTGGAAGTCAGCTCGCCGGGACTTGACCGCCCGCTGACCGCGCTTGAAAACTTTGTCCGATTCGCCGGATTTGAGGCCAAGATAGAAACCGACGTCGAAATCGAAAAACGCAAACGTTTCAAAGGCCGCATTGTCCGGGTAGACGAAAACGACAACATCGTTTTTGCCATGGACGGGGAAGAATATTTCATTCCCTACGAGGCCGTTTTCAAAGCCAAGCTGCTTCTGACCGACGAACTGCTGGCCGCCGCCGCAGCCGAAGCCGGCGAAGAAGAAACCGAAATCGAAGAATAAACCTAACTGCAATATTTTAACGAGGGAAAAAATGCCAAACATCGAAAATATGCCGAGACCCGAAATCATTCTGGTTGCCGACACCGTCGCCCGCGAAAAAAACATCGACAAGGAAGACGTTTTCGTCGCCATGGAAGTCGCCATTCAGAAAGCCGCCCGTTCCCGCTACGGCTTTGAACACGACATCCGCGCGCAAATCGACCGCAAAACCGGCGCCATTACGCTGGAACGCTACCGCGAAGTGGTCGACGAGGTGGAAAACGAAGTGACCCAGCTGACGGTCGAAGACGCTCAGGCATATAAAAAAGGCGCCGTTGCCGGCGATTTCATCATCGATACCCTGCCGCCGATCGACTTCGGCCGGGTTGCCGCCCAAACCGCCAAACAGGTGATCGTGCAGAAAGTGCGCGACGCCGAACGCAACCGCCAGTATGAAGAATACAAGGAAAAAATGGGCACCATCGTTAACGGTACCGTCAAACGGATCGAGTTCGGCAACGTCGTACTCGACATCGGCAAAACCGAAGCCGTGCTGCGCCGCGACGAAATCATTCCGCGGGAAAAATTCAAAAACGGCGACCGTGTCCGCGCTTACGTACTCGACGTCCGCCGCGAAGCCAAAGGCCCGCAGATTTTCCTTTCCCGCACCTGTCCCGAATTTCTGGCCGCCCTGTTCACTCAGGAAGTGCCGGAAATTTATGACGGCATCGTCAAGATCATGGGCGTTGCCCGCGATCCCGGCTCCAAAGCCAAACTGGCGGTAAGGGCGGAAGACGTCACCATCGATCCGGTCGGCGCCTGTGTCGGCCTGCGCGGCATCCGCGTTCAGGCGGTGGTTACCGAACTGCAGGGCGAAAAAATCGACATTATTCCCTATTCCGAAGACCGTGCCCAGTATATGGTCAGCGCACTTGCGCCGGCAGAAGTCAGCAAAGTGGTCATCGACGAGGAAAACAACCGCATCGAAGCGGTGGTTCCCAAGGAACAGTTTTCGATCGCCATCGGCCGCCGCGGACAAAACGTCAAACTGGCTTCCCAGCTTTTGAACTGCGACATCGACGTTCTGACCGAAGAACAGGAAGCCGAACGCCGCTCCAACGAAAACAAAGTCCGTTCCCAGCGCTTTATGGAAGCTCTTGACGTTGACGAAATGATCGCCCATCTGCTGATTGCCGAAGGTTTCTCCACGGTTGACGAAGTGGCCCTGGTACCGCTGCACGAACTGGCCGAAATCGAAGGCTTTGACGAAGACATCGCCACCGAGCTGCAGGACCGCGCCAAAGAGTTCGTAGCCAAACGCGACGCCGAATTTGCCGAAAAGAGCAAAACCCTCGGCATCGACGACACCTTAAAAACGGTAACCGGGCTTGACCAGGAAATGATCCTGACCCTGGCCGAAAAAGGCGTCAAAACCTTAGACGATCTGGCCGACCTGGCAGCCGACGAACTGATCGAAATGCTCGGCGAAAACACGCTGTCGCAGACGGAGGCCAACAAGGTCATCATGGCCGCCCGCGAACACTGGTTTGAAAACGAAGGACAAGAAGGCGGGGATGAAAGAAAATAATTCAAACCGCACCTGTCTGGTCACGGGGGAGGAAAAAAACAAGGAAGAACTCCTGCGTTTTACCCTCACCCCCGACCGTCAGGTCATACCCGATTTTAAGAAAAAGCTGCCGGGAAAAGGTTTTTACATTACCAATTCCCGCGCGGTTTTGGCACAGGCCGTAAGCAAAAACGTCTTCAAAAAATTCGGCAAAAATACCAAAGTTGACCCGAATTTGGGGGAAACGGTCGAAAATATCTTGAAAAATCGGGCACTTGACGCTATAAATCTGGCCAAGAAGGCCGGCGCGCTGATTACCGGATTTGAAAAAGTCCGGGAAAATCTGCAAAAAGGCCGGGTCGCTTTTATCATCGAAGCGGCCGACGCCGGCAGCGACGGCAATGCAAAAATCAGAGCCGCCGCCGGGAATACGGAAATTTTGACATTGTTTGAAGTTGAGGAGTTGGACAAGGCATTAAACAGAACAAACACGGTACACGCCGCCGTGCTGAAAGGCGGGATGGCGGAAATGGTCCGCAGCCAGTTGCGAAAATGGCAGAATTTCAATTCCTAAAAAAATGATAAGATGGAGAAAATTTGAGTATGACAGAAGATAATGCAAAATCGAAGTTAACATTATCGGGGAAAAAGACACTCACCCTCAAGAACCTGAGCGACGCCAGACCCGCCGGCGACGGCAAAAAAGTGGTGCAGGTCGAAGTGCGCAAAAAACGGGTAATCAACCCGGCGGCACCCGCGGGCAAAGAAGTCAAAATCGACGAGGCCACCGCCGCCAAGCTGAAGCTGATCGCCGAAGCCAAGGAACACGAAGCGCGCCGCCAGCAGGAAGAAGAGGAAAAGGCTGCTCTGCGGCAGAAGCAGAAAGAGGAAGAAGCCCGCTTAAAAGAGCTGGAAGAACAAAAACGCCGCGAGGAAGAAGAGCGCCTGGAAAAAGAAAAGGCGGAAAAGGCGCGTCAGGCAGCGGAAAAAGAAAAAGGCCGGACGGAAAAGGCGGAAGACGAACGCGACTTCAAGAACAAGGAAAAGGAACGCCGGGATTTTGACTTTGACGACGAGGACGACGAAGACGACCGCGCCAAGAAAGCCCGTCCGACAACGGAAAAAGGCAAAAGCAAAGAAGAAGTCTTTGAACAGGAACGCAAAAAAATCACCAAACGCAGCTTTGAACCGCAGCGCCGCAACCCGAAAGTGAACATCCACACCTTCGGCGGCAGCGACGATGACGACGACGATTACGGCTATGCCGCGCCCCGCCGCCGTTTCAAGAAAAAGCAGCCGAAACCGGCGCCGGTCGTTCAGCCGCAGGAAAAGATCATCAAGGAAGTGATCATTCCCGAAGTCATCACCGTACAGGAACTGGCCAACCGGATGGCGGAAAAAGGCGCCGAGGTCATCAAAAAACTGATGTCCCTCGGGGTGATGGCCACCATCAACCAGCCGATTGACGCCGACACCGCGCAGATCATCGTCGAAGAAATGGGTCACAAATGGAAACGGGTGGCCGACAGCGACGTCGAAATGGTCTTAAACGAAGAACAGAGCAAGCCCGAAAACATGCTGCCCCGCGCGCCGGTGGTTACCGTCATGGGACACGTCGACCACGGCAAGACCTCGCTTTTGGACGCCCTGCGCGAAACCAACGTCGCCGCCAAGGAAGCCGGCGGCATCACCCAGCATATCGGCGCTTACCAGATTACGCTCGGCGACGGGCAGAAGATCACCTTCATTGATACCCCGGGACACGAAGCGTTTTCCGAAATGCGCGCCCGCGGCGCCAAGGTAACCGACATCGTGGTGCTGGTAGTGGCCGCCAACGACGGCATCATGCCGCAGACGGTGGAAGCCATCCGCCACGCCCAGGCGGCGGAAGTACCGATCGTGGTCGCCATCAACAAAATCGACCTGCCCGGCGCCGATCCGCTGAAAGTCAAGACCGCGCTTTTACAACACGGCATCGCGGTTGAGGAAATGGGCGGCGAAAGCCTGTGCGCCGAAGTTTCCGCCAAAAAGCGGATCAACATCGACAAACTGGTGGAAGCGATCCTGCTGCAGGCGGAAATTCTTGACCTCAAAGCCGATCCGACCTGCAAGGCCAGCGGTACCGTCATCGAGGCCAAAATGGAAAAAGGCCGCGGTTCGGTTGCCACTCTGCTGGTACAGAAAGGCACCCTGAAAGTCGGCGATATCATCATTGCCGGCAAGGAATGGGGACACGTCCGCGCCATGTTCAACGAACACGGACACAAGATTTTCGAAGCCGGACCGGCCACTCCGGTCGAAGTCATCGGTTTGCAGGGCACCCCTGCCGCCGGCGACAACTTCAACATGGTGGAAAGCGAATCCCAGGCCAAGGAAATCACCAACTACCGCATTCAGAAAGAACGCGACGCCAAGTTGGTCAAGAGCGCCAAATCGGCGATGGAACAGATGCTCGACAAGATTAAATCGGGCGAATCCAAACACCTGCCGGTCATCATCAAGGCCGACGTTCAGGGTTCGGTCGAAGCCATCGAAGGCACGTTGAACAAACTGTCGAACAACGAAGTCAGCGTCCAGATCCTGCACTCGGCGGTCGGCCCGATTTCGGAATCCGACATCACGCTGGCCAAAGCCTCCAACGCGCTGATCATCGGCTTTAACGTCCGCGCGATTCCGCAGGCTCGCGATATGGCCCGCCGCGACGGGGTTGACATCCGTTATTATTCGATTATCTACGACGTGGCCGACGACGTTAAGAAAGGTCTGGAAGGCCTGCTTTCGCCCGAACTGCGCGAGAAGCTTCTCGGCTATGCGGAAATCCGCAACGTCTTCAACATCACCGGCGTCGGCAGGGTGGCCGGCTGCATGGTCACCGAAGGCATGGTCAAACGCGGCGCCAAAGTCCGCCTGCTGCGCGACAACGTGGTTATCCACGACGGCAGCCTCGGCCAGCTGAAGCGCTTTAAGGACGACGTCAAGGAAGTCAAGGAAGGCTACGAATGCGGCATGAGTTTTGAAAACTACAACGACATTCAGGTCGGCGACTTCATCGAATGTTACGAAATCGAAACCATCGCCGCCAAACTGGCGTAGGAAATTAACTTCGGAGCAGACCGGAAATCCGGCGCCGCCGGACTTTCGGTCTGTTGCGTATAAAAAAAGAGGAACAACAAATGGCAATCAAAGAACAATCCCAGCGGCAGCTTCGCGTCGGCCAGGAAATCAAACGGATCATCGCGGCAGAAATCAACCAGGGCCGGGTTCGCAACCTGGAAGGGATCAGCACTCTGGTCACCGTTATGGAAGCCCAGGTATCCCCCGACTTAAAATATGCCGACGTCTATTTCATCACTTCCAACCCGGAAACCGACAAGGAAGTTCTCGAGGGGCTGCAGCTGGCGGCTAACCACTTCCGCAAAATCATCGGAACCAAAACGGCGCTGCGCTTTGTTCCGGAAATCCGTTTCAAGATCGACGACAGCTTTGCCGAAGCCGACAAAATCGAAAAACTGCTTCACGATCCGAAAGTTACCCGGGATTTGAGCGAAAACTGATCCGTTTCCCGGCAAAGTCCGGGATTTTTTTCACGTTCTGCGGAAAACTTTCCGCCGGCAGCCAAGGAGAAACATCCGATGAAACACCGCAAAGGAGACCCCGTCAACGGCTGGCTTGTTATCGATAAGCCGGAAGGCATGGGCTCGACCGAAGTCGTCAACCTTACCCGCCGGCTGCTCAACGCGCAGAAAAACGGCCATACCGGCACGCTGGACCCTTTTGCCAGCGGTATTTTGCCGATCGCGTTCGGAGAAACCACCAAGCTGATAGATTTTCTCGGCGACGAAACCAAAGAGTACGAATTCACCGTTCAATGGGGTACGGAAACCGACAGCGCCGACAGCGACGGCAGCATAACCGCCGACAACGGAAGAATTCCGGCAGATGAGGAAATTCTGGCCGTATTGCCGCAGTTTTGCGGCGAGATCACACAGACGCCGCCGGCCTTTTGCGCCGTTAAAATCAACGGCCGCCGCGCCTACGAGCTGGCCCGCAAAGGCGAAGAAGTAAACATTCCCGAGCGTCAGATTACCGTTTACGAACTGGAATTTACGGGCAGCCTGCCCGGCGGCCGCAGCAGCTTCAAAGTCCGCTGTTCCAAAGGCACTTACGTGCGCAGCCTCGGCCGCGACATCGCCCGCCGGCTGGGCACTTTCGGCCACCTCTGCCGCCTGCGCCGAACCCGTTCGGGAATTTTTGACGAGTCGGCAAAAATTTTGCTGGAAACTTTGCAAAATGTAGTGTATGTTGACGAGCGTAAACGATTTTTGCTTCCGTCAGAAACCTCTCTGCGCGACATCGCGGTCATGGCTGTTTCGGAAGCGGAAGCCGCCAAACTCCTTCACGGACAGGCTTTGTCACCCAAATCGCGGGAACATTCGTTTTCCGTCGGGCAGACGGTTGCCGCCGTTTGCGAAGGCCGGCTGGCGGCGATGCTGCGGATCGAAGAAACCAGGTTTTCGCCGGTTCGCGTATTTAATTTTAACCAGGAAAAAAAGGAAAAATAAAGATGTCGATTACCAAAGAAGTTAAGAACGAATTGGCCAAAACTTACGGCCTGGCCGAAGGCGACACCGGTTCGCCGGAAGTTCAGATCGCGATCTGGACGACCCGCATCAACAACCTGATCGAGCACTTCAACGTTCACCGCAAAGACCTGCACTCCCGTCTGGGTCTGATGAAGATGGTCAGCAAACGCCGCCACCTTCTCGACTACCTGAAGAAAAAAGACGAAAAGAGATATCAGGAAATCATTAAAAAGCTTAACATTCGTCGTTAAGGTTTTGCAAGTATTGCGGAACATCAAACGGGTTCCGCAATACTTTTATCAAAATCCTGTCCTCATCCGGACAGGTGATGTTTAAAGATGTAAGATGAAAAGAAAGGTAAGACAATATGAATAACTTAAAAGTATCCACCCGCGAAATGGAATGGGGCGGACGCAAGCTGGTGTTGGAAACCGGCAAAGTCGCCAAACAGGCGACCGGCGCGGTTGTCGTCACTTACGGCGAAACCAAGGTGCTGGCCACCGTTTGCGCGGCCAAAGAGGCAAAAGCCGATCAGGACTTTTTCCCCTTAACCGTTAACTATCAGGAAAAATATTATGCCACCGGCAAAGTGCCCGGCGGCTTCATGAAAAGAGAAGGCAAGCCTTCCGAACACGAGGTGCTGGTCTCCCGCCTGATCGACCGTCCGATTCGCCCGTTGTTCCCGGATGCTTTTAAGAACGAAGTGCAAATCATCTGCACCACGCTCTGCCACGACCAGAAAACCACTTCCGACGTAGTGGCGATGATCGCCGCTTCCGCCGCGCTGGCCGTTTCCGGCATTCCGTTTATGGGACCGATCGGCGCCGCCAAAGTCGGTTACAAAAACGGTGAATTTATCTTAAACCCGACCATTGACGAACAAAAGGAATCCGAACTCGAACTGACCGTCGCCGGCACCAAGGAAGGCGTGCTGATGGTGGAATCCGAAGCAAACGAGCTCTCGGAAGAAACCATGCTGAACGCGGTCATGTTCGGTTTTGACAGCTTCCAGCCGGTGATCGACATGATCTGCGAGCTGGCTAAAGAAGCCGGCAAAGAACCTTGGGAAACTCCCGTATTCCCGAAAGAGTTCGACGAAATGTACGAACGTATCGCCAAGGCTTTCCGCAGCCGTTATGAAGAAGCTTTCACCGAAACCGACAAGCTCAAACGCGGCACTCTGATCGGCCAGCTGGACGAAGAAGTCAAGGCCGGTATCGATCCCGAAAACGAAATCGAGAACAAATATCTGCTCGACGTTTTGGAAAAATTAAAACATGTTGTCGTCCGCGAAAAGGTTCTTTCGACCGGCAAGCGTATTGACGGCCGCGACACCAAAACCGTCCGCCCGATCTGGTGCGAAGTCGACGTTTTGCCGACCGCCCACGGTTCCGCCATTTTCACCCGCGGCGAAACCCAGGCGCTGGTGGTTACCACCCTCGGCACCGGCGAAGACGCGCAGATTGTCGACGGTTTGATGAGCGAATACAAAGAAGACTTTATGCTCAACTACAACTTCCCGCCGTTTTCGGTCGGCGAATGCGGCCGTCTGGGCAGCCCGGGACGCCGCGAAATCGGCCACGGCAAACTGGCCTGGCGCGCCATCCATCCGATGATGCCCAAAGACAAGGACGCTTTCCCCTACACCATCCGGGTCGTATCCGAAATTTTGGAATCGAACGGTTCTTCTTCGATGGCCACCGTTTGCGGCACCACCATGTCGCTGATGGCTGCCGGCGTGCCGATGGCCAAACCGGTTGCCGGTATTGCCATGGGCTTGATCAAAGAAGACGACGGCCGGGTTGCCATCCTCACCGACATTTTGGGTGACGAAGACCACCTGGGCGACATGGACTTCAAGGTTGCCGGAACCAAAGACGGCGTAACCGCTTTGCAGATGGACATCAAAATTACCTCCATCACCAAAGAAATCATGAAAAACGCGCTGGCTCAGGCGCACGAAGGCCGCATCCACATCTTGGGCGAAATGGCCAAGACCATTGCCGAACCGCGTCCGCACGTAGCCGAACATGCGCCCCGCATCATTGCCCTGAAGATCCCGGTTGACAAGATCCGCGAAGTCATCGGTTCGGGCGGCAAGGTCATTCGCGAAATCACCGAAAAGACCAACTCCAAGATCGACATCAGCGACGACGGCGTCATCCGCATTGCCACCGTCAACAGTGCCGACGGTCAGGCCGCTCTCGACTGGATCATGGGCATTGTTGCCGAACCGGAAGAAGGCAAAATCTACAAAGGCGTCATCACCAAGATCATGGATTTCGGCGCGTTTGTAAAATTCGTCGGTTCGACCGAAGGGCTGGTTCACATCTCCGAAGTGAAAAACGAACGGATCGCTTCTGTTTCCGACTTTTACAAGGAAGGCGACAGCATCTGGGTCAAATGCCTGGGCATGGACAACCGCGGCAAGTTCAAACTCTCTGCCAAACGGGTCAATCAGGAAACCGGCGAAGATTTGGAAAACGCCAAATAATCATCCGCACGGATACCTCAAAAAAAGCCGTCTGAACTTCAGACGGCTTTTTTAGTACCCATACTATATGACTCAATTTATTTTTATCTCGCAAACAATACCGGCAGATAAAACGACCATTTACGAATTTTCGTCTTCAAACTTATAATCTTCACGGGATTCCAGGTAACTAAGCTTCATCTCATCTCCGTAAATATAGATAACGAGTGCCGTATACGCCAAAAGAAAAACCCATGTGCCGATTGATACTTTAAACTCGTTATAGCCTTTCACGTACCACTCCCAATAACGATCCGGCACAAAACCGTCATAAAACGCTATAATAAGCCACAACGCGGCGTATATGACCATCCCCAACGACGGCATAATGAACAGAAACGGAATTATGAAAAGCATTGTAAAAACACACAGCAATTCCAAACAGCACACGACAATCCTCAGTAAAATTTTAATAACTTCGGTTTTCGTAAGCGATAAAAATTTCATGACTCTTTTTCTTTCCGTATCAAAGCGACAGGTTTATTGAAAATTTTCCGGCAAAAGAGGTTTTAGTTCATCCCGGTAAACAAAACCAACCATCGCGGAATAAGCCAAATAAATCAAAGAAAAAACAATTTTTATTTTATACTCGTTATAGCCTTGTTGCACCCAATCCCAATAACGGTCCGGCATAAAACCTTCATATCTCAGCAAAAATACCAACAACACGTCATAGACAATTAATATAAAAGAAGAAGGCACAATAAATTGCAACGACACGATAAGAGCCATCGAATAAATTACCAATAAGGCTAATACGCCTGTCACAACATTAAACAAGAACGTAACAGCTTTTGGATTTTTAAGCGATAAAAATTTCATGACTCTTTTTCTTTCCTTACCACTGATAAAAAATGTTATTTGCCGTCAAACAGTTTGTCAATAGTTTTATCGACAAACGCCCCTACCGTCTCACCAATCACAGGGTTCAAAATTTCCCTCATCACCGGCGCCCCCGCTACACCAAAAAGTTTTCTGTTAATCTCTTTACCTGCCACGCCTCCGGCAATATTACTCAGTACATTTTTAACATAATCGCCGCCGCGATTTTCACTGCTGCCCACACCATAAACTATGCCAAAGTCAATACCGAAGACAGCTCGCAAAAAATGCCTCCGGGATCGTTAAAAACACGAACGCAAAAACGTCCCGCTTTCTTCCGGGAAAAACTGCATAACCAGCAGCGCCGCAATCGAAAAGGCGATAACGGCATAACAAAACGGCTTCCAATACCGGCTGTCCTTGTAACCGACCAGATAAACGTCAAGCACGGGGAGAATAACGTAAAAGGAAATGTCCCATCCAAAACCGTTATATTCCGGCACGACGAAAATCATACGGACGAGAGCTGCCGTCAGCAAAACCGCCGCGGCCGCGCCCAGAAAAGGCAGTTTTTCCCAACTCAAAGCTTTTCTCCTTTCCTTAAAGTCAGTCAACGGGATACAACAGAATTAACGTTTCAATTTCCGACGAAAAAACATATGTCAGCAACAGAAGAAGCAGACAAACACCGCTGAAAACCGCTGCCATCTTCCGATATTCGGGAGAAGTCAAATTAAATTGGAGCCATTTAAGCATAAAAATCAAGGGAACAAATACTCCCAACTCCACCCAACTCAACCGGTGAACCATGCCGAATTCAAACATCCATTTGAGAATGACCCATAATGCCAAAACGGCAAAGATGACGGCCGGACGCCGGCTGCTTTTCTGTTCTGTATCGTTTTCCATAATGTCACCATAACACACTCCCGTTGAAAAATCCACCGCAAACGACAATCTGTATACGCAAACGGCCGGGCGCAAAAAGGCATTATTTATGCTTGCAATAATGAAAGAGAAGTTATAGGCTGATGGCATTAAGTTGTTTAACCCAATTTAATTATGAGGAATAATATTATGAGATTTTTAAAGAAGTACGGCTGGATTGCCCCGGCAATCACGCTGTTTTTGTGCCTTTTTTCCCAAACGGCACAGGCTTCCGAAATTGACTTGAAAATTCCGCTGCTCGACGTGGAATACAATTTCTGGGGCCATGCCGTCACCGGTTCGCAGATCCTGCTTTACGGCCTGATCGTCTGCGCCCTGGGAATGCTCTTCGGCTTTTACGAATTTTGCAAAATCAAAAAGATGCCTGCTCACAAATCAATGCTGAACATGGCGTCTTTAATTTATGAAACCTGCAAAACCTACATGAAGCAGCAGGCGGTTCTTCTGGTGATTCTGGAAGCCTTCATCGCCGTCTGCATTTTCTACTATTTCTTTTTCTTAAATCAAACCCCGCTGCCGATGGTCATGAACATTCTGCTGTGGTCGGTTCTGGGTATTCTCGGCTCGTTTTCGGTCGCCTGGTTCGGCATGCGCATCAATACCTATGCCAACGCCCGCACCGCTTTTGCCTCGCTTAAGGGCAAGGCCTTTCCGGTCATGAGCCTGCCGCTTCGCTCCGGCATGTCGATCGGCGTTCTTCTGATCTGCGTCGAACTGGTAATGATGATCATCATTCTGCTGTTCATCCCGCGGGAAAACGCCGGCGCCTGCTTTATCGGCTTTGCCATCGGCGAATCCCTCGGCGCTTCGGCCCTGCGCATCTGCGGCGGCATTTTCACCAAAATCGCCGACATCGGCGCCGACCTGATGAAAATCATTTTCAAAATTGACGAAGACGACGCACGCAACCCGGGCGTGATTGCCGACTGCACCGGCGACAACGCCGGCGATTCCGTCGGCCCCACCGCCGACGGCTTTGAAACCTACGGCGTTACCGGCGTTGCCCTCATCAGCTTTATCGTACTGGCCGCCGGCATGAGCTACACCGACAACGGCAGCTTGGCGCTGATGGCCGACGGCATTGACATTCAGGCCCGTCTGATCGTCTGGATCTTTACCATGCGTCTGCTGATGATCATAACTTCGGTCGTATCCTACATGATCAACAACTGGTTTTCCAAACTCCGTTTCGGCAACAAACAGGACTTTGATTTCGAAGTGCCGCTGACTTCGCTTGTCTGGATCACCTCCCTGCTCTCAATCGCGGTTACTTTCGGCGTTTCCTACGTCATGATCGGCGGCATGGGCGAAGACCTGTGGTGGAAGCTCTCGGTCATCATCAGCTGCGGCACCCTGGCGGCAGCGCTGATTCCCGAATTTACCAAAATTTTCACTTCGTCGAAATCCAAACACGTGCAGGAAATCGTTGACGCCAGCCGCGAAGCCGGCGCCTCGCTCAACATCATTTCCGGTATCGTGGCCGGCAACTTCTCCGCTTTCTGGAAAGGACTGGTCATGATCGGCCTGATGACGGTCGCTTATTTTGCCGCCGCCGAAGGGCTTGACGACTACATGGTCTATCCGACGGTGTTTGCCTTCGGCCTGGTTGCCTTCGGCATGCTCGGCATGGGACCGGTTACGATTGCGGTTGACAGCTACGGCCCGGTCACCGACAACGCACAGTCGGTGTTTGAACTTTCCCAGATCGAACAGATCAAGGACATCGACAAGGAAATCGAAAAAGACTACGGCTTCAAACCCGATTTTGAAACCGGCAAGGAACTGCTGGAGAAAAACGATTCCGCCGGCAACACCTTCAAGGCGACGGCCAAGCCGGTTCTGATCGGTACCGCCGTCATCGGCGCCACCACCATGATCTTTTCGATCATCCTGCTCTTAAACCTTGAGCTGAACCTGATGAACCCGATGGTCTTGTTCGGGCTGCTTCTGGGCGGCGCCGTCATCTACTGGTTCTCGGGCGCTTCAATGCAGGCGGTTTCGACCGGCGCTTACCGCGCGGTCGCCTATATCAAGGAACACATCAAGCTCGACACCAATCAGGCGGCTTCGATCGAAGATTCCAAGAAAGTGGTCAGAATCTGCACCATCTACGCGCAAAAAGGCATGTTTAACATCTTTATGGTGATTTTCTGCTTCACCATTGCCTTTGCCTGTTTTGACGCCGACCTGTTTGCCAGCTATCTGATCTCGATCGCCGCTTTCGGCCTGTTCCAGGCCCTTTACATGGCCAACGCCGGCGGCGCCTGGGACAACGCCAAGAAAGTGGTGGAAGTTGACCTGAAGGAAAAAGGCACCCCGCTGCACGATGCCGCGGTAGTCGGCGACACCGTCGGCGATCCTTACAAGGACACCTCGTCGGTTGCCTTAAACCCGATCATCAAATTCACCACCCTGTTCGGGCTTCTGGCGGTCGAGATGGCGGTTGCCGCTCCCCGCTGCCTGTCGCTCGGCCTCGGCGTCAGCTTTTTCCTGATCGGTCTGATTTTCGTATGGCGGTCGTTCTACCGCATGCGCATCAGTTCGCAGAAATAAACTGCCGCTCAAACGGAAACTGCAATAAAAATCCTCAAAATTGCTCACAATTTTGAGGATTTTATTGCATATTCGTTTTATATCTTATAGTATCGCCTAAAATGAAAAAATTAAACATTTACATTTCCCGCCAGATATTTGTCGGGTTTCTCCTGGTCACTTTTTCGCTGATGTCGATTTTGTGGCTCACTCAGTCTTTGCGTTTTGTCGAACTGGTCACCAACAAGGGACTGCCGCTCAGTCTGTTCATCAAAATGACCTCCTGCCTGATGCCCCGGCTGTTTTCCCTGCTGTCGCCGATTTCCGTATTCGTGGCGGTTCTGTTCGTTTACAACCGGATGCTTTCCGACCGCGAACTGGTGGTTATGCAGTCGGCGGGCATCAGCCCCTGGCAAAACGCCAGACCGGCGATTTATTTCGGCCTGGCGATGTCGGTTTTCGGCCTCTACGTCAACAACTTCGCCATTCCCGATGCGGAAAAGGCCTTTGCCGACCTGGAATGGCAGGTTAAAAACGACGTTTCGCACCTGATGTTCCGGGAAGGGGAATTCACCACCCTGCAAAACGGCCTCACCGTTTTTATTACCGCCCATGAAAAGGACGGCTCGGTGCAGGGCGTTCTGATCAACGACGAGCGCAACCCCAAAGCCAAAGTGACGGTTTCGGCCGAACACGGCGTCATCATTTATACCGAAAAAGGCCCCCGTCTGATCATGATCAACGGCGTCCGTCAGGAAATCGACAATAAAAGCGGACAGTTTTCCTCGCTTTCCTTTGACCGCTATTCAATCGACTTCGGCACCACCTCATCGGGCAAAAAGCGCGACGATTCGGCCCGTTCAAAAACGCTGACCGAACTGTTTGACGCCGGGTCCAACCCCGAATTGACGCCGCAGGAAGCCAACCGCTACATTCTGGAAGGCCACCGCCGGCTGATGAATCCTTTTTACAATCTGGTGATGGCGCTTCTGGCCTGCACCGGACTTCTGGTCGGCAACTTCAACCGCCGCGGCCAGGGAAAAATCATCTCCTGTTCGATCGCGGCAATGGTTTTGATCGAAGCCGGCGACCTCGCTTTCGGCAATCTCTGCGGCAAAAGCCTCTATTTTCTCACCTTGCTTTATGCCAACCTGATTGTGCCTTTTATTGTCTGCCTGTACCTGTTGTTCTTTTATAATCCGGCCTGGTTCACCCGCCGGAATTCAAACCGGAGCGCAAGATAATGTCATTCAAACCGTTCAAATACGCCTTGCTGGCGGCAGGCTTCGGAAGCGCCGCGCTGCTGCCGTTCTGGTCGTTTGCCGAAAGCGCTCCGGCGCCGAAGCGCGAACGCACGGAAATTCACTTCAGCGCCGATCAGGTGGAAGAAAACTCCGAAACCAAAGTGATTACCGCCACCGGCAACGTTAACATCGTCCGCGAGGGCACCACCCTTAAAGCCGACAAAATCACGTATGACCGCAAAAACGACAAAATCACCGCCGACGGCCACGTCAATATCATTCAGCCGGACGGAACCACCGTCTTTGCCGACAGCGCCGAACTGGAAGACAAAATGTCAAAAGGCGCCATTCACGAAGTGAAAATGATTCTCGCCGACGAAAGCCGGGTCGCCGCCCGCCGCATCAAACAGTCGGAAAACAAAAACAAATATTTCTTTTACGGCGTTTATTCACCCTGCGACGTCTGCGAAGACAACCCGTCCCCCCTGTGGCAGATAAAAGCGCGCAAAATCACCCACGACGCCGCCAACAAAGACGTTTATTACCAGGACGCGTTTATCCAGATCAAAGACATACCGGTATTTTATACCCCGTTCATGTCGCACCCCGACCCGACGGTCAAACGGCGTTCCGGCTTTCTGCCGCCGTCGATGCGTTCCACCTCTTATCTCGGCAGCTCGCTCGAACTCCGCTATTTCTGGAACATCTCCGACCATGAAGACCTGCTGTTTTCGCCGCTTTTAAGCGCCGATCAGGGCGTGGTCTGGGGCGGCAGATACCGCAAAATGCTCTATAACGGCGAACTGAACCTGTCCGGTTCTTACATGAAAGACAAAGACACCGACGAAAACCGCTACGGTATCTTCGCCAACGGACGTTATGAGATTAACGACCTCTGGCTGGGAAGTTTTGACATCAACTACGCTTCCGACAGTTCCTATTTAAAAGACCTCTCGCTGCCGGGCAAAACCGAAACCTGGCTGACTTCGCACGCCGCGCTCGAACGCTTCGAAAACCGCGATTATGCCGCCGTTGAGGCCTATTCCTACAAGCTGGTCAGCTATTCCCTCAAAGAGTATCACGCTTCCGAATTTGAAAAACGCGATTACAGCAAACCTTATATTCTGCCGCTTATCACCTATGAACACATCGGCGAGGCCAACAGCTACGGCGCCTATTTCAAAAACACCGTCAGCACCGCTTCCGTATACCGCGAACGCGACGAAACCAAAACCCAGCGGGCAACCATGATCAATTCCTGGAACCTGCCTTATACCAGCCCTTACGGCGAAAAATACAAGTTCGTGGCTTCGGTCAAATCGGACGTCTATTACATTGACAAATACGTCAACGACTATGACAACAGCTATACCGGCGCTGTCGGCCGGGTATTTCCGCAGGCGGGGTTGGAGTGGCGGCTGCCGTTCGTTAAAGCGACGGAAAGCTCGCGCCAGATCATCGAACCGATCATCGTGGCCGTGGCAGCGCCGAACGGAGGCAACAAAATCAACAAAATCCCCAACGAAGACAGTCTTAACGCCCAGCTGGACGACACCAACATCTTAAACCTGGACCGCTACAACGGCTATGACCGGAACGATACCGGCAGCCGCATCAGTTACGGTTTCAACTGGAGTTCTTACGGCAACATTATCGGCCGCACCTCCATGTTCATCGCCCAGAGCTACTACTTTGACGAAGACGAAAGCTTTTCGCAAAGCCTTGGCGACAACAGTCATTTCAGCGACTATGTCGGCCGCGTTTACGCCTCGCCGGCCTCATACCTCGACTTCAACTACCGGTTCCGCATCGACCGCACCGACTATTCGCTGAAATACAACGAAATCAACGCCAAAATCGGCCCCGACGTTTTGTCGGCCTACATTGCCTTCACCTCAATCAAAGGGCGCAAGGACGATCGGGCGGACAGCGGGCTTTATTTCTTCGACGACTACCGGGAAAGAAAGGAACTCTACACCTCAATCCAGGCCAAAATTTCCCGCGACTGGAGAATCACCGCCTACAACCGCCAGGATCTGACTAAAGGGTCGGTCGGATCGCTTGAACACGGCGGCAAAATAATTTATGAAGACGAATGCTTTAAATTGGTCTTTGACATTCATAAATACAACTCGACCGACCCCGACTACGAAGACGGCTACGAATATTCCGCCACGTTTCTCTTGAAAACGCTCGGCGGCATCGGTTCAAACTAACCAAGGAGTTACTTATGATCAAGAAAATGCTGCTGGCCCTGTGCCTGATATTCTCCGCCGAAGCCCGGGCTCAGTTTGCCGCCGGCTATGCGCCCGTCCGGCCGGAAGCCGCCCCTTCGGGGGAAGAACAGCAATCGGTATTGTTTCGTC
>ENA-ORTY01000128-ORTY01000128.1-human-gut-metagenome-genome-assembly--contig:-NODE-128-length-95866-cov-79.603323_pt1 | contig 95866 bp, 74 predicted proteins | sample MGYA00241917_ERZ509198 | MGnify/ENA primary metagenome ERZ509198 (study PRJEB26280, sample SAMEA2338857) | human gut metagenome | biome: human gut; feature: human-associated habitat; material: faeces...
CATTACTATTTTTTTCATCATATATCATCATCGTTATGAGTTTATAATTCTAATCGTTCTAATTTGAGTCTTTGTTCTAACTTGAGTTCTCATTCTCATTTGAGTCTTACCTGTCTTTCTTATCAAAAGATAGACTTGGGGTCTGATACAGTTGTACGTTAACTGTAGCGAAAGGCCACGTTTACTGCGATACAGTTGTACGTTAACTGTATCAGATGACTGAAATAAATCCTAAAAAAGTCCTTTTAGTGTTGTTTGTTTTAGCTAAAATTGGAGAAATACACCTTTTTTGACCATAAAATAAGAAATATTGACCATAATTTATTAATAAACATTAAAATAGAGATTGAAATTATTGCGAATTGAACAAATTATACTACCTTTGCAGCGCTAAAGTTAACGTACAACTGTTGCACAAAATCACGCTTTTTCTATCCCTTTTCTTCCTTTTGTTTGGTTATTCTAGAAAAAAGCGATACCTTTGTAACTTAAATAACTAAAAAAGCATTTTTTAAACAACAAACGATATGATGAAGATTGCAATCTTTAGTCGAATCAAGAAATTCGCAGAAAACGCACGTAAGAAATCAAAAGGTATTACATTAGGAGAGTTTACCCGAAGCTATGCGGATGAAAGACGCAAGGAAGGAGAGAAAATATATGAGGGAAGATGCGGCAGTGTACTGGGCATGCTGAAGCACCTGGAGACCTTCGGCGGAAGCGACATTCCGCTGAAAAAGGTGGATGTGGAAGCCGTCAAGCAGTTTATCGACTACCTGCGCTCTGCCCACGACCTGCATAAAAACATGAAGACACCCAGAAAACTATCCGACAGCACCATCCATCTGAAGGTGAATATCCTGAAATCGGTATTGAGGGAAGCCGTGAGACAGGGATTGCTGGAGGAGAACCCATTCGACCTGCTGCCAAGCAGCTACAGAATCCATCCACACTATAAGGAAAAGGAAACACTGACCTTGGAAGATCTCATCACGCTGAAACAGACACCCTGCAAGACTCCACAATTAAAGGAGGCAGTATTGCTGAGCAGTCTTACAGGACTCAGGAAAAGCGATATCCTAAGCTTATCAATAAACGACATAGAAAAACGCGATGACACCTATTATATATATAAGAAGATGAAGAAGACGCAACGCTGGCTTAGGCTTCCGCTGCCGGAAGAGGCGCACCATATCCTCTCGAAGCTCCATGCCAAGAATGGCAATACTCCCTATTTCTTCGCCCATCTCTCACCCCATCATCTGGGCGAGCATCTGGAAGTATGGCTGGAGGATTGCCATTTCTCCGACAAGCATATCACCTTCCATTCGGGCCGCCACACCTGCGCCACCCTCTTATTGACGCAGGGCACGGATCTCTATACCATCATGAGGTATCTGGGGCACCAGAACATCAACACCACGCAGCGATATGCGCATATCACGAACCAGATGCTATCCAGCGCCACCCATCTGCTGAACTATCAGCTCAAGGGTTTAGCAGCCTGCTAGGCTTCTGAAAGTATTTTCCCACAGATTACACAGATTTACACAGATCTTTCCCCGTCCCAGCGGATTTGAAATTCCACAAGCCTTGAATCTGTGTAAATCTGTGGAATCTGTGGGACAAAGAAAAATCCCTAGACGATATCAGCTATCGTCTAGGGATTTATTATATCCTTTTATACTTAATAGATTCTAGGACCGAAGATGGTAGTACCCACACGCACCATCGTACTGCCGTGCTTGACAGCGATATGATAGTCGTGGCTCATACCCCAGCTGCGCTCGCAGAAGGCATCATCATCGGCGAAATACTTTGCCTTTACCTCATCGAAGAACTTGGCAGCCTCATCAAATTCAGAGGCAATCTGCTGTTCATCATCGGTATTCGATGCCATCATCATCAAGCCGCATATCTGCACATGAGGCATCCCTCTCCACTCGCCAGACTCCAGGAGTTCACGGCAGGCATCGAGCGAAAGCCCCGATTTGGTATCTTCTTCGGCAATATGCAGTTCCAGCAACACCTTCACCACACGGTCGTGCTTGGCAGCCTGCTTGTTAATCTCCTTCAGGAGCTTCAGGCTATCCACCGACTCAACCATGGAGATATAAGGAGCAATGTACTTCACCTTGTTAGTCTGCAGATGACCGATGAAATGCCACTGGATATCTTCAGGCAGGGAAGCCACCTTCTTGGCGAGTTCCTGCTCATGGCTCTCGCCAAAGATGCGCTGCCCCTCGGCATACGCCGCCTCAATAAACTCGTTGGGATGAAACTTGCTGATGGCTACAAGGCTAACCCCTGCAGGCAAGCTGCCCAACACTTCATGAAGATTTCCTTTTACATCATACATAGTTCTTCCTCCCTCTCTTTACTGATTCTGCTGCTCGTACTCAGGCACGTCGTTCTTATCCTCCTTCTTGTCGCCAGGAGCGTGGTGCTCGAAAACATCCATCAGCTTGGTCTCGTTCAGGCCTACTACATCATAGTCGATCATGGTCTTGCCCATCACCTCGTCGATATAGCGGAGTGCACGAGCCAAAGACTTAGCCTGTACGAGATATGTAACGTTAGAGCGCTTCTCCTTTTCAGTCTTTTCATCGATGGTGATGAACTGGAGCTTAGCCTTGTACCACTTGTCATCATCATCAATATCGCTGAAGAAGATCTCTCCATAGCAAGCCTTACCGATACCGCTGACCTTCAACTCGCCGCTTACATAGACAGACATCTCGTCGATAATAGCGCTCTCTGCCTCGGTGAAACTCAGGGCATCAACTACGTATGCTTCAGAAACCACCTTTTCTGAACCATCCTCCATTGTCTTCTGATATTTAACCTTTGTCTCAAACCAAGTGCTTGTTCTACTTCTCATAATTTCTTTTCCTTTTACTAATGTTTAAAATCTTTGTTTTATTATCCTTTTCCAGACTACCTCTTCCCTTTCCACCTATTATAATATATAGGCAGGGCGAAAGCGCCGAAAGATGATGCAAAGTTATAAAAAAGAATGGAGAAGAACAACAGAATAAAGAGTTTTTTACTAAAAAATCAAATTTTAACCCAATCTATTACGTATTTTCAATGAAATTACGTATCTTTGCAGTCGATTTGCGAGATATTGTTTCATCTGATAAGGCTGGGTAAGTACCGTGCCTGGAAGAGGAAACTGCTTGCTAGGGTTAATAACAGAAAGAATTATTTAGAAAAGATGCCAGAAATATCTGTACGCGGTCTTGAAATGCCAGAGTCACCTATCAGAAAGTTGGCTCCACTGGCTGCCGCAGCAAAGAAACGTGGAGTAAAGGTATATCACCTCAATATTGGTCAGCCTGACCTGCCTACTCCACAGTGTGGTCTCGATGCGCTGAAGCACATCGACCGCACCATCTTGGAGTATTCTCCAAGTCAGGGCTATCTCAGTTATCGTGAGAAGCTAGTAGATTATTACAAGAAATTCAATATCAACGTAACTGCCGATGATATCATCATCACATCGGGAGGTTCTGAGGCTGTGCTCTTCTCGTTCATGAGTTGCTTGAACCCAGGAGACGAGATCATCGTGCCAGAACCAGCATACGCTAACTATATGGCGTTCGCCATCTCGGCGGGTGCCAAGATCCGTACCATCGCCACTACCATCGAGGAAGGTTTCTCCCTGCCTAAGGTGGAGAAGTTTGAGGAACTCATCAATGAGCGCACCCGTGCCATCCTGATCTGTAACCCGAACAACCCTACCGGCTATCTCTATACCCGCAGAGAGATGAACCAGATTCGCGACCTGGTGAAGAAGTACGATCTCTACCTCTTCTCTGATGAGGTTTACCGTGAGTATATCTATACCGGCAGCCCTTACATCAGTGCGATGCACCTGGAAGGTATCGAGCAGAATACCGTGCTCATCGACTCTGTATCCAAGCGATACAGCGAGTGTGGTATCCGTGTGGGTGCCCTGATTACCAAGAATGCCGAGATCCGCAAGGCGGTGATGAAGTTCTGTCAGGCCCGTCTCTCTCCTCCACTGATCGGTCAGATTGTTGCCGAGGCTTCACTCGATGCACCCGAGGAGTACTATCGCGATGTATATGATGAGTACGTAGAACGACGCAAGTGTCTGATCGACGGCCTCAACCGTATTCCGGGCGTTTACTCTCCTATCCCAATGGGTGCCTTCTATACCGTAGCCAAATTGCCTATCGACGACTCTGACAAGTTCTGCCGCTGGTGTCTGGAAGAGTTTGAATATGAGGGCGAGACCGTGATGATGGCTCCAGCCTCAGGTTTCTACACCACTCCTGGTGCAGGAAGAAACCAGGTGCGTATGGCGTACGTCTTGAAGAAAGACGACCTGAACCGCGCATTGATTGTTCTTGCCAAGGCACTCGAGGCTTATCCGGGAAGAGTGGAGGATGAAGGACTGTAAGGAAGTGAAGAACAAAGAGTGAAGAGTGAAGAATTCAATAGTCTAAGCTAATCATAAAGTTCAAAATTCAAAGTTCAAAGTTCAAAGTAAATATGAATTTTCCTCTGTTTATAGCAAAGAGATTATATCGTGATCAGGGCGACAAACGTAAGGTTTCTCGCCCTGCTATTCATATTGCCACAGCCGGTGTTGCCATCGGACTTGCCATCATGGTCATGTCGGTATGCGTGGTGCTGGGATTCAAGCACACCATCCGCGACAAGGTGATTGGCTTCGGAAGCCATATCCAGGTGGCCGACTTCATGACCCTGCAGCAGCAGAACCAGTATCCGGTGGTGATGAACGACTCGATGGTGAAGGTGCTCCAGAAGATTCCGGGCGTGAAACATGTGCAGCGCTTTGCCATGAAAGAAGGAATCCTCAAGACCGACAACGATTTCCTGGGCGTAGTGCTCAAGGGTGTGGGACCGGATTTCGACTCTACCTTCATCCATCAGAACATGGTGGAAGGAAGCATACCGAAGTTTGATGACAAAGCCAGCCATAACCAGATTCTGATTTCCAAGCTGATGGCAGACAAGTTGAAGCTGAAGAACGGTGAGCGCATCTTCGCCTACTTCATCGACAACCAGGGCGTGAGAATGCGCCGGTTCACCATTGCGGGCATCTACGAGACCAATCTCAAGAAATATGATGAACTGATGGTCTATACCGACCTCTATACAGCCGTGAAACTGAATGGATGGGAGGATGACCAGGCAAGCGGTGCCGAACTGACCGTGAAGGACTTCGACAAGCTCAACGAGACGGAAGACTATGTTATAAATAAGGTGAACCGTACCGTAGATCATTACGGAGAAACCTACAGCAGCGCCACCATCAAGGAACTGAATCCGAACATCTTCCAATGGCTCAGCCTGATGGACCTGAATGTATGGATTATCCTGGGACTGATGCTCATCGTGGCAGGCGTAACGATGATCAGCGGATTGCTCATCATCATCCTGGAGCGCACTTCAATGATTGGAGTGATGAAAGCCCTGGGTGCCCGCAACAAGACCATCCGCCACACCTTCCTCTGGTTTGCCGTATTCATCATCGGCAAGGGAATGTTGCTGGGCAATGTCATCGGACTGGGACTTCTTGCCCTGCAGCATTTCACGGGAATAGTGAAGCTCGATGCCCAGACTTACTACGTAAGTACGGTACCGGTGGAGTTCAACTGGCTCTTCATCGTGGCACTAAACGTAGCCACCCTCCTCATCAGCATCTTCATGCTGGTAGCGCCAAGTTACCTCATCTCTCATATCCATCCAGCCAAATCGATGAGATACGAATAGGATTCATGGCTGATGAATAAATGATTCACGATAGATGAATAAGTGTAAAATTATCCCATTATTGTCACTAGTAAATGGCAATAATGGGATAAAACTATATATTTTTACCTAGTTTCTAAAATATTTTACGCTAATCTATAAAATAATGCACATTTTATTTTGCGATGTGCAGTATTTTCTGTACCTTTGCACAAAATTTTGTTAATTGTGCAATGAATTCAATACCAAGTTTTAACTCGTATATTGAGAGAAGCATCATCAAGAATTGGCACTTGGATGCGCTCACCGATTATAAGGGCGCTACACTCCAGTACCACGATGTTGCAAGAAAGATAGAAAAACTGCACATCCTGTTTGAAAACAGCGATGTGAAGAAGGGCGACAAGATTGCCGTCTGCGGTAGAAATAGTAGCCAGTGGGCAGTAGCTTTCCTGGCTATTATCACCTATGGTGCAATCGTCGTGCCTATACAGAACGAATTCAAACCTGAGCAGATTCACAACATCGTGAACCATAGCGAGAGCAAGCTCCTGTTTGTGGGTGATGTGGTGGCTACGCAGATTACTCCCGATGAAATGCCTACACTGGAAGGCATCATCTATCTGCCGGATAATTCACTCGTCATTTCCCGTTCAGAGAAACTGACTTATGCCCGCGAGCATCTCAATGCAATGTTTGGTCATAAATATCCCAAGTACTTCCGCCCTGAGCATGTGAAATATCACGTGGATGATCCGGAAGAACTGGCGATGATCAACTACACCAGCGGAACCACAGGTTTCTCCAAGGGTGTGATGTTGCCATACAGAGCCCTCTGGGGTAATCTCGATTATCTGATGGATACGGTAAGTCCCAAGATCGGCAAGAACTGCAACATCCTCTCTACCCTTCCGATGGCTCACATGTATGGACTCATGACCGAGTTCATCTACAATATGGCGATGGGTAACCACATCTTCTTCCTCACCCGCCTTCCGAGCCCTACGCTCATCTCTGAGGCGCTGGCAGAAATCAAGCCAGACATCATCTTTGCCGTACCACTCGTGGTAGATAAGATCGTGAGAAAAGAAGTATTCCCACATATCCAGACCAACCGTGCCCGACTGCTGATGAACATGCCTGTCATCAACAAGCGCATCAAGGAGAAGGTTCGCGAGTTTGTACTGCGCAAGTTTGGCGAGCGTCCTTACGAGGTGGTTGTGGGTGGTGCTCCACTCAACAAGGAGATTGAAAACTTCTTCATCAGCATCGGCTTCCCTATCGCCATGGGTTACGGTACTACGGAAACCGCTCCGCTAATCACCTTCGCCCATCAGGACAACTATGTGGCAGGTAGCTGTGGTGTTGCCGTGAAGCACATGGAGGTAAAGGTATTGAGCGATGACCCAGAAAACGTAGCAGGCGAACTGGTTTGCCGCGGCATCAATGTGATGAAGGGCTACTACAAGAACCAGGAGGCTACCGATGCCGTGATTGATGAAGATGGATGGTTCCATACGGGCGACCTGGCTACGATGGACTCCGATGGTCACTTCTTCGTAAGAGGTAGAAGCAAGAACATGCTGCTCGGTCCTAACGGACAGAACATCTATCCAGAGGAGATTGAGGATAAGCTCAACTCCATGGCAATGGTCAACGAGAGCATCGTGCTGCAGAAGGACGACAAGCTCGTGGCACTCGTTCATCCGGAAATGGAAGAGAGCAAGGAACTGGGATTCTCAGACGAAGACCTCGCCAACATCATGGAGCAGAACCGAAAGGAACTGAATATGCAGATGCCTAGCTTTGCGCAGATATCACGCATCCAGCTGCACGACACCGAATTTGAAAAGACAGCCAAGAAGTCTATCAAGCGTTACCTCTACCAGGACGTAATATAACAAACGTTACCTCTACCAGGACGTGATATAATACGTGAAACAAAGCGTAATCCTGAGATAGAGACTTTAAGTACGAGAAAAAAATAAACTTAGAAAATCGTTAAATAATAGAATATGGAAATTCCTAGCTTTAACGCACTTATCCAGCAGAGCATCATAGACCATTGGGATATGGATGCCTTGACCGACTACAAGGGAGCTACCTTGCAGTATCACGATGTAGCACGCAAGATCGAGAAGCTGCACATCATGTTTGAGAACTCCGGCGTAGTAAAGGGGGACAAGATTGCTCTTTGCGGTAGAAACAGTGCCAATTGGGCAGTGGCTTTCCTCGCTACCCTAACCTATGGTGCCATCGCTGTACCTATCCTGCATGAGTTCATGCCAGACCAGATTCACAACATCGTGAACCACAGCGATGCCAAGCTGCTCTTCGTGGGCGACGTTGTTGCTACACAGGTAGATGCAACCAAGATGCCGGGTCTGGAAGGTATCATCTACATTCCAGATTACTCGCTCGTGGTTTCACGTACCGACAAGTTGACTTATGCCCGTGAGCACCTCAACGAGATGTTCGGTATCAAGTACCCTAAGTACTTCCGCAAGAACCACGTCAGCTACTATATCGACCAGGATCCTAACGAGTTGGCTATGATCAACTATACCAGTGGTACTACCGGTTTCTCCAAGGGTGTGATGGTTCCATACCGTGCGCTGTGGAGCAATGCCGACTTTGCCGAGAATGTATTGGGCAAGAAGATCAAGGCTGGAGATTCAGTCATCAGCATCCTGCCGATGGCACACATGTATGGTATGGCTTTCGAGTTTATCTTCGAGTTCATCAAGGGTTGCCACATCTTCTATCTCACCCGCATCCCTAGCCCAGCCATCATCGCCGAGGCATTCGGCCGCATCAAGCCAGCTGTTATCATCGCTGTGCCTCTGGTTATCGAGAAGATTATCCGCAAGAAGGTATTCCCTAAGATTCAGAACAACCGTATGCGCATGCTCCTCCACATGCCTGTTATCAGCAAGAAGGTGAAGGAGAAGATCTGCGACCAGGTATCCAATGCCTTCGGTGGCAACTTCTATGAGGTGATTATCGGCGGCGCTGCGTTCAACCAGGAAGTTGAAAGATTCCTCCACGGCGTGGGCTTCAAATATACAGTGGGTTATGGTGCTACAGAATGTGCGCCTATCATCTGCTACGAAGATTACAAGAACTTCGTTCCGGGCTCTTGCGGTAAGGCTGCGCTCCACATGATGGTTCGCATCGACAGTCCGGATCCGGAGAACGTACCAGGCGAAATCCTTGCCAAGGGTCCTAACGTGATGCTGGGTTACTACAAGAATGAGGAGGCTACCAAGCAGACCATCGATGAGAACGGATGGTATCATTCCGGCGACCTCGGAACGATGGATGGCGACGGCAATGTATTCATCAAGGGCCGCAGCAAGAACATGCTGCTCGGCGCCAGCGGTCAGAACATCTATCCTGAGGAAATCGAGGATAAGCTCAATTCTCTCGCCCTCGTTGCAGAGAGCGTGGTAATTCAGAAGGGCGACAAGCTGGTGGCTCTGGTATATCCAGACTTCGACGAGGCTCAGTCTCTGAACCTGGGCAGAAGCGAACTGGAAGAGATTATGGAGCAGAACCGTCAGGAGCTCAACACGATGGTTCCTGCCTACAGCAAGGTAAGCGAGATCCGCATCCACGATGAGGAGTTTGAGAAGACTCCTAAGAAGAGTATCAAGCGATTCCTCTATACTGCTGAATAACAGAACTTGAATAAAAAGAGATACAAATACAAAAAAATGGTGTAGCTTCCCAAAAAGAAGTTACACCATTTTTTTATGATTATAATTACAACAAAGTGTTTGATCGGATACGAGACAGCGTCTCAGGCGTCATCTGCAGATAACTGGCTATATAAGTAAGCGGCGCACGGAGCACCACCTGCGGATTCAGCTCGCACAAACGCTTATACTTATTAGGCGCAGTTTCGAATCGCATCAGGTCGGCATGTACCTGCGACTGAATCAAACTTTCTTCCAGAATCTTACGGTAAAGCATCTGGATGTTTACATTTCTTATGGCAGCCGCCTCGAGCTTCGCCTTCGGCAAAGCATACACCAAAGTAGGCTCCAAAGCCTCAACCTGGAGGTAAGAAGGGGTTTCTCGGAACAGACTCTCAATACACATGAAGATAGTATGGTCAACACCAAAGTGTTCTGTTACCTCCTTATCATACTTGGTATAGAACTGGCGTACCAATCCCTTCTCGATGTAAGAAATGTTTCTGCACACTTCACCCTCTACCAGAATCTTTTCGCCCTTGCCATACTTGATTGGCTCCAGGATAGATTCCAGTACATCCAACTCGTCATGAGTCATCGTACTATACCTACGGGCAAGCTCTCTGGCTATGTCGCGTTTAGGGGTGATAACCTTAAAATCACTCATAATTTAAGTTCCTCCTAGTTATTAAAATTTATTTCGTCGAATCTCTTAGTCAAGCTTCAGCACCGCAAGGAATGCCTTCTGTGGCACCTCTACGTTACCAATCTGCTTCATACGCTTCTTACCCTTCTTCTGCTTCTCCAGCAACTTACGCTTACGGCTCACGTCACCACCATAACACTTGGCAGTAACATCCTTGCGCACCTGCTTCACAGTTTCACGGGCTACGATTTTCGCACCGATAGCAGCCTGAATGGCAATATCAAACTGCTGACGTGGAATCAGATCCTTCAGCTTCTCGCACATTCTGCGACCGAAGCTCACAGAGTTGTCGCGATGGGTCAAAGTACTCAAGGCATCCACAGGCTCTCCGTTCAAGAGGATATCCAGCTTCACCAGGTCGGAATGACGGAAGGAATCGATATGATAGTCGAACGAAGCATATCCCTTGGAAATACTCTTCAGCTTATCGTAGAAATCGATCACAATCTCGCCCAATGGCAGCATGAAATGCAGCTCCACACGGTTACCACTCACGTATTCCTGATTGATAAGCTCACCACGCTTGTCGAGACAGAGCTTCATGATAGGACCGATATAATTGGTAGCTGTGATGATGGTAGCTCGGATATACGGCTCCTCGATATGGTCGATGAGCGTTGGATCTGGCAGTCCCGATGGGTTATGTACCTCTTTCTCACCACCTTGCTTGTCATATACCATATAGGATACGTTAGGAACGGTGGTGATGACATCCATGTTGAACTCACGGTCCAGACGCTCCTGTACAATCTCCATGTGAAGCAGACCGAGGAATCCGCATCGGAAACCGAAGCCCAGGGCTACCGAACTCTCAGGCGAGAAGGTGAGCGAAGCATCGTTGAGCTGCAGCTTCTCCAATGAGGCACGCAGATTCTCGTAATCGCTAGGATCGATAGGATAAACGCCGGCAAAGACCATAGGCTTCACTTCCTGGAATCCTGCAATCGCCTTTTCACAAGGACGTGCGATGTGGGTAATGGTATCACCCACCTTTACCTCGGTAGCATTCTTGATACCCGAAATGATGTAACCTACCTCACCGGCACCCAATTCCTTGCGGGGAATCATATCCATCTTCAGTACGCCAATCTCATCTGCATCATATTCCATTCCGGTGTTGAAGAACTTCACCTTGTCGCCCTTGCGGATTACACCGTTCTCAATCTTGAAGTAGGCGATGATACCACGGAATGAGTTGAATACAGAGTCGAAGATCAAAGCCTGGAGTGGTGCCTTGTCATCTCCCTTAGGAGCCGGAACACGGTTTACCACCGCTTCCAGAACATCCTCGACACCCTCGCCGGTCTTACCGGATGCACGGAGGATATCCTCGTGCTTGCAACCGATGAGATCCACAATCTCATCTTCCACTTCCTCCGGCATAGCCGAAGGCATATCTATCTTGTTGATGACCGGAATAATCTCCAGGTCATGCTCAATAGCCATATAGAGGTTAGAGATAGTCTGGGCCTGCACACCCTGGGTGGCATCCACAACCAAGAGCGCTCCCTCGCACGCTGCGATGGAACGAGAAACCTCGTATGAGAAATCGACGTGTCCCGGAGTATCGATGAGGTTGAGGATGTAAGTGTCTCCATCCTTTGCCTTGTATTCCATCTGAATGGCATGGCTCTTGATGGTGATACCACGCTCCCTCTCCAGATCCATATCATCAAGCATCTGACCCTCAGTAATCTTGATGGTCTGAGTTTTCTCTAACAATCGGTCTGCCAAGGTACTTTTACCATGGTCAATATGTGCAATAATGCAGAAATTTCTTATCTTATTTATATTCTCCATACAATTTTCTCTCTTTGGAGTGCAAAGATAGTATTTTTTTTCGTATCTTTGCAAAAAAATTATATAATAATGATGAAAAAAGTAATTTATAGCATATTTTTAGCTAGTTTGGTCGTATCTTGCACTGAAAGTCTGGAAGATAAGGCGGTTCGTGAGGCTAAGGAATACACAGAGAAATACTGCCCTACCCCATACGTAAATGACAGCAGAACAGACAGTGCTGTGTTTGACAAGAACACCCGCGTATTCTCTTATTACATGACTCTTCGCAACAAAGCGGACAACAAGAAGGCGATTGATGCCAACAAGGATAAGCTCCACAAACTTCAGAAAGAGGCATTGGACAACAACCCTGGTCTGAAGGTTTACAAGGATGCTCACTTCACCTTCCGTTTCGTTTATTATTCAGCTAAGAATCCGAAGGAGATTCTGCTGGATGATGTCTTCAAGTATTAGGAAAGAGGGTGTGTCATGGATTGATGACACACCCTCTTTATTGTATTAATATCCCATTTCCTGCAAGGCTGTAGCCAGCTGATCTGGACAGCTTGTAGGCTTGTTACCACAAGTGATACCCTTCAGTCGGGCAATGACTTCCTTTGCCTTCATGCCACGAATCAAGGCACAAACGCCCTTGGTATTGCCATCGCAACCGCCGATGAACTGGGCATCCTGCACTTTTCCATCCTCATCAACACTGATACAGATGTACTTAGAGCAGGTGCCATGAGTCTGATAAGTAACCTTGGTCAACTTATCCTGTTTCTCTTGCTGCAACATCATTATTCTGCGTCTGCAGGAATCTCAGGCTTCATGTTGGTATAGACAGTCTGAACATCGTCAAACTCCTCCAACTTCTCAATCATCTTGTCGATAGTCTCGCGCTCCTCAGCAGTAACATCCTTCAAATCGTTAGGAATGTAGGTGAACTCAGCACCAGTTACCTCGAAGCCCTCAGCCTCCAGGTGCTTCTGAATCTCGCCGAAGCTTGTAGGAGCACCATAGATAGTGATTTCGTTGTTCTCCTCATCCTCATCGAACTCGTCCTCTACACCGTAGTCAATCAGGTCGAGAATCATCTCGTCCATATCCAGACCTTCCTTCTTCTTGAATGTGAACACAGCCTTGTGGTCAAAGAGGAAAGACAAAGAACCTGTTGTACCCAGGTTACCGCTGAACTTGTTGAAGATAGAACGAACGTCAGCCACTGTACGGGTTGTGTTATCTGTCAATGTATCAACGAACACAGCAACTCCGTGAGGGCCATATCCCTCGTATGTTACCTCCTTGTAATCGCTGGTATCCTTGCCACAAGCGTTCTTGATGGCACGAGCGATATTGTCCTTAGGCATGTTCTCACGCTTACAGTTAGCGATGATAGCACGCAAGGTTGGGTTGTTCTCTGGCTCTGGACCGCCTGCCTTTACAGCGATGGCAATCTGCTTACCCAACTTAGTAAATGTCTTGGCCATGTGGCCCCATCTTTTCAGCTTTGTAGCTTTACGATATTCAAATGCTCTTCCCATTGGAATAAAATTTTAAATGTTTATCGTTTTTTTGTTTATAATATTATCTCTATTCTGCGTCAATCGCATTCTGCATTATCTCAGTTCTGCGTTGAGCTTACCTGTGAGGTTGGCAATGAGCTTCTTCATGATGGCATCAATCTGCTTGTCATTCAATGTCTTCTCCTCATCCTGCAGGATGAAGTTCACGGCATAGCTCTTCTTGCCCTCAGGCAGGTTCTTACCCTCATATACGTCGAAGAGAACCACGCTCTTCAGGAGCTTCTTCTCAGTCTGATGGGCAATCTGCTCAATCTGTGCAAACTCTACGTTCTTATCTACGAGCAGTGCAAGGTCGCGGCTCACAGATGGATACTTGCTGATATCTGTGTAAGTAAGGTTCACCTTCTTCACAGTCTTCACCAGGTTATCCCAGTGAACATCAGCATAGAATACATCCTGCTCAATGTCGAATGCCTTCTTCAGCTTGTGGCTCAGGATACCCATCTCTACCAATACCTTGCCGGCACGGGTCTCGTAGTTCACGCCCTTGGCAAAGATGTTGTTGTCGCTGTGCTTGATTACGAGGTTGTTCTGTGGCATACCTACACGACGGAGGATATTCTCTACCACAGCCTTCAACTCGTAGATGCTGCTCTGCTCATCTGCATGAGCCCAATTGCCCTCTACGCGCTTACCGGTGATGAAGAGTGACATGTGAGCCTCCTGAGAATAAGCCTTGATAGGACTCTCCTCGCTCCACTTCTCCTTATTATATATATAGGTGTTACCCACCTCAAAGAACTTCAGGTTCTGGCTCTTGTGGTTGATGTTACGGGCTACGCTCTCCAAACCGCCGAAGAGCATGGTCTGGCGCATCACGCCGAGATCTGCACTCAATGGGTTCATCACCTTCACTACGTTCTCCATTGGATACTTGTTCAGTTCCAGGTCGGTATAGTAGCTGGTCTTGCTCAGAGAGTTGTTGAGAATCTCCATAAAGCCCTCGCCTACCAACTGCTCTGCCACGAGGTTCTGGCTGTGATAAGCCTTGTCCTCATCACCCTGAACAGTCAAAGAACTCTTCAACTGGGTAGGAATCTCCACATTATTATATCCGTAGATACGGAGGATATCTTCTACTACATCGCAAGGACGCTGAACATCCACGCGATAGGCAGGAACCAGAAGGTCGATGCCCTCAGCATCTTCCTTCACGATCTTCATCTCCAGAGATGTAGCAATGTTCTTGATGGTCTCAGCACCAATCTCCTTACCGATGAGGCGATGAGCATACTCATAGTTCAGGCGAACTGGGAAATCCTGCATTGGCTCTGGATATACATCCTTGATCTGCATGGAAATCTTGCCGCCTGCCAACTGCTTGCAGAGGATAGCAGCCTGCTTCAATGCATAAATCTGTCCGTTAGGATCTACGCCACGCTCAAAACGGTAGCTGGCATCTGTACTCAAGCCATGACGGCGAGCACTCTTGCGAATCCATGTCGGGTGGAAGTAAGCACTCTCCAGAACCACACTCTTGGTGGTCTCGTAAGTACCGGAACCCTTACCGCCAAAGATACCTGCGATACACATTGGCTCCTCGGCATTGCAGATGCTCAGGTCGTGCTCACCCAGGGTGTGCTCCTCGCCATCCAGGGTCACAAACTTGGTGCCCTCTGGCTGGGTGCGAACTACAATCTTATGACCGGTAACCATGTCGGCATCGAAGCAGTGCAATGGCTGACCGTATGCCATCATGATGTAGTTGGTGATATCCACGATATTGTTGATTGGACGCAAGCCGATGATGTTCAGCTTGTCCTGCAACCACTTAGGGCTCTCCTTCACCTCGCAGTCGGTGATGCTTACGCAGGCATAGCGCTTGCAAGCCTCGGTGTTCTCAATCTCTACATCGATAGGAAGATCCTCGTTATCTACTACGAATTCATCGCAAGATGGGCGATGCAGACTAGTCTGGTAACCGTTCTGCTTCAACCAGGCATAGAGGTCGCGAGCTACACCCCAGTGGCCGAGTGCATCGGCCCGGTTGGCAGTGATATCAATCTCGATGAGCCAGTCGCTCTCCAGGTGATAGTACTCGGCAGCAGGCTGACCAACAGGTGCATCCTCAGGGAGCACGATGATACCGTCGTGAGATGTACCCACGCCGATTTCATCCTCAGCACAGATCATACCCAAGCTCTCTACACCGCGGAGCTTGCTCTTCTTGATGGTAAAACTCTGGTCGCCGTCGTAGAGCACGCAGCCCAGGTCGGCAACGATTACCTTCTGACCGGCAGCTACGTTAGGCGCACCGCAGACAATCTGCTGTGGCTCGCCCTTGCCCAGGTCAACGGTTGTTACGTGGAGGTGATCGCTGTTAGGATGCGCCTCGCATGTCAACACTTTACCTACGTAAAGACCTTTCAGTCCACCCTTGATAGACTGTACTTCCTCCAAAGCGTCCACTTCGAGTCCGCAAGAGGTCAGCGCATCGGCTGTCTCCTGTGGTGTCAGGTCGAAATCGACGTATTCTTTAAGCCATTTGTATGAAACGTTCATTATAATGTTTTTTTATTATTTTCTCTTTATCAAGCGTTTGGGAACCTCCTCGTCATCACGCATTTGTGGCACAAGAGCCCTAAAACTTTGCAAAAATACAAAAAATAATGGAGATAAGCAAAAAACATCCGCCATTTTTGCACTATTTAAAAGAAATGAGTGCAAAAATGGCGGATAGCCTTTTGATGACGGCATCGGGAGCACTTCCCGAGGAATTATTCAAATACTTCGTCGATGGCATCTACCTGTTCGAAATCATCCTGCTCGCCACCGCTGCCCACATGATAGCATGGGTTGTAATCGGCAGGGATATCAAACTTCACCTCCGGACTGTAGCCCAGCGAGACATCGGCATACACCTTCTTCATGAAGATAGCCCAGATTGGCAGCGCCATGGTGGCACCCTGACCCATACTCATGGAATCGAAGTGGATATCGCGATCCTCGCCGCCTACCCAGCAGCCACTTACCAGCTGCGGAGTAAAGCCGATGAACCATCCATCGCTGTTGTTGTTGGTGGTACCCGTCTTGGCACCAATCTGTCCCTCCAGCTTATAGCGGTAGCGCAGTCTTCCTGCCGTACCATTATCCACTACGCCCATCATCATGGTGAGCATCTTCATGGCATTGTCGGCACTGATCACCTCATTCATTCGTGGCTGGAAGGTGGCGATGGTGTTACCCTCGTTATCCTCGATGCGGCTCACGAACATCGGAGCCGTACGGATACCATGGTTGGCAAAAGCTGTATAGGCACTCACCATCTCGCTCACGCTTACCTCGCACGGACCGAGACACAAGCTCAGAGATGCGTGAATATCCGGGTTGTTGATACCATAGTCATGCAGCAACTGGACAAACTGCGATGGATTCAGCTTACTCATCAGATAGGCACTGATCCAGTTGTTACTCTGTGCCAATCCCCAGCTCAGCGGAACCATCTGTCCGTATCTCGAATGGTTGGCATTGCGCGGCGTCCATGGTCTGCCAGCCACCATATAGGTCTGCTGGCGGTTAGGTGCCAGATCGCAAGGCGAGAATCCGTTCTCCATCGCCAGACTGTAGAGGAACGGCTTGATGGTAGAACCCACCTGCCTTCTTCCCAAACTTACCATATCATACATGAAGTGGGTATAGTCCAATCCACCCACGTATGCCTTCACGGCACCCGTCTTAGGATCCATGCTCATGAATCCGCTGCGCAGGAAGGTCTTGTAATAGCGGATGGAATCGAGCGGACTCATCAGCGTATCGATGTCGCCATGATAGGTAAACACGGTCATCGGAATCTTCTTGCGGAAGGTATCGTGAATCTCTTCTGCCGAGCATCCCGCCTCCTTCATCTGTCGGTAGCGCTCGCACTGGGTAACGCTGCGGTTCAGGATAGCCTTGATCTGCTTAGGGGTCAGCTTGTCACTGTATGGCGAACTTGGCTTGCGAGAAACCTCCTTGCTGAAGGCTGGCTGCAGATAGCGTGCCACGTGCTGATATACAGCCTCTTCGGCATATCGCTGCATACGGCTGTCCACGGTGGTAAACACCTTCAAGCCATCGCTATATACATTATATGGAGAACCATCCTTCTTGAAGTTCTTGTTGCACCATCCATACAGAGGATCAGTATTCCAGAGGATGGAATCGGTAACAAACTGAGCATAGTTCCACGATGCATAATCCTTTCTTTCCGGACGGGTAGCCATCAGATACTTGCGCAGATATTCGCGCAGGTAGGTAGCCGAACCATCCTTATGGTCGGTACGGTGGAAGTTGAGCGTGAGCGGTTCGGCTGCATACTGGCTGTATTCGCTGCTGCTCAGATAGCCCGCCTTCTCCATCTGCGAGAGCACCACGTTTCTTCTGTCGCGGGCACGCTCCGGATAGCGCACAGGGTTGAAGAGCGAAGGGTTCTTGCAGAGACCGATGAGCGTAGCCGCCTCGGTGAGGGTAAGATCCTTCGGTTCCTTATTAAAATAGGTATTCGCAGCCGTCTTGATACCCACGGCATTGTGCAGGAAGTCGAAGTAGTTGAGATAGAGTGCCAGGATTTCCTGCTTGGTATAGTATCGCTCCAGCTTGATGGCGATGACCCACTCTATCGGTTTCTGCAGCAGTCGCTCCAGGGCACTCGATGCCTTTTCGGAATAGAGCTGCTTGGCAAGCTGCTGGGTGATGGTAGATCCACCTCCGGCATTGGTCTGCCCCAGGAGTCCACGCTTCACGATGGCACGACCGAGCGCACGGAAGTCGATGCCCGAATGCTCATAGAATCGTTCATCCTCCGTGGCAACCAGTGCCTTTATTAAATAAGGTGACATCTTCTTGTAAGGTATCACGATACGGTTCTCCTTATTCAGGTTCCATGTACCCAACACCTTTCCATCAGACGAATACACCTGAGTGGCGAATCTGCTGATAGGATTCTGCAAATCCTCGATGTCCGGCATGTAACCGATCCATCCGTTCCAGATGGCAAAGAAGGCGAGCATAGCCGACACGACAAAGGTGGCAAAAATGCCCCATAATGTATAGATAAAATGTTTTCTCATCTCTATTTCTTCATTTATTTTGTGCAAAATTACTAAAAAGTTTCGAATTCTCGCACATAAATCAGAAATTATATGTAACTTTGGGGGCGATTTCAGAACATTCAATCAAAATTCGTATGGAAAAACATAATTTTGTGACGATTGCCGACCTCTCGAAGGAGAAAATCATGTACCTCCTCGAAATGGCGCAAGAGTTTGAAAAGCATCCCAACAGGGAGTTGTTGAAGGGAAAGGTCGTAGCGACCCTTTTCTTCGAACCATCTACTCGTACCCAACTCAGTTTCCAGACAGCTGCCAATCGCCTTGGCGCACGTGTCATCGGCTTCTCTGATGCCAAGACATCCAGCACTACCAAGGGCGAAACGCTGAAGGACACCATTCTGATGGTGAGCAACTACGCCGACGTCATCACCATGCGCCACTTCATCGAGGGTGCAGCCCAGTATGCCAGCGAGGTAGCTCCAGTGCCTATCGTCAATGCCGGTGATGGTGCCCACATGCATCCATCTCAGTGCTTGCTCGACCTCTACTCTATCTTCAAGACCCAGGGCACCCTGGAGAACTTGAACATTTATCTTGTGGGTGACCTCAAGTATGGCCGCACCGTTCACTCACTTATCACCGCTATGCGCCACTTCAATCCTACCTTCCACTTCATCGCACCTAAGGAGCTTGCCATGCCAGAGGAGTACAAACTCTACTGCAAGGAGCACAACATCAAGTACGTGGAGCACGAGGATTTCAACGAGGATGTGATTGCCGACGCCGATATTCTCTATATGACCCGTGTACAGAAGGAGCGTTTCAGCGACCTGATGGAGTACGAGCGTGTGAAGAATGTATATATCCTGAAGCGAGACATGCTCTGCAAGGCGAAGGAGAACATGAAGATCATGCACCCGCTGCCACGTGTCAACGAGATTGCATACGATGTAGATGATGATCCACATGCATACTACATCCAGCAGGCTCAGAATGGTCTCTATGCACGTGAGGCTATCTTCTGCCACTGCCTCGGTATCACACTGGAGGATGTGAAGAATGACAAGACCATTATTGAGTAGTGTTTAGTGATTATTTATTAGTGATTAATTATGGGAAACAATAAAAGTCAATTAGTGGTTGCGGCTATCGAGAACGGTACCGTAATCGACCATATACCAGCCGAGAAAACCTATCAGGTAGTCAACCTGCTCCAGTTGGAGAAGATGGACACTCCTGTTACCATCGGCTACAACTTGCCTTCCAAGAAGATCGGCAAGAAGGGCATCATCAAGGTTGCCAACAAGTACTTTACCGATGAGGAAATCAACCGCCTCTCTGTGGTGGCTCCTAACATCGGACTGAGTATCATCAAGGACTACGAGATCGTGGAGAAGAAGACTGTAGAGACTCCAGATACACTCAAGGGCATTGTAAAGTGCAACAACCCTAAGTGTATCACCAACAACGAGCCTATGCAGACCCTCTTCCACACCGTAGATAAGGCACTCGGTATCGTACGCTGCCATTACTGCGACAAGGAGCAGCAACTGGGCAAAGTTGAGCTTTGCAAGTAGCATCAATCACATAAAATAAATAAGAATGGTTAAAGATCAAGAGATTTTCGACTTAATCGAAAGAGAACATCAGCGTCAGCTGAAAGGTATGGAGCTGATTGCTTCTGAGAATTTCGTGAGTGACGAGGTGATGAACGCTATGGGTTCTTACCTTACCAACAAGTATGCAGAGGGTCTGCCAGGCAAACGCTACTATGGTGGATGCCAGGTGGTGGATATCGTAGAGAATCTTGCCATCGAACGCGTGAAGAAAGTCTTTGGTGCTGAGTATGCCAACGTGCAGCCTCACTCTGGTGCTCAGGCTAACGCTGCCGTATTGCTCGCCGTACTGAAACCGGGTGATACTTTTATGGGATTGAACCTCGATCACGGCGGTCACCTTTCTCATGGCAGCCACGTCAATACTTCTGGTATTCTCTACAATCCTATCGGCTACAACCTGAACAAGGAGACGGGTCGTGTGGATTACGACGAGATGGAGAAGCTGGCTCTGGAGCACAAGCCTAAGTTGATTATCGGTGGTGGTAGCGCCTACAGCCGTGAGTGGGATTATGCCCGCATGCGCAAGATTGCAGATGAGGTAGGTGCCCTCCTGATGATTGATATGGCTCACCCTGCAGGTCTGATTGCAGCCGGTCTGCTCGACAACCCATTGAAGTACGCTCACATCGTAACTTCTACTACCCACAAGACTCTCCGTGGTCCTCGTGGCGGTATCATCCTGATGGGTAAGGATTTTGACAATCCATGGGGATTGACTACCAAGAAGGGTGAGGTAAAGAAGATGAGCATGCTCTTGAATTCTGCCGTATTCCCTGGTCAGCAGGGCGGTCCGCTGGAGCACGTCATCGCTGCCAAGGCTGTTGCCTTCAATGAGAACCTGCAGCCATCCTGGAAGGATTATGCCATGCAGGTGAAGAAGAACGCAGCCGTTCTTGCTGACGATCTGATGGGTCGCGGTTTCGGTATCGTAAGCGGCGGTACAGACAACCACTCTATGCTCGTTGACCTCCGAAGTAAATATCCAGACCTCACGGGTAAAGTAGCTGAGAATGCGCTTGTTGCAGCAGACATCACAGTGAACAAGAACATGGTTCCATTCGATAGCCGTTCTGCCTTCCAGACATCAGGTATCCGCCTGGGTACAGCTGCCATGACAACCCGTGGCGCCAAGGAGGATATGATGCATCTCATCGCAGAGCTCATCGAGGAAGTATTGAATTCACCAGAGGATGAGAAGGTCATCGCCCGCGTTCGTGAGAAGGTAAACGAGACCATGAAGGATTATCCTCTCTTCGCTTACTAAGCAAAGGAAAAAGACTGGATTTTTATCTAAGCAAAGGAAAAATCGATTCGATTTATATATACAAAAAAAGACTGCGGGTATCATGTTCGCAGTCTTTTTTAATTCCGTATCATATTTTAAACATCATCATCAAAAACAAGAAAACATTGTTATGAGAAAATTAAAAAGCCTCCTGCTGATGGCATTGGCATTGCTTCCAGCAAGCAAGACTCTTGCACAGACCAACGCACAGATTCTTTATGATTTCGGTACCGACCGTAAGTATGTAACCCTGACCTTGGAGATGTTCAAGCAGGACAAATGGGGAAGCACCTACTTCTTCGTTGACCACGACTTCAACTACGACAAGATGGACCCTAACAGTCCAAACGTAGCACAGGGCGGCACCTATACCGAGATTTCACGTGCCTTGAACTTCTGGCAGAACAGCAGCATGAAAAACTGGAGCCTGCACGTAGAGTACAATGGCGGTATCACCAAGAACTACCCTATCAACAATGCCTGGCTCTTCGGCGTGGAGTATCTGATTCACGATGCTACCTACAAGAACACCCTGAATCTGGACGTTCTCTATAAGACCATCCGCAAGACCGACCAGAATGTTCCGATGCAGTTGACAGCCGTATGGACCTGCAACGACCTCTTCGGAGTAAAGGGACTGAAGTTTGACGGCTTCGCTGATTTCTGGTGGGAAACCCACGGAACCGTAGATGGCGACGGCAAGGCTAAGACCCGCCATACAGTATTCATCACCGAGCCACAGCTCTGGTACAAGGTAGGTCAGCACTTCGGCTGCGAGAACCTGAGCCTGGGTGGTGAGGTTGAGATTACCAATAACTTCGGTAGCACCGATGGAGCAAAGGTTCGCCCTTGCCTGGGTGTGAAATGGGACTTCTAAAGCTCCGAAAATATAGGCAAGAGATTCTGAAAAAAGAGCGTCTCTTGCCCAAATCCAAGCAACTTTTGCACCCCGTTATATATTAATCATATATATAAAAGAAAATATATAAAAGAAAAATATAACAAGTATGTAACGGGGTGCAAAAGTTGCATTTTCTAAAAAATTCTCCCGATTATCTGCCAACCTTCAGACCTCCGTCAGAGATACTTCCAACGCCGTCCTTATGACGGGTATATTTGCCGGTGACACCGCTCAGATGCACGCCGCCAACACCATCCAGATCAACATTCAACATTTGGCAGTCAACCTTGGCGCTTACCTTACCCACGCCATCATTGTTGATCTTCAGATTTCCGCCCTTGAAGAAATCGAGCGTAACGGAGCCTACACCCTCGTTATCCACCTTCAGGTCGCTCATCGCCACGTTGCCAACCTTTACGGAGCCTACACCTTCGTTATCAATCTTCATCACATCGCCCTTGGCATGATCGATGCTGACGGACCCTACACCCTCGTTGGTAACATCCAGTCTGTTGGCAAGAATCTGCTTGATGCTGACAGAGCCTACGCCTTCATTATCGATTTCCAGGCGGTCGCTGTTGATAGACTTGGCATAGAAAGCCCCTACCCCTTCCTGGGTAATCTTCACCAGATCAGGACTGGTGATATAAATCTTCAATCTGTTTTTTTCAGAATTACAGCTGGCAGGCACCTTGAGTCTTCCCGTCAGACCGATCTTCACCTCGCCGTCTCGATACACCACCTTGATTTTCTCCTTGAGTTTCTGAACGAACTCAGCATCCTTGATGGCAGAGTAATCCAGTCGAACGCTGCATTCATCGCCGTCGTTCTGTGTATAATAGACACTAGCAACCATATCCACGTCGATAGCCTTGAAAGGCTTCTCTCTCAAATCATCCTGCGTAAACTCCAGGCTTCCTCTCATTTCAGAAGAGGTAGTAGAACCCATACTGCAGGAACAGATGCCCATAGAGGCAAGAAACAAAGTTGCCGAAGCAACCCAAATACTCATTGTTTTCATACTTTTTCGATTTTAAATTTCCTATATTCTGATGCTTAGACGCAAAAGAAACCCGAAAGGTTGCAAAAAAGCCCAAAAAGATTGCAAAAAGAGCCACAAATGCCTTGCAATAGAGCCTTACTTACCATCCAATTAAGCCTCAATTAAGGTTTACGTTAGGCTTAATTGAACGTTACGTAAGGCTCTTTTGGACAGCAAGTAAGGCTCTTTTGAAACAAGAAAAACATGCAAAGGAATGAAAATATATCCCCAAAAACTTGCAAGTTCAAGAAATAAATCGTATTTTTGCCGCAGGAATTTTAAAAGCAATACACTATGACAGCATTAGAGTTACAATCAGAATACCAGTCACTCGTCAGCATAATAGCTAACGAAGACTACGAGACAATTAGCAAGGCAGTCAAAGCACTCAAGAAAATATTGTCTCCCAACAAAACAAAGGCTAAGAAAATAACCAAGGCAGACTTAGTTATAGATCCAAGAATTGCAGCTATGACCAAAGGCATTCATACGCCTGAGACATTCGACTACAAAAATGAATACTACAAGGACTATATAAAATAAGCTGATATGATACAGGTTTTCTTAGATACAAACGTGATAATTGATTATCTTGGAAACAGAACAGGGTTTTACGATGATGCAGCAATCATCATGAGCTTAGCTATCAACCAAAAGATAGAATTACACGCTGCAGCTTAAGAAACGTACCCTGATTTTAGACATTTTCACAACTCCGTTACCGCCAACAAAAGGTAACTCCATAGCACTCAGTACAAAAGATTTTCCACTTTAAGAATATTTAACCCGTAAATCTACTCTATTTGCAATAATTACAGTATATTTGCACCGTGAATATGCAGATAGAAGAGTAATAGCATTCTTACTTTGCAGTTGCCCTAACACCTGCTAAAAAAACATTTATTATTCGAACTGAACTTAAAGATAAGTGTCCGAACTGAACTTAAAAAGCGATTATTCGAACAGAACTTAAAAAATAAGTAAAAGTAAAGGTAATAATGAAACACAAGGTAATGATGAAGTAAAGATAATAAAGTCTAAAATAAAATTAAAACTATTAATAGATATGAAGGTAATCAATTCCAAGCTTGCTGCCATCGGTTTGGCGGCATTTGTTTTCGCATCATGTAGCGACAGCAACAGCGATCCTACTGGTCCAACCCCTAACGTGGAACTTGCAGAGACTATCACTGCAAATCTTACAAGCAGCTCAGCAGCAGAACTCGCTGCTCGCGTTTCAAACTACAAGAACACAACAGCTAATGCCAGAAAGTTCTTCTTCTCAAGAGCAACTCAGACAAGAGCATTTGCTTCTGCCAATAATGTTACCATTCCTGCTGTTCCTGAGGGAGCAAGACAGTGGAGCTCTGCAGAAGACATGACTGCTGGCAAGACATATTTGATCACCAGCAAGACTAAACTCGATATGAGCGGTCACAATGTCGCAGGTACCACCATTTTCGTAAAGGGTAATTCTAAGTTGATTTTCAACAGTTCTATTGCAGGCTGTACCATTTACGTTGACGGCGGTGCAACATTGGAGTACAAGGGCGAAGGTGCCTTGGAGATTCCAGCTAATACAACCATCATCAACGATGGCGGTTCTATCATTGCAGAAAACGATATTACCGTAGCTGGTAAGCTGTACGCTAAATATACAAATGAAAAGGGCGGTATCGGTTCTATCAACGCTTATGACAAGAACGACAAGAAGGCCATCATCACACCAAAGCACAACATCACATTCAAGAATGGTTCTGAGGCATACATCGGCGGTTCTATCCGCGCCGTTGAGCTGAACATCGAGGAAGGCGCTACCGTAAACGCAACCAAGCACATTATGAACGCTACAACAGTTAACGTAGATGGTGCTTTGCAGTTCGGTGGCTTCTTGAGAACAGAGACCTTGAACGTCAAGGGCGAGATGATTGCCAGCGAGCATTCTGCCATCAAGGCTTCAAAGGTATTCAACGCAGAGGCAGGTTCAAGCATCACTGCAGATTACATCAACGTTACCGATAACAAGAAGAACGAAGATGGAAGCATTACCTACGGCAACGCTACTCTCAATCTGAAGGGTAACTGCAAGATCAATATCAATAACAAGAGCGATATCTATACCAACAATATCGTAACTGATAACGCAAGTGCTGGTCAGATTACCTTGAACGATGACAACGCCATCGCTGTTATCAAGGCTAAGAAATTCACCAACAATGGTGACAACCAGATTAAGGCTTTGGCAACATCTGGAAACAACGCAACCTTCCTTCTCCAGTTCACAGAGTGCTATACTGGTACAACTAAGGAGAATACTTTCGAGGATCTCGACATTGCAGCTTCTTACCTCGACTACGACAAGGCAACTGATGGTAAGGGTGTCAAGGAGAAAGCAGATGGTCCAGACTACAAGGCTTATGGCTATGAGTGGGCTGGTGATCCAGCTAAAATCATCGCTGCTCCAAAGCTTGACTTGGTTGCAGAAGACAAGACTCCAAACAATGGTTTGTCTGCTACTTGCATCCAGCCAGGAGTAAACGGCAAGTTCTATGTAGCTTACCATACAAACGGCAAGGCTTCTAATGGAGCTATCGAGGCTATCAGTCTGGCAAACAACACCCTGACTATCAATCAGAGTGTAGAATCAGACAATGCAACCAATGACTACAACCACATCCTGGTAGATGGCAACACCCTTTGGGTAGCAGGTAGCCAGAGCGGAAACAAGAGCCATGCTGATGAGGTAACAGGTGTAGGTCCTTTCATGGGACAGATTTCACTGAACGGCGATGGAACAATCGCTAACAAGATTCAGATTTCTGCCATCAACAGAAAGACCAAAGGTATGGATGCCAACTGTGTAGCTAACTTCAAGAATAACCACATCGTTGCTACAACAAATGGATTCACTATCTTCAATGCAAAGATGAACAAGTGGAACGAGGGTAGCACAGAGGGCAAGTATCTTGTTGCAGCAAACGGCAAGCTCTACGCATTGACAGTTGATGGCACACTGACAGCATATAACGACAATGAAATGCAGGACGTTGCAGCAACATATAATGTCGGTGCAATCTCTCCTAAGGGCAACAAGGCTGTGATTGCAGTAGATGAAGCCAAAGGTGAAATTTACGTCTGCAAGGGCGAGAATGGTATCTCAAAGATTGCTGCCGATGGTACAGTTAGCCAGTTCTTCGATTGCCCAACATTCAAGGCATCTAATAAAGCTGAGAACTTGGAAGCAGGAAAGGAATACGTGAAGGGTTGCGCTAATGGAGTTTACGTTACAGCTAACAACGTATTTGTAGCTTGCGGTTCATACGGTCTGGTTGTTCTCGACAAGAATGGCAAAGAAGTTTGCCACCGCAAGGCATACAACGGCAAGTCTGCCAACTTCGTAACAGGCGATAACGACAACAACATCTTCGTTGCATATGGTCAGAGCCGTGTACAGGTATTCAAGCTTACAAATACCAAGAAGTAATACGAATAAAAGAAATAATCCTTGTTCTCTCCCACTCCTGCGAGTGGGAGGGAACATTCACCTTATTAGAGCTAAGTTGACTAGCTGAAACAAGAAATACATTCAACAAGAATGTTAACGATAAAAGTTAAGTAAATGAATATGAAAGCTATAAATATTAAACTTGCAACGTTCTCATTTGCTGCAATGCTCTTGGCATCTTGTAGCGATTCCGGCAACGATTCAGTCATAGACCCTATCGGTAAAGCTGCTACTATCGTTGGTACAGACATAACCGCAGAGTATGCAGACCAGCTGGCATCCAGAGTATGGAACTATAAAGGTGCATACGCTAATACAACTACAAAAACTAGAGCTCTGGTAACCAGAGCAGAGGCTACAGAGCCAGCCGTTCCTGCAGGAACTCCTAATCTTTCTTCCGTAAAAAACAAACATGATGCACATCCTGGAACCTATGTTGTACCAGCTGGTGAAACCCTCAACGCAGATGGTTACAACATAGAAGGAATGACCATCTATGTGAAAGGTACATTAGAATATGGTTCTGCCAACGGATCAGGAGCCTCAATCAATGTATTGAGCGGAGGTAAACTGATTGCGAAAAATCACACTGAAGTATTTGGAGATACAAAGGTATCCAACTGGGGCACAATTGAATTTCCAGCCAACCAAAAAGAATATATCATCAAGAATACATTTTATCAGAATGCTGGGGATTTAAATATAAAAGGACACGATTTGAAAATGGTAGAAGGCTCTCAGCTCTATGTCAAAAACTCCCTCTTTGCTGATAAAGTTACTATGTCCCAAAAAGCCAATCTGTTTGTAACAGACAATGCTACCTTGACTGGAGCGTTCGAAATGTCAGACCAGTCATACGCCTGGGTAAACATCATGACAACTACCAGCGTAAAGATTCAAAATACAACAGAGCTCCATAGCGGTTGTTCCCTCAAGGTAGAAGGAGATGTTAACGCCACCTATGGCACAAATCTCTACGTCATGTATCTGAAAGCAAAGTACTACAAGCAAGATTCTGGTGCAAAACTCCACTTGCAAAACCAGAGTATGGTTGACATCGAAGGCAAATACGTGAATCTGAACCAAAACCAAGGTTATGCAGACTTACCAGACAAGGACGGTGTAGCTGTGATCAAAGCAGATGCCTTCTACTACAATGCGCCTGAAAAACAGGGTGATAGAAATCCGGGTGGAGCCAAGACGGTAGATTGCTCAGTTTTCTCCACATCAGGAGATAATGCCCATATCATCGTGGATGCAAATGCTGTCTATGGAAGTGAAGGGGCTACCACTCCGATTACAGATGACAATACAACTATTGTATGGAACAATAATGCCGATGTCCTCTTCAAGGATGATCCAGAAGCCAAGAACTACGTCATCAAGAAGACTGAGTGCAATCCTAACGGTTACAATGCAGACCAAGAGTCTGAAAAAGAGCCAGAAAAGGAGCCTACACTCAACTTGATATCAAGTATCGACTATAATCACGACCATGACATCTCTGCAACTTGCGTACAGGTACACAATGGCAGATTGTATATGTCATACCATACCCGTGACAAGAATCACGGTGGCTGTATTGAGGTATTCAGTCCTGTAGAAAACAACAAGATAACACTGGAGCAGTATCTCTGCGATGACCAGAAAGACCTCGACTTCAACCATCTGCTGGCAGTCAAGCTCAAGTCTGGCAAGCGTATGGTTTACTTACCAGGAAGTTCCAACAAGAAGGGTGCAATGCTCGCATACATCCCTATCCAGGATAATCATCTGCTGGCAGACCAGTCAAAGTCTATCACATCAACCAAAGATGGCGAGGAAACCGTGACCTACGAGAAGCCATTGCAGTTTATCCAGATGAATCCTGCAACAGCAGAATTTGCGAAAAAGGGCTATGATGAGAACTGCGTGGTCTATAACGACGAAACCAACCATCTGATCGTTGCAACCACCAAGGGCTATCTGGTTTACAATGCAGATACCTATAATGAGCTTGACAAGATCAACAAGCCAGGAAAGGTAAAGCACATAGCTATCGGTAATGGCAAGATCGTTACAGTTTATCTGGACAGAGCTGCAACCAACGAGACAGAGGCTATCCCTGCTACCGTGGAAATCTTCGACCAGAAGGCAGAAGACCTCAGCAACCCGATCAAGAGCTTCGCTATCAGCACCATTGAACCAAACAACGGTAAAAACGTGGTTCGTGTGGATGATAACAAGATTTACGTTTGCCGCGGTGCTGCCGGTATGTATGTTTACGATATGGAAGGCAATGAACTCTGGCACTACCAGATGCCTAGCCCTACTATCACAGAAGGCGAAAATGCCGGAAAGTATAAAGGTCATGCCAATGGCTGCTACGTAGGAAAGAAGTATGTATATATCGCATACGGCGGATTCGGACTTGTGGTTCTCGACAAGGAAACTCACAAGGTGGTTGCACACCGCAACCTTGCCCACTCTGCCAACTATGTTATAGAATATAATGGCTATATCTACGTAGCCTACGGACAGAGCAGACTGCAGGTATTCCAGCTCAAGAATGCCGATCCTGAGGTTTCTTATACTAAATAAGGAATCTGATATATGTTCAATTCATAAGAAATAGATAATAATTATCATTGAGCAATAGAATTCAAAAGACACTGGTTGAATGCAGCTGCAACAGCTTGCAGCTGCATTCATAGTGTTTAAACTAAGAGAATGATGAAGCGAAAATTGATACTATACACTACAGCTGTTCTTCTGATGAATATCGGAGGAAGGGGTGTTATGGCTCAAAATCTGAAGCAAAAGACCCTGAAAAAAGCATTCAGCCCGAAGATGCTCGTTTATGAAAATCTGAAAAATGAAAATGTACTCAAGCACTTCAAGAATCGCTTCGCACAACTCGATACCCTACTCAACCACCCTATCTGGGTACAGTCGCCAGTCATCAAGCTGGGACTCAACAGTCAGCATACGGCTGACATCAGAAACACAGACTCGCTCTACTGGGCTAAGACTGCCCACGAGCAACTGGCAATAGCAAGACACCACGGACTGGAAGTAACCGGACAGGTGTATGCCAGACCCGATGCCTACTTCGATGCCGACAACGACAACGAAGACCAGGTATCCAAATACAAGGTAAAGACCCAGGCAGAACTGGGATGGAACATCATCAACAGCAAGTTCTACCAGGGCAAGGAAAAGAAAGCCAAAGTAGCTTTGGCTAACGAACTCTCCAGGCTGCAAAGCAAGAAGAGAATGACTGCAGACATCTATGAAAAGGCAGCTGAAGAGCTGACCGAACAATATAACTTCTACATCGGTACCATCATCGCTCACCGACTGGACAACCTCGACATCATGAACGAGGCATACCAATACATGCTGGAGAAAGACCGAATCAGCAACGACAAAATGCTGAAGGTGATGAACGAGAAACTGGCGGCAGAATACGATATCTCCATTCTCTGCTCCGACCGCGACATCTCCAATAAACCTATCTACCGCATGAAACCAACCCGGATTCTGGTAGATACAACAGCTCTCTGGCACCACATCGACGAGGAAAGCATCGACGCAAGAATCGTGATGGTAAAAGAACAGATTGCCGACAACGACAGCAAGTTGGCGAATTACTTATCGACAACAAGAATCACGCCTTTCGCCAGATGGTCATCCTACTGGCAAAGCAACAACAAGATAAGCAACAACGGTGATATCGGAGTGCGATTCACCATCCCGATCTACAACGAGAATCCACGCAAGCGCAAGGCTCTCGAAACAGAAAAGGAAATCATCAGAAGCAGCAGAAGCACCGATGTCAAGGAAATCAAGCAGTCGGTAGGCATCCTGCTGAAGAGAATAGAGAATTTGAACCACGCCATCGCCACCGAGGCGTTCCATATAGAACAGACCGGCAAATACATCGACATGAGAAGATTTGCCTACAAGAACCAGAAGCAGGGGTACAACTACCTGATGAGAATGGACGAATATACGGGATTCCTCGAAAGCATGGAGAGAATGTATAAGCTGATGTTAAACCGCGGACTTGCCATCATCAATATCGAGAAGGCAGTCAGCATCTACGACAACAATACTATTTTCAGGGAAATAGAACTATGAATGAGTTTCAATTTAATAGCACGCCGCAGGAACAGGCAATGTCAGACATGCTCAAGTCGCAGAGCCACCGACTGGCAAGACAGCAGATTATCTTCGCGCTGATCTTCCTGCTCGTCATCGTACTGGCGGCATACTATATCGTCACAAGAATGATATGGGCGATCTACGACGGATACATCACAATCGATGAGAACCCGATTTCGGCAGTTGACGACATCTACATTCTGAAGGTGAACAAGGAAATAGGCGAGGTGGTACACAAGGGTGACACCCTCTACTCCTACGTGCTGCTGGGAAACATCGTGAACCAGTATGACCCCAACATCCTGCCTTCGGCTGTAAAGGAAACGCACGATATGGAGGTACAGGCACAGCTGGCAAAGGAAGAAATTCCGGTGCTCCGTACCCGTCTGGCAGAACTGAAAAAGCAGAAGGCTTCAGAGAGTTCGGATATCTATTACGGACTCACCGACAACACCAAGCGCAATGCCCTGGATGCAGAGATTGCCGAAGTGGAAGAAGAACTCAGGAAGCAGGCAAACAAGGTGGAAATCTACGCCAGGGCAAAGAACACCACCTACAACTTCATGGCTAGAAGAGGTGCTGCCACCAACAATGCGGATATGCCCTACTCCAGCAACACGAGCATCTACAGCCAGGGACTGATACACTACTGCTGCGCTCCAGCCGATGCCTATATCACCAAGATCAATGTAAGCGACAGGACGCTGGTATTCAAGAGCCAGGAAGTCATGACTATCCAGCATACCGACTACGCTGCATGCCATCTGGGAGTAATCATCTACGTGCCCAACGACAAGGTGAAGTATATGGAGAGTCCTGACGATGCAGACGTCATCATCAACAAGGATCTGGAGCTGAAAGCCAAGCTACAGATGGCGGGTCTGAGAGTAGAGGAAATTCCGAAGCATCTGCAGAGTAACTTTTCGCATGATGCCAATGCAGTGGTTGCCGTCTTCACCCTGAACCCTAACCAGAGAGTTCCGGCATGGGTGATGAGCAACAAGCTGCCAGTGAGAGTGAGAATCAACAAGATCAGCGCTATGCTCGATCCGAAACCACTGCCGATGTACACCATCCCAGTGGAAAAGAATCAAAATGTCGTAAGAAGTTCGAAGCTGATTTCGACCGACAAATCAAAATAAAGAACCAGAAGAAATGATTGGACTAAAAAGAAACAAACGTGGAGACATGGTGCTCACCATCGACAGCTATGTTGATATAGACTCAACATCAGATATCCAGTCCGACTACTTCGATTGCATATATATCAATACGAAGAGTGAGCGAACGTTCCTTGCTATCCTGTATGGAGCCAGCCCTATCCTATCGTACAAATGCAGCTACAAGCCGATATTCGTCAACACGGCGGTATCGGGCAAGGGGCAGATTACAGAGTTCATCATCGATGCTTTTGTCAGCGATATGAGCAATGAGAAAGTATATGAGATCATTGACAAAATCAAGGCTGCCAAGGAGAAATACGGCATCAAGCAGGAGGTGGCACGCCCCACTCAGCCCAACGAGCTCTTCTCCAACATCCTGAGGTTTCTGCTCTCCAGAGACCAGAGAATTCTGTCTCACGTGCTTCTGGAGAAATCGTCATTGGGATACATCAATCCTATCTTCGAGCACTACCACAGCATGGGCCAGTTTCATCTTGCCGAGATGTTCGCCTACGTGGATACGCTAGAGGAATATGGCGCACTGCGCAAGCACAAATACCTCATCAAGGAGCATCTCTGCCCAAAGTGCAACCACAGTCACCTGCTATACACGGAGTGCTGCCCGAAGTGCGGAAGTTCGAATCTGAAGATCCAGAACATTATCCACCACTTTTCCTGTGCCAACGTGGCTCCGGAAAGTGCATACAATGTGGGAGGAATGCTCATCTGTCCGAAGTGCCACAAGAGACTGAGACACATCGGTGTGGACTACGACCGACCAGCAGTGATCTATTCCTGCAACGACTGTGAGAACTCGTTTACCACTCCGATCACCAAAGCAACCTGCTGCTATTGCGAGAATACCTTCCCTGTCAATGCACTGGTTCCCCGTGATGTGGAGGACTACGAGATTACAGAAGAAGGTATCCGTACGTTGACCCAGAGCGGAATGCTCTTCAGCAACATGACCAATACTTACGATAACTATATGGCGTATAGTCTGCTGCAGAACCGTCTGCGCCGCCAGCTTCTGGAAACCTACCGCGAAGAACAGGTATCAGTAATCGTAGGTAAGATCTGGATTCTCAGCCCGCAACAGGAGACCGTCAAGATCAAGGAATCGATGCAGGCAAAGTTCTGCCGCATCTTCCACAGTCACAAGGTATCGTACAATAACAATATCTTCTACGTTACCTATACGGGATATGACGAGAAGTCTGAGAATGAAGCGCAGCAGCACCTGAGCAAGGACATGTCGAAGGCTATCCGAAAGGTAAGCAACATGATAGAACCCGATGAGCTGATCTGCTGCGTACTCAATACCAAACATAAGGGAATGAGCGGACAATATGATGACTTCTTCGACAAAATGAATCTCATAGAGCTGACTCCAGACGACTACTGCGGATATTCGGAAAATCCGATGACAGACGAAGAAACCGTGAAGCAGCAGGAAGAGCGACTCGACATAGCTCCGGAAGAAGACGAAACCGACAAGGCTCTGAAGAGAGTGAAACTCTACAAGGAACTGGTAGGAATACTCGTCGCTATCGCCGGTATTCTCGTCCTCATCGCCATCATGGCACTCACCGTACTGAGATAAGAGAAGAAAGGAAACTGAAGAAATGTTTAGTATAGCAGATACTATCAACCGCTTCTGGGACTGGATTGGCACACTCTCGTTTTCGAGCATTGCCAACACCTATTGGTTCCTCTTCTTCATCGAGGTTCCAAGATACTACCTGCTGGAGTATCTGGTGATCTTCAACCGGTTGATGACCCGAAACAAGAGATACAAGGAAAAGGAGCTTGCCCGGTTCTATCTCTATAGAGAAAACCCGCTCATCAGCATCCTGGTGCCGGGTAAGAACGAAGGCAAGAATATCTATAAGATGGTGAAGTCGCTGAATGAACAGACTTACCGGCACTACGAAATCATCGTGGTGGATGACGGTAGCAACAACGACACCAAACTGATATGCACCGACCTCTACCGTGCGGGACTCATCACGCACTATCTGAGATTGGAGACCCGAGGCGGCAAGGCTGCAGCCACCAACTACGGAGCGAACATGGCACGGGGAAAATACATCGTAAGTCTCGACGCCGACTCATCGCTCGACCGTGACGCACTGGAGAATGTACTCCTGCCCTTCTACCTCGACAGTGAGGTGAAAGCCGTGGGAGGTTGCATCGAGGTGAGAAACTACAAGGAGACGATCTGTTCATCGCTCCAGGCTTTCGAATACCTGAAGCGAATACAGGTGGGCCGCTCCGTAACCAGTGCCCTGGGTATCTACCACATCATCTCGGGTGCCTTTGGCGCTTTCGAGCGCAAGACACTGAAGGAAGTGGGATACTGGGACATCGGTCCGGGACTCGACGGTGATATCACGCAGAAGATCCGCAAGGCAGGCTACAAGGTGAAATTCGCCGAAGATGCCATCTGCATGACCAATGTACCAACCAAATGGTACAAACTGTACCGTCAGCGCATCAGATGGTCGAGATCGCTCGTGAGATTCCGTCTGCGAAAGCATCTCGACATCCTGCTGCCTTCCAAGAACTGGAGCATCCTCAACTGGTTGTCGAATATGGAAAGCGTGGTGTTCGACTGCGTATTCAACTTCCTGTGGCTGGGATATATGATTCAGCTTGCCATCACCTTCAACACCCACATCGTGGATGTGCTGCTCTTGGGCTACTTCATCCGTGTATGCCTGTCGCAGCTGGCATTCATCCTGGTGCTGCTGGTAACGGAAAGAAAGAAAACCGCCTGGTTCCTCTATCGGTTTATGCCACTCATGTCGCCATACACAGGCTACTTCCTGCGCTTTGCCCGACTGGAGGCGCATCTTCAGGAACTATTCTTCCGCACCTCTTACAAGGATGAGTGGAACCCGAAGAAGACATCGCGCTACGCACAGCTGGAAGGAATCTAAGGTAAAAAGTAAACCAGAAAATAGTAGTAATAATAATAATTAAAACAATATAGATATATGACAAACAAACCTTACGAGTTTAAGGTTGGAGTGATAGGACTGGGCTACGTAGGTACCCCCCTAGCATGCTTATTCTCAAAGAAATACGATACGTGGGGTTATGATAACAATGCGAAAAAGGTAAACAGACTTGTCCAGACGCAGATAAATCAGAACAAAATGCTATCGAAAGCCTTGGCTCAGGGACTAAAACTGACTAGCGACATAGAAATGCTCAGGAAGTGCAATGTGTATATCATTGCGGTTCCTACACCTGTCAACAAGTCGAACAAGCCAGACATCAGTTGCGTAAGATGTGCCACCCGCTCCGTAGGTGCCATCCTGAAAGAGGGCGATATCGTGGTATATGAATCGACTGTATATCCCGGGCTCACCGAGGAAGTATGCGCTCCACTGCTGGAGGCAACATCCGGCTTGAAGCTCAACCAGGATTTCTATGTAGGCTTCTCTCCGGAACGCATCAATCCGGGCGATACCGTACACACCATCGAGAATATCGTGAAGGTAACCAGCGGTTCTACCCCCGAAGCTGCCGAGATCATCGATTCGCTCTACTCATCTGTGCTGACCCACGGAACCTTCAAGGCAAAGAGCATCAAGGTGGCAGAGGCTAGCAAGCTGATGGAAAACTGCCAGCGCGACGTTCAGATTGCCTTCTTCAATGAAATGCAGAAGATATACGACAAGATGGGCATCAGCATCCAGGACGTTACGGCTGCCGCAAGTACCAAATGGAACTTCGTGCCTGCTACCCCAGGACTGGTGGGCGGTCACTGCATCGCTGTGGATCCCTACTATCTCATCAACAAGGCACAGGAGGTGGATGTGGTTCCATCCCTCCTCTCTACGGCTCGCGAGGTGAATGAGCAGATGGCAATATGGATGGCAGGAAAGATCAAGAGTGCCAGCGAGGTAAGAAACTTCGTTCCGGCAGAGACCAACGTACTCATCCTGGGCTTCTCGTTCAAGCCAGACAGTGATGACATCCGTAACACCAAAGTAGCCGACCTGTACATCAATCTCGTTGGCACGGGATACAAGACCACCCTCTACGACCCATTGGTGGATACAGAAGAAGTAAAAGAAGAATATGAAATCAAGATTACCGACAACCCTTCCGTGCTCGATCAAAAGTATGAAATCGTAGTCATCGGTACCAATCATAAAATATTTAATAACCTAGACATGAATAAGATTCTCACCGATAAGGGTTTCGTGTGTGATATCTACGGAATCCATAAGGTAAAGGCTTAGGATTGTCGCAACAGTTGCGAGAAATGAATAGTAAATGTAAAGTATTAGTAGTAGATGATATTCACGAGAATATTGAATTAGTTGCTGATATGCTGAAAGGCTTAGACGTTGAGATTCAGAAAGCGGATGGTGGAGCTAAAGCTATCGAACTGGTAGATAGCTTCCAGCCCAACATCATCCTGCTCGACCTGATGATGCCCCAGGTAAACGGCTGGGATGTCATCAAGTACGTCAGAGCCTCTTACGACAAATCGGAGATGGCAATCATTGTGGTTTCCCTGCTCAACAACAAGGACAACATCGACGACTGCTATGAGATGGGGGTAAATGACTATATCTGCAAGCCTATCATCAAGGCACAGCTGGTCAGCTCTGTAGAAACCCATAAAGAAAACATAGTTGAGCCTACCCCCAAGGCAAGCCCAACTATGGTAGCATTGCATAATAAGAATAATGATGATAAGGCAATCTTCGGAATGTAATTGCCCCTACTGCCTATCATAAGAAATACGCTCTGCCGGGTCTATAATGCTTTCTGCAATATAGATTCGGCATGAGCCACACGTTCTCTGCCAGGAGGTTCTATGCCATCTAGCGGATAAGGGATTCCCAGTTTCTCATATTTGTAGATGCCCATCGTATGATAAGGCAATACATCTATGCGCTGGATATTGCTGAGCGTAGAGAGGAAATCGCGCAATTCTTCCAGGTATTCATCCTTGTCGGTAATACCTGGAATAAGGACGTGACGTATCCATACCGGCTTGTGAATCTCACTGAGATAGCGGGCACAATCGAGTATGTTCTTATTGCTATGAAGCGTCAACTTACGGTGCTCTTCATCATTGATATGCTTGATATCCAGAAGAACCGTATCTGTAACGGCCATCAGACGCTCGAATTTCTCAAAGAATTTTCCTTCTTTCTTAAATGGCTGCGCCGAGGTATCAAGACAGGTATTGATGCCACGCAGATGCGCTTTCTCGAACAGTTCGATGAGAAAGTCTATCTGCATCAGGGCTTCTCCACCGCTCACGGTAATACCGCCCTTGTCTCCCCAATAACTTTTGAATCGCTCTGCCTTGTCCAGAAGGTCATCAGCTGTCCATTCCTCTCCTACTCCCGTCTTCCAGGAATCCGGGTTGTGGCAGAACTGGCAGCGCATCGGACACCCCTGCAGAAAAATCAGAAAACGGATGCCTGGTCCATCTACAGAACCAAAGCTCTCTATACTGTGAACAAAACCTTTAGCCATTAATAATTAAGCATTCATTTTACGATAATCAATATATGCCCATAGGGTAAACCCACCTGCAAGCAATGCAAAAAATCCCATAAATACCAATAGTTCCATATTTATTTTCCCTTCTTTTTTAAGACTATAATATTAAGCTAATATAATGCCCGCTAAATATCCTCGGAAAAGAAAATCTAGCGGGCAATCTATATATCACAAAGAGACAAGAGAATTCTTCACTCTTCCCTCTTCATTCTTCACTTCCTTAGAGTCTCTCGTGAGCCTGACGAGCGATTACGTCGAGCTGCTGCTCGCGTGTCAAGTCGATGAACTTAACAGCGTAACCACTCACACGGATGGTGAAGTTCTGGTACTCTTCCTTCTCTGGGTGCTCCATCGCATCCTTGAGCTTGTCGATACCGAATACGTTCACGTTCAGGTGGTGAGAACCCTGGTTGAAGTAACCATCCAATACACCTACCAATGTCTGGGCACGCTCCTCGTCGTTGTGACCGAGAGCACCTGGACTGATGGTCTGAGTATTAGAGATACCATCAAGGGCATACTCGTATGGCAACTTAGCTACTGAGTTCAATGAAGCCAAAAGACCGTTCTTCTCTGCACCGTAAGATGGGTTGGCACCTGGTGCCAAAGGAGCACCGGCTGGACGACCATCAGGCATGTTGCTGGTGAACTTACCATATACTACATTTGATGTGATAGTCAGGATAGATGTAGTTGGCTCAGAATTGCGGTATGTGTGGTGCTTCTTGATCATGTTCATGAAGGTCTTGAGCAACCATACTGCAATCTCATCAGCACGCTCATCATCGTTACCATAACGTGGGAAGTCACCCTCGGTCTTGAAGCTGAGAGGGAAACCGGTCTCATCACGGACGATGTTTACCTTGGCATACTTGATAGCTGAGATAGAGTCAACCACGTGGCTGAAACCTGCGATACCTGTAGCGAAAGTACGACGAACATCTGTGTCGATGAGCGCCAACTCTGCAGCCTCGTAGAAGTACTTATCGTGCATGTAGTGGATGAGGTTCAATGTCTTCACATAAACGCCAGCCAACCAGTCCATCATATCAATGAAACGTGGCATGAACTCATCGTATGTCAATACATCACCCTCTACGGCACGATACTTAGGACCGCACTGCTCGCGTGTCTTTGAGTCAACACCGCCAGAAACAGCGTAGGTCAAGCATTTAGCCAAGTTGGCACGGGCACCGAAGAACTGCATCTCCTTACCTGTCTGTGTAGCAGATACACAGCAGCAGATGCTATAGTCGTCACCCCAAACTGGGCGCATTACATCGTCGTTCTCATACTGGATAGAGCTTGTCTTGACAGAGATGAGAGAAGCGTAGTGCTTGAATGCCTTTGGCAAGCGAGAGCTATAGAGTACGGTCAAGTTTGGCTCTGGTGAAGGACCCATGTTCTCCAATGTGTGGAGGAAACGGAAGTCGTTCTTGGTAACCATTGAGCGGCCATCCTGACCCATACCACCTACCTCGAGAGTAGCCCAAACAGGGTCACCAGTGAAGAGCTCGTTGTAAGAAGGGATACGGGCGAACTTAACCATACGGAACTTCATAACCAAGTGGTCGATGAGCTCCTGAGCCTCATCCTCGGTAAGAGTACCCTCGTTCAAGTCGCGCTGGATATAAATATCGAGGAAGGTAGAGATACGACCTACAGACATCGCAGCACCATTCTGAGTCTTCACAGCTCCAAGGTAACCGAAGTACAACCACTGTACAGCCTCGCGAGCGTTCTTAGCAGGCTGGCTGATATCGTAGCCATACAACTGAGCCATCTCCTTCAATCCCTTGAGAGCCTTGATCTGCATAGAAACCTCTTCACGAAGACGGATAACGTCGTCGATCATCTCACGGTCACCCATGTTAGCGAGGTCGTTCTGCTTCTCCTTGATAAGGAAATCGATACCATAAAGAGCCACACGACGGTAGTCACCTACGATACGGCCACGACCGTATGTATCAGGCAGACCAGTGAGGATGTGGTTATGGCGCACGAGTTTCATCTCAGGGGTATAAGCATCAAACACGCCGTCATTATGAGTTTTGCAATACTTGTGGAAAATCTCGTGCAACTTCTCTGATGGCTGGTAGCCGTATGTAGTACAAGCCTGCTCTGCCATCTTGATACCACCGTAAGGCATGAAGGCACGCTTCAAAGGCTTATCGGTCTGCAGACCAACTACCTTCTCCAACTCCTTAGTACCCTCGCCAATATAGGCAGCACCGTAAGCTGTCAATCCAGAAACCACCTCGGTCTCCATATCAAGCACACCACCCTTGGCACGCTCCTCTTTCTGGAGTTCCTTCAACATACCCCAAAGGGTGTTGGTAGCCTGAGTAGGTTCTGCCAGGAACGACTCATCGCCGTCGTAGCTAGTGTAGTTGTTCTGGATGAAATCGCGAAGATTCACTTCACTCTGCCACTGGTTTCCCTTGAAACCTCTCCATTCTGTTTTCATCATTTTCGTTTATCCTTTATTTTATAAGTTAATAAATATATATAATTGTACACACTGTCATTCTTCTAAACCAGTCAATTTCCACCTTATTATATATAGGTAATTTCCACCTTATTATATATAGGCAAATCCCACCTTATTATATATAGGGGGATAAAAAAGCCCGAACACGTTTGTGCCCGGGTTTTTATACACCTTGTCCGCAAGGTGTCTGTGCGTTGATGTTACCGATGAGTCCATTCCCACCAGCGTTATCTTTCTTGGCCTGATAGCCTATATTTATCGTCATTGACTTGATCATTCCTGTTACAATTTGATTTCGAGTGCAAAGATACGATAATAAAACGAGAATAGAGAAGAAAACCCAAAGATTTTCTTCCCTTTCTCTTAAAATCCCTATTATTGAGTATTCAACCAGCGCAAATCAAGATATTTGTGCCACACCAATATTACATTTTCTGCAATTTCTTGAGATATTCAGAAGGAATCTCCCCATATTCAGCCTTGAAACACCGGCGGAAATAAGCCACGCTATTCATACCTACCATAAAGGAGATCTCACTGATGCTATACTTACCCTCCAGAAGCAAATGCTCGGCATACTGCATCTTATACTTGCGGATATATTCGTTGGTAGATATACCCGTGAGCGCCTTCATCTTGCGATAGAGCGTACTGGTACTTACCGCCAAGTTACTGGCAATCAAGTTAACATCCACATCACCACTGATATTCTCTTCTATCAGCTTATTCAACTTGTCAAAGAATTCCTGATCTATCTTATTGAGCGATTCCCTCAACTGCTCTTTCTTCTGTGCCAAATTGGTTTCCTTCGATTCCTGTATCAGCATCTTGTCACGCCGACGCTGCTGCAAGAGGTTAAGGATTCGGCTACGCAAGAGCGAATGCGTGAAAGGTTTGGTGATATACGAATCGGCACCCGAGTCATAGCCCTTCTCCTTGGCTTCGAAAGAATCCTTCGCCGTAAGAAGAATGATAGGAATATGACTCGTGCGTATATCTTTCTTCAAGGCCCTGCACATGGCATTGCCATCCATATTTGGCATCATGACATCTGAAATGATTACATCAGGCACCTTATCCAATGCCAAAGCCAATCCTTCCCGACCATCACCAGCCTTCAACACATCAAACTCGTCAATAAACGATTCTGCTACATAGTCGAGAATCTCCCTATTGTCCTCAACCACAAGGAGCGACGGTTTACCATTCTCCACACTGAGCACAGCTTCCTCCAAATTGAGGACATCAGACGCAGCATCATTACCCTGCAATTTAGCTGAAGCATTCTCATCACCTCGCAAGGCATCGGGATAAATTTCATTCTCATCCAGAGTGACGATGAAACTGGTACCCTGCTCCAGATTGCTTTCTACCTTCACCTCACCATGATGCAGGGTCACCAACTTCTTGACCAGCGAGAGACCGATACCTGTGCCGGAAGCTTGATGGGTTCCATTCTCCTGATAATAGCGATCGAAAATATGCGGCAATGCCTTTGCAGAGATGCCATGGCCCGTATCACTCACCGTGATATCTACCAGATGACGTTCCCCGCTGCGACGACGCTCCACACTGATATCAATATTACCCTGATCGGTATATTTGATGGCATTCGATACCAGATTATCCAAGATAATGGCGATGACCTCCTTGTCGATATACATCATGATCGGATTCTCTGGAGCCACAAACTTGATGGCTACTTCAGGCTTCTGTGCCAATTCCTCGTACTTCAAAGAAACCTCATGCACGGCATCCACCACGTTTGCCTTCACTACACGAAGCTGACGGTTGTCGGTCTCCGTCTTTCTGAATTCCAATATCTGCGTAATCAGTTCGTTCAATCTCACCGCACTCTGATGTATCACCGCCAGCTTATGCTTCACGGTCTTCGTAATATCCGACGAATGCGAGATGTCATCGAGCGGACCGAGAATCAGCGTAAGTGGCGTGCGAAGTTCGTGAGTGATATTGGTAAAGAAGCGCAGGCGTTCCTCGTTGAGTTTCTGTTCCTTCTCATGGTGCACCTTTTCTGCTTTCAACTCGAATTTCAAGCGGAGATGACGCTGATATATTCTCAAAGCCAGATACACTATCGCCAAAACGAATAAGGTATAGCACAACTTAGCCCACCATGAAAGCCAGAATGGAGGCCGAACGATGATGGTAAACTCGGCTATTTCAGAAGACCATGGCTGGTTATGAAAGCGAGCTCGTACCTGCAACTGATAGGTTCCTGGTGGAATATCACGTAAAGTAATCGTTCCATACTGAGCAGTAATCCAATCATTCTGCAAACCAGAGAGCATATAGCTATACTCCACATGGTTCTCCATGGCAAAGTTCCGCACGGTAAAATTTACCGCAAAGGAATTTTCATCATACGCCAACGAGATATGGTTGCGTATGGCAAGATTGATGACACTATCAGTTTGCTCTATTCCACGAATCAGCCGCAACGAAGTAATTATCGGTTCAGGAGCCCGACTGACAGACAAGACTTGTCTTGGCTGGAAACAGCATAATCCCTGAGCCGAACCAAAATAGATAATACCCTGTTCGGAACGAGCCACACTACCATCGTTGAAATTAGCCTTAACGACATTATCTTTCTCATTAAAATTGATAAACCTACCAGCTTGACCTGCCTTTAAGCAACTGATACCACGATTGGTGCTCATCCAGATGTTGTGCATCTCATCTTCTATAATGGCACGCACATGGATATTGCTCATTCCCTGTCTCTGGTCATAAATCACGTGTCTATCCTGATGCTTTACATCAAAGCAGATGGCTCCCTCGTTGGTAGCTGCCCAAATACGACCTTGGGAATCACGCATCAGATGATTCACCGCATTGGAAGGAATATATTCCTTTTCACCCTTAGTTGAATTAAACGACTTGATCCGCTTCATTTGAGGCGAAAACACCTCAATGCCAATGCCGAAATAGCCCACCCAGACTCTATGCTGTGCATCCATACAGATGGCACGTACCATATCATTGCCAAGATGATAATTATTTACCACCTTCATCCGCTTGATATCAACCACATAGATGCCATGAGCGGTACCTATCCACATCTGCTGCTTGTCATCTTCATAGAAACATCTGACATCTTCATGCGCATCTGGCAAAACCTTGCGGAAACCTCCACCCGCCATCTTTACGGTAGCACCCTGATAGAAAGATCCAAACCACAAATTACCATAGCTATCGCGAGTTGCAGCTGCCACGATACTGCCACCTTCATGTTCATAGGTAGCCAATCGTTTTCTTTCTGGCGAGAAGACATTCAGTCCTTTACCATCAGTACCTACCCATAGCTGCCCATTCTTATCGAAAACCAATCCCATCACAGATTTCTCCGTAAGTCGTTCCAGCTGATCAGGAAGACCAGCCCGGATGGTACTGAATGGCGCAACAGATTGAGTCAGGAAATTGATGCCGCTACCATAAAATCCTGCCCATACATTATTATATTTATCTAGCAATAGGCTTCGCACACTATTACCCGTAAGATTAAATTCTTCCAACCCCTCGCTGATGAAAGAACATGGAATCTGAGTACTTGCAGTAAATGATTTGTTGGCAACATCCAATACAGCTATACCCATCTGCTCGGTTGCTACAAGCATATTACCATTCGGCAATTCACAGAAATCAAAAATACGATGATTCTTGATGGTTTGATCCGCCACATGCAGAAATCGCTGGCTAAGTGGGTCGTAGATATCTATACCCACATTAGTACCGATCCATATCGTTCCTTTTTTGTCGCGATACAGACAAATCACCTCATTACCCGAAATAGAGTAGATGTCTTTGGCGTTGTGCTTAAAATTCCGGGCAGTTAAATGTTGGGTATCTATGATGGATAATCCACTCTTGACATGTCCCACCAAAAGATTGCCATTTCCCAAATCGAGCACACACCACAATTGATTATCAGGCAAACCTTGCACTCTATCTTTATCAAAATGCACAAACCTGCCGGTTTCGGGATCAAACAGTTCTACACCTTTCCAATAGGTGGTAATCCAGAGTTTACCATTGGCAGAGGGTGTGATATGCGTAATATCATTCGTTGCGATGCTGGAAGGATTCTTGCCGTCATGCTTATAGCTATGCCATTCTTCTGTTTGATAGTTAAAGGAATTGAGACCATCATTCTTGGTTCCAATCCAGACTACAGGTTCCTTGGCATCATCAATCACACAGTTCAATTCACTGCTAGAGATGCCCTGTCTGTCTCTTTGCTTGTAATAAGTAAAGAAGCTATTACCATCAAACCGATTCAATCCTTCTTCGGTAGCAAACCAAAGAAAGCCATATTTATCTTGCGCTATGCTTACAACATAATTGCACGATAAGCCCTGCTCCAAATCCAATGGTCTGACTTGATACTTCTGAGCCAAGGCAACAATATGCCCCATCAAACAGATGAAGACCACCCAAAGTGTCTTTTTTATTTCTATCATATTCATCGAAGGTATATGGTTTTTAATTTTCAATTTGCTGCAAAATTAACAAAAAAACGCCAAAAATCGGGCAAAAACAAGCAAAAAAAGAGAAAAACAGAGGCACAAATCCTTCACTGCACGATTTATACCCCCATTTGAATGATTTCTCTCCATCGATTCTCAATAATCGCCGTACATTTGCAACCGAATAAACAACACGAAAGTTGTTCAACTAACGCAAAGTTACTCAACTAACGCATAATAAACAAAACAATATAAAGAACTAAAAAGAATGTCTTATGGCACATCAACCATTTAATCTAAAGAATGCCCTTTTATGGGCTGCAATTGCTTTGGGTGGATTCACATTCCAGGCATGCAGTAGCGATGATGATTATCCTACAGTGGATGGTCAGAATCCAACGATTTCATTAACATCAGACCTGATTCATGCCGAACCAGGACGTACCTTCAACATCACAGGTAAGATTAGCGATGCCGACGGTATCAAGTCTATCCGACTCAAGAACGAGGGAATGCTCCTCGACAAGACCATCAACCTGCTCGACATCTACAAAGATTCCCTGCTCCATGAGTATAATCTCGACTATGCTTATACTCCAGCAGACGACTGGACCGACAACTCCAGCTTCCCATTGGAAGTGACCGTTGAAGACGTGGTGGGAAAAGTATCAACAGCCAACATCACCATCAAGGGTGACGGCGACTTTACCTTCCCGGTATTCACAGTAGCACCATCTAATAAGGTGAACGTGATGAAGGAAGACCCAACATTCCTGCTCAATGTTGCCGTATCCGACAACAAGTCGTTGAAGAAGTTGGTCATTGATATTCCTGGCATCAACAAGCACGACGAGGTAACACTCTCCGGTACCGAGTACGAATACAGCGAGGAATATACATTCCCATCAGAAGATGCCGATTACGAGATGAGCATCAAGGTGTATGACAGTATGGACAACATGACCGAGCAGAAGAGCACCATCATCGTCAGCGACTTGGTTGACTTTGAGAAGATGTATCTTGCAGATGTCAACTCAGCAGCAGAACTGACAAGCGATGTTTATGGTGTACCAATGCTGGTTGATCACGTAGGCGAATTCCAGTATCGTGCCCGCTACTACAACCAGAAGCCAGGCACAGGCATACGCTTCATTCCACAGAAGACCGATTTCGTTCCTCTCTGCTTCGGTGTTGACGAGAAGACAGGTTTGCTCACCCGCAAGGCTAACGATGCAAAGCCTATCATCTTGGAAAAGGTGGGTTACTACGAAATCAACTTCAACATCATCACAGGTGAATACAAGGTAGAGGAATATACCCCTACAACTAAGAAGATGACCCTCAACGGTTCTACCACGATTGACTTCAACGACGGTTCTGGCGCACAGCCTGCACAGATTTGCCTGGCAGGTAAGGGTTACTTGCCAGAGGGAGCCGGCGAATGGACAACCAATCAGAACGCAGGTGCATTTATCCTGAATCAAGACGAGAACAACCCATATCGCCTCTATCGCGAAATGAACCTCAAGGCAGGTGACGAAGTTGAATTCACCATCAGCCAGACTCACTGGTGGGGTTGGTGGCCAGAACCATTCTGGCGCTTCGACGGTTCGGATGAGAACGAGGCCAACAAGCTCAACGGCGGTGACAACATGAAGAAGGTAAAGGTTCCTGCTACAGGAAAGTATCTCTTCGAGTTCGACTACGCTCTCTTGCGTTCTCGCATCATCCCTATCAAATAGTATAACACGTGTGAAAGAACAGTCATCTAGAATATTAGAAACATAGTAATATGAACAAGAAATATATCATAGCAGCCATGGCAACCAGTTTTGCCCTCAATATGAACGCTCAGAGCGTGAAAGTGACGGGTAATGTCGTGGACAGCAACAACGAACCAGTTATTGGAGCATACATCAAGGTGAAAGGTAGCAACAAAGGTGCTGTTACCGACCTGGATGGTCATTATACCATCGATGCCGACAAGAACGCTACCCTCGTTATCTCATACGTAGGTATGGCAAACCAGGAAGAAAAGGTTGGCAACCGTTCACAGATCAACTTTGTACTGAAGGACGATGCCAACGACTTGAACGAGGTGGTTGTCATCGGTTACGGTCAGGTAAAGAAGGGCGACCTCACCAGTTCTATCTCAGCCATCAAGGGTGATAAGCTGGAAAAGCTCTCTACCGGTAACGTGATGAACGCCCTCCAGGGTCAGGTGAACGGTGTACAGATCAGTGGCGCCGGTGGTCCTGGTGCTTCTCCTCGTGTCATCATCCGTGGTGTCACTACCGTGAATGGTTCTGATCCTCTCTACGTTGTAGATGGTATGCCTGTAGGTACCAACATCAACTTCCTCAACCAGAACGACATCGAGAGCATGCAGGTATTGAAGGATGCCTCTGCATCAGCTATCTATGGTACCCGTGCTTCGAATGGTGTGATTTTGATCACCACCAAGAAAGGTAAGAAGGGAGATGCCAAATTCAATGTAACAGCCACCGTAGGTCTCCAAACATTGAAGAAGCAGAATATGGCAGACTCTCAGGAATACAAGAAAGTGTTTGATACTCGTTATACCAACGATGGCAACGTTTCTCCTTTCAAGGGAAGTGCAGATACCTATACCGATTGGTGGAAAGAATGCATCAACGATGTAGCCGTACAGCAGAACTACGACCTTTCATTCTCTGGCGGTAACGACAAGATGATCTACTCAGGAAGTATCGGTTACTACAAGCAGGACTCTCAGTACAAGGTAGGTCAGTGGCAGAAACTCTCTGCACGCTTCTCTACCGAATACAATTTCAATAAGATTGTCAAGGCAGGTGTTGACTTCACTCCTCGCTACGAGCAGTGGGATGACACACCAAATCTGATGAGTGCCATCATGGCGATGGATCCAACAACTCCAGTAATGCGTGCAGAGAGTGAATGGACCAGCAATCCATACAGCAACTATGAGCGTTCTCACAACAACCAGGAGTACAACCCTGTAGCATCAATGGCTCGTATGGACTCTGGTGCCAGCGAATATGGATTGCTCGCAACTCCATACGTAAGTCTCACCCCTATCAAGGGACTAACCATCAAATCTGCATTCGGCTTGAACGCCCGCTTCCGCAGAACTGATTCGTTCAACGTAAACTTCTTCATCGACAACTTGGAGCAGAACCAGAACAACAACGCTACCAGAAAGATGGAGAACTGGGTGGACTGGAACTGGACCAACACCGTGAACTACATGACAACCCTCAACAAGAAACACAACATCAACTTGATGGGCGGTTACACTATGGAGCGCTTCCAGGACTACTGGGCTAATGCTTACTCAGAGAATATTCCAAATAATGATGAGTCTCTGCGCTACCCTAGCTCAGGAACCAAGAACCCAGCAGCTACGGGTACCGACAGCTTCACTTCGCTGGTATCTTACCTGGGACGTGTGATGTACAACTATGCAGAGAAGTACTACCTCACAGCATCTATCCGTGTGGATGGTTCTTCCAAGTTCTCCAAGGACAACAAGTGGGCTACCTTCCCATCTGTATCTGGAGCTTATCGCCTTACCGGCGAGGAGTTCATGAAGAACCAGAAGGTGTTTGATGACATCAAGATCCGTGCTGGTTGGGGTAAGGTTGGTAACCAGAACATTGACAACTCGGCATATCTCAGCTCTATCGGTACAACAACCTATGTATTCGGTGGAACTCCAAACCGCATCATCGGTTCTACCGTGAGCGGTATCGGAAACACTAACCTGAAGTGGGAAACCGTGGAAGACTGGAACGTAGGTCTTGACCTCGCTCTTCTCCAGAGCCGCCTGAAGGTAACAGCAGATTACTTCGAGAAGACATCTCACGATATGCTGATGAAGAAAGACAACCTCCTCATCCTCGGTTACCCAATGTGGAACGGACAGATGTGGGAGAACGTAGGTAAAATGAAGGCATCTGGTTGGGAACTTGGTATCAACTGGAACGACCAGATCCAAGACTTCACCTACGGCATAGGTCTGAACCTTTCTCAGGTAAAGAACAAGGCAGTGAAATTGAATGGCGATTACATCTGGACAGGTGGATTCAGCGGCGACTACATCGTTCGCAATGCCGAGGGTGAATCTCTCAGCCAGTTCTGGGGTTACAAGACAGCAGGTATCTTCCAGAACGAGACAGAGGTGAAGTCATACACCAACGAGCATGGCGAGTCATTGCAGCCAAATGCCAAACCAGGAGACCTCCGCTTCGTGGATCTGAATAATGATGGTGTCATCGACAGCAACGACAAGACTCATATCGGTAATCCATTCCCAGACCTCATGGTAGGTTTGAACCTGAATGCGGCATACAAGGGCTTCGATCTCGTAGCCAACTTCTACGGAACCTTCGGCAACGACATCTTCAATCAGAACATCGGTCGTTATGCAGGAACCGACGGTCAGAATGTATATGCCGGCACTTACGACAAGACCTGGAGAACCGACAACACTGATGCAGAATTCCCTCGCCTCTCTGTCAATGATTCCAACATGAACTACAAGCGAGTAAGCGACTTCTTCGTAGAGGATGGTTCTTACTTCCGCTGCAAGTTGCTCCAGATTGGCTACACATTGCCTAAGCAGTGGTTCAACAACAAGCTGAACTTGCGTTTGTCATTCTCAGCTCAGAACCTCTTTACCATCACCAACTACTCTGGTGCAGATCCAGAAGCAGCATCAATGGGTAAGAGTGTAACAGAGGCTGGTATCGACTACACAGGTTATCCTAACCCACGTACCTTCCTCTTCGGTTTGAACATGAGCTTCTAATCGCAGGGAATATACATTATTATAATATATGTAATCATTAAAATAAGAAACAAGATTATGAAAAGATATATCATAGGTTTGACCTTGGCTTCTGCCCTGACCATGGGCTTGACATCTTGCTCCGACTTCCTTGAGGAGCCTATCCGCGGTCAGCAGGATATGGAGAACTACTTCACCACCGAGGAAGAATGCGAAAAGCAGATTACCGGTTGCTACAACTTCATCGCATGTGATGACTGGTGGCAGATTTACAAATTCTACAACCTCTGCAACATTACCACCGATGATTGCTGGATGGGTAACACCACACAGGACCCGGGTGAATATAGAGTAGCAGCCATGTTTACCGGCAACACCATCGACTTGGGTAATGCCGTACAGAACTTCTGGCAATATCGCTACAAGGGTATCACCCAGTGCAACATCGCCATCGAAAAGATTGCACAACTGAAATTCAACGACGAGAAGTATCAGAAGCGCCTGATTGCCGAGGCTAAGTTCCTCCGCGGTTTCTACTACTTCGAACTGGTGAAGAACTTTGGCGGTGTACCATTGGTAATGTCACTCAAGATGCCTTCTGAGGTTCAGGGTATCACCCGAGCTACCACAGCAGAAACCTACGCTCAGATTGAGCAGGACTTCAAGGATGCCCTCGCCGATCTTCCAAAGAAGGCAGAGTTATCTGCCAACGACATCGGTCGTGCTACCAGCGGTGCTGCCAAGGGTATGTTGGCAAAGGCATATCTCTACCAGGGTAAGTATGCTGAAGCTGAGCCTATCCTGCAGGAACTCACCTGCCGTGGCTCTCATGCCAGCGGAACACCGGAATATGAACTGATGGATGACTTCAGCCAGGTTTGGAACATCGACTACAACAATGGCAAGGAGAGTCTCTTCGAGATTCAGACCAGCGATGATACACAGTATTCTCTGGGTGAGCGCTACTCAGTCTTGGTTGGTTCACGTGACGACGCAGGTTGGTCATGGGGGCTTCCTACCAGCAACCTGGAAAAGGCTTTCGAGGATGCAGGAGATGAGATTCGACTTCGCTATACAATCCTTCACGATGGACAGACAGATGTTCCTGGCGACCCAACCTGGAATGAAGACAACCCATACGTGATTTCAGCCAGCAAGCATAAGTCTGGCCGTTGCAACATGAAGCTCTTCATCCCAGTGAATAGACGTCCTAGTCCATACGATGCACCTCACAATCCAATGAACATCCGCTTGCTCCGCTATGCAGAGGTATTGCTGATGTATGCAGAGACAGAGAATGCTCTCAATCACGACAGTGAGGCACAGTGGGCACTCAACAAGGTACGCCAGCGTGTTCAACTTCCAGAAGTTACCGCCACAGGCACAGCCCTTCGTGATGCTATCCGCACCGAGCGCCGTCTGGAGCTGGCACTTGAGGGAACCCGCCTCGACGACCTGCGCCGCTGGAAGATGGATGATGGAAAGACAATGATGGAACACGTATTCGGTCCTAACGGTACTTTCGTGAAGTACAACATGGAGGAATCTACCGACCCATACGAGACCACCAACCAGCAGGAGAACAGCAACGAGGGTATCAACTTCCAGGCACCTCGTGACCTTCTCTTCGCCATCCCTAACTCAGAAATTACCATGAGTAACGGAACCATCAAGCAGAACGAAGGTTACAACTAAAATATCAAAGGGGGCAGGACAAATCTCTTGTCCTGCCCCTTTTCTTTCATAAAAATATTGCTATCCATACACCTTATTATATATAAAGCCTCAGCAAATGAAAAAAACATCCATCTTCAGCCTCACAGCTGCCTTGATGATGACTGCCAACTTATATGCGCAATCATCATATACGGTCACCGTAAATCCCAACATCTGCTATCAGACCATAGCAGACTTCGGATCAAGCGACTGTTGGACAGCCGATTTTGTGGGCAAATATTTCAGTGATGCAGAAAAAGAGAAATCGGCGAAATGGCTCTTCAGCCAGGAAATGGATGCCGACGGTAACCCAGAAGGCATCGGTCTCTCGATGTGGCGCGTAAACCTGGGTGCCGGTTCAGCAGAACAAGGCAGCCAAAGTGGCATCGAAGACATCACCCGACGCGGCTACTGCTATCTGGATGCCAATGGCAACTACGACTGGACCAAGTCGGCAGGTCAACAATACTTCATGCAGCAAGCCAAGAAATATGGAGTAGATCATTTTCTGCTCTTCTCCAATTCAGCCCCAGTACAGTATACCAAAAACGGCAAGGCATGCGCCAACAAGGGTGTGAGCGGAAGCAATCTCGCAGACAATCACTATGCCGACTTTGCCAAATTCCTCACGACCACAACCAAGCACTTCACCGACGAAGGCTACAACATAACCCTCATTGATCCGGTAAACGAGCCACAATACGATTGGACAGAAGGTCAGGAAGGTTCACCATGGACCAACGAGTGCATCGCCAAGCTCGCCCGAGAGTTAGACAAAAGCATTACCGACCAGGGACTCTCTGCCCAGATACTCCTGCCGGAAGCCTGCCAATGGAAGGCACTCTATCAAGACGGAACCGAGAAAAGAGCCAACAACCAGATAGAGGCTTTCTTCAATACCAGCAACAACAGCACCTACATCGGCGACTTGAAAAACCTGAAAAGAGCCATCGCTGGTCATAGCTACTGGACCTTCGGCACGAATGCCGACCTGAAGGACATCCGTCAGAACGTATGGAACAAGGCTCAGGAATACAATCTCGATGTATATCAAACCGAATGGAGCATGCTCGATAAGGAGCCATCCACTTCAGCAGGTTTCCCTTCCAGTTACGATGCAGCCAGCTATATGGACATCTCGCTCTATATGGGTAAGCTTATCCACTGTGATCTCACCTACGGCAATATGGCATCATGGAGCTACTGGACCTCTTTCGCACAAGAGAAATGGGGACAGAAGAACCGCTTCTATCTCTTGCGAATGAATGCCCAGGGCGATAACAACAACGAGAGCTATGGTGATATCCAGAACGGCGGTACCATCACCGACAACAGTAACCTCTGGGTACTCGGCAACTACAGCCGTTTCATCCGCCCTGGTTACAAGCGTATCGACCATATCACCAATAAGGAAGAAGATCTCAATAAGCTTCTGGGATCTGCCTATCTTTCTCCAGATGGCAAACGAATCGTTTTGGTATATGTAAATATGATGGCATCACAAAACAGTGTACGCATCAACATTGAGGGACAGAAGGTAGCCAAGGATATCAACGTTTACCGCACATCTGCGAAAGAAAAACTGAAGCACATCAAGAGCAGTTTCAGTCTGGATAAGCTGATTGCCATCCCAACCAAGAGCGTTGTAACCATCGTGATTGATTTCGAAGATGCCATCAATACTGGCATTAGCCATATCAAGGCAGATAAGGCCGGTAGCAATAACATCTACAGCATCGAGGGCAAATTGGTTCGCAAACATGCAGATTCTACAGAAGGACTCGCCAAGGGTATCTATATCCAAAACGGAAAGAAATTCGTGATAAAATAACAGCAAGGGCATCCATCTGCCTTTTGAACAACTCATCAAACAAAAAATTCTATTATGGCACATAATTATATGAAATACGGTGCTTTATCTGCATTGCTCATCGCCAGCATCAACATGCAGGCAGCACAGGAAGGAACAACCCGTTATACCATCCTTACCCAAAGCCCGGAACAGCACATCCAGCACTTCGGTGCCAGCGATGCCTGGAGTATGCAGTTTCTCGGTCTATGGTCAGAGAAACAGCAGGAGCAGATTGCAGACTGGCTCTTCTCTACCGAGAATGATGCCTTAGGCAAACCTAAAGGCATCGGCTTGTCTATCTGGCGATTCAATCTGGGAGCCGGAAGCGAGGAACAGGGAGAGGCTTCGCAGATTCAGCCGGGCACAAGAACCCAATGCTTTCTCAATGCTGACGGCACCTACGACTGGAGCAAACAGGCTGGACAGCGCAAGTTTCTCAAGCTCGCCAAGCAGAGAGGTGTGCCTTATTTCCTCGCCTTCTGCAACTCAGCACCCGTGTTCTATACCAAGAACGGACTCGCAACCAACACAGGGCGCGGCGGCACCATCAATCTGAAGGATGATTGCTACGGCAAATTCGGAAAGTTCATCGCCACATCTCTCAAAGGCATCGAAGAGCACGATGGCATCCACTTCAACTACATCAGCCCTATCAACGAGCCGGATGGACATTGGAACTGGACAGGACCGAAACAGGAAGGAACCCCAGCCACCAACCGCGAGTTTGCCAAGGTGGCAAAGGAGGTAAGCAAAGCATTGGTAAAAAACAAGCTCAACACCGATATTCTCATCAATGAGTCGAGCGACTATCGCTGCATGCTTGGCACCCACATGGCCGACTGGCAGCGAGGCTACGAAATCAACTCCTTCTTCACCAAAGACAGTACGCAGACCTACCTGGGCAACGTGAAGCGACTCCTCCCTCTCATCGGTGCTCACAGCTACTGGACCAATACCCCTATCCCATACATGAGAGAAATCAGAATGAAGATTAGGGAAGCGTGTAAGCAGAAGAACATCAAGTTCTGGCAAACAGAACTCTGCATCATGGGCAACGATGAGGAGATTGGCGGCGGAACTCCTTACGACTTCTCGATGAAGACAGCCCTCTATGTGGCTCGTGTCATCCATCATGACCTGGTATATGCCAATGCCGAGAGCTGGAGCTGGTGGCGTTCTGCAGGCGGTGACTACCGCGATGGACTCATCCGCATCTACAGCAAGGATGGATGGAAGAGCGGCTGGGCAGTAGATTCCAAGTTGATGTGGGCACTCGGCAACTATTCCCGCTTTATCCGTCCTGGTGCCCAGCGCTACGATATCGCTACCACTTCTGCCGATGGAAAGCAGATAGAGGAAGGCTACAACGACCCTTACGGTGTAATGTGTTCTGCCTATCAGAATGCCGACGGCAAATGGGTGATTGTGGCAATCAACTATTCTGAGGATGTGAAGCCTGTCAACTTTCAACTCGATAATCATGAGCAGAAAAGCTGGCAGATGTATCGTACCAGTGACATCTCTTCCGAGAGTTTAGCGCCTATTGGAAGTTGCGATGGAACCACCCAATTGGCTCCACGAAGCATTACGACTTTTATGCAAAAATGATTGAAATAGTCCCTTTTTAACGAAAAATCCCCTTTATTGAACGATTTTTATCCTTCATAAAGGAGATTTTCCGTTATCTTTGCAAATGTTTTATCAAGAATACTAAAAAAATAAGTATAATGACAGTAACAACTTCAATCAAGACATTAGCCTTTGCCTCACTATTGGCACTGGCACCGGCTCAGATGATGGCGACACAAAAAGGTGGCACCTTCACTACCGGCGACAAGACATTCCTTCTCAATGGCAAACCTTTCGTGGTTAAGGCTGCCGAGTTGCACTACCCTCGTATTCCTCGTGCCTACTGGGAGCATCGCATCAAGATGTGCAAGGCTCTTGGCATGAATACCGTCTGCCTCTATGTGTTCTGGAATATCCATGAGCAGGAGGAAGGCAAATTCGACTTCACAGGCAACAACGATGTGGCTGCTTTCTGCCGCCTCGCCCAGAAGAACGGTATGTATGTCATCGTTCGCCCGGGTCCATACGTTTGTGCTGAATGGGAAATGGGTGGTCTGCCTTGGTGGCTCCTCAAGAAGAAGGATATCCGTCTGCGTGAGCAGGATCCTTACTTCATGCAGCGAGTAGAAATCTTCGAGAAGAAAGTGGGCAAGCAGCTGGCTCCACTCACCATCCAGAATGGTGGTCCTATCATCATGGTCCAGGTAGAAAACGAATATGGTTCTTACGGCAAGGACAAGCCATACGTAAGTGCCATCCGAGACATCGTTCGCAAGAGCGGCTTCGATAAAGTGAGCCTTTTCCAGTGCGACTGGTCATCCAACTTCCTGAACAATGGTCTCGATGACCTGACCTGGACCATGAACTTCGGTACAGGTGCCAACATCGACCAGCAGTTTAAGCGTCTCGGCGAGGTTCGTCCGAATGCTCCTAAGATGTGTTCAGAGTTCTGGAGCGGCTGGTTCGACAAGTGGGGAGCACGCCACGAAACCCGCCCAGCCAAGGATATGGTAGAAGGAATGGACGAGATGCTGAGCAAAGGCATCAGCTTCTCTCTCTATATGACCCACGGCGGAACCAGCTTCGGCCACTGGGCAGGAGCCAACTCTCCTGGTTTCCAGCCAGACGTAACCAGCTACGATTACGATGCCCCTATCAACGAATGGGGATTGGCTACTCCTAAGTTCTATGAACTCCAGAAGATGATGGCGAAATACAACGACGGCAAGAAGTTGCCAGCTGTACCTAAGGCTCCGATGCAGATCATCAAGGTGCCAGAATTCAAGTTTACCGAATACAAGCCATTGAGCTATGGTATCGGAAAGGAGAAGGAAACCCAGGCTCCTCAGTGCTTCGAGGATATGGATATGGGATGGGGTACCATGGTTTATGAAACCCAGGTTCCTGCCATCGAAAGCATATCAACCCTGACCGGCGAGTTCCACGACTTTGCTCAGGTATATGTGAACGGAAAGTATGTTGGCAAGATAGACCGTGTGAAGAATGAGAAATCACTCGAATTGCCAGCCATGCCACAGGGTGCACAGCTCACCATCGTGGTAGAAGGTATGGGAAGAATCAACTTCGGTCGTGCCATCAAAGACTACAAGGGTATCATCGGCAACGTAACCCTCACTACACAGAAAGAGGATTGCGAACTTGCCCTCACCCCTACCCGATGGAACAACAGCAGCATCGCTGATGATTATCAGACAGCAGTCAAGGCACTCGCCATGCCAACCAACAAGATGCGCGGTCTGCAGACCAAGGCGGGTTACTATCGCGGCTACTTCAACCTGAAGAAGGTGGGCGACACCTTTATTAATATGGAGGCATTCGGCAAGGGACAGGTTTATGTCAACGGGCATGCCCTCGGCCGTTTCTGGCAGATTGGTCCTCAACAGACCTTATATCTTCCAGGCTGCTGGTTGAAGAAGGGCAAGAACGAGGTGATTGTTCTCGACGTTGTAGGTCCTAAGGGTGAAGCAGGAAAGCCAGGTTCTACCGTGGCTCCTACCGCTTTTTGCCAGGATCATCCGGAGCTCGACAAGCTGAATCTCGAAAAGAGCAACAAGCACAACGAGCCAGGTCATCGCATGGATCTCAATTCAGAGACTCCAGTATTGAAAGGCGAGTTCAAGGCTGGCAACGGCTGGCAGACCATCAAGCTCGACAAGCCTGTAACCGGTCGCTACTTCGCTATCCAGGCAGAGAGCAGCCAGAGTGGTGACAGCCAGATTGCCATCGCCGAGGTTTATCTCCAGGATGCACAGGGCAACCGCATCGACCGCAACAACTGGGTGGCTTACTACGCAGACAGCGAGAAGGGTAACTCTACTCTCGACAAGATGTTCGACCTCCAGGAAAGCACCTACTGGCAGACCGAGAAAGGCGCCAACTTCCCACATCTCGGAATCGTGGATATGGGTAAGGAGGTTACCATTTCAGCCTTCGAGTATCTGCCACGTGCCGAGCAGGGAGCACCAGGCAGCGTCAAGGACTTTAAGCTCTACGTTAGAAAATAGAAAGATAGTTCATAGGTTTGGTCAGCCACAGGCTGACTGTGGATAATTAACACATATAGTTTAAAATGTAGTATTTCTATTGGAGAATAGAAAGTTAGTTAGATTGCAAAAAAGAGGTAGATGTGAATCTGCCTCTTTTTTAGTATATATTAAACTCCTTTTTTAGTATATAATAAACTCCTTCTCCCTCACTTTTTGTTTTTTTATACATTGATATGCCATTATGTGAATACTTTTGCGTATCTTTGCAGCAAAATACAAATACATTTTTTATGTTGACAGATATTGAAATAGCTAAATCAGTAAAATTGCGCCCCATCAATGAGGTTGCAGCTGAACTTGGAATCCATGAAGACCAAGTAGAGAACTACGGCCGTTACATCGCTAAGATTACTACGGACAAGATCGACACCAACAAGTTTAAAAACCATCATCTCATCCTCGTCACTGCTATCAGCCCTACCAAGGCAGGCAATGGCAAGACCACCGTATCTGTAGGTCTCGCCCTCGGTATGCAGAAGATTGGCAAGAAGGCTGTCGTTGCCTTGCGTGAACCATCTCTCGGACCTTGCTTCGGTATGAAGGGTGGTGCTGCCGGCGGCGGTTATGCCCAGGTATTGCCTATGGATAAGATCAATCTTCACTTCACTGGCGATTTCCACGCTATCACAGAGGCTAACAACATGATTGCTGCCCTGCTCGATAACTACCGTTTCCAGCACGAAGCTGAAGGCTTCAAGCTCAAGAAGATTCTCTGGCGCCGCGTGATGGATGTGAATGACCGTGGTCTCCGCCGCATCATCACCGGTATCGGTGATAAGAACGGTATCGAGACAGAGGCAGGATTCGATATCACTCCAGCTTCAGAGATCATGGCTATTATGTGTTTTGCAACAAGTGTTGACAACCTCCGCCGTCGCATCGACAATATTCTCCTGGGTATCACAGAGGATGACAAGCCATTCACCGTCAAGGATATGGGTGTAGGTGGCAGTATTGTTGCCCTCCTCCTCGATGCCCTGAAGCCAAACCTGGTTCAGACCACAGAGGGTACTCCTGCTTTCGTTCACTGCGGTCCTTTCGCCAACATCGCTCATGGCTGTAACTCTGTGATGGCTACAGCAGCAGCTCTCGAGTATGGCGACTATGCCATCACTGAGGCGGGATTCGGTGCTGATCTCGGTGCAGAGAAGTTCTACAACATCAAGTGCCGCAAGACTGGTTTGCAGCCAGACCTTACTGTTCTCGTCGTTACTCTCCAGGCATTGAAGATGCATGGTGGCGTAGCTCAGGAAGACATCAAGAAGCCAAACGTAGCTGGTATGGAAGCTGGCTATTGGAACCTCGACAAGCACGTGAAGAATCTCCAGAGCTTTGGTCAGACTGTAGTCATCGCCTTCAATAAGTTTGCTACTGATACCGATGAAGAAATCGAGGTATTGCGCAAGCACTGCGAGGAGATGGGCTGCGGATTCGCTGTCAACAGTGCCTTCGCCGAAGGTGGCAAGGGTGCAATGGAGTTGGCAGAGCTCGTTGTGAAGACCATTGATGAGCATCCATCAGCTCCTCTCTACTTCACTTACGATGACGATGAGCCTGTAGAGAAGAAGATCGAGGATGTTGCCTTCAACCTCTATGGTGCCGGCAGCGTAACCTTGAGCGATTCTGCCAAGTCTATGATCGAGGAAATCAAGAAGTTGGGTGCCGAGAAGTTCCCTATCTGTATCGCCAAGACTCAGTATAGCTTCTCTACCGATGCCAAGGCATACGGTCCTACAGAAGGCTTCGAGCTCCACGTTCGCGACATCACCGTGAATATGGGTGCCGAGATGATCGTAGTCATCGCGGGTCCTATCATGCGTATGCCAGGTTTGCCAAAGAGCCCACAGGCTGAGCGCATCGACGTGGTGAATGGTGAGATTACAGGTCTTTCATAAATACGATAAAAGGCTGCTTCCCGCTTCGGGAAGCAGCCTTTTTTAATCTTATCTCATGCTGAATTCACAACCGCAATATAGCTGGTTATAGAATTCATTCTGTCTCAGTAATTCTCCTCGGCGGTTCTGCAAACCGCCCTTTCTCCAGTTCATATCCCACCACTCTACATCCGGGCATCCTTCTACCGCAATATGTCCTGCGGCATCTATCTGCTTGATGTTCTTCCATCTCGATGAAGCCAGCGTGGTGGTTAGCAGATGGAATCCATGTTCCTGGGCATACCTGGCAGCATGAGTCAGACGATATTGGAAACACACCGAGCAGCGGCTTCCCCGCTCCGGTTCCTTCTCCAATCCCCTGATGGTAGCCAGCCACTCCTCATGGTCGTACTCATCCTCAACATAGGGCACCTGCTGCGCCTCCAGGAATCTCATCAGCTCGTGCTTGCGGATATCGAACTCCTGCTGCGGATAGATATTGCTGTTACTGAAATACACGGTTGGCTTCATGCCATTGCGAAGCATACACTCTACGATAGCCGATGAACAGGGTGCACAACAGGCATGCAGCAACACCGACATTCCGTCAGCCTTGCTTCCATCCGGGAGAGTAAGTTTCACGAATTTATATTGTTCTTCTACGGGAATCTTCATTTTACTTTGAACTTTGAACTTTGAACTTTGAACTTTGAACTTTGAACTTTGAACTTTGAACTTTATGATATGCGTATTCTTGCGAATACCTTGCTTATTTCTTATTATACCTTGCTTATTTCTAATGATAAAGTGAGCGGAAAAAGCGGGATTTCGCTTTTGGGCAAAAAAAACAAATGGAGTACAGTCTCTCGACACCCCCCATTTGCCCAAATATATGCGAAAACTGATGCAAAGATACGATTAATTTTTGAGTTACCAAATTTTTAAGCGATAATTTTTCGTCTAAATGAATAAATATCGATTTTTTAACCAAAACTTAACAGTTTGCATCAGCAAATTAACGTTTTTATTCAATTCTTCGGGAACTGTGAGATGTCTGACTACCAGTCTGTTTTCTAACCCAAATCACGCTTCAGGGTGATGACCGTCATCTCCGGCCAGGCACCCAGTCGGAAAGGGAATGATCCGCCCAATCCGGCAGAAACATAGAGCAGCTGCTTGCCCAGCCAGTATTCTCCACCCCACTCCTTGAAAGCCATGTGGGCAGGAGTGAAGTTACCAATCTTCAACTGTCCGGCATGAGTATGTCCCGCCAGGGTCAGGTGAACTCCGGTCTTCTGTACTTCCCTTCTCCAATGGTGCGGATCGTGGGTAAGCACTATCTTGAAAGCATCCTTCGCCACTCCCTTCATCGCCTTCTTCAGGTTACTGCGATTGGTAAACGGAGGCTGTCCGGCATTCTCCACACCGATGATTTCTATCGAAGCCATACCATGCGATACCGTAAAATGCTCGTTCATCAGCTGATGCCATCCCATCTCATTCTGCAACTGGAAGAGGAGTCTGCGGTTCTTTCTCAAGGCACTCAGACTGTGGTTGGTATTATATTCGCAGTAATCGTGATTACCCCAAACCGAGAAGATACCATCGGGAGCATGCAGTTTCTTCAGATCTTCCACATAAGGTTCTACCTCATCGGCAGCATTGTTCACCAGGTCGCCGGTAAAGAGCATCATCTCCACCCCCTCGGCATTGGCTCTCTCCACCACCTTTCTCACGAAGTCGGCACCCTTCGGAAAGGTACCGAGATGCAGATCCGTGAAATGCAGAATCTTATAGCCATCGAAGTAAGGAGGCAGATCGGCAGAAGAATAAGTCACATATTTCACCTCCAGTCGCTTCCATCCCTCCACGAATCCATAGAGGAACCATCCCATCACCGCCAGGGCAGGCAGGATGGCGAAGAACCAAGGCATGAGGAATTCGAAGAGGATGAATACCACCTTCGGCATCACAGAGAAAAGGATGAGAGAGAAAAGCACTCTCACCGATGTGCGATGAAACTTGCCCAACTGCAGTCCCACCTCAGCCAGGATGATGAGCAGAGAGGGAATCCACCAGAGGATGGCTAGCGGCAGAGGCCACTCCCCCACTCCGATATGCCACAGCCAGGCATCGGGCACCAGTGCCATAGCTCCGATGCCAACTATATACATAAGTGATCTGAAAAACTTCTTGATAACCTTATTCATCTACCTATTTCTATTTAGCTATTCGCTGCATTCCCTGTCAGGGCGCAACATCTTTCTGCAAAGGTAGTGTAAATTGAAGACACTACAAAATAAATGGGAATCTCAAAAATACATTTAACTTTCTTTTGCCAAATCAGAAGCAAGATTTCGCATCTTCGGGCATTTTATAGACAGAAAGATTTAAAAAGGAAAAGTTATGAGAAAGATCAATTTCAAGAAAATCGGGCTCGCAGTAGCCCTGCTGATGTCAGCATTCACCTTTCAGTCGTGTGATTCTGATGATGATACCAACTGGGATCAGGTTTTACCTAATGCCCTAGTAACAGTCAAGCAGAATGCAGATGCCTGCTATCTGCAGTTGGATGACAACACCACATTGCTCGCCAAAAACCTCAAGACTCCAGTCTTTGATGGCAAGGAGGTTAGAGCACTCGTCAACTATACAGCCATCGATGAGAAGAGCGACAAGTATTCTCAGGTAGTACACGTCAACTGGATTGACAGCATTCTCACCAAGAAGCCAGCACCTTATCTCTCTACTCCGGCAGAGAACGATGCGAAGTATGGCAATGATGAGGTAGATATCGTTCGCGATTGGGTAACAGTAGCCGAGGATGGTTATCTCACTCTCCGCTTCCGTGCTCTCTGGGGCGGTCAGAAGCCACACATCATCAACCTTCTCACTGGTGTGAACCCGGAGAATCCATACGAGGTAGAGCTTCGTCACAATCAGAATGGTGATGCCAAGTATCGTGTAGGCGATGCCCTGGTAGCCTTCAACCTCAACGATGCCCTGCCAGACACCAATGGCAAGACTGTGAAGCTCACCATCCGCTGGAAGTCTAGCAATGGTGACAAGAAGGTAGATTTCAACTACTGTTCGCGCAAGGCAATCACCAATGCCAAGCAGCTGGACGGTTACAGCCAGACAGGTAAGGCTATAAAGTAAAAGATTGATAAAGTAAAACGCCTATCCCCTGATGCTTCTCTTCAGAGAATCCATCAGGGGATTTTTTATCAGTTTTTGCATTATCTCCACATACTCTTCAATAATTTCATTAGAGCCCCCATTCGATACAAAAAATTTTTTCTCACGAAACCACAAAAGAAATCCCCCAAAAACTTGCATAAAAGAGAAATATTTCTTATTTTTGCAGCAAATAAAAAGAAAGAACGATGGCAAAGGAAAATATAAGCTTATCAGTAGTCCTTCATGATGATAGCGACTATAAGGACTGGCTCGTAGAACTCAAGGAACGATTCTACAGCCATCGCCTAAAGGCTTCTTGCGCTACTAATGGCTACCTATTAGACTTCTATTGGAAGCTGGGACGAGACATTGAAGCTAAGCAATATACCAACAATTATGGTTCTGGTTTTTATAAGAATCTTAGCCAGGACTTGAAGAAAGAAATGCCGGGGGTGAAGGGATTCTCGCCAACCAACTTGAAGTACATGAGCTACTTTTATAAGCTCTATGCTCCATTAGCTGCAAATCGTCAGCAGCTTGCTGACGATTTTACAGAATGCTTAATTGGATCTGATATCCAACCAGTTGCAGAACAAATCAAAAATCGTCAGCAAGCTGCGGACGATTTCAAATTATTATTTATGATACCATGGGATCATCATTGTCGAATTATATCAAAATGTAAGGGCGATATGGACAAAGCCTTGTTCTTCGTAAGAAAGACTTGGGAGAACAATTGGGGACGTGACGCTCTTCTCAACTGGCTTGATACCGACCTTTATGAGCGTGACGGCAAAGCCATCACAAACTTCCAATCCACGCTCCCTGCTGTGCAGAGTGACTTAGCGCAACAGATAACAAAAGATCCTTATCAGTTGGATTTCCTTAATCTTAGGGAGAAATATGACGAGCGTGACATTGAAAATGAATTGGTGAACAACGTTACACGTTTTCTTTTGGAACTTGGAAAGGGATTTTCCTATATGGGCAGACAATTTCGTTTGGAAGTAGGTCAACAGGAGTTCTTCCCCGATTTGCTTTTTTACAATACCCACCTCCACGCCTATGTGGTCGTTGAGTTAAAAGCCCAGTCATTCCATCCATCGTTCTTGGGGCAACTGAGTTTCTATGTATCAGCCATTAACCATCAGTTCAAGACCGATATAGACAACCCGACCATCGGCTTGCTCATCTGCAAGGACAAAGACAATGTGGTGGCGAAATACGCCTTGGAATCATACAAGGAACCGATGGGAATATCAGAATATCAACTATCCAAACTCTTTCCGAAAGACTTTAAGTCTTCTATGCCGACTATAGAGGAATTGGAAAAGAGATTAAAAGATAATCAAGAATAGATCCGCAATAACTAATCACGATGCCCTGGATCCGGCTCCGCCACCATTGCCGGCTTCTCTTCCGGCACCTCATATCTCCTGATATGATGATCTTCCAGGAAGATATGGTTCAGCGTAAAGGCTAGCGACTCCAGGGTATTCTCCCTGACAGCCGGCTTCAGTTCGCATTCCCATATCACGATAGTATGCCATCCCATTTCTGCCAGCCGGTGCAGCACCTCATGGTCCCGTTTTTGATTCCGTCTGATCTTATCCTTCCAGAACTGGGTATTCGATTTCGGAACCACGTAATACTTGCATCCCTCATGTCCATGCCAGAAGCAGCCATTCACCAGAATGCAGGTACGATACTTCCTCAGCACAATATCCGGTTTTCCCGGCAACCGTGGATGATTGAGCCGATACCTGAATCCCCTAGCCCACAGGAACTTCCTGACAAGAATCTCCGGTTTGGTATCCTTGCCTCTGATTGCCGCCATATTATGGTGGCGCTGCTCTATGGTTAAGCGATCTGACATTTGTTTCCGCTTAGCATTGCAACATTGCGGCAGGAGTTATGTTCAGAACCTTACATAACAATCTTGCAATTTTTAAAGTAGGTTCCGAACGTCCTGTGACATAATCGTTAATACGTGAAGGACTTACTCCAATTTCTGAAGCCAATTGTTTCTGAGTCATTTCTTTTTCATTTAATGAAAATTCAATAAGTTCAGAAACAGAAGGCTTTCCTATTGGGTAATGCTTTTTTTCGTATGACTCTACAATGTCCGACATTAAAGTCAGTTCTATGGCATTCTTATCATTGGCAGGAGTAGCATCCGTTACCAATGGCAGGAGTTCTTCAATTCTGTTGAGTGCAAACTCATATTGTTCTTTGGTAATTCTTTCCATAATAGCTTTTATTAAATGGTGGAACAATCAATTTTGTCATATTCACTATGTGTCCCGACAGTTCCGCAAGGTCTGCGCATCGGTACACTTTATTCTTCCTCGTCTCTACGCCTCCTATGCCACTTGCAATCATTATACAATACCCACAAACCGCCTCCCCAAAAGAAGAGACAGCCCACTATTCCCACCACCTGACAATATGTTTCAGATGAAATTCTTCTTGAAACTCTTGGATGAAGAAACATATTGATGCCACCACACACAAAAATCAGACACAACAGGTAAAACTTAATTTTAATCGATATTTTCTTCCTATAAAAAAGGAAACAAACCAAAGAAAGACCTACCATTAACACTATAATCAATGAAGATATTCTCCCAAAAGTAAATTCTTCATGCCTTAATAACTTAAGGCATAGCCTGAATATGGAAGCAGTAACCAATACAAGACCAACTGCATAACCTATCCAAATCACTTTTCGATTATCTTTAGAATCGAAAAGTGAACCCACGCTCTTCCAATATTTATCCATATCTTTCATAAGCCTTATTCCCAATAATAGTAGTTACTAATCCCGATGCCTTGGATCCGGCTCCGCCACCATTGCCGGCTTTTCTTCCGGCAATTCATACCTCCTGATATGATGATCTTCCAGGAAGATATGGTTCAGTGTAAAGGCAAGCGACTCCAGAGTCTTCTCCCTGACAGCCGGCTTCAGTTCGCATTCCCAGATAACGATGGTATGCCATCCCATTTCTGCCAACCGATGCAGCACCTCATGGTCCCGTTCCTGATTCCGCTTGATTTTATCCTGCCAGAACTGGGTATTCGATTTCGGCACCACATAATACTTACATCCTTCATGTCCATGCCAGAAACATCCGTTCACAAGGATGCAGGTACGATACTTCCTGAGCACAATATCCGGTTTTCCCGGCAACCGTGGATGATTGAGCCGATACCTGAATCCCCTAGCCCATAGGAACTTCCTGACAAGAATCTCCGGTTTTGTATCCTTGCCCTTGATTGCCGCCATGTTATTGTGGCGCTGTTCTATGGTCATTTTATCTGGCATACGCTTTATTTATTAAGACATCTTTTTCTAATCTAATCACACCATTCGATGCAAAATTAATCTTTTCTCATGAAACCACAAAAGAAAAAGCCAAAAAACTTGCATAAAAGTAAGCCATCGGCTAACCCCAGTCAGACTCGTGGAAAACATCACAATGCAAAGATACAACATTCAGAATCCGCCATTCACGGTTTCTCACGGTTTCTCACGGATTTTCACGTCTTTTTCTGAAGAAGAGACTTACTTACGGCCCGTAAGAGACTTGCTCAGGATGCCTAAGTGACTTACTTACGACCCGTAAGTGACTTACTTAGGATGCTTAAGTGACTTACTTAGGATGCTGGAATGAGACTTACTTTCGGGTGACAAGATGACACCAGTGACAGGCTTTTCTTGAAATCTCTCTCACGTAGGCGGGCGGGAAACCTTTCTGGAAAATTTTTCCTGCCCGCCCGCGTGAGAGAAAGTTTTAGAAAACAGGTGTCACAGGTGTCACAAGTGTCATAACCGACAGCAGAACGGAAGGTTGTCGCTGGCATCGATACCTAGGGGAAATCAGATTTCGTTCATGATGACCGATAGTGTCCTGTACGGCATTTTTCATTGTTTGTTCTTTGGGTCAAAGACAAGCCGCTTTACGCCCTGTAAGTACTATCGTTGTTGCTTATAAGAACTATCATCGTGCCTTGTAAGTACTATCGTTGTTGCATCGGTTTTACGTAAATAGTCTTCGGAGTAACCTTTACTTGTTGCCGGAAGAATTAATGTTATAAGCCGGAGAAGCCTATATCTTCAGCCGCACAACAGCTGTTGTGCGCTTGCATATCAGCTGTTATGCGCTCGCCCAACACCTGTTGTGCAAACGGATATCAGCTGGTGGGCGATGAGTTGTTGGATATAAGTTCTGTGTAGGTATATGAACGAGCCTATTCTTAGCTACTTCTATTTTACCCTCTATGATAGCTCCTTTATATGCTGAAATGTATTTTGTCCAATATAATCATACTATTTAATTCTATTAAAAGAAACTATTCTTATATCAATTGACACCAATAATTGGCAAAATTAATCTTTTTCTCTTGAAACACAAAAGAAAAAGCCCAAAAACTTGCATAAAAGAGAAATATTTCTTATTTTTGCAAGCAGATAAATTTTAGAAACATGACAACAGAAGAACAATATAAAAGTTTTATACTGAATTGCACTACATCACCCAAAAGTGTCAACAACTATAGTGATTTTAAGCGCATTAATGAAACTATTGCCAAAATCAAGGGAGTTGATTCTTTTGATATCTACTCTTGTGTACATTCTAATGAACTACAGGATATTATAGATTCTCTTTATAATAATGAAGATTTCATGCAATATGAGAAGACTGGTAGTAATCAGTATTCTAACGCATTAAAAACTTACATGCGTTTTCTATGCGCTAAGGAAATTTTCTCAAACGAAGCAAAAAAGGTAAAGCTCCCTTCAAATCTTACTCTTCAGCAGATTTACTATGGTGCTCCAGGCACAGGTAAATCGAAGACTATCAAGGATTTGACCTTTGGTGAAGACGTTATTCGTACTACATTCCATCCAGACTCAGATTACGCCTCTTTTGTTGGTACCTACAAACCTATTACAGAAGAAGTTGTACTCCGAGATTGTAATGGCAAAAAGGTCATTGATGAAGATACCGGAAAGGTTGTAAAGGAAGACAGAATTGCATATAAGTTCATTCCTCAGGCTTTTCTTGAAGCCTATGTTGAAGCGTGGAAGAAACTTGGTAGCAAAAAGGAAGAAAATAGCGATAAAAACTATAATAGAATCCACCCAGCACTTCTCGACACTCCAGAAATTTTCACGAAGAATAAGGCATCAAAGAAGCAATATCTTATTATCGAAGAAATAAACCGAGGAAATTGTGCCCAGATCTTTGGTGACCTTTTCCAATTGCTCGACCGCAACGAATATGGTTTTTCTGATTATCCTATCGTTGCAGATAAGGATATGCAGAAATATCTTGAAGAGAAATTTGAAGGATGGGAGATTACGAATAAAGACAAAATCAATCAGCTCTATGGCGAATCCAATATGGTAAGCCTCATCATGAAGGGAGAACGACTTGTTTTGCCTTCAAATCTCTATATTTGGGCTACAATGAATACCAGCGACCAGAGCCTCTTCCCTATTGACTCAGCCTTTAAGCGCCGCTGGGATTGGAAATATGTGCCTATTCGTGAAGGTCGTGACAAAGAAACCAATGCTCCTCTCAACTGGTACATCAACACGGGTGATAAGCAATACAATTGGTGGTCATTCATTAGCCAGGTTAACAAGCTGATTGGTTCACTTACCAATTCAGAAGACAAGAAACTCGGATATTTCTTCTGCAAGGCAAAGGATGGCGAAATCGACGCCGACTTGTTCGTTAGTAAGGTTATCTTCTATCTCTGGAATGATGTGTTCAAGGACTATGGTTTCGATGATAAGGATTTTCAGGATGAAGAAGGTAAAATATTGTCTTTTGATAGATTCTATCAGGATGATAATGGTGTGACTAACATCAACGTGGGTAACGTTAAGCTATTCTTAGAGAATTTGGGAGTAGATGAATTCATTTCTGACGAAGGAGAGGAATACATAAATGCCAATGAAGATGAAGAGAATGAAGATTCAAGTAATCCCAACATTTCAAACCCAACTTTAAAAAGGGAAAAATACTCAATAAATAATAGTGGAACATATGGAAAATGTGCAGTTCCTTATGAAGCTATTAAGCTATACTCATCAAGTCACCCAACTTTACCTGCCTCAACCATCATTAAAATATGGTCATCACTAAATATCAAACATATACCTCATCTTATAGAAAGTGAACAGGACTTCGAAAGACGTGGACAGAACACCAAAGATGCAAAATTTAGAGATAAGGCTAAAAAATTAACTATAAATGATGAAACAGTTTATATCTCTAATCAATTTAATCCTGGGCGCATTAAAGAGTTTATTCAAAAAGTAAATGCACAAGATTGGGGTATTAACATTGAAGAAATAGACCAATAAAAACATTATGAGAATCCTCATAGAAGAACATCAGTATCAGGCTGAACAGATCAAGGATGTCCTGCACGGTATCGACGCCATGCAGGACATTGATGGCAACGTTAGCGTCAACTACGTTGGGTATTACTACAATACCCAACTGAACGATTGCGTCTTTATTTTGCCAAAGGTACTGCTGGAAGACACTCCAGATGGGGAAAGAGTTTTTGGCAAATACGCCCCAGAAACCATTGTCAACCTGAACCAGAACAACCCTCTTTCTCAACACGAGAAAGACTTTATCTACGAGTTCTCTGTCTGGATATACCGCACCATCGAAGTTTACAACAATACCACCAGAAACGGTATTGTCTATCACCAGAAAATAGCATGTCTTGGCAAAAGTACCAGACAAATTAACAATACATTCCTCGATATTCTGCTGGCACTTATCGACTTCAACAAGCATAACCAGGATTTCATCTTCTTCATCCTGAAGAACATCCATTCTGGTTACAACCGCATTCATTGGTCTAAGACCATATCCACCACAAGAGCCATAGTCTGCAAAAACAGTCCTGTTTATACGAATCCTGTCAACAGGAAGAAGCAGATCAACTTTGATGAGGAGTTATTGATTATTTTCTATTCCATCCTGAATTATATCAGCGAAAGATACGGTTTCACCTATCATACCAACTGTAATTTCCAGTTGATTACAGGTTATCGTTTCAAGACTTATCTGGATGGATTGGGAAAAGCCAGACTCCTCCAGATTAAATACAAGTACTTTTCTGATAAAGCATTATATCTCTGGCAGTTATGCTATGACTTCTTTGACAACGCAAAGCGTATGAACATCCAGAAGGAACGTAAAGAGTATCTTCTGGTTAAGAGTTTCAATATCGTTTTCGAAGCCATTATTGATGAACTTCTGGGAGAAAAGAACATCCCAGCTGGTCTGAAAGAACAGGCTGATGGAAAACGTATAGACCATTTGTACACCTACCAGAACCTGATTACAAGCAAAGAGCCAGAGCCAGTTTATTACATCGGTGACAGCAAATATTACAAGCTGGGCCATGCCATCGGAAAAGAATCTGTATATAAGCAGTTTACGTACGCCAGAAATATCATTCAGTGGAATCTGAACCTCTTTATGAATGATGACAAGGACGATGAAGAGCTCCAATACGACAAGCGTAACTTTGGCAACGTACCAAAGCTCCGTGATGACCTTACAGAAGGATATAACATCATTCCGAACTTCTTTATCAGTGCTAAAATGGCAGAGAATTTATCATTCTCAGACCAGATATCGTCAACCGACAGGGAGCAGAAGTGCTTCAATACCCAGCATTTCAATAACCGCCTGTTCGATCGAGACACCCTCCTAGTCTTCCATTACGATGTAAACTTCCTCTACGTCGTATCTCTGTATGCCCGTCATAATGAGCACCAGAAATTCTCCTGGAAGAACAGAGTTCGCAAGATGTTCCGGGATGAAATCCAGAAAATGCTGGATGAAAGATATGAGTTCTATCGCCTTACGCCGAAAGAAGGTACTCAAGTAGAAGAATTCGTCAGCAGACATTTCAGAATGCTTATCGGCAAAATCTTCTCTCCTACAAAAGGGAATGATTATCTGATACTTGCACTCGAAAAGAACAATTCTGATGAGAAGCAAAAAGAAGAGATAATAGATGCTGCCAAGGAGAAATTCTATCTAAAGGAATTTGCCTTATCAGCTAACGGCAAGATAAGCTAATGTATTATAAGATACTTTCCACTACCCCAACATCAAAAGGAGCAAGACTAGATATGGTTCTCCCCCGTTGGAGACCGGAGGAATGATGAAGGCCTATGCAAAAGTGTGTACCCCCCTATATAACAACCCTCTATTATATGTTAAAAACAGGGTATAATATATTATAGTTCAATATCTTATATATTCTCGCACACGCTGCTATACAAAGTTACATATATAGGGGGTTCACGCTCTCTTTCCCCACCAAGGGAAAAACCAACTCATAATTGGTGCTTCTTCCACCTTCTCCCGTTGGTTTTAATATACCTTTGGCTATCAAATCCCTAATATCACGATTGGCGGTGTCTTGAGAGCAATGATTAATCTTATACCATTTGGAAGAATTCAGCTTCCCTTCGAAACCATCAAAAAGCATATTGAGAACCTTACGCTGACGCTCGTTGATGGAAACAGAACGATGCGCATCCCAAAATCTGGACTTGCGTAACACTCCTTCAGTTTTCTCAAAAGCTGCTTCCAACGCTAACTTCAATGTCTGTAAAAACCATCGAATCCAAGGTGTCACGTCAAGACCTCCCTTCTGTGCCTGCTCCAAATATTGATAATAATCTTTACGATGATTCAGAATTTCAGAAGAAAGACTGTAGTATCGCTGGGAAGTCTGATCGGCACGGGATAACAACAATTCCGTCAACGTTCTGCAAATACGACCGTTGCCATCATCAAATGGATGAATCGTCACAAACCAAAGGTGCATCACGGCTGTCTTTACCAACGGATCAAGCGTATTCTCAGAATCAAACCAGCGGAGAAAATCTGACATCATATCTGGTACATCCTTGCTTGCCGGAGCTTCATAATGTATCTTCTCATGACCTAATGGTCCTGAAACCACCTGCATAGGCTCTTCACCCTGTCGCCAATCGCCCACCAGAATTTTATGGATGCCACTTCTTCCAGTAGGAAACAGAGCTGCATGCCATGAGAATAAACGCTCGGCATCCAACGGCATATCATGATGCTGCACTGCATCTATCATTACCTGTACTACTCCTTCTGTATAATGATCGGAGTTTTTCAAACCTTCATACTCCAGTCCCAATTGACGGGCTACAGACGAGCGGACACTATCTCTATTCAATTCCTCACCTTCAATTTTTGCAGAGTGTACAATTTCCTGAGTCATAGACTCCAACATAGACAGGTTCTGTTCTTCAAAACCGAACATAGAAACTCTACCCAGCAATTTACCTCTTAGCAAATTGATTTCTGCCAAGATATTACTGAAACTGGTATCATCCCATTGCATGTGGGGCCAACCTTCTTGCTGCCAAATATATTTTGTTCCTCTCATCATTGCCGCATTTTTAATCTTTCATTCTAAATGTACCTGCAAAAATAGACATTTTTATCGAATATTGCAAGTTTTGCGGAGATTATTTGGCTTATTCTCCGCAAATTTGCGGAGAATAACAACGGAAAAGATGAAAAAAAGCATATTGCAGGTGTAAAGCTTTTCCAGGAAGCAACATTGGGTTATACTTCTTGATGGTGAGATAACCGCTCTGATAGGTCAGCCCTGCCAGACATTCCTCAAACGCCATGACCAGGTCTTCGCAGTGTCGTTCTGAACAGCTGCGATTATATCGTAAATATAATTCTGATTTTCGTTTCTCTTGATTAAACTATAGGAAAATGAGGAAAGAAGAGATGTTGGCTTTTCCCTTAAGGAAAAATAAAAATATCCTTAAGGGAAAAAATATTTTTCCTTAAGGGAAAGTTTTTCTTTCCTTAAGGGTAATTTTTAGACATAGAAACTTTGTAAAGTTGTTTCGCAACGGCATAAACTTATTGATAGGGATTATAAATCCCTGAAGTAATAAGAGGTTAGGTCGTTTTTTTAACGGCGGATTGCAAATCCGCCGAAACGGAAACCTCAGTCTTACAGGAAGGCAATGGTCAAACCTGCCATCACGATACTTACCATCGACATCAGCTTGATGAGGATATTGAGAGATGGACCCGAGGTATCCTTGAACGGATCACCAACGGTATCACCTACAATCGTAGCCTTGTGATTCTCACTACCCTTGCCTCCGAAGTTGTCCTCCTCTATCATCTTCTTGGCATTATCCCATGCACCACCAGAATTGGACATGAAGACGGCAAGCGTGAAGCCGGCTGCAAGTCCGCCCGTAAGAAGACCCAAGACTCCAGCTACTCCCAAAACCAAACCTACTACTATCGGAATGATGATGGCAAGCAAGGACGGGATAATCATCTCACGCTGAGCACTGCGCGTACTGATCTCCACACATCTTCCATAATCAGGCGTAGCCTTGCCCTCAAGGATTCCCTTGATCTCACGGAACTGGCGACGAACTTCCTGAACCATAGATTCAGCCGCACGACCTACAGCTCCCATCGTCAGACCACAGAACAGGAAGGCTGCCATCGCTCCCAGGAAAGCACCTACCAGCACCTTCGGATTGATGAGATTCACCTGGAAGAAATTGATGAAATCGATGGTAGTGGCATTCGATGGATCAAAGATGTTTCCGGCTGCATCCACATACTGCTTGCCATTCTCTACCGCACGAATCATGGCAATCTTGATTTCCTCAATGTAAGATGCAAGAAGCGCCAAAGCAGTAAGGGCTGCAGAACCGATGGCAAAGCCTTTACCTGTGGCAGCAGTGGTATTGCCAAGTGCATCGAGTGCATCGGTACGTTCACGCACCTCCTTACCCAGTCCGCTCATCTCCGCATTACCTCCGGCATTGTCGGCAATAGGACCGTAAGCATCCGTTGCCAGGGTGATACCCAGCGTTGACAGCATACCCACGGCTGCAATACCTATGCCATAAAGTCCTACGCTGATAGACTTGGCAGAGAGCGACATATCAAAACCATTGGCACAGAGATAGCTGAGCATGATGGCTACGGAGATGGTAACCACAGGCACCATGGTAGAGATCATTCCCGTTCCTATTCCCTTGATAATCACCGTGGCAGGACCCGTCTCTGATGCCTCGGCAATCTTCTGGGTTGGTCGGTAGCTCTGCGAAGTATAATACTCCGTAGCCTGACCGATGATGACCCCAGCCACCAATCCACTGATGACAGAGAATGAGAGTCCGAGCCAATTCTCGATACCCAGAAGATATAATATAATAAAGGTAGCCACGGCGATAAGACCGGCACTGACATTGGTACCTAATCCCAGGGAATGGAGCAGATCCTTCATGGATGCACCCTCCTTGGTACGAACCAGATAGATGCCGATGAGCGAGAGGAAGATGCCGATGGCTGCGATGACCATAGGAGCGATGACGGCACGGAGCTGCATATCGCCGTTCATGGCAAAGGCGGTAGCTCCCAGTGCGGCTGTAGAAAGAATGGAACCGCAATAGCTCTCGTAAAGGTCGGCACCCATTCCGGCAACATCACCCACATTATCTCCTACATTATCGGCAATGGTAGCCGGATTCCGGGGATCATCTTCAGGGATGTTCGCCTCCACCTTACCCACCAGGTCGGCTCCCACATCGGCTGCCTTGGTATAGATGCCTCCTCCCACTCGGGCAAAGAGAGCCTGGGTAGAAGCACCCATTCCGAAGGTAAGCATCGTAGTGGTGATGGTAACGAGGGCGGTTGCCTCGCCGGCATATACGGCGTTCAGAACAACAAACCAGATGGCGATATCGAGCAGACCGAGTCCTACCACGACAAGTCCCATCACGGCACCGCTGCGGAAAGCGATTTTCAATCCTTTGTCAAGACCTGTACGTGCCCCATTGGCTGTACGTGCCGAAGCATAGGTAGCCGTTTTCATTCCGAAGAAGCCTGCCAGTCCGGAGAAGAGACCACCCGTAAGGAATGCGAACGGAACCCACGGATTCTGCACTTTCAGTACGTAAGCCATGAAGGCGAAGACAATGGCGAGCACCACGAAGACGATGGTCACCACCTTGTACTGCTGCTTGAGATAAGCCATCGCACCTTTTCTGACATGCGCCGCAATCTCTTTCATTCTGTCGGTTCCCTCATCTTCCTTCATCATCGAACGGAAGAAGAACCATGCCATACCCAATGCTACAACGCTGGCTATCGGGATGAGCCAAAATACTAATGGAATGTTGTTCATAACGGTATAATTGTTTTTGGTTTATAAATCTGATTGTCAGTTGATTGATAATGCAAAAATAGTACTTTTATCCGACAACTCCAAATAAAAGGAAGAAAAAATCTTTTTCTGAAAGAAAAATTTGGTAGTTACTGAATAAAGCAGTAACTTTGCACATCCAAACGGAAGTTCAGAACATCAAGAAAAAGATTAGTAATTAAAAAGCAATATAAACAACTATAGCAAAGCAATGACAATGCACAAGAAACATCATTACCGCGAACTGCTCTCGATAGGATTTCCTATCATCATCGGACAACTGGGAACCATCATCCTGGGATTCGCCGACACGCTGATGATCGGTCATCACAGTACTCCCGAACTGGCGGCAGCAGGACTGGTAAACAATATCTTCGGTCTCGTTTTTGTATCCTATATGGGATTCACCTACGGACTCACTCCTATCATCGGCAGACTCTACGGAGAGGAACGCACCGACATCATCGGTCAGAAGGTGCGCAACTCCTTCCTCGCCAATATGCTGACGGGAGGCATCTTCACCCTTGCCCTCATCCTGCTCTATCTCAATCTGGCACATATCGGACAGCCGGAGGAACTGCTGGAGCTTATCCGCCCTTACTTTCTGGTGAATCTGGCATCGGTGCTCTTCATGGGAATCTTCTATACCATGAAGCAATTCCTCGACGGAATCGGACAGACCAAGGTGGCGATGTGGGCGATGATAGGCGGTAACATCGTGAACATCCTGGGCAACTGGGTGCTCATCTACGGTGTGGCTGGCTTCCCGGAACTGGGACTGCTCGGAGCCGGAATCTCTACCCTGGCAAGTAGAATCCTGATGGCACTGGCGATGGTAGGAATGGTAGTGACCTGCAGAAAATTCAGAACCTACAGTTATGACATTGTACACAGTTGCGTAAACAGGAAGGATTTCAAGGAGATGAACCGACTGGGCTGGCCGGTGGCTCTCCAGCTGGGTATGGAATCGGCTGCCTTTACGCTGAGTTGCGTGATGGTAGGCTGGCTCGGCACTATTCCATTGGCAGCTCACCAGGTAATGATTACCATTTCGCAGCTCTTCTACCTCGTGCTTTCAGGTATGGCAGCAGCCATGGCCATCCGTGTGAGCCACTTTATGGGTCAGAAAGACTATGCCGCCGTTCGCCTCAATGCCTACGACGGATTCCGACTGAACCTGCTGTTCTCACTCTGCATGGGTCTGCCGGTACTTCTGCTCCGCCACCAGATAGGTGGATGGTTTAATGATAACGTAGAGGTACAGGCGTATGTAGCTACGCTGATTATCCTGATGATGGTTTATCAGTTTGGCGATGGTCTGCAATACACCTTTGCCAATGCGCTTCGAGGCATTGCCTGCGTGAAGCCGATGGTGCTCTATGCCTTCATCGCCTATTTCGTCATCTCATTGCCATTGGGTTATACCCTCGGTTTCCCTTGCGGCATGGGATTGCTGGGCATCTGGATTGCCTTCCCGTTCGGTTTGACCATTGCCGGCGAAATGTATCGGAGAAGATTTGAGAAGGAAGTGAAAAAGATAGAGAAGGAATAAAGAATTAGGCACGGATTACAAGGATTACACGGATTTATAGAGACATGCTCAAAACGAGAGATAATCTCGAAAAAAAATCCGTGTAATCCGTGTAATCCGTGCCTAAAAAATCTGACGGGATTTACTCAGCAACCTGCTCAGCACGATCATCTACATTCTCACCCTCTGTTGGAGCAAGAGTATCCTTGAAATCTGTGATACCGTACTTAGCGAGGATATTGTACCACTGGAGGAGCTTCTTGATGTCGCTGTCGTGTACACGGTCGCGATCGTAGTTAGGAAGAACCTCAGCGAAGTAATCGTGAAGCTCAGCAGCAGGAGCCTTCTTGTAGTTGAAAGAACTTGGCTTGCCCTCTTCCTTCTTGCTTACGCTGTCGAGTACCTCCCACAATGGCACCTCGTCTGCATCTGTGTACATAGCGATGTCACCAAGGCTGGTTACACGGTCTGTAGCGAAAGCTGGTACACGCTTGTGAGTTTCGTCGAGAGTCTCAACGATAAGAGTTCTGTTACCTCTTGATACCAATTTGTAAAGGCCTGGTTTGCCTGCAATTGAAAGAATTGTTTCCATTGTCTATTATAATCTATTTTTATTTTTTAATATGATCAATTATCTGATGGATTGAGCAGATCGAGCAGATGCACTACCTGCGCTTCTACATCACTCACCCCATCATTCACGATTTCATAATCCGAACGGGCTATCAGCTCTTCCTGCGGCATCACGGCATCTATCCACTGCTGCGCCTTCTCCTGAGAGATATGATCGCGCTGCATGATGCGCTGCAGACGAACGGCAACGGGAGCCGAGACACATACCACCTTATCGAAATGGGTACGACGATGGAACCCACTATCAAAGAGGATGGCGCTCTCCATCCACTCACAGTCGCTCTGCTCGAAATCACGAGCCACTGCGGGATGCACCACATCGTTTACCGCCTGCTTGTTTGCCTCGCCTGTCAGGATAAACTGGGCAAGCACCGGTTTCTGCAAGATACCGTCGGCACTGTACACCTCCTCGCCGACCAACTTCTTCAAGCCCGCCTGCAAGTCAGCATCCTGCCTCATCAACCGCTTAGCCCCGGCATCGCAGTCGTAAACCCTGATGCCGTGCTTCTCCAGGATTCTGCACACATAGCTCTTTCCGCTACCTATGCCCCCCGTTATAGCTATCTTCATACCAATGAATTATAAATTATCAATTATCAATCTTCATTGCTGTTCCAGCAGATAATCCACCGTTTCCATTTCCAGCGATGCCTTGCTTACCGAACGAGGCACACTACGCAACTGCAGGGTACACTTATCTGAAGGATTGGCAGCGATTTCATTATAATCCACTACCACCGTAAACTGGCTAGGCTTGATGGTTCTGAAGAGACTAGCTCCGATGGTGAACTTCACCGACACCTTGGACGGGAAAGTTCTGAGCACCTTATCGGGCGGCATATTGATAGCCGTAATCGGAACATCCACCGTTTCCTCGGTCAGGATATCCGGATACACAGCCAGTCGAACCATATCAGGCATCACCTTCACGCCTCGAATCTTCTTGATGCGCACGTTTTCCCGGATGGTATCCTGGAGATTGCGGTAATAGAAAGGTACGATCTCTACAGCCTTGACCTCATCGAGCTGTCGCTTGTTGGCATATACGGTAACCATAGAAGGGAAAAAATCGGTATGCGCCAGATAATAGCTCTTGCTGGTAGTAATCTTTCCCCTGAACACCACCGGCACCTTCTTGGAAGCACCATAGGTGAAGTAGAAATCAAACTTGCCCGGCTTTACCTGCAGGAGTTTGCTCGAACCATAGAGCTGCGAGAGAATCTGCTTCTGGACATCAGCTACCGGAATCATACCCTGTCCCTCTGTTTCATCTGCATAGTTGTTAAACTTGAAATTAAGCGGACGGAAAGCATAGGTTATCAGGGTGAATCCCTTATCACGCACCGTAATACGCACTGTATCAGGCAAATCTCCTGTTATCACCGCATTACGTGGTGTTCCCACCAGGCGCATAGGAATCTTATATTCTCTCTCCATGGTCTCATTGAGCGTCATCATCAACCAGAAGGCGCCACTGAGAGCGAGAAAGAATAAAAAAATCAGAAACTCCTTATTCAGGCCACTGAACAGGAAGTTTCTGACAGCCTTCAATATATTCCGAATACTATGCATCAGAATTCTATGAATAGACTACTGTGCGTTAGGAGTCTGGCTAGCTGCGTCTGCGAAAACGTAACCCTTAGCAACAGTGATGACTACGCCACGTGCAATCTCTACATCTACCGTATTAGCCTGGAGATCTACACGCTTAACAGTGCCATACACACCACCGCCAGTAACCACCTTTGTACCTTCTGCCAAAGAATTCTGGAACTTACGTATCTCTTTCTGCTTCTTCTGCTGAGGACGAATCATGAAGAACCACATGATAGCGAAGATAGCTACCATCATAATGAGGAAACTCATACTGCTACCACCAGCAGCAGCCTGCAATACTAAATTTGTCATGTCTTTATTCTAATTGATTAATGTTGTTTATTCTTGAATAACACTATATATGATCGAAAGTATTCATATATATAATGTACGCACGTACATTATATATATACACTCTATACATTAGCCTTCCTTATGTCCATGAGGTCCATGAGGTCCATGATGACCACCCTTGCGCTCAGGCAACTCCTTCTGGATCAAGCCACGAGAGATGAGGAAGCGGGCGATGGTATCGAGCATGCCGTTTACATAGCCACCACTGCGAGGAGTACTATAGAGCTTGGCAAGATCTACATACTCATTGATGGTAACCGTAGCAGGAATGCCAGGGAAAGTCATCAACTCGGCAATGGCAATCTGCATGACTACTACATCCATATAAGCCAGGCGGTTGAAATCCCAGTTGCGGCAAGCATCGCCGATATAGTGCTGATAAGCATCGCAGTTGAGCAATGTAGCACGGAAGAGCTTGCGGGCAAAGTCGCGGTCCTCTTCATCCTTATATTCCGGAAGCAATTCCTGATCAGCCTTGCTGGTTGGCTCGAAGCGCTTGATGGTCTTCAGCACGAAGGTATCGATGATATCCTTGTCATCATTCCAGTAGAGGCTCTTCTCCTCGAGCAAAGCATCGAGATCATCATTGTTCAGAATGAAGGTCTTGTAAGCACGGCGCCAGAACTCGCGGTCGTATGCATAATCGGTAAGTTCCTCCTCATGATCCTTGGTCATGGAACCGTCAATATAGCTGGCATAGAGATCGCTGGAGACGATGGCAGTATAAATCTTGCGCACTGTTTCGATATCCTCTTCCCAAGAAGACTTCTTCACATCAGCCCAGTCGGCGAGCATCTTGTTCTCTTCCAACTGCACGGCAAATCTATTGTATGCGAATCTTGAAGAAGGCTCAGGAGCACCCTCACGCTGAGCACGAGCCACCTCTACCTCATAGCGCTTCTGTGCCTCCTGGGTAAGAGCTACAATGAGTTGCAACATATAGTTGTACAAGTCATACGACTTAGAAAGAGCAAACAACAGCTCCTTTTCAGCATTATCAATATTATGATTGCTGTTCTGATAGTATGCGTAGGTTAACTGCACAATCTTACGTCTTATCAAATCCCTATTAATCATTCTCTAATAATTTAAAAGATTTATTTATATAATTACCTAAAACAGTGCAAATTTACATATTTAATATATAATATGCAAGAAAAGGGGCAATAATTTCTATTTTTTTAAGGTTAGGAGATGAGTTTTAGATATTTAACGGGCATTTTGGAGAAAATATCGCCCAGAAATTTGCATATTCCAAATAAAAGTAGTAATTTTGCACCCGCTTTACGAGAAACACTCGCGAGGCATGCTTCAAACAAAGCTAATCCGTGTGATGGCGAGTTAAGGCAAAATTATTTTTTTAACAACTTAATTTAGAGTAACACAAATGAAAGAGATTAATGTAACAGGTCAGAAGCGTACAGACCTTGGCAAGAAAGCTTCTAAGTCATTGCGTAAGGAAGGTTTCATCCCATGTAACCTTTATGGTGAGAAGAAGGATGCAAACGGTGCTCCTGAGGCTTTGTCTTTCGCAGTTCCATTCACTGAGTTGCGTAAGATCATCTACACTCCTCATGTATATGTAATCAACCTCATCATCGACGGTGAGAGCCACACAGCTATCATGAAGGAGATCCAGTTCCACCCAACAACAGATGCTCCTCTGCACGTTGACTTCTACGAGGTGAACGACCAGAAGCCTATCACTATCGGTATCCCAGTTAAGTTGGTAGGTCTTGCACAGGGTGTACGTGATGGTGGTCGTATGAACCTCTCTATCCGTAAGATCAACGTTACAGCTCCTTACCAGGTTATTCCTGAGCACCTCGATATCGACGTTACAGAGTTGAAGATTGGTAAGAGCATCAAGGTAGGTGACCTCTCATTCGAGGGTCTCGAGTTGGCTACAAGCAAGGCTGTTGTAGTTTGCTCTATCAAGATGACACGTAACGCTCAGCTCGCTGCACAGGCTGCTGCTGAGGAGGAGGCTTAATCGATAGTCATCAAAGATTTTACGAACCTGAGTAAAGCATTATCAAACATTGGATAAATATTTGATTTGTGGGCTTGGTAATCCTGGCGACGAATACGCTGATACCAGGCACAACACAGGATTTATGGTATTGGACGCTTTTGCTAAAGCGTCCAATATTCATTTTGAGGATAAGCGATATGGTTTCGTTGCCGAGACTACGCTCAAGGGAAGAAAGATTATCCTGCTGAAGCCTACCACCTTCATGAACCTGAGTGGTAATGCAGTGAGATATTGGCTGAATCAGGAAAAGATTGACCAGAGCCGACTCCTGGTGATCAGTGATGAGCTTGCCCTGCCTCTCGGTGCTTTCCGTCTGAAGGCTAATGGAAGCAATGGTGGTCACAACGGTTTGGGACATATCCAGCAGCTTATCGGTCAGAACTATGCCCGACTCCGTATGGGTATCGGTAACGATTATCCTCGTGGCGGACAGATAGACTGGGTACTTGGCAAATATACCGAGGAAGACATGAAGCAGCTTCAGCCTGCCATCGACCTGGGTGTGGAGATTATCAAGAGCTTCGTATTGGCTGGTATCGACATCACCATGAACCAATACAATAAGCTAGGAAAGAAATAATCATGAAAGAATCAGCACGAATAGACAAGTGGCTTTGGGCAGCCCGCATTTACAAGACTCGCAGCATTGCTGCCGATGCCTGCAAGAACGGCAGAGTAACTGTAGGCGGCGTAACCCGTAAACCCTCCTTCATCATTAAGCGTGGCGACGTGGTGAGCGTAAAGAAAGCCCCTATCACCTACTCTTTTGAGGTACTCGACTGCATAGAGCAGCGTGTAGGAGCCAAAATGCTCTTCGGAGTCTATAAGAACGTGACCGATCCTAAGCAGTATGAACTGCTGGAGATGAGTCGCATCAGCGGATTCGTAGATAGAGCAAGAGGCACAGGTCGCCCAACCAAGAAAGAACGCCGTGCCCTGGATGCCTTCGTTGATCCAGCTATGTTTGGATTCGATGAAGAAGACTGGGACGAAGAAGAAGAATAAACAAAAACTCCCCCTACACTTCAAAGAGTATAGGGGGAGTTTTCTTGTGTAGTTATAATTATTTTCCTTTAAGCCGAAAGGCTTTTTTCTTTCTTTTGCTTCATTGTATCATAGATACCTATTCCTAATCCTACCAAACAAAGCAAGAAAAGGGTTCCTAATATAAGCCAAGTATTAAGTTCATGAGCATCCATATTCATTTTCCTTTCTTTTTATTATTATTACTTGATTTCTTAACCAGCCACAATCCGATGCCAAGCATTCCTAACATCAAAACTATAGAGGCTATAATAGTACCTGCGGAATTCATATCTCCCAAGAAAGTCGCAAGCAAGAGCGCCGTCAGTATATATTTGGCAACGTCCATTAACCATTTTCCAAATTCTAGTCCCATACGCTATACTTTTATCTCTGCAAAGATACAACTTTTTATGATACAATGCAAGAAAAAGGGGAGAATTATTTCTAAAAACATACGATATGGGAACAACTATACTACATTTTGCAACATAATGGAAAATAAAAGTTAAAAATTTGGAGCGAATAGAGAAAATCTATATCTTTGCAACAAGTTATTAATGGTATCAGAGTATAAGCTGATTACCATTTTACTCTATCGCGAGCATTAACATACTATTAATTTTATAATTTGAAAGAGTTATGAAGAAATTATTTGTTATGGCAGCTATGGCGCTGTCTTCAGTAGGTGCTTTCGCACAGCAGGCTGCAGGTACAACAACTCTCCAGCCTAAGGTAGGTTTGAACGTTGCTACAATCGGTGATAACGACTGGAAGGCTGGTTTCGCAGCTGGTGCTGAGTTGCAGTATCAGGCTACAAGCAACTTCGGTGTTGCTGTTGGTGCTCTCTATTCCGTGCAGGGCTTCAAGGCCAAGGATGTAAAAGTTGCAGGTATGACCTTCGAAGGCGGAAAGTGGAATCCAGGCTATATCAATGTACCTATCACATTGAACTATTATCCTGTAGCTGGTCTTGCTCTCAAGGCAGGTTTGCAGCCAGGCTTCCTGGTAAACAAGGATGATGCAGAAGACGTTAAGACCGTAGATCTCTCTATCCCTGTAGGTCTCTCTTACGAGTACCAGAACATTGTTTTCGATGCTCGTTACAACATCGGTGTAACTAAGATTGCAGATAACGTTGATCACTACAACAACGTAATCCAGATTACTGTAGGTTACAAGTTCACTCTCTAATCAGGGAAATGAAAATAGCGATTCCCCCTCGCTATTTAACATAGAAAAGAATTATCCCCGCTCCTCATAACGAAGAGCGGGGATTTCTTTTGTCATACCTATTTAATCATCTCTAAGAAAATCCTTCTTTGCCAGTTTTTTTTATCTAAATATTCTTTATCTAAACATTCCTTTAGAATATTATGACACCAGGACGACCGCTACGGAATGAACGACCATGGAAATCAGGACGACCGCCAGGGCCACCAGGACCACCCTGACGTGCCTGCTTGCCTCCGAAGAGATTCAAGCGATATACCACATGGAGCATCGCATAGCTGTTGATGGCATTATACTCCGTATCCGTACGGGATGTAGCAGAAATGGCACGAGAGAAAGTGCTCTGCTGACGAAGGATATCGTAGAACTGAAGCATCACGGTCAGCGGCTTGCCCTTCAGGAAGCCCTGAGAGAGCTGCGCATTCCATACAAACTCATCCGTATTCATACTGCTGTCGTTATATCCACGGCGACTGCTGATAGAGAGGCTTGAGTTCAAGCTGGTTCCCCAAGGAGCTGTAAGCGTCATGCTTGGTCCATAAGAGAACTGCCAGGTATCAAGGTTGCTGTTTGGCTGCAACTTGTTCTTGGCATGGTTATAATTCAATGTTCCATCGAGCGAGAGCTCCAACCAGTTGTTGCGATAACTGAAAGAGAGGCGTTCTCTCCAAGTGGTGCTGCGGGTGGTATTCTTCTGAGAGTCTGACTGCTTGTCAAGACTCAGATAGCTCACGTAGTTGTTGTAACCCAAATTGGTGTCAGTATTCAGATTCCAGACTCCTGCACTGTCGATAGAGCAGTTGAACATAAAGGCTCCCATCACATTCCAGTTGCCATTGATATTCTCCGGACGGGTGATTCTTCCACCAGTCTTCTCATCGTAAGTCACCTTATTGCTGATGCTATTGTTGGTGGTAGAGAAGTTGACGAATGTCATGATACCCTTGTTGTGGTTCTGCACGAAGTTGTTGTAGAACAATCGGAAGTTCTGGGTGAACGATGGCTTCAAGCCAGGGTTACCCTTCGAGATGTTCAGCGGGTCGCTGTTGTCGGTGATATCAAGCAACTGTGAGATGCTTGGCTGCGAAGTGGTACCACGATAGTTGATTCGCAGGTTGCTCATCTTGGAGAAGCGATAGCGGAAATCGAGCGTTGGACTCACATTCACCACATTGCGAACTGTATCTACATGCACTCCCTGATAATCCTGAATATACTTAGACTGCTGTGGCTGAACCATCACACCAAAGTTCAGGTTGTACTTCTGACGGATGAATCGCATCATCACCTGGATATCATGATTGTAGTTGCGATACTCTGAGAAACGGCTCAGCTCATCATCCTTGTAATCATTGAGCTGACCGGCAAACGGATTCAGATAGCTGTCCCAACCACGATACTCATAATCACCACTCATCGCATACTTGCTGAAATCGTAGGTGCTGCGGTCGCTCTTGGAGTAGCTGTAAGTAAACTTATAGCTGAACTGCAGGAAGGTTGCCTTCCAGAGTGGCTCACTATAGGTCAACTGTCCCGCATAACTGTAATTCTTCGAAGGAGTCAGGTTATAGCGGTTGGTCTGATAAGTAGAATCCTTACCCTCTGCTGTCTGCACGAGATAGAGCTTGGCATTGTTGAGCGAGATGCTCTTGCTGTCATTATCAGTATATTTGGCATCCACACGGAAGGTGATGTTACGTCCCTTGTTGCCCAACTTGCGGTTGATCTGCAACATACCGTTGATATTGTTATTATCAGAATAGGTGATGCCATTGGTCAACTGACTGTTCACCATAGCCTCAGCCTTGTCCAACTCTTCGATTCCTTCCTCAGAAAGAGGGTCTTTGGAGGTAATGGTATAAGGATCCTTGTTGTAAGAAGCCGACTGGCTGCCACTCAATCCATCGCTGGTACTCCAGGAGATGGAAGGACGGAAGAGGATATTGGTCATGGAATCAGGCATCCACTCCAATCGGATGTTGCCATTCCAGCTGTTGCTGCGGGAGAAACTCTGGCTCAGGCTATTGCTGAAAGAGCTGCTGCTACCCATGAAGTTCTCGCTGGAACGGCTGCTCCATACATCGCCATCGCTGTGGTTCCAGCGGAGGGAGGTATTGAACTTGAACTTGTTCTTCAACTCATAGTTGTAGTTGGCAGCAATCATCTTACTGGCATTCAAACCATTCGCACCACCAAAGCCACGACCCGGTCCACCGCCACCGAATCCTCGGTCGCTGGTATTATTGGCATTGGCAAAAAGCATGAATCGGTTGTTATCATTGAAGTAACCACCCATACCACGCATATTGTAGCGGCTCTTGTTACCTACACCCAGGTCGATGTTGGAAATCAAACCCTTGTTCATACCCTTCTTCACACCGAAGTCGAGCACGGTCTGCTCCTCGCCGTCATCAATACCGGTTACCTTAGAGAGATCACTCTTCTCATCGTACGCCTTGATTTTGTCGATGATGCTGGTAGGCAGGTTTTTCAGGGCAGTCTTGGTATCGCCCGTCATAAACTCCTTGCCATCCACGAGAATCTTCTTCACTTCCTTACCATTAATCTTGATGGTACCATCGTCGCTAACCTCTGCACCCGGCAGGCGCTTCACCAGCTCCTCAACCACCGAACCTTCCGGTGTGCGGTAAGCAGCCGAGTTATATACGAAGGTATCCTCCTTCAGGTTCACCTTCTGAGCCATGGCGGTTACCACGGCGCCCTTCAGCATAATGGCATCTGCACCGAGAACCACATTGCCCATCGCCAGATTCCTGTCATCAGAAATCTCGATACGCTTTACGGTAGTCTTGTAACCTACACTCGACATTTTGAGTAAATACTTGCCATTGGCAGGAGCCTTGATATGAAAGAGGCCCTGCTCATTGCTGAGAGCACCCGACACATAGGTACTGTCGGTCTTGAGTAACTGAATCGTTACCTGTTCTACGGGATCCTTGGTATCACGGTCAGTAATCACACCGGTAATCAAGCGATCCTGAGCAAAAGATGCCATGGTTACGAACACCAGAAGCATCATCAGAATAGATCTTTTCATTAATTATAGACGTTATTATTATTTCTTACTTATATATTTTTGACTTACTTACATGATTAGACCCGATAAAAGCGCAATTGTAAAAAACAGCTGCTCTTTTTGGGGCATTCTGCTTCTTTTGACGCATAAAATATATCAAGGTTTAAACTTTTATAGATAAAAAAGTGCTTTTTATTTTGTTTTGTCTCTGATTTAACGTACCTTTGCAAGCGAATTTACAATGAGTTGCCCACAAAAGGTGACTCAGAAAGTCAGTTTCTTTTAAAAGTATATATGTTATGAATCAGAGAGTAATCATATCAACCCATCTGGAGAACGAACTGGTAAGCGCTCTCTCAGAATGCGAGCACGACAAGCTGTTTGTGCTTACAGATACTACCACACAGGAAATGTGCCTTCCGGTTTTGCAGAAATTCTACTGCATGAAGGAAGCCAAGGTGATAACGATTCCGGCTAGCGACAGTCATAAGGACATCGAAAGCCTGATGATGGTATGGAAGGGACTGCAGGAAGGTGGCGCTTCACGTCACTCTTGCATGATCAACCTCGGAGGCGGTATGGTAACCGACCTCGGCGGTTTTGCTGCCAGCACCTTCAAGCGCGGCATCAACTTCATCAATATTCCTACTACCCTGCTGGCGATGGTAGATGCATCTGTGGGTGGAAAGACCGGCATCAACTTCGGAGGTTTGAAGAATGAGGTAGGTGTTTTCAACGATTCTAAGTTCGTGATTCTCGACACCGAGTTCCTGAAGACCCTGGATGCCGAGAATATCTGTTCGGGCTATGCCGAAATGCTGAAGCACGGCTTGATTTCTACCGAGGCGATGTGGGAAGAGCTGGTAAGCTTCGACCTTGCCACCCCTGACCTGAAGCAGTTGCAGCGTATGGTGGGTGACAGCGTGAAGGTAAAGGAGCGCATCGTGGAACAGGATCCTCATGAGAAGGGCATCCGCAAGGCTTTGAATCTGGGACATACCTTCGGTCATGCCTTCGAGAGCTGGGCGCTGAAGCGCAAGCCAATCCTTCATGGTTATGCCGTGGCATTCGGTCTCATCCCTGAGCTTTATCTCAGCGTGGCAAAGACAGGATTCCCAACAGAAAAGATGCGCCAGACCGTGACCTTCATCAAGGAGAACTATGGTACGCTGAATATCACCTGCGATGACTACGACGAGCTGATTGAGCTGATGCATCACGACAAGAAGAACCAGAATGGTATCATCAACTTCACCATGCTGGGAGCCATCGGAGACATCCGCATCAACCAGACCGCTACAACAGAAGAAATCAAGGAAGCACTCGACTTCTTCAGAGAAGGATAGATCGCTTCGGCTTTCCGGTTTCGGTAAGCGGAAGATGATCTACATGAAGGAATTCCCTTGGAATCCAGTATTTATGATCAGATAAGAGGCGGCGGATAGTCGCCTCTACTGTTTTTATCTCTTTGTCCTCTGACAAGAGAACGGCTATTTCTCCAAACTTTTCATCTTTCTTCTTGGCTAGCATGAAAGGCTTTTCCAGATGAGGTTTCAGAAATTCTTCTACTTCTTCTATCTGTATCTTGATACCGCCACTGCAGATCACATTATCTTTCCTGCCCTTGATGCGGAAACGAGTTTTTTCCACCTTATTATATATATAAGGCTCTATCTCAACGATATCATTCGTTAACAAGGTTTCTGCACAAACCAGAGGAGCATCTATCACCAGACATCCTTCATCAGTCTGACTGATTTTTACGCTATCGAAAGGCTGATACCATTCGCTAGCCTCAGCGCCATTGATTCTTCGCAAGGCGATATGAGATAAGGTTTCGGTCATGCCATAGGTACTCCAGATGGCGATATTCCCTGGAAGAGAACGGAGTTCCTGCTCCAAGGCAGCATCGATGGCTCCACCTCCGATAATCAGATGGCGGATATGAGTGAGTCGCTCCCGCTCCTCAGGAACCTGCAGGGTGTTATACACCTGCATCGGAACCATGGCGGCAAAAGTGATTTCCCCATTTACATCTTTTCCATTTACATCTTTCAAATCTATATTCTTCAGCGGATGACCACTAGGAGAAACAGAAATAAGATGGAGATGGCGCTCAATACTGCGCACCACCACCATCTTACCTGCGATATAATCAAGCGACATACAGAGCAAAGCGCTATCACCAGGCTTCAATCCCAGAAAATCACAAGTAATGCGGGCGGAGTTGAGCATTCGCTTCTTCTCCACCATCATCGGCTTGGGCTTTCCCGTGGAGCCACTGGTATGCACCAGCACCCGGTCGCTATCGTTATTCCATTCAGAAAGGAAATCTTCTAAAGTCATAATTTAAATTATACCCTGCTTAGCGGATTACAAATCCGCAATAGTTACCCAATGATGCGGCGGATTGCAAATCCGCCGAAACAAATAGGGGTAAAATACTATATTATATTATTTTACAACAAAGAGTTTATCCCCCCGGATTTCCAATGGCATTGGGATGTTATCAGTAAAGAGCTGACCGGTGCCTAAGCCCTGAGGCATCTCTACATTCGGACCATATACCTTGGCTGCATAATGTGCGATGGCATTCAGTCCGATGTTACTCTCCAATGCCGAGGTAATCCAACTGCCAATACCACGCTGGCTGGCCAACTGGATCCACTCGTTGCAACCATAGATACCACCATGGAGCGAAGGCTTCAGGATGATATACTGTGGACGAATGGTATCGAGCAAAGCTTCCTTCATGCTTCTGACATTCACACCAATCAACTCCTCATCCAGGGCGATAGGGAGCGGAGTTTCCCTACAGAGCTGCGCCATCTTAGGCCACTGATGCTGCTTGATAGGCTGCTCGATGGAATGGATATCATACTTAGCCAAAGCCTCCAACTGGCTCATGGCATTCTCCGGCAGAAAACCACCATTGGCATCCACTCTCAGTTCTACCTGTTCCTGGGTATAGACATTACGAATGCGCTTGATGAGATCGAGTTCCTTGAAGAAATCAATGGCACCAATCTTCAGTTTCACACAATGGAAACCCGCCTGGAGCTTCTCCTCCAGTCGTGCCAACATCTCCTCGTAAGTACCCATCCATACCAGTCCGTTGATGGTGATACCCTCTTCTCCTTTTCCGAAAGGAGAGTCGAAAAGATCTACCAGGTTCTCCATTCCTGCAGGAACAGAGACACTCAAGCCCTGCTTTCTGGCTGCATCAAAGAGAGAGGCGAAAGCGGTTTCGAGTCCAAAGGTGATGCTAGGGTAAGCACGAATCATATCGTATGGGATGCGTCCCATCTGCTCCACCATCTGACATACCTGTCGAAGGGTGACAGCATATTCCGGTTTGGCATCGCAACTGAGATCAGGGAGCGTAGCACACTCACCCACTCCCTCTACTCCCGGCAATTCATCCGATGTAAGGGTGAGATAATAACTGTGTCTCGTGGTATATACACCACGAGACGTGCCTGCCGGCTGCTTGAAGTGGAGCGTGCGCTCCGAGATGTCTATCTTATACATTCTTTATATATCTATATATCAATACAATCGAATTCTTCACCCTTCGTTCTTCACTCTTCATTCTTCACTCTTCACTTAACTTACTTTTTCTGTTTCAAGTCGTACAAGTCTTTGCGACGGTCACGAAGATTTCGAACGGCACCGTAGGTATGAAGCTCGTTCAGAAGGTTCAAATCTACATCTGAAACGAGAATCATCTCGGTATTCGGTGTTGCCTCCGAACGCTTGCCATCGTTAGGGAAGGCAAAGTCGCAAGGAGTGAATACAGCACTCTGGGCATACTGGATATCCATGTTGTGAACACGTGGCAGGTTACCCACACTACCAGCAATGGCTACATAGCATTCATTCTCAATGGCACGCGCCTGGGCACAGACTCTCACTCTAGAGTAGGCATTCTGCGTATCGGTCATGAATGGAACGAAGAGGATCTGCATACCATCCTCTGCCATCAGACGGGAAAGTTCAGGGAACTCCACATCATAGCAGATCACGATACCAATCTTACCACAATCAGTATCGAAGGTCTGGATATGGCTACCACCGCTCAAGCCCCAGCACTTCTGCTCATCAGGAGTTACGTGAATCTTCTCGTACATATCCACGCTACCATCTCTACGGCAAAGGAAACCGACATTGTAGAGGGAATCATCCTTGAGATAAGGCATACTACCCGTGATGATGTTGATGTTGTAACTGATGGCCAACTCGCGGAATCGGTCACGGATCTCATCGGTATATTGAGCCATCATGCGGATGCTCTGTGCCTCACCCAAATCGTTGAATCTCGCCATCAATGGCGCATTGAAATACTCTGGGAAGAGGATGAAATCGCTCTTGTAATCGCTCACGGAATCCACGAAGAACTCCACCTGCTCAAAGAGGTCGTCCACCGAAGCGTATGGACGCATCTGCCACTGTACCAGACCGATTCGCACGGTTGGCTTTCTATCTACATAAGAATCCGTAGGTGGCTGATAGTAGATATTATCCCACTGCAGCAGGGTGGCGCAGTGTTCGCTTTCCTCATCACTAGGAAGATAGTTGCGGATGACACGGCGAACGTGGAAGTCGTTGGAAAGCTGGAAGGTAAGAACCGGGTCGTAAATCTCACGGTTTCTTACGTGCTCGATGTACTCCTTAGGGCGCATTTTGTCGGCATACTTATGATAGTTTGGAATACGACCACCAAACATGATCGCCTTCAGGTTGAGCTTCTCGCAGAGTTCCTTGCGATACTCATACATACGGCGAGCCAATCGCAAGCCACGATAGTCTGGGTGGATAAACACCTCGATGCCGTAAAGGATGTTTCCATTAGGATCGTGGGTATTGAAGGTTTCATTACCTGTCACCTGAGCATAGGTATGGTCGCCTTTCACCATATTATAGTTGACAATGATAGAGAGCGCACAGCCCACAATCTTATCATCCACGATGATAACCACCTGTCCCTCAGGGAAGATAGTAATGAGTTTCTTAATCTGTTCTTTTGTCCAGAATACATCTGAGTCAGCGTAAATACGCTTAAACGACTTGGCGAGCTGGTCATAATCCTCCATGTGGAGGTTGCGCATGCTCACCTTTTCGATTTTTCGAGTTGGTTCCATAACAACTGTATTTTTATTATTATCTAAATCCGGGTGCAAAGATACAGCAAATTATAGATACGACAAAGAGTTTTCGCAAATAATTGATATTTACGAAAATTCTTTTCATATATTTTGCTGTAAGAAAGCCTTTTGGCTTAGAATTTAACGCAAAAACTTGGCATCTTCCTGCGGTATTGCCTCGTCATGATCATCGAGATAGAGCAACTTTACCGGATGATATTTATCACTTGCCACCGAGTGTTCATCCTGACGATAATGGGTCTGAATGCCACCGATGCCCAACATGGTATGAAAAGCCGAAAGACTACTCTGTACCTGTTTTGACCGATTTTCTCCCAATGCCTTCAATATATCCGGATATTGTTTACTGAATCTTTCAGAAGTCCAGATGATGAAAGGCACATGCAGTTCGTAATCCGAAGCCTTCGGGGCAGCATGAAGGAAGAGGCAGCGCTCATCATCGAAAATATTCTCTCCATGATCGCTGGTATAGAGCATCGCTGATATAGGCTGACCATATACCCCATCCGTCTTAGTCTGTATCCCCTCCCATTTCTGCAGACGTTCAATGATACCATGCAGGATATAATCGGTATATCGGATGGTATTATCATAGGCATTCAGGAGGTCACGCCGATTCTCCGACTTTGCCTCACTCCTGCTATCGGGCTTGAAATAAGCGAAACTGCGGGGATAACGCTCCTGATAATTGAAGTGAGAACCATAGGTATGAAGAACGACGAAGAGCTTGCGATAACGGTAATGGGCAGACGAGGAAGCATCAGCCTTGGGCAAGATTCTATCAAGTTTCTGCAACAGATCCTCATCATAGTGACTGCCCTGGGCAGATTCTTCCTTCAGAAAGTAATGCTCATCAGCCTGTTCTCCCAGAAAATCGATAAACGAATGATTGGGCAACTGGTTGCTGATAAACACGGTATGGAATCCGGCTTCCCTGAAGGCTGCCAGAATGCCTTTCTCATGAAAGAGCCGTGGGAAATCCTCTGCCGAAGCAGCCGACAGAAGCATCGGTACACTCTTGTGGGTGGTGTTGCTCTGCGTGGTTGCATCAGGGAAAGCCATAATACCCTGCGTTTTGGAAAGCAGAGGATTGGTATTTCGAGGATAACCATAGAGACTGAAGTTATGGGCACGTGCCGTCTCTCCCACTACCATCACATACACCTCAGGAGCTTCCACATCGTGCCCACTCCGGGCATCAAACCGGAAGTTACGGCTTGCCTCCTTGTAATTCTCCGATGCCGCATTGCGCTCGAAAGCCAGATAGAGATTGTAGCAGACGTTGACAGGATAGAGCTGATTGCGCATCCGGTAATCATCCACCACCACATAGCATGCCAGCAGACAGAAGAGACCGATAGCCCCCACCTCCATCAGCCATTTGCGAACGTGATGCTGAAAAGAGACAGATAACTGACGCTTCTTCCTGATATGGATGACAGCCAGAATGAGCAAGGGAAGATAAATCACAAAAACACCTACCACGGCAGGTACCAGATTGTCCAGCAGTTCCATCACCTCTCCTGGATTGGTAGTCACGAGATTCAGGAACATATCCACCGCTATCACTCCTGTACCGAAGAGATAGAGCAACACCAGCTGGAAGGCTGCGAAAAAGACAAAGAGAAATGCCCACCATACCATCTTGCCCGAACATCTGGCTACAGAAAAGAACCACATATACAGTGCCAGAGGCAACAGCACATTGGCTGCGCCCGCCCAGAAAGACAATCTTTCGGTAAAGCACAGGGCGATGTTGGGCAGCAGCAATGCCACCACCGCATACCAGTAAAGGAAGGTACCCGAAGACACCTTATTATATATAGTATTACATATAGAATGATTCATAGACTATACCTTATTATATATATATAGCATATCGTGAAAAGAATTCATGAGCATATCGTGAAAGCATCGTGAATGCATCATGAAAAAGCCTCATCAAAATGCCTCGTTGATATTGAAGAGGAAGCCAGACTGTCCAGACTTTCCAAATCCATAATCCAATCGTACATTCACATTCTTCTTGAACTCCCAGCGATAGCCTACTCCCGCATTCGGCAGAATCTGTCTGCTTCGCAACGCAGAGAACTTAGGGAAAACTGTACCTGCTCCAGCCCAGACCACAATACCATTTCGCTTCCAGACATGCTGGCGCAACTCCACGGTAGCCTCCAGTGAATGCTTGTCACGATAGCGGCCCTCGTAATAGCCACGCATCGAACTGGTACCTCCCAGTTCCGCCATCATACCCCATGAAGGATTGCCGAAATTGAGATTGGCTCCGAAATCCTCGGCAAGAATCGTTCCCTTGCCCAGTCGCTGATAGGCATCAAAACGGAAATGAGTCGTACTAAAGGCATGATCATTACCCATAAATTCTGGCCGGAACATCTGCTTCAGATTCAGATAGATACCCCGATGCGGATTGGTAAGATTATCTCGGTTGTCATAAACCAAAGATACACCCACTCCTACATTCCAGGTATGCTTATCCATCCCCTGCAGCAATTCCGGGCGCTCTATCTGCTTGCCTATCACATAGTCGTAAGCTGCCATCGGTCCCACATAGAAGTTATCGGCTACCCTGAACAGAAAACTGGCTTCTGCCTGAGCCTGCCAACGCTTCATATCACTCTTGTTGTCATCGTTATCGCCCATCTCGTAACCGATTCCCCAGAAATCGGAAGGGAAGGAATAGAAATAGAGATGATAATCAATGCGGTAACGACCGGCAGGAGCTATATGATTGCCCCGAACACCCAACATATAGAAGCCCACCGAACTGACATCACCGAAAAGCGATACATTGGAAGGCGGCAAGATGCTATCGTTAGGATCGGTGCGGTAAAGTCCTGCAGCCACCATTCCCAGACCAAACTTGGTATCAGAAGCATAGTGAGGACCTCCAATTACGCTGAAGTCGAACCGCTTATGCTGCTTGTTCTTGTTGGCATCATTGAAGTAGTCTAGGAATCGCGTCATCCACGATTTCTTGACCTGCTGGACAGTATCCACCTTCTCTGAAGAGAGAGTATCTGAAGAAATTGGCTCCGAGGCATAGCTGCTCAATGCCATCATCGCAAAAAGTATGATTAGAATATGCTTCATAAAGTCAATATTTTCCTGTTGATTTTTTTCGTCATTTACTAATAAACCTGTGATACATCATTAATATACCAGTGACACATTATCTATCCACAAGGTGTTGCCTGGTGTTCCGATATAGGCACCGCCATCCGAAGAAGAGAACTGGAGAATGAGATGAGTAGGCGTTTCATCGGCAGCAGCCCATCCCACTTCTCTTACGGGCACACTCTTACCCTTGCTGTTGCGGGCATAATCGGTAGAACGGAGTCCCATCGTTGCGGCATGGTAGCCACCCATGTGACGGATATCACCATAGTGGATGGTATAGGTTGCATCTTCCACCCATCCATTCGTACTCTTGCCGTATCGTACCACCATCGTACCCACTCGCTTGGCTGTGATATTACCCTTGGCATCCTCGTGACGCTTCTGAAGATAGAGCACCACGATGGCATGGTCTCTTCCAGCCACAGTAGAGGCACCACTGAATCCATTCTGTTTGATACGGTTGGCAACATTAGGAAGGGAGGTCTTGTAATCGAAACGCAAAGCCTTAGGACGAGCCGTAAACGGAATACCCCAGTTGATAGCCTTTGGACCATCCTTGGTACTGGTGATCGGTTCACGAACATCTCCCAGGAAAAGGGAACCAGCTGCAAGTACCTTGATATTGATAAGTCCCAACACCTTTACCTTTTCTATATGAGTCTCCAATTTGGCGCAATAGCCACTGCCGTGCCTGTCGCGATAAACAGAATTATTGGTCTTGTAAATGCCGGAAACATGCGCAAGAACATTGGATGAGCCCCAAGGAGACCCACCCTTATTGGTATATGGAGTATTGCCATGGATAGTCATATTAGGTCCTACGGCATAAATGGTTTTCTGATTACCACCAATGATAGCCGACTCTTTGATATTTCTGATTACCCAGTGGTCCATGTTTCCATATTTCAGAGGAACCACTTTTTCCTGTCCCTGCATAGGAAGGCATGACAAAATAGCAAGCGCTAATGCAATGCCGAAAATTACTTGTTTTTTCATATCTATTACTTTTATCTTTCTAGATGCTGCAAAGATAGAAAAACTTTTCGTACTTTCGGGTTTTCAAAGTGCTAAAAAATGAAATATTAAGAAATAATAATATATTTAGGGGATTTTAATCGATGAAAAACAAAAAAAGCCCCGCAAGAGCAAAAGCTTGGGATAGTGAAAGCTTTTGCTCTTACAGGGTGTCTATTAACGGTGAGAATACATGTTGTCATAGTACTTCTGGTAATCGCCAGAGGTAACGTTGTCCATCCATTCCTGGTTCTCGAGATACCATTTTACGGTCTCCTCGATACCCTCCTCAAACTGGAGTGATGGCTCCCAACCGAGTTCCTTCTGAAGCTTGCGAGAGTCGATGGCGTAACGCATATCGTGACCCTTTCTGTCGGTTACGTAAGTGATGAGGTCCATATCCTCGCCTTCTTTTCTGCCGAGCAAACGGTCAACGGTCTTGATGACCACCTTGATGATATCGATGTTCTTCCACTCGTTGAAACCGCCGATGTTGTAAGTCTCGGCAATCTTACCCTTGTGGAAAATCATATCGATGGCAC
>ENA-ORTY01000131-ORTY01000131.1-human-gut-metagenome-genome-assembly--contig:-NODE-131-length-94295-cov-16.164219_pt1 | contig 94295 bp, 116 predicted proteins | sample MGYA00241917_ERZ509198 | MGnify/ENA primary metagenome ERZ509198 (study PRJEB26280, sample SAMEA2338857) | human gut metagenome | biome: human gut; feature: human-associated habitat; material: faeces...
AAGATGCCGGTTACCCGCGACAAGACGGAAAGACCCCATGGAGCTTTACTGTAGCTTAATATTGGATTTTGATATTTCATGTACAGAATAGGTGGGAGACTGAGAAGCAGAGGCGTCAGCTTCTGTGGAGTCGCCTTTGGGATACCACTCTTGAAGTGTTGAAATTCTAACCTGCGGCCGTGAAACCGGTCGGGGGACATTGTTAGGTGGGCAGTTTGACTGGGGCGGTCGCCTCCAAAAAGGTATCGGAGGCGCTCAAAGGTTCGCTCAGCATGGACGGAAACCATGCCCTTGAGTGTAAACGCATAAGCGAGCCTAACTGCGAGACGGACAGGTCGAGCAGTAACGAAAGTTGGAGTTAGTGATCCGGCGGTATGTGAGTGGAAATGCCGTCGCTCAACGGATAAAAGCTACCCTGGGGATAACAGGCTGATCTCCCCCAAGAGTCCACATCGACGGGGAGGTTTGGCACCTCGATGTCGGCTCATCACATCCTGGGGCTGTATTCGGTCCCAAGGGTTCGGCTGTTCGCCGATTAAAGTGGTACGCGAGCTGGGTTCAGAACGTCGTGAGACAGTTCGGTCCCTATCTGTCGTGGGCGCAGGATATTTGAAGGAAGCTGTCCCTAGTACGAGAGGACCGGGATGGACGCACCTCTGGTGCACCAGTTGTCACGCCAGTGGCACAGCTGGGCAGCTAAGTGCGGAACGGATAAACGCTGAAAGCATCTAAGCATGAAGCCGCTCCTGAGATAAGATATCCCACTGAGTCAATCAGGTAAGACCCCTTGAAGACTACAAGGTTGATAGGCTGCAGGTGTAAGTGTCGTGAGGCATTGAGCTTGGCAGTACTAATCGGTCGAGGGCTTGACCAAGTGTTTGACACAAAGTTCTTCTCTTGTTTTCATTGTTCAATTTTGAGGGTCCGAAAACCCTTACAAAAGAATAGTTGGTGCTAATGGCGATGAGGATCCACCTGTTCCCATTCCGAACACAGTAGTTAAGCTCATCAGTGTCGAAGATACTTGGCGGGTGACTGCCCGGGAAAATAGAGCAGTGCTGACATTCCTCCTTAGCTCAGTCGGTAGAGCATGCGGCTGTTAACCGCAGGGTCGTCTGTTCGAGCCAGACAGGGGGAGCCAAAAAGGACATACCATTTGGTATGTCCTTTTTCTTTTGTCTGCTATTTTTCTGTAAAAAAGGGTATACCAAAATGGTATACCCTTTTTTGTGTCATAAATTTACTCTACCATATGTCGGACATAATCAACAGCGCCGATGTCCTTTCCATTGCGGCGGTAAACCCGTGGAACCCTCTTTCCGATGACGCACATGATTTCATAATGAACGGTATCGGTCATGGAAGCAATCTCATCCATCGTGATTCGTTTGCCGTTTTCTTCCCCAACGATGGTAATTTGCATTCCGTCGCTCAGATTGGGGATTCCGGTGACATCCAGCATCAGCTGATCCATGCAGATTCTGCCGACAATATTTGCAAATTGCCCGTTTACCAGCATACGACCGCGATTGGAAAGACTGCGGTGGTATCCATCTGCGTATCCAATGGGAACGGTGGCAATGCGCATATCCTGCTGGGTGGTAAAGGTCCTCCCGTAGCTGAGCTTGGTCCCCGCCTTGACCTCTTTGATCATCGAAATGACCGAGTGCAGCTGCATGGCAGGCTTCAGGTCGATTTTTCCTTCGCAGGCTTTGTCTGGCACCAGCCCGTAAATCAGGACACCGGCGCGCACCATGTCCAGGTGGTATTCGGGATAGTTGACGATTCCACCGCTGTTGCAGCAGTGCCGCAAGGTAAAATGTACTCCCAGCCGCTGAAGGCGGTCGCATACCTGCATAAAACAGTCGTATTGCTTTCGGGTGTATTGGATGGAAGCCTCGTTGTACTCATCTGCACTGGAAAAGTGGGTGAAGATGCCGTCACAGCGCAGATTGGGAAACTGGCAGACCTGTGCAATCTCTTCCACTGCGCTGTTTAAATCCTGCTCGGCTTCAAACCCGATGCGTCCCATACCGGTGTCAACCTTGATGTGGCAGGCAACGGTGACGCCGGCGCGCTGCGCCTGCTGTTGTAGCTTTTTGGCGTACTCCAATGAAAAAACAGCCTGTGTAATGTTGTATTCGCACAGGGTCTTGGCTTTGTTGGGAGGAGTGGTGCCCAAAATCAGGATGGGATGGTAGATCCCCTGGTTGCGTAGAGACATCGCTTCGGTTAGATTGGAGACGGCAAACCAGTTTACACCCAGTCGTACCAGCTCGTCGGCAATATATTTGTCCCCGTGACCGTAGGCGTCGGCTTTGACAACTCCCATAATCATGCAGCCGGGTTTGAGTTTTTCCTTGATGGAACGAATATTGTGGTCGATGCAGTCCAGGTCAACAACTGCCCAGCTGCGCCGAAGAAAATCTACCATGATCTTTCCTCCTGTCCGTTAGATGCTTGTGGAATGTAGGTGGAATCCCTTTTGAAACAGGGACAACGCTCCAATTTTTTCCTTTTGTTTAAAGGTGTGCAAAATTGGCACATACTATAACTATACACGAATACAACAAAAGAAACAATCATTTTTTGTAAACACGAAATAGAAATCGAAAGGAGAAAACAGGATGACAAAACAGGAATATGCCCAATGGAGCCGACAGGAAAGCCCACGCTCCAACGGACCGCTCAACATCCTCAAGGCGTTTGTGTCGGGAGGAGTTGTCTGCCTGCTCGGGCAGCTGCTGATTTTCTTTTTCCAGAACCGTGGTGCGGGAGAAAATGCACCGGTTTTTGCCTCCCTCTGCCTGATTGTGCTTTCTGCATTGCTGACAGCTCTGAATGTCTACGACCGGATTGCCAAACACGCCGGAGCCGGTACCCTGGTACCCATTACCGGATTTGCCAATTCGATGGTCAGCGCGGCGATGGAATTTAAAACCGAAGGCTACATTTTGGGCTTGGGAGCCAAGATGTTTTCCATCGCAGGTCCGGTGATTGTCTATGGCATCAGCGCCTCGGTGCTCTATGGGCTAATCCTGATGATGATTGGATAGGAGGAGAAAAGATGGCAGTTCGTATCGGCAGCAGGACCATCCAACTGAACCATGCGCCCAGCATTGTGGGTTTTGCAGCGGTAGGTGCAAAGAAGGAAAAGGAAGGTCCGCTGGCAGATTACTTCGATTATCTGTCGGAGGATTCCTCCTTCGGCGAAAAAACCTGGGAAAAGGCGGAAACGCTGATGCAGAAAAAGGCAATCGAGCTTGCTTTGCAAAAAGGAGGCATCCAAAAGGAACAGATTGATTTTCTGTTTGCGGGTGACCTGCTCAACCAGTGCATCAGCTCGGCGTATGCCTCCCGTGAGCTGCAGCTGCCCTTCTTCGGGCTGTACGGCGCCTGCTCCACCATGGCAGAAAGTTTGTGTCTGGCAGGGATGTTTGTGGACACAAAACTCGCCTCCCGCTGCCTTGCAGTGACCTCCTCTCACTTCTGCTCGGCAGAGCGGCAGTTCCGCTTTCCGCTGGAATATGGCGGGCAGAGAACCCCGACTGCTCAGTGGACGGTGACCGGCTCGGGAGCCTGCGTTGTAGCAGGCAAGGATCGCCCGCCCTACCTGCGCGCAGCCACGGTTGGAACGGTGGAGGACCTGGGCATCACCGACATCAACAACATGGGTGCGGCGATGGCTCCGGCAGCGGCAAAGACCCTCTGTCAGTTTTTCAACGACACCGCAGCCCAGCCGGAGGATTTTGATTTGATTCTCACCGGAGATTTAGGATTTGTGGGGAGCCGGCTGTTTGAAAGATTGATGCAGGCACAGGGCTGTCCGATTGCAGGACGGCACAACGACTGCGGGCTGATGATTTATGACCGGCTGCGGCAGGATGTACACGCAGGCGGCTCTGGATGCGGTTGTGCGGCTTCGGTGCTGTGCTCCTTCATCCTTCCGCAGATTGCCTGCCAGCGGCTCAAAAACGTCCTCTTCATGGCTACCGGCGCTTTGATGAGCCCGACCAGCGTGCAGCAGGGAGAAAGCATCCCGGGCATTGCCCATCTGCTGCATTTGTCTGCCTTTGCAGGGAAAGAGGAGGAGGTGCGCTGATGGAAGTTTCGATGTTGATAAAAGCCTTTCTGGTGGGCGGTGGCATCTGCGCAATCGGTCAGCTGTTGATTGATTACACCAAGCTGACACCGGCGCGCATCCTGGTTTCTTTCGTGGTACTCGGCGTGATTTTAGGCGGGCTGGGACTGTACCAGCCGCTGATTGAATTTGCCGGAGCGGGCGCAACCGTCCCGCTGACCGGATTCGGCGCCACCCTTGCTAAAGGGGTTCGGGAAGCGGTGGCACAGAAGGGATGGTTTGGCGCACTGACCGGAGGCTTGAGCGCCAGCGCCGGCGGAATCACAGCAGCGATCGTAGCCGCCCTGACAGCCGGTCTGCTGTTTCGTTCCGCAGAAAAGTAAGAAGAGCATGGAAGATAAAAAAGCTCTGCACCGGGCGTTACAGACCGGTGTGGAGCTTTTTAAGGTTGAGTGTTTATTACTTGCCCTCCGCCTGGCGCAGCAGGTGGAGCTTGAGGATGCCGATTTGTGTTTTGGCGTCGGAGATTTCCCCGTTCATCACCATCTGGACTGCCTGCGCAAAGGGAATGCGCAGCACATCCAGAAATTCTCCGTCGTCCAGCTTCTGCACACTCTCGTGCAGACCGCTTGCGCGGTAGATGTGGATGACCTCGGTGCAATAGGCAGGGGTGGGATACAGCTGCGCTAATTTTTCAAAGCGGTCGGCAGTACAGCCACATTCCTCCTGTAATTCCCGAATGCCACATTCGCGCGGGTCTTCGCCCAGCTCGATTTTTCCGGCGGGCAGCTCCAGCAGCTCTTTGCCGTAGGGGTAGCGGAACTGTCTGACCAGCAGCAGACGGTCCTCCTGGTCGATTGCGGCAACGCACACGCCGCCGTGGTGGACCACCACTTCGCGGATGCTCTTCTTTCCATTCTCCAGCTGGATGTCGTCCTTTTTGACCTCGATGATGCGTCCGCTGAAGATAGTCTGGCTGTTCAGTGTTGTTTCAGTATGTGCCATCGTCTTTGCCCTCCTTTTTGCAATAAAACAAAATCCACAGACCGAAAAGGTCTGTGGATTTTGGAATAAAATTATCCGGATAATTTTATTTTGCTTCAAAGCGAATCTCGAAAGCAGGAAAACTATTTTGCCAGAGAAACCAGAGTGGATTTCTTTCTAGCTGCGCAGTTTTTGTGGATGATTCCCTTTGCACAAGCCTGGTCGATCTTCTTAACAGCAGCCTTAACCAGAACGTCTTTATCCTCTGCGTTAGCAGCGATAGCAGCATTAGCGCGTTTGATGACGGTCTTCAGGTTGGTTCTGAAAGCTTTGTTCTGAGCCTCGCGTTTTGCCTGAACGAGGATTCTCTTCTTAGCAGATTTAATGTTAGCCATTCTAAACACCTCCTATTCCATCTTGACAGTACACTCTATTTTATCACCGATTTCACTAAAAATCAACCATCTGCAATATGATTTGTAAATTATGCCTATTTGTAAAGGGTAAAGGGGAGAAATATTCAGCTACTATCTCGCAGAAATATGCGTTTTTTTACAAAGATGTATAAGCGGCAGCGGTGCGGGCAAGGTTAAGCTTTGAAAAAGACAAAATAAAACCGACCCAAAAGGAGTTTTGATGATGAAAGAAAACCAGAAGATTGCGCGCACCGACCTTGCTATCGAGCTGGCGCAGCCGCTGTTGGAAGCGGAAAAATTGCCGGAAGGACTCAAGGTACACACTCAAACGCACGGAGCGGTGGAAATCACCTGCGTGCAGATTGGCTCTCCCAAAGCTTCTCAGCAGCTGCAAAAGCCCTGCGGCAGATACATCACCATCCAGACCCCACCCTTGTGGAACAGCCTGCTGGACCCGCAGCAGGAGATCGACGCGGCAGCCGACTGCATCCGCTCTCTGCTGCCGCAGGAGGGAACGGTGCTGGTGGTCGGGCTGGGAAATAGCAGCATCACGCCGGACGCGCTGGGACCGCAGGTGGCGCAGCATATCCTGGTCACCCGCTATCTGACCGAAGAGCTTGCCCGCAGCCTTGGGATGGGTTCCCTGCGCAAAACAGCGGCGCTCATCCCCGGCGTTTTAGGGCAGACCGGCGTGGAAAGCGGGGAGCTGACGGCAGCACTGGTCAATTTTATCCAGCCGAGCGCCGTCATCGTGGTTGATGCGCTGGCAGCGCAGGATTATGGGCGATTAGGGCGCACCATCCAGATTTCCGACAGCGGGATTGCACCCGGTTCCGGTGTCCAGAACAGCCGCAAGGAGCTGAGTCGGCGTACACTGGGCATCCCGGTGCTTTCCATCGGGGTACCGACCGTCATTGATGCGGCGACCCTTGCCGCACAGCTGACAGGCAGTTCATGCGAGCAGGCGCATCAGACGGCGATGGTCACCCCGAGGGAGATCGACCGGCTGATTGGACATTCTGCAAAATTTATCGCCCTTGCAATCAATAAAGCGCTGTACCCCGAGCTGTCACTGGAGGAAATCGGCTTTCTGTGCGCCTGAGCAGCAGCCTTCCCTTCTATTTTGGAGTCCTTGCGCATACCTATCTAAATAGCAGATCAAGGCTTTGCGCAGGAGGTCAAAAGATGGGACGACACAGTAAAAAAAGGCGGTACATCAGGCGCACCGCCGCCTTCAAAAAAAGTTTGGTATGGGGAATTTTGATTGCAGCAGCGGTGCCGGGGGTGCTGTCTACGGCGGTTTTATACGACCATGTGCGGCAGTCATGGGATGGCTTGGCAGCCGATACCGCTGTCCTTTCCGCGATGTATACCGTGCCCGACCGCGCCTTCGAACAGCTGCGGGAGCGGTTTGCGCAGCCGTCTGACCCGCAGCAGCTTGAACAGGAGCAAGAGAAAGCGCAGCAGCCGCTCATCCCGCCGCAGAGGCAGGAGGAACAGCCGCCGCCGACAAAAACACAGCCGCCACCCGAGCCGGTTGAGATTCCAGAGGAGTACCGCGGAACGGTGGTCGAGGAGGACCTGGCGGCAGCCGGCAGCAGCCTTTGCTTTGGCAGCGGCAGAATCAAAAATGCCACCTCTCTTTCTGAGCAGCAGGTGGAGGAGTATCTTGCGCAGCCGCAGCCGTTTTTGCTGGACCGGCAGGGACCGCAGGTGCTGATTATGCACACCCACGCCACCGAAAGCTTTGAGCCGTATGACAGCGAAATTTACGACACCCGCCACACCTGGCGTTCGACCGACAACAGCGAAAACATCGTGGCGGCAGGAGAGGTGATGGCACAGGCGATTCGGTCGCACGGCATCGAGGTGCTGCATGACGACACCCAGCATGACTACCCTTCCTACAACGGTTCCTACGAACGCAGCGCAGAAACGGTAAAGGAGTATCTTGCAAAATATCCCAGCATCAAGGTGGTGCTGGATGTCCATCGGGATGCGGTACAGCGGGACAGCACGCTGGTCAAGCCGATTACACAGATCAACGGCAAAAAAGCGGCGCAGATGATGATTATTGCCGGCTGCGACGACGGAACGATGGAGATGCCAAACTGGGGAAAAAATCTGCGCTTTGCCGCAGGCATTCAGGATGCCATCGAAAGCCGCTGGCAGGGATTGACCAGACCGATTTTTTTCTGTTACCGAAAATACAACCAGAATTTGACCACCGGCTCGCTGCTGCTGGAGCTGGGTTCACACGGAAACACATTGGAACAGGTGCTGACCACCGCGCAGCTGGCAGGGGATGCCATCGGAAATTATCTGGCGCAGGAATGTATGGCAGAATAGGAAAAATCAATCCCGTTCCAGAAAGAGATTAAAAACAACGATTGGACTTTTATGGAAGTATATACTATAATCAAAATCAGAGCAATCATTATTCTTACATTTTCCTTAATCGTCTTGATCCCAACCGGTCAAAACGTGGGCATTGACCCTGATGGGTACAGTGCCCTTCCCTTTGCCATCTTCAAACTCTCATATAAACCTTAACTTTAGAAAAAAGGCTGTTTTTTTACTCAAAAAAACAGCCTTTTTTCTATGCTTGTTTTATTCGGTTTGTTCGTTTCCCTTGGAGTCGGCAGAGTGTTGTTCGAGCTTGTTGTGCAGCCACATTCCCACCAGACTGACGGCTCCGGTCAGGATGAAGATGAAAACGGTGGTGGTAAAATCGCCGGAAATCAGCGAAGCACCTGCCAACGTGGAGCTGAGGATGGAGGGCAGACGTGCAACGGTAGAGATGGCAAAAAAGCGCAGCGGACGGATGTTGATAAAGCCTGCTGCCCAGGTCAGCAAATCCTTTGGAGTGCCGGGGATAAAAAACAGCAGGAAGGAGATGCGCTCAAATCGCTTTTTGTCCTGTAAAAACCGCAGGTTCTGAAACTTTTTCGGGTCCATGAAGATAGAAACGATTGGCATGCCTAGCCGCCGAACCAGCAGATAGACAATCATCGAGCCCAAAAAGATGCCCAGCATACAGCTGAGGGTTCCCCACAGAGGACCATACATCAGTCCGGCAAAGATTTCCACCGGCTCGCCCGGAATCATTGCGACCACCACCTGCAAGACCTGTATCCCTAAAAATACAAACCAGCCGCCGATTCCCTGCGACTGCATCTGCTGCTGAAGCGCGGCGCGGGTCTGGGCATCTCCAAGAGCCATCACCTTTGGGATGGCATAGAGGGACAGCGGCACAAACGCCAGCAGCACCAATATTGATAAAATCAGCCGGACCCACTCGGAGCCTTTGGCTGGCAAATCTTTTTTCATTTGTGTTTCCTCCTGTGCAGATAAGGTCGTCTAACGAACCTCTTCTTTTATGATAACGAATCTTTTCGGAATGTCAACGGTTCTTTTTTGAACAGGCTGCAAATTCTCTGTGCAGCAGAATGTGACACCATAGGGATTTTGTAGTATAATCAGGATGGATCTGTTGAGAAAAGAGAAGTAAAAGCATGAGAAAGAATATATTTTTGCTGCAGGAGTGCAGCACGGACGGGAGGAGAAAAGGATGAGCCAACCCTGTAAATCCGCACAGCTGCTACAACAGCCGGTGCGCAGCCTTTTTTTTCGATATTTTCGCAGCAATCTGGTTTCCTCACTGATGCTGGCAGTGTATGTTTTGTTCGACACCATCTTTATCGGCTGGGGAATCGGCAGCCAGGGTTTGGCTGCTTTGAATATCACCTTGCCTTGCTACTCGCTGGAGATTGGCTTTGCACAGATGATGGGCATGGGGGGAGCAACGGCTCTTTCCATCTGCCGCGGCAAGGGAGAAGAGAAGGAAGGAAACCGATATTTTACGGTAGCGGTGTGTACCGTGGTGGTTGTGTCCACCATCGTCGGTATTTTGGGCGGCATATTCTGGCGCCCGATTGCCGTGCTGGGCGGAGCAGACCCGTCGATTGTGGAACTGGTGGGCGATTATCTGCGCATCCTCAACGGTGGTGCCGTTCTGTTTGTGGTCAACAATTTTCTGGGTGTCTTTGTTCGCAATGATGGAGATCCGCAGCGGGTGATGGCAGCAGGTATTATCAGCTGCCTTTTCAATATCCTGCTTGACTATGTCTGCATCTTTCTGCTGGACTGGGGGATGGCAGGCGCTGCCGGAGCAACTGCTTTTTCGGGATTTATCAGCATCCTGATTATGCTGACCCATTTTAAAAGCAAAAGCTGTCGGCTGCATCTGTGCTTTTCGGATTTGCAGCTGTTTTCCCGCTTAAAGCGCATCTGCCAGAACGGTGTTTCCAGCCTGATTGCAGAGTGTTCCGCAGGATTGATTATTCTGCTGTTTAATATCCAGCTGATGAACAAGGGCGGTGTAACAGCTGTGACCTGTTATAGCATTATCTCCAACATTGCATATCTGTTTTTGGCAGTGTACAACGGAGCCAGTGCCACCCTCCAACCGCTTTGCAGTGTCAATCTGGGAGCCGGATGTTATCAAAGGGTGCGCCAATTCTTTCACCTGGGAGTTAAGACGGTGCTGGTGGCATCGGGATTGTTTGTGCTGGTAGGGGAACTGTTCCCCAGGGTGATTGTGGGCATCTTTACCGAGCCGACACCACAGGTAGTCAGCATGGCGGTTTATGCAATCCGCATCTACTTCATCGCCTATCTGCCAATGGGAATCAACATCATCACCTCCACCTTCCACCAGTCGTTGGAATCCTTCCGGGAAGCGACACTCATCTCGCTGGCAAGGGGTCTGATATTTTTGGTGCCGGCGCTGTTTTTGCTGGGAGAGGTGTTTGGTGTCAACGGCATCTGGGCAACCGTTCCGGTTTGCGAGGGATTGACCCTGCTGCTGAGCGTCCTGCTGCTGCGCAGGCTGTTTGCCGCCCGATTCCCAGAGGAATCATCATCTGCATTATAAAAAACGAATCAGCCGCACAGAAGACCTCAATGCAGGAGCAGCGGCTTTTACAAAAGGAGGCTTACAATGAAACTGATTTCATGGAACGTCAACGGCTTGCGCGCCTGCGTGGGCAAGGGCTTTTTTGACTTTTTTAAGGAGGAGGATGCCGACATCTTCTGTCTGGGTGAAACCAAGATGCAGCCGGAACAGGCGGATTTTTCCTTTGAAGGGTATTATCCGTACTGGAACAGCGCAGAAAAGAAGGGTTATTCGGGGGTAGCGGTCTTTACCAAACATCAGCCGCTGTCGGTGGCGTATGGACTGGGCATCGACGAACACGACCACGAAGGGCGGGTACTGACGTTGGAGTTTGAGTCCTTTTATCTGGTCAACGTCTATGTGCCCAATTCACAGAATGAGCTGGCACGCCTGGATTACCGAATGAAGTGGGAGGATGACTTCCGAGCCTATGTCTGTGCGCTCGACCAGAAAAAACCGGTGGTAATCTGCGGCGATATGAATGTGGCACATCAGGAAATCGACCTGAAGAACCCCAAGACCAACCGCAAAAATGCCGGCTTTACCGACGAGGAGCGGCAGAAGATGACCCAGCTGCTGGAAAGCGGTTTTACCGACACATGGAGAGCGCAAAACCCGGAAACCACCGGCGTTTACTCCTGGTGGAGCTACCGTTTTCAGGCGCGTGCAAAAAATGCAGGATGGAGAATCGACTACTTCCTGGTTTCTGACCGCCTGATGCCGCAGGTGACCTCTACCCAAATTTATACAGAGGTTTTGGGAAGCGACCATTGTCCGGTTGGCTTGGAGCTGTCGGTGTAGAAAAGCTATGAGATTTGCTTAGGTTTCTATAGGGCTTACTCCGCACTTTAACGAAAAAAATGGAATAACTGCCTATTTTATCACCAGAAATTTTTATACAGAAACTAAAATTTTGTTTATTTTTGGTAAAGTTTTCCCTTTACAAAGGCGTAATCTAAACGCTATAATATGGTTGTATCTTTTTCATTTTTCATTTTCTTGTTTTTCTTTTTCATGTCTTTCTCTCCGAATCGCGCGGTTCGGGGAGTTTTTTCTTGTTCAAAGAAATATCATGTGTTATACTAATGTAAAAATGAAAGCAATGACAGAAAAGGAGGAAACGATGATGGAAGAAAAACGCATGGCGCAGCTGGACCCGCGTCTGGAACGGGTAGCAGACTTTGTACGACCGGGTGCATTGTTTGCCGATGTTGGCTGCGACCACGGACATCTGTCGGTGGAGCTGATGCGGCGCGGCGCACAGCGAGGCTTTGCCTGTGACATCAAGGAAGGACCGTTGCAGGCGGCAAAGCGCAATCTGGAAAAGGCAGGCTTTGCCGAGCGGGTGCAGACGGTGCTGACCGATGGACTTGCCGGTATGGAGCAAAGCGGAGTGACCGATGTGGTCATTGCCGGCATCGGGGGAGAAGTTATCAGCGGGATTTTGGAGCGCGCTCCTTTTTTACAGCAGGAGGGAATCCGTCTGGTGCTGCAACCGCAGACAAGAGAGCAGGTCCTGCGGGATTTTCTGGCAAACAACGGATTTGCTGTGATAGAAGAAGAGGTGGTGTCTTCCGGGAAATACCTCTATGTGGTCATGGTGGCAGAATACACCGGTTGTTGCCGCAGCCTTTCTTTGATGGAAAAATTCTGCGGAAAGCTGACCGACAACTGCACACCGCAGGCGTGTGAGAAACTGCGGATGACCGCCTGCCATCTGGCGGAGCGTTCAAAAGGGTTGTTCCAGGAGGGGGAAGCGGCGCTTGCTGCCGAATATCTGCAAACCTCCGGCGAAATCCTGTCGCTGATTGGAAGCTTTTATCTTTAATTGCAATGCAAAGGAGGAACCTGAATGTCTACGGTTTTGCAAATCTATGAAGCAATCGACCGGCTGGCGCCCTTTTCCCTGTCGATGGATTTTGATAACACCGGTATCCTGGTGGGTGACCGTCAGAAGAAGGTGGAGCGTACGTTGCTGGCGTTGGACTGCACCAAGGAGGTGCTGCGCCAGGCAAAGGAGCTGGGCGCACAGTTGATTATTACCCACCATCCCATTATCTTTCATCCAATCAAGCGGGTCAACGAGGATTCGCTGGTTTACCATCTGCTGCGCAGCGACATCGCCGTCATCAGCGCGCACACCAACCTGGACATCGCACAGGGCGGTGTGAACGACCTGCTGGCAAAGCGCATCGGCTTGAGCGACTGCCGTGGCTTGCAGCCGATGGATGCGCAGGGAACATTTTTCCTCGGCAGGATCGGCAGCCTTCCCGAAGGGATGGAGCCGCAGCAGTTTGCGCAGTATCTGAAACAGCGGTTGGGTGCGCCCAGCGTAAAATTTGCGGCAGCGGACCGGACGGTGAAAACGGTGGCGCTGTGCGGCGGTGCGGGCGCGGACTGTCTGGAGGATGCCATCCGTGTGGGCGCCGATGCGCTGCTGACCTCGGAGGTCAAGCAGCATGAATATCTGGCAGCGGCAGCGGCTGGCATCAGCATCTTTGATGCCGGACATTTTGACACTGAGGACGTGGTCATCGAGCCTCTATGGGAATATCTGACAAAGCAGTTTGCGGACGTGGAATTTTTTACCACCCATCACACCGTCATCCGTGCGGTATAACAAGCGAACAGAGGAGAAAACAGATGAAGGAATATCTGCTGCCCGTTGGGTTGATTTTACTGGGTGTGGCAATTTTTCTGCTGTGGCGGGTGCTGCGCCGCGCCAATCCCTGGAGCCGCACGCCCTATGAGCAGCAGGATGCTTTTTTAAGTCCGGCGGAGCTGGCGTTTTATCAGGTGCTGGACCAGTTGGTCGGAGAGGATATTGCCATCTGCCCAAAGCCTGCGGTCCGGGAAATCCTGCGGGTGCGCCCGCAGGTGCGGCGGGACCGTCAGAAGTATTTCAACTGGATTTCGCAAAAGCACGTGGATTTTGTGCTGTGCGACCGGGCGACCATGCAGGTGCTGTGTGCGGTGGAGCTGGACGACAGCAGCCACCGGCGCAGCGACCGGCGGCAAAGGGATGCTTTTATGGACAAGGCGTTTCGTAAAGCGAAGCTGCCGCTGTTTCATATCCCCTGTAAAAGAAGCTATGGTGCCGGGGAGTTGGGAGAGCTGTGCGACTTTTTGACACAAGGATTATTGAAGGTCGTTGATGAGCCGATGGAAGAGGTACCGATTTGTCCCGACTGCGGAATCGAGATGGTGCTGCGCACCGCTCAAAAGGGAGCGTATGCCGGCAGACAGTTTTATGGCTGTCCCAATTTTCCACAGTGCCGCCAGACGATGCCCTATCCGCTGGTGCAAAGCGGAAGCAGACAAAAAAGATGAGCTGTTCAGGAAATTTCCCGAACAGCTCAGAGAAGAGAAATGGTTGAAATCAATATGTTGATGAATCTCTATGAGAATGGTTGATTAGAAGTTGACCTCTTCGTCGTAGAAGCAGCATTTCAGCAGCTTTTCCATCTCAGCCGGCGTGATTGGACGAGGGTTGGAACCGGTGCAGGCATCGCCTACGGCAAGTTCGGCAACCTGTGGCAGCTTATCCATGAATTCCTTCTCGTCGATGATGCCGCCTTCGTAGTCGCGGATGCAGGTCGGGATGTCCAGCTGTTTGTTCATCTCGTTGATGTGTGCAATCAGCGCATCGGTGGTTGGCTCCAGACCGAGGAAGGCTGCGATTTCACTGTAACGTTTGTCTGCTTCAGGATTTTTGCTGTTGAATTTGATGACCTTTGGCAGGTACATCGCATTGGCACATCCGTGAACGATATGACCGCCGCTGTAAGCAGCACCGGTCTTGTGTGCCATCGAATGAACGATACCCAGCAGAGCGTTGGAGAATGCCATACCAGCCAGGCACTGTGCGTTATGCATGCTTGCGCGTGCGCTCATGTCGCCGTTGTAGCTGTTGACCAGGTCACGGCTGATCATCTTGATTGCGTGCAGAGCCAGTGGGTCGGTGTAGTCGCAGTGCAGGGTGGAAACATAAGCTTCGATTGCGTGGGTCATGGCATCCATACCGGTGTGAGCGGTCAGCTTCTTGGGCATGGTTTCTGCCAGAGCCGGGTCGACGATGGCAACATCCGGGGTGATGTTGAAGTCTGCCAGCGGATATTTGATTCCCTTCTGGTAGTCGGTGATGACCGAGAAAGCAGTGACCTCGGTGGCGGTACCAGAAGTGGATGGGATTGCACAGAATTTTGCTTTGGTGCGCAGTTTCGGGAAGTTAAAGGGGATGCACAGCTGCTCGAAGGTGGTGTCAGGATATTCATAGAATGCCCACATTGCCTTTGCAGCATCGATTGGAGAACCGCCGCCGACCGAAACGATCCAGTCCGGCTGGAATTCGCGCATTTTTTCAGCGCCTCTCATAACGGTTTCGACCGATGGGTCTGCCTCGACTCCTTCAAACAGGCAAACCTCCATGCCGGCCTGCTTGAGGTAGTCGCAAACCTTGTCAAGGAATCCAAAACGTTTCATGCTGCCGCCGCCAACAACGACGATGGCACGTTTGCCGTCCAGTGTTTTGAGTGCTTCCAGAGCATTTTCGCCATGATAAAGATCTCTTGGTAATGTAAATCTTGCCATAATAATGCCTCCAAAAATTTCTCTTCTAAATAGTTTGTGTTTGAACGGGGATTTTGTTTTACCTTCCGCCACCTATTATAACCAAGCTGCCCAAATTGTCAAGAGATTAACAATCAACTTTTGCGCCTTTTGAGAAAGATTGGAAGAAAGCGCATAATTACGCCATCTATTTGGCAGTTTTGTATGAAGAAAAATGGGCGGGAAAGGAGAAAAATGGACTACAAACTGATTCGTACCAATCGAAAGACGGTGGCAATCCAGCTGCAAAAGGATGGAAGTGTAATCGTGCGTGCACCCAAGCGGCTGGCGGTATACCGCATCGAAGCCTTTATCAAAGAAAAGCAGAACTGGATTGAACAGCATCAAAAACGATTGCAGGAGCAGCAAAGGCAAAAGGAGAGCTTTTGCCTTTCGGACGGGCAATTTCCACTGTTCGGTCGGATGCTTCCGATGCAGATGACCCAAGAGAAGGCGCCCTGCTGGCAGCAAACGGTCGTTTTTCTGCCGGAGGGTGACGAGCAGCAGTTAAAGAGCAGCGCCGAGCAGCTGTATCGTCAGGTTGCCCGGCAGACGCTGCAAAGCAGGGTGGAGCATTTTGCACTAAAGCTGGGTGTACAGCCCGCTTCCCTGCGCATCAATGGAGCAAAGGGCAGGTGGGGCTCCTGCTCGGGTAAAAATCGGCTCAACTTCAGCTGGCGATTGATGTTGGCACCGGAACACTGCATTGACTATGTGGTGGTACACGAGCTTTGCCACATCCTTCACCACGACCACAGCGCAGCCTTCTGGCAGGAGGTGGAGCGGGTGGTCCCCGATTGGCGCTCCTGTCGGCAGCAGTTGGTTCAGACAGCACGCGCGCCGTGGTTTTGGGAATAAGGGAAAAATTTTCGCAAAAAACCGGATAGAGGCAGAAAGCCTTTGGCTTTCTGCCTCTATCCGGTTTTAACCCATAATGTTGGAAATTCCTTCGACGATGTCGCCGACTGCCTGCACCGCCTTGCCCGCTTTTTTCTTGAGCTGCTTGGCGGTATTTTTCTTTTTACCGGTCATCATATAAGCAGCGGTGCCCACAGCGGCGGTGACAGCTGCACCGGTGAGAATGGTAGGAAGGTTCATTGCCATAACAATCACTCCTGACTGGAATTTTGCTTCTCTTTTTAAAAGAGGAGCATCGCTGTTATTGTGCCGCAAAAAGGATGGCTTAATCCATGCAGTTTCTGGATGGAAAACAGGATGTTTTCGGAAAATTTGCATTTAGGACAGCTGTCCTATGATATACTGGAAGGAAAGAAGAAAGGAGTGGATCGTTTGAAAAAAGCGATTTGCAAAACAGCCCGCGGCAGGATACGGCTGACCGCCTTGCTGCTGAGCCTGTCGATGCTGTTGACCACACTGGGAGGCTGTATGCTACAGCCTGCTTTACAGCCGACCGACCAGCAGTTTGACCAGGTGGAATACCGGCGACCCGACGGAGAAGCGGTGCTGGAGTTGATTGCACAGGCGCAAAAGAAGGCACAGGAGGATTTTCTGCCGTTTGGGTTGATTGCTTCCCTGCGCAAAATCAGCAGCGCGACCCAGGAGTTTTACGGCAGCATGGCAATCGCGCAGGTGCGCAACTATGCAGATGTCAACGACAGCTTTTACAGCGAGGAGATGGAGTATCTCAACCGATGGGATGCCCGCATCCAAAACGCCTATGACCAGCTGTTTGAACAGATCGAAGCCTCCCGCTTTGGTTCGATGAGCGACCGTATCTTTGGAGAAAGCGGTGTAGAGGACCTTCAGATGAGCGCACAGGCAAGTTCGCAGGAAATCTTGTCCTTGCAGGAACAGGAGAAGGAGCTGGAAGCGCAGTATTACTACACCTATGCGCAGGCAACAGTGGAGACACCGGAGGGGGAGGTGCTCTACGCCGATTTGGAGCCGGAGGGACAACAGGCGTACTATGAATCGTTTATCCAACGGTATAGCGCACAGATGGGAGAACTGTTCATGCAGCTGGTGCAGCTGCGCCGTCAGATGGCACAGGCGCTGGGATATGAAAGCTATACCCGGGTGGCAGATCTGGAGATGCTGCGCATTGGCTACACCCGGGAGGAGATCCGCAGCTTCCGCGAGCAGCTCAAGCAGACGCTGGCGCCAGTCTATCGCTCCTATTTGGAGGACTTTTATCACCGCGCAGAAAACCGCACACAGCCGGGGTATGTCTATCTGCTCGAACAGCCGGCGCCGACCCCGCAGGGAAACTGGCGGCAGACGCTGGAGGGCTTTGAAGAGCTGTACACACAGATGGATGAACAGATGGGAGAGTGCTTTTCCTATCTGCTGTCCCATCAGATGATTGACGCTGCTCCCTCTGCCTCCAAGGCAAACGTCACCTTCAGCACCATGCTGTACACCTTGAATACGCCCTTTTTGTTTGCGAACATGGACGGCAGCGAGCAGGATGTCTTCAGCATCTCCCATGAGTTCGGGCACTGCTTTGCCATGTGGCAGCAGCTGAAGGCAGGTTCCCACAGCGAAGGACGCAGCATGGATGTCTGTGAGATTCACTCACAGGCGATGCAACTGCTGATTTTCCCGTACTATGAGATTTTTTACGGAGACCAGGCGCAGGTTGCCCGCCGGTACGATGTTTACACGATGGCAGCAGGAATTTTGACAGCGGCATTAAACGATGAATTTCAGGAAAAAATTTACAATGACCCCACCGTTACTGCGGAACAGCTGGATGAACTCTATTATCAGCTGGCGCAGGAGTATGGGCTGGTGGTATCTTCGCCCTATGTCGATGCCAACACCTTTGCAAAGAGCTGGTTTACCACCAATCAGTACTTCGACACCCCGTTTTATGCAATCGACTACGCCCTGTCCGGCTGTGTTGCCATGCAGTTTTTGCAGCTGATGCAGCAGGACGAAGAAACTGCCTTGCAGCTGTATCATCAACTGGTGCAGCAGCCGTCGGATTTGGATTTTCTCAGCGTACTGCAAGCAGTGGGAGACGGCAAGACTCTGCGTTCTCCCTTTGAGGAGGGACAGCTGGAGGCTTTGGCAGAGCAGCTCCAAGCTTTTTTGGATGGTGACGGACAGCAGTTGGAGCAGGTCGCTTGAGTAATCGGCTTGAACAGCAAGCAGGAATCTATTGCCAACAATCAAAAAGCCAGCCTTGAAAAAATTTCAGGGCTGGCTTTTACGGTTTCAAATCATTTCCGTCCACCTTTGCGCTTTCTGATTCCGACAGATGCTGCCCAGCGGAACGCCTACCGAATCGCCTAACGGAACGCCTAACGGCGGGTATGTTCTCGCAGCTGCTCGGAAAGCCTGCCTTCGCTTTCTGCCAGCAGCTCCTCCATTTCGCGGTGCTTGGTGTCGATGTAGGTCTTTAACTCCTTGGACTGTTCCTGCAGCAGTTCGCTGACCGGCTTTTCCTTGTGGCTCTGTTCGTTTTTTGACATCGAAATAACTTCCTTTCTGCTCCTTAGTTTTACAAATATCGCGATTTGTATTCTTATTATATCAGGAGCACACAGGAATGACAACGCAAAAAAAATGGAAACAGCCACAGTCGCTGTAAGGTGTGGGTCTACTGTACCCGTTCGTCCAGCAGCTGACGGGTTTTCTGGTAGGCTGCCTCGTCCCCGACAATCAGGATGTGGTCTCCTGCAAAAAATTGGGCGTGCGGTCCGGGGGAAAGGATGGTGCTGCCCTTGCGGCGGATGGCAATGATGGTGGCTCCGGTGTTGTTCCAAAAATGCACCGAAGCGATGGTTTGTCCGACCAGCGGGCAGCCTTCTTCGATAGCAAGCTCAAAGGGAGTCAAAGGATTGAGGTAGTTGAAGCGGTCGTTGGCATCCAGCAGGATGTTGATGTTTTCCTGCAAGCGGCTGTTGAGCTGCTTTTGCTCGAGCATCAGCCGGTCGATGTGGTTTTTGATGGTGTCCAGCGACTGCCGCTCGTTGGACTTGGATAAAAATTCCTCGGCATTTTCCACCGACAAAATGGTGATGCCTGCTCCCTGCCGAACCTGAAGGACTCCGACCTGGTTGAGCAGAAAGACCGCCCGCCGCACCGTTTCCGGGGAGACATTGTACTGGCTGGCAAGGGTGGAGCGTCCGTGAATCTTTTGTCCCGGGCGATACCTGCCGTTGACCACCTTGGAAGCGATGTCGATGGCAATCTGTTTGTATACAGCCTGTTCGGTTGCTGCATGAGGCATGATGATTACAACCTTTCGTTTTGAAAAGATAGCCGTGCTTCCTTTAGACAGGGAGCAGGATGATTTTTATAACGATACCACAAAGCGGGACAAAAGTAAAGAACCGCAAAAGCCTTCTGAGCTTATAACAGCGAAAAGTCCTTGATGTTCTGCCGGTCGATCAGCACGCCCAGCTCCTTTTCCAGCATGACCCCGTAGCGGGTGTCGGAGGAGTAGCTGAAGGTGGTCTTGATGCAGCGCTCCACAAAGTAGGCTGCCCGACCCATCGCCATCGGCAGGCTGTCGCCGGTCAAAAAGCCGCCGGTCAGCACGCTGGCAAACAGGTCGCCGGTCCCGGGATAGGAAACCGGCACATAGTCACAGTCGATGTACCAAAAGGAGTTGTTCTGTCGGTCATAGCCGATGTTGGCAATGCTGCCGGATGCCATCGGAGTGCCGGTGATGACCACATAGTTCGGTCCCAGCTCGCTTAAACGCACCAGCAGACTTTTTGCCTGCGCGCGGGAAAGCCCTTCGTTAAAGAAGGGGATCTTCAACAGCATACACGCCTCGGTCAGGTTGGGGGTGATGATGTCCGCCACCCGCACCAGTTCACCCAGTCGGCTGCGCATCTGCGGTGTGATGGTGCGGTAGGGTCGTCCGTGGTCGCCCATCACCGGGTCCACCACCGCAAGGGCATCCTGATAGGTGGAAAAAAATTTCAGACAGTGGTCGATTTGTTCCTGTGAGCTTAAAAAACCGCTGTATACGCACTCAAATTCCAGCCCCAATCGCCGGTAGTGCTCCAGGCAGGGAAGGGTGAAATCGGACAGGTCGCGCTGCTCCACCGAGCCCAATCCGCCGGTGTGGGTGGAAAAAACGGTGGTCGGCACCGGGCAAACCTGTACACCCATCACCGACAGGGTGGGCAGGATGACCGAAAGGGAGCAGCGTCCGAAGCCGGACAGGTCGTGGATAGCAGCGACCCGCTTAGGACGATCGGGCATGACAGACACCTCCAATGGCAGAAATACAAAGATTATGCACAGTATAGCACGTTTTCCATAAAAAAGGCAAATTATACGAAAGAAAACTGCCAACAAATCCTTGGAAAATACGCCGAAAAATCGGCTTTGGATTTAACATTCTTAACAAAAACCATTTGGTCAGAGCGGTAGGCTTTATGCAATACAAGGGAAATTCAAAAAATGCTGGAAAATGGCATGATTTCGAGATATAATGAGAAAAGCAATGAGTCGGACCGTATACTTTTTTAAGGTTTAAAAAGGGATGTTCCAACGAAAAACACCGCAGGACAAAACGCCTGCAAACGGGATTTGGAAGAAGGAGAAATTGACGTGATTAGAACCGATTTGAGAAATATCGCCATCATCGCGCACGTTGACCATGGAAAGACCACTCTGGTTGACCAAATGCTCAAACAGAGCGGTACCTTCCGTGACAACCAGTCTGTACAGGACCGTGTTATGGACAACGGAGACCTCGAGCGTGAAAGAGGCATCACCATCCTCGCGAAAAATACGGCAATCAACTATAAAGGCACCAAAATCAACATCATTGACACCCCGGGACATGCGGACTTCGGAGGCGAGGTTGAGCGTATCCTGAAGATGGTGGACGGCGTTATCCTGCTGGTAGACTCCTTTGAGGGTCCGATGCCGCAGACCCGCTTTGTTCTCTCCAAGGCACTGTCACTCGGACACAAGGTCATCATCGTAGTCAACAAGACCGACCGCCCTGACGCAAGAAACGAAGAGGTCACCGAGGAGGTCTATGACCTGCTGTTCGATCTGGATGCAAACGAGGAGCAGCTGGAAAGCAAGATCCTCTACTGCTCGGGCAAAGAGGGCACCGCTTCCCTGGAGCCGGGCAAGATGGGCGAAAATCTGGACCTGCTGTTTGACACCATCCTTGAAGAGATTCCGGCTCCGCAGGGTGACCCGGATGCACCGGCACAGATGCTGGTTTCTTCCATCGACTACAACGACTTTGTCGGCAGAATCGGTATTGGCAGAATCACCCGCGGTACCGTCAACGTCAATGACCAGGTCATCGTTTGTGATTTCCATGACCCAAGCGTTTCCTACCGTGCAAAGATTGTCACCCTTTATCAGATCGAAGGCTTGCAGAGAGTACAGGCACAGACCGCAACGGTGGGCGACATCGTCTGTATCTCCGGTATCGAAAATCTGACCATCGGTCAGACCATCTGTGCACCGCAGGCAGTAGAGCCGCTGGAATTTGTCAAAATTTCCGCACCGACCGTTGAGATGACCTTCTCGGTCAACAACAGCCCATTTGCGGGCAAGGAGGGCAAGTTCCTGACCTCCCGTCACCTGCGTGACCGTCTGTTCAAGGAAACTCTCAAGGACGTTTCGCTGCACGTTTATGAAACCGACAGCACCGAATCCTTCCGTGTGGCAGGACGTGGTGAGATGCACCTGTCCATCCTGATTGAAACCATGCGCCGCGAAGGCTATGAGTTCCAGGTCAGCACCCCACAGGTTCTGTTCCAGCAGGAAAACGGCAAGACTCTCGAGCCAATGGAGCAGCTGGTGGTCGATGTTCCTGACTTTGCAACCGGCTCGGTCATGGAAAAGATGGGCACCAGAAAGGGCAGCCTGGTTTCGATGAACCCGTTCAACGGTCGCACCAAGCTGGAATTCATCGTTCCGGCAAGAGGTCTGTTCGGCTACCGAAACGAATTTTTGACCGACACCAAGGGTGAGGGCATCATGAGCTCGGTCTTCTATGGCTATGAGCCGTACAAGGGCGATATTCCAAAGCGTGCTACCGGCTCTCTGGTTGCGTTTGAAACCGGAACCGCTGTTACCTATGGTCTGTACAATGCGCAGGAGCGTGGTACCCTCTTCATCGGCGCCGGTGTAGAGGTGTACGAAGGTATGATCGTTGGTCAGTCCCCGAAGGATGAGGACATCGTGGTCAACGTCTGCAAAAAGAAACACATGACCAACACCCGTGCTTCGGGAAGCGACGATGCGCTGCGCCTGATTCCGCCGAAGGTGATGAGCCTGGAGCAGGCAATCGAGTTCATCGCAGAGGATGAGCTGATTGAAGTTACTCCGAAAAATATCCGCATGAGAAAACGCATTCTGGATAAATCGGAGCGTATGAAGGCTTGGAGCAAAAATAAAGGACAGTAAAAAAGGACCCGCCGCTTTCTGTTTTGGAAAGCGGCGGGTTTTGTGCAGAAAAGGAGCGGCGGATGAAACAGATAACGGTTTGGACCAAACAACATCGCAGCGTGCTGGAGCAGCTGGAAAAGACAGGGCGGTATATTGCCCGCCGGGAATATATCGAGATTGAAAACCAGGAGTGCGCACCGCTGGTGCTGGAGGTGTACGACTGGCTGGTGCAGCACAGCCCGAATGTAGGGCAAAAGCCGAAGGATGTGGATTATCCGGTGTGGGTTTCCTTTGCGCAGGATACCACCTATCTGCCGCAGGAGCAAACGGTAACGCTCAAGCTCTGTATAGACCCTGCCCTCATCGCACCGGTACACATCGCCAAATGGGGGACCATCCTCAACTATTCTTATATCCCGCTGAACGAGCAGGATGCCCGGCGCCATCAGCAACTGCTGGAAAGCTATCGTGTCAGCGATACACAGGCGTATATGTCCCGTTTTTATCCACAGATCAAGCGGGAAATTATCGACAGCTGGGACAGACTGTTTGATGATTCGGTTCATCTTAACAGCGACCAGCGGTACGGAATCATCTGGGAAATCAAAAAGGAGTGGGTCAGCGCAGTGCTGCGTTAAAGAAAAAAGAGAACGTTTTCTCAATTTACATTTTAAGCAATGTTTTTTCAATCTTCATTTACAGCGCCGTAACAAACAAATTTTTATCCTGTGTATAATAAAGATGTACTCAACAAGAGGAACGAAGCCGCATCGTTCGTTGGGTATTTGCTCTACCCTCCTCAAAAACACACCTCAGAAGAAAAAACCTCTGTCATATGACAGAGGTTTTTTACTGTCCGTTTCTAAAAACAGCAGAAGGGACGCCGCATATACGCGGCGTCCCTTCTGCTGTTTTTGTATTTTGAGGAGAGTGGATGTTTATTTGAGAACCTGCTTAAAGACGCGATAGAAGTTCTTGTAAGCAACCTTGTCGCAGTCCTCCTGGCTGTAGCCGCGCTTCTTCATCTCAAGGATGAGGTTGTATGCCTCTGCCTCGTTGGAAACGCCGTCTGCACTTGGAGAATCCAGGTTGGAGCTGAAGGAGCTGAGTGCTTCGCCGCCCAGATAATCGTCAAAGTCATAGCCCAGACCGATGTGGTCGATGCCGATGAGGTTGGCGATGTAGTCCAGATGGTCGCACAGCTTCTGCACATTCTGCTCTTCGCGTTTTTCGCTGACAAATTCACGCAGGCTGTTCATGCCGACCAGACCGCCGGTCTTTGCAATCTCCTTGAGCATATCGTCGGTCAGGTTGCGTTTGGCAGGGCAAACGGTTCGGGAGTTGGAGTGAGAAGCGATAACCGGTGTGGTGGCAATGCTCATCAAATCCCAGAAGGATTTGTCATTGAGGTGGGAAACGTCCAGCACCATGCCCAGTTTTTCCATCCGTTTTACGGCACGTTTGCCGGCTTCGGTCAAGCCGCGGGTCGGGTCCTGCGGACAGCCGGTAGCCAGAGCGTTCAGCTCGTTCCAGGTCAGCATGGCATGACGTGCGCCGACCTCGTTGTAGAAGTAGTCGATCATGTCGATGTCCTCACCGATCTGGCTCAAGCCCTCGATACCGGTGACAACGTTGATCTTGCCTGCCTTGGTGCCCTTTTCAAAGTCATCAAACTTGGTGACAAAGTTGAGCAGGTCAGCAGAATCAATCATCTCGGCTTTGATGCTTTCGACGATCTGTTTGGAGCGAGCCGGTGGATCCTGGTCGTACGGAGGGTCGATCCAGATGACAAAGATACCGCCGGTTACCTTGCCTGCCTGGAATTTTTTCAGATGATATTTACGGAAAATATCGGTTTCGTTGTGGTCTACTCGTTTGCAGGTGACGTCGGTCCAGACGTCGCCGTGTCCATCAAAAAGCATGAAAATAACCTCCTTTTATTTTGGAAAGAAACAACAGGATGAAAGGGAACCCCTTTCATCCTGTTCGGTCGTTGACAGATTATCTGAGCAGGTTTCCAACCAGAACGCCGTAGTAGTTACCCAAGACATAACCCAGAGTACCAATCAGCAGGACTGGACCAACCAGCTTGTTCCAGCCTTTGGAGATTGCCATTGCAGCAGCAGTGGTAGGACCGCCGATGTTTGCGTTGGAGGCAAGGATGATCTCTTCGAGGCTGAATTTGAAGATTTTACCGAAGATAAGGGTGATGAGCATATTGCAGGCAACGATGATGAGGGCATATACCAGCAGCAGAGGAGCCTGGGTGATGATGCTCATGATGGAAGCAGGTGCACCGATAACAGCAAAGAAGATGTAGATAAGGAAAGTACCGATTTCGTTTGCACCGGGAGCGTCGTTGAATACCTTCGGGAATGCAGTTGCACAGATCATGGTGATGGTGGTCATGATCAGATATTTATTACCCAGCAGCTGGTTGAGGATAAAGGTTGCGCCTTCTGCAGGGAACAGGCTTGCAAAGAAGTTTGCAATCGCAGTGGAAATGGCAACGATGATGGTGGAAGCAGCAAAGCAGAATGCAATGTTCTGCAGGGACATTGGTTTTGCTTTCCAGTAGCTTTCGGTGGAACTGGCATTACCAGCCTCTACTTCATCGACCAGAGGATGTTTGTAGTGTTTGCGGAAGAAGTTGATGGAAGGCATTGCAATCAGTACAAAGAAGTACAGAGCCATCAGCAGGTTATCCGCAACAACTGCCTGCGAGCTCAGCTCACCGGATGCACCGAAGGTGTCTGCCATAGCAGCAAAGTTTACAGAGCCGCCGACATAGGTGCCGGAGAACATAGCTGCAACCTTGTTCAGGTCAGGAACGAATTTGTTCAGAGCAAAGAAGCCGCCCAAAGCGCCCAGAACGGTACCGACCGAGCTGATCAGATAGATAATCAGCAGCTTGCCGCTTTCTTTACCGATCTTTTTGATGTTGCACTGGAACAGCAGAAGCGGAATTGCCAGTGGAACGACATAAGACCAAACGCTGTCATAGACAGGAGATTCGGTTGGGATGATCCCTACGTTGGAAAGAATCATCATACCCAGCAGAGCCAGGACACATCCGGTAATTTTGGATGCCCATTTGTACTTCTGCTCCAGCCAGATAGCCAGTGCCGCGTCGCCGACAAGAAGACCCCACAATACCCACGTATTATCAGCGCTGATAAGAGATGACATAAACACACTCTCCCTTTTAAGAAATATTTCGGAGGATTGCTCCACCCGTTTGTATACATTGTAACACATTTTTGATGGTTTGTGTTGCCTTTTGATGGATTTCGTTGAGGGGGAGAAACGGCTGTTTGACAAAAAATAAGCAGTCTATGACAAAAGGATAAAATGAAACAAGAAAATCGGACAAAAAATAAAAACAGTAGGGATTCGATTTATAAAACAGAACAAATAAAGAAAAGATATTTTGTATTTGTTACAAAATATCTTTTTTGCTGATTTATAGAAAAATAATAAACAATTTGTGAAAATATAACAAGGATTCTCTTTCTCATAACAAAAGAATGCAGGAGAAAAAGGGATTTTCCCATTAAAAATGATGGATTCTTGCAAGAAGTGTCAAAGCAATCAGTGGATTTAATACTTTAATGTAATAAAATGATTGAAAAAGGAAGATTTTCTTTCATTCTCCATTTTTTGGCAGGGGAATGAACCGAGAAATTTTGTTTTGCAAAATCCGGTAACAAGGCAGGATTCCTTAGGGAAGTTTCTTTGCAATGCCTTGCTTTTTACGCTCTGTTTGGGAACGATTTTTCCCAAAAAACAAAACTTCCTTCCTATTATAATAGGGATAAAAAAGAGGGCAGCTGCACACAATGATTTTTGATGCAAACCACCACAGAAAGAGCGGGATGACAGATTTATGGACAAAGAGTAAATTTGTAGATAATATTATATAATATGCTTGACAACTTTAATAAAGTGGCGTACAATAAATGGCAAGGAAACAGGAAGGAAGGTGGACAAATGTGAGCAAGAGTGTGTATAGTCTGGTACTCAGCGATGATGTGGTAGCAGCGGTAGACCGGGCAGCCTATGGTCTGGACACCAGCCGCTCCAATCTGATCAACCAGCTGCTGGCGGACTATGTTTCATTTATTACGCCGGAAAAAAGAAGGAAGGATATCTTTGATTCGTTGGCTTCGGTGTTGGACAGCTTTGAACCGTTCCAGGTGCAGAACCGCGGCTCGGACAGTATGCTGTGCATCCGCAGTCCGCTGCGGGTCAAGTACAATCCGACCATCCGTTATACTGTGGAGCTTTCCCGTTCCAGCGACAACCATCTGGGGCAGCTGAAGATTATGACCCGCACCCAGTCGGGAGCGCTCATCGAGCTGCTGGATGCTTTTTTCTGCCGCTTTGGACAGATCGAGCAGCGGTATATCCGCCGGCTGTTTCCAGACATCGTTCCGCAGTATCAGGTGGGGCAGGGCAGGTTCATCCGAAACTTCTCCCTTTTAAAAAAGGAATGCAAGAATGAGGAAATCGGCAACGCCATCGCCTGTTATATCCAGATGATTGACCGTGCGCTGAAAGCCTGCCTGAGCGCAGACAGCAGCCAATGGGACAGCATCATCGAGGAAATCTATCTGGGATACCTAAAAGAAACACCCATCATCTGCTGATAAAAAGAAAATAGAGGAACAAAATAGAAGTAGCCTTTTCAAGGAAGGAGTGAACGGCTATGAATGCACAGAAATTCACCCAGAAATCGCTGGAGACCATCCAGCTTGCAAACAATCTGGCACTGGAAAACAACAATATGCAGATCGAGCAGGAGCATCTGCTGTATGCGCTGCTGAAAATTGATCAAAGCCTGATTGCCCAGCTGCTTAAAAAGATGGGCAAGGACCCGCAGGCATTTATGCAGGCGGTCAAACAGGAGATTGACAAGATGCCCGGCGTCACCGGTTCGGGACGAGAGGCAGGAAAAATTTATATCGCACAGGATGTCGATATGGTGCTTGCCAAAGCGGAAAAGATTGCGGATTCGATGAAGGACGAATATGTTTCGGTCGAACACCTGATGATTTCGCTGATGGAAAATCCAAATCAGCACCTCAAAGAGCTGTTCAAGCTGTTTGACATCCAGAAGAACGACTTTTTGCAGGTGCTCCAGCAGGTGCGCGGCAACACCCGTGTCACCAGCGATTCGCCGGAGGATACCTATGATGTGCTTAAAAAATATGGACACGACCTGGTGGAGGATGCCAGAAATAAAAAGCTCGACCCGGTCATCGGTCGTGATGACGAAATCAGAAATGTCATCATGATTCTGTCTCGTAAGACCAAAAACAACCCGGTGCTTATCGGTGAACCGGGTGTCGGTAAAACAGCGATTGCAGAAGGACTTGCGCTGCGAATCGTGCGCGGCGATGTCCCTGCCAGTCTGAAGGACAAGACCATCTTCTCATTGGATATGGGTGCGCTGATTGCAGGAGCCAAATTCCGCGGCGAGTTTGAGGAGAGACTGAAAGCGGTTTTGAGCGAAATCAAAAAGAGCGAGGGCAAAATCATCCTCTTTATTGATGAGCTGCACACCATCGTGGGCGCCGGCAAGACCGAAGGCTCGATGGATGCGGGCAACCTGCTCAAGCCAATGCTTGCCCGCGGCGAGCTGCACTGTATCGGTGCGACCACCCTCAACGAGTACCGCCAGTATATCGAAAAGGATGCCGCTTTGGAAAGAAGATTCCAGCCGGTGCTGGTTGCCGAGCCAAGCGTGGAGGATACCATCTCCATCCTGCGTGGACTGAAGGAGCGATATGAGGTTTACCACGGCGTCAAGATTCAGGATGCTGCACTGATTGCCGCAGCCACCCTGTCCGACCGGTATATTTCCGACCGGTTCCTGCCGGACAAAGCCATCGACCTGGTGGACGAAGCGTGCGCAATGATTCGGACCGAGATGGACTCGATGCCGATCGAGATGGATGAGCTGAATCGTAAAATCATCCAGCAGGAGATTGCACAGGCGGCGCTGAAAAAGGAGGAGGACAAGCTTTCCAAAGAGCGGCTGGAGGCAGTCACCAAGGAGCTTGCCCAGCTGCGGGAACAGTTCAACTCGATGAAGGCACAGTGGGACAACGAAAAGACCGCCATCAGCAAGGTGCAGAAGCTCCGTGAAGAAATCGAGCAGACCGGCGGCGAAATCGAACGCGCCGAGCGGGAGTATGATTTAAACAAGGCAGCCGAACTGAAATACGGCAAGCTGCCGCAGCTGAAAGCGGAGCTGGAAAAGGAAGAAAAGCTGGCGGAGGAAGCCCAGCAGTCCAGCCTGCTGCGGGATAAGGTCACCGAGGAGGAAATCGCCAAGGTGGTCGGCAAATGGACCGGCATCCCGGTTGCCAAAATCATGGAGGGCGAACGGGAAAAGCTGCTGCACATGGAAGACATCCTGCATCAGAACGTAGTGGGACAGGACGAAGCGGTGCGCCTGGTCAGTGAAGCAATCCTGCGTTCGCGGGCAGGCATCTCCGACCCGAACCGCCCAATCGGTTCCTTCCTCTTCCTGGGTCCTACCGGTGTGGGTAAAACCCAGCTGGCAAAAACCCTGGCAAAAACTCTGTTCGATGACGAAAACAACATGGTCCGCATTGATATGAGCGAATATATGGAGAAGTACTCGGTATCCAGACTGATTGGAGCGCCTCCAGGCTATGTCGGCTATGAGGAAGGCGGTCAGCTGACCGAAGCCGTTCGCCGCAGACCGTATTCGGTCGTCCTGTTCGACGAGGTGGAAAAGGCGCACCCGGATGTATTTAACGTCCTGCTTCAGGTGCTGGATGACGGCAGAATCACCGATTCGCAGGGACGCACGGTGGACTTTAAAAACACCATCATCATCCTGACCTCCAACCTGGGTTCCTCCTATATTTTGGAGGGCATCACACCGGACGGCGAAATCAGCCAGCAGGCAAAGGACGAGGTCAATGCGCTGCTGAAAACCAACTTCCGACCGGAGTTCCTCAACCGTCTGGATGAAATCGTCTTTTATAAACCGCTGAGCCGCGAGAATATCGGCAGCATCATCGACCTGCTGATGAAGGATTTGCAAAAGCGGCTGGAAGCAAAACAGATTTCGTTGGAGCTGACAGACCGCGCCAAACAGCTCATCATCGACGAGGCGTATGACCCAATCTACGGTGCAAGACCGCTGAAACGCTACCTGCAAAGCCATGTGGAAACGATGCTTGGCAGAAAGATTATCGCAGGCGAAATCGGCAGTGCCGACCAGAACGGCGAAGGCTGCCGCGTGCAGATCGACGCCGAAAACGGCGAACTGGTCGTTCGATAAAACAGAATCCAACAGCCAAAAACCGGCTCGGAAATTTTTTTCGAGCCGGTTTTTTTGTCCTCAGATGGCTGTAAAAGAGATTGCGCAAAACAGCGGGAAAGTTGTAGAAGATGCCGGATGGGTGTGATATAATAGGAAGAAAGGAGGGATGCCTGTGAGCAACTACCATATTGGACAGTACATCAAAAAAAGGCGGGAAGAACTGAATGTAAATCAGGATGCACTTTGCTACGGCATCTGTAACCGGTCTACCCTATCTCGGATTGAGCGCGGCAGGCAGGAGCCGTCCTATCAAGTTTTAAAGGCGCTTTTGCAGCGGCTGGGCATTTCGGAAAACCGCTGTCAGATTTTGATAGGACCGCAGGAATTTGCCATCGTCGAGTTACAGCGGGAAATTGTTGCAGACAATGTCAAGCACGATTTTTCTGCGGCACTCCAAAAAATCGAGCGGCTGGAAGCTCTTTTTCAGCCGGAGCAGCAGCCGATTTTGCAGCAGTTTGTGCTGCGGGTGCGCGCCTTGGCAGGCTATGAAAAGGACGGACAGCATTTTGACTACGACTGCCCCACCCAGCGCAGGATGCTCAAGCAGGCGCTGGAGCTGACCTGTGCCGGAATCAATCTGGAAAATATGAGTGGCTTTCTGCTGGGAGAGGATGAAACCAAAATCATCAACCAAATCGCCATCACCTACTCGGAAGAAGGAAAGCGCAGACAGGCGATTGAAATTTACCGCCAGCTGATCCGCTATGTAGAGAGTCATTTTCCCGATTGTGAGGTGCGACAGGTGATGCTGCCGTTGACCGCCTACAACTATTCTACACTGTTGGGACTGGAACGCAGATACGAGGAAGCCATCGAGGTTGCCGAGCTGGGCAGACAGTGCTGTGTCAAGTATAACAAATGCAGGATGTTGGGTGGATTGTTACTCAACATTGCCTGCTGCCTGCACGAGCTGGGAGAGGATAAAAAAAGTGGGGAACTGCTAATTGCCTCTTATTATGTCAACAAAGCGATGGAACGAACAAAAAGTTGCGAGACAGTAAAACAATATGCAAGAGAAAATCTGGGAATAGAGATAGATTAATCTCCATCTCCTTCTAATCCGTCAACAAAATCGTAAGGGGCAGGTTTGCCTTCTTCACCGTCATTTTTCGGTGGTGGGGAGGGCTTTTTGTCCTGTTCTTCTCCGGCTTGTTCAGTTGGAGGTTCTTTGTTCGGGTCAGTGGGTTCGGCGGCAAAAGCGAACTGGCTCAGTCCGGTGCAGAGCATCAGGGCAGCCAGAAGAGAAGCGAAGAGTTTTTTCATGGAAATACATCCTTTCTAAAAAAATAATTGTCGCGACACCTACATAATAATCAGAAATTTTTCCGCTTGTCAAGAGGCATTTGACGCACGAAAAAATGTGCGTCAAATGCCTCTTGATTTTTAGAATTGAATCGGGTATTATGTAGACAAGAAATTACAAAAGAAATAGCTCATATATGAGATATGAGGGGCTGTAAATTTTTTAGGAGATGAATGTGATGAAGAAAATTATTTTATCTTTGCTTATTGCATCTATGGTATTATCTAGTACAGCGACTATTGTAAATGCTGAGAAGGTGATATCTATTGAAAATACGATAGCTATCTCTAACGAAGGAATAGAGAATAAGTATCAAGAGCTTATAAAAAACAATCCAAATCAGATTCAAAAAGAACAAATAAAAACTCAAAGTAGGATTGCTACTCCTACTCCCGAAAATGCAGATGAATTTTTAAGGCAAAATTATAACTTGTTATATCAAATTGTAAAAGAAAAGCCTAATTTTAAATCTGTGGCAGAGAATATGAATAATGGAGTTTATCAACAAATTCAATATGAAGACAATACAAAAAGTTATATCATGGTAACAGTAGATACTAATAGTGATATAATTTCCATGACAATCAATGAAGATGAATATGCAATTAAAGAAGAAAATGATAATATTGTCATGACGTTAAATGATACTTCAGATTTAATTTTACAGGATCAGGTTTCTAAACTAATACAAGGTGTAGAAAATTTGTCAACACAAAAGGAAAGCAGAGCTGCTTGGATTGAATTTGATTACAATGAGTATTACACTAATTCGTGGGTAATAATTTTAGATGCATTTACTAATGCAATAGGACTGATGGAAATAATCGCGGATTGTAAAATTTTAGGAACGATAACATTAATTACGGGTGCTATAGTTGAAATTGGGGATAAATACCTCGTTCACTACTATGTTAAAGAAACAGAATACTGTAAAAACGATTGTGTATTATATAGGTTAATAGAACAATCATACTACGATGAAGGTTCAGGTACTGGTAACTTATATCATGTTAAGGACAAAAGTTTTACATACTGGACACAAGAACCATCTGGAAGTGGTTGTATGCAGTATCCATATCCAGGTTATTGATATGTAAAGGTTTATAAAAGATAAATATGTGGCTCAATAATTAGGTGTTTGGGTCACATATTTATTTAATAGAAAAAGAATATGAAAAAAATCAAAAAAATTGAAACATTACTATTTTTTTTAGCTCTACTGATGTTAGTAGGATTAATATACATCAATAGATTACCTTCTAATATAGGAGCCAGTGAGATGGAATTATCCTTTGGAGGAGGTTACCCTAGAATAATATATTTGGGGTTTAAAGAATGTCCATGGTGTATAGAAGCATTTCCTGTTGCTGTAAAAGCAGCAAATACGCTGGGAGTTGACATAAGTTATTTTGATACTCAAAAAAAGGAGAATATTAATTATTATCAACAACTAAAAAAATATTTATGTAAACAACTAAATTTATATTATAGAAACTTATCACGGTCTAACCACTTCTAAACCCCTGCAATTACGCTGTTTTCAGAGTGGTTAGAAGTGGGCAAATGCCGAGAAGTGTAGGTAACTCGTGCATTATTTCTACACTAATCCTACATCTATATTCCTACACAAAGTCAGCCTCCTCGTTGTGCTGAGTGCCTTTGTTGGTGCTCCCACTTCGGGGAGGCTTTTCTTTGTTTTTACAAGCTATTTTATTTTTTCGATTTCATCTTTCAGCCACTCAAATTCTCTCTGGGTGTAAACCTTTTCGGTGATGTCAGAGATCTTGTGACCGACCATATATTTGATTGCGTACTCGTCAACGCCGTACTTCTTAGCCATCGTCACAAAATGTTTACGACCATCATGCGGTCTATGCTCAGGGTTCAAATTCAATTCGTCTCGAATCATACCAAAGCCTTTTTGGTATCGAGCATAAGTAAGTGCAGTGTTTTTGCTACGAGCATTCGGATTAACATAGTTGAGCAGATGCAGACTTCCAAGTTCCTGAGCCTCTTTATATTTTCGCTCAACCAAATGACGAATCTTCGAGTGAATTGGAACCACACGATCTGTACCGGCATCTGTTTTGATACCGCCTCGGAAAGTCCAGTTTTCCAAATCTACATTTTTTAATTCAAGCAAACCAAGTTCTTGGGGTCTCCAACCAGAATAACACTGAATGAGCAGGACATCTACAAGCATTTTATCATCAGCGTGTTTCCAAAGCAAGTCCATCTCTTCGTCCGTAAAAGGAATATGCTCATTCTTAACTGTGACGATTTCTTTGATGGTTTCCTCACTGAGGTTAAAAGTTCGTGAATAGTTCCGGTCAACAAGCTCGTACTCCAAGGCATAATCCAACATCAAGTTAAACAAAGACTTAATCTGGTTCTTCATGGATGCACTTGGTGTCTTCTCTTCACCTCGAACCTTCGATATGCCTTCGTCCATACAACCTTTTACATGACGAGCGCGGACATCTTTGACTCGCATATCATACACGGCCGAGCAATACCCCCATGCTGAAGCTACCGAACGAGTGTTTTTAACTGTCTTCTCGTATTCGGCAAGCCATTTCTCATAAAGCTCTTTCATAGTGATAGATGGTTCAAGGTCGTAAGGGTTCTTATTGTACTCGACAAGAGCAGCGTAGGCATCGTTGTATGTTGGAAAGTATGACTCTGGTTTAAGAGGTTTGCAGATAGGCCGTCCGTTCGAATCCTTTCCGACACTTATCATAGCTCGAAATGGGTTGCGGAGATTCCGATTCTTGATCTCACTGATCTGCCCGAAACCATTTGGCAGCCTACGGCGTTTGTTGTTCTTATTCCGAGTTTTTCTCGGTTTTATATTTGGTTGCAATGGAAACCCACAGTGAGGACAAGAAATTGCTTTGTCACTTACTTGTAATTCACATTCAGGGCATTTTATCAACACTATTATCACCTTCCCCATTGATTTGCTATTAGTAATCATATATCATAAGTGTAGGAATGTCAACTCCTACACCGAACTTTTTTAATCAGAGAAAAGAGAGAGCATATATGATTAGTGATAACCAATCAATCTGCCCAAAGTGCGGAGGGCAGCTTAAATACTACGATCATGTTCAAAGATTGGTACGGACGAAATTCGGCAACAAAAAATGGGTAGCTATCAGAAGACTTCGGTGCTGTAAATGCCATGCAGTTCATCGAGAGCTTCCTGACTTTATATTTCCGTATAAACAGTATGAATCGGACATTATTATCGGCGTTCTTGAAGGTCTTATTACTTGTGAGACTTTAGGGTTTGAAGATTATCCTTGCGAAATGACAATGATTCGTTGGCGCTTGTTTCCACCGAGGTTGTTTTTACTAACAGCCGTTCCTAACCTAAAATAGCGATTGAAAGGAGGCAAACGCCAATGGAAGAAATTATATTTGCATCGGGATCTGTCCCGGTGGCAGTTGCAGCACGAGTCTATGGGAAAGACGCATCCTGGATTCGAGCCGGCATCGTATCTGGGTGGCTACCGATCGGAAAAGCTACTCGGAGTGGGAAGCTTGTTACGAATTTAGAGGAAATGAACTCTAAGTACGGACGCATCAACTTTTATATTTCGCCTAAGCTCCTCTGGCAGGAGACCGGCTATATATGGAGGGGTGAACGCGCATGAGTACATTGATACGACCAGAACTTTCCGAGACTAATCGTTACTGGATCGAGAAACACCGCTATTACGAATTGAAGCATTTCTGCTTACAGTATCCACTATGGCGTCATGCGTACAATTCGTTGATAGACTATCCGGGTTCATGGCCTCAATTAGTGCCGCCCTGTAAAACGAATGTTGTTAACGATCCCGTTACCAAGCATATTGATGAGAGGATGTACTATGCCGACCGCATGAAGATGGTGGAACGGGTCGCAAAAGAAACGGACGAAGAGCTTTCATGTTATATTTTGGAAGCTATAACGGAGGGTATTTCATACGACCATCTGAAAGCCAGAACCGGCATCCCATGTTGCAAGGATGTTTATTACGACCTGTACAGACGGTTTTTCTGGCTGCTTAGTAAGGAGAGACAGTAATGAAGATTGTAGATATTGCAGTGAAAAAAGTCTATCGCTTCAACTGCCCGAATTGTCAGAGTAGGCTTGAGGCCGATAGCAGTGAGCTGACGGACATCGGAGGGAAGGTAAGCAAGTTTTATTGTCCTGTATGCCGTAAAGACCGATATATAACTTGGTCTGATTTACGGAAGAAGATCGTCTACGAGGGTTCGCAAGAATAACAAGCTCCTTTATGAAAGGAGTGATATTTCATGGAAAAAGAAAACAAAGTTTTAACCTATGCAACAGCATTTGCTGTAGTATCAGGAGGCATCTTGATGTTGTCTATTGTACCTGCTGCACTCGGCATTAGACAAACGCAAAAAGCGCAGGCGTTTAATCTGATGGCAGATGGATATAGGGCGATGTCACTTGCTAAAACTTACGATGCAAAAGCAGCAGCGGAAGCGTTAAAACTGACAATTAAAGAAGTGATGTAACTGCTGAAGGATATTGAGCCGCTAACGACGGCTCTTTATCTTTTCTTTTTTTAACTTAGATTAAAACCCGGACGGAGGTGACAGGTATCTGTGTTAAATTAGTATCTGGAAAAATCCCCGGGTTGAAATTTTTGAAAAACAATTCGAAAGGAAATCGTTATGGAAGTCATTTATGTAGTTGTCGGAATCTTGATTGGGTTTGCCATCTCATCTATCATTCGCCGAAAGCATCCAGTTGGTTTTTTGCGTATTGACAAGTCTGATCCGGACGGACCTTATCTTTTTCTTGAACTGAAAAAGAGCGTTAATGAAATTATAGCTCAAAGAACTGTCCTATTAGAAGTGAAGCGTGAAGACTTTATTTCGCACAAATAACACTTCCTTTTATGGAACCCTATTAAAACGAAAGGAGAAATGAATATGGGTGAAGAAAACAGAAGTTTGTTGGAAGAGGAGATCAAAGCCGAAATTAAACGCTTGGGATCTCTCGAATCCGGAAGTCAGGAGCATACCACAGCAGTGGATAGCTTAATGAAGCTGTACAAACTGAAGCTCGAAGAGGACAAGAACACCTATGAGCGTCTGGACAAGATCGAGAATCGTGAAATCGATCAAGAGTCCAAGACGGCTCAAATGGCAGAGTCTGTCAAAGATCGATACTTTAGATTTGGTATGGCTGCCGCTGAGCTGGTGCTGCCGTTGATGTTCTACGGCGTTTGGATGAGACGAGGTTTCAAGTTCGAACAGGACGGAACTTTCACCTCCCAGACATTCAGAGGTTTATTCAGTCGATTCAGACCGACTAAGAAATAAACCGGTTCCAAAAGCGGAGAGTTCGTGTATATAACACGTTCTCTTCGTTTTTCTCCTGCTCGAAATTTACAAGGGCTATTGTGAGAGATGTAAAAGTGCTTTTTATCTCTTGATAAAATACTGATGGCTGCTATACTTAATAGTGCCACACAATATCAAGGAGGTAATTTGCAATGAGCTTTTTTAACAACGCGCAGAGAGACGGTTTACTTACTGGACGGTATATTTGCAGTGAATGCGGAGGACTTATGGAATTTGAAGACGAGTGGGAAGATACTTTAGTATGCCCGGCTTGCGGTCACTCCGTCGATTTAGAGCATTACGGTATGGAGAACGATGAAGAATATGATGCTCTATATCCGACCAGAGATCAGATCTGCGACGACTAATTAAGACTATTAGCAAAGGGGAAGGAGTCCTGACGAGGGCTCTTTCTCTTTTCTTTTTATAGGTGATGGATATGCGATACCATTTTGACAAACCGGAAATTTACTTGACCTTGTATGGCGAGCGTTATATTTGTGAGCATCCGGTTTACAATAGCTGCACTCTCTACAGAATTGAAGAAAGAGGTTTAGCAGTAATTCAGCAACGATTTGACTCCGAGACGAAAAGTACATGGTGGAGCGAAGTTGACCCTTGGATTACTGACGCTTTATATTTGCACCCTGATTTTCGAGAATACTTTGAAATGAGGGCTGGGACTTGTACGGACGGACTATACCCTACTGTAACGGTTCGCCAAATTATGTGGGCATTAAAAATGAAGCCTATTCAGAAAGAACGATGGGAAACCGTATTCGATAGACGGGATATCTAAGCGCAAAAAACGCATCTCCCTTTATGAAAAACCATTGAATTTTGAAGGGAGACATGGATTATGAAAACACTAAAGAACAAGCTATATGCTGTAGTATTACTTATTTGTGGGTACTTACCGGTACTTATCGACAAAGATGCAACAGCATTAGTATTCTTTGCGTTTATCGCAATACCGTTGTTCTTTGCAAAAGAAAACTGGATTTATTGAGGATTGAGCCGCCAACAACGGCTCTTTTCTTTTCGCCAAAATTACAACCCCTATTGTGGAAAACGATGCTATTCGAAAGGAGTAAAAGGAGCATGGACGAAATGAAAATTGGTTCTAAATTCACTACGAGCATTATCTCGAAATTGGCGAGTTTGGCAATCCGAAAGAAATTTGGTTATGATGTAAAACTGAATTTGAATGAGGTAAAAGCCACAGTCGTTGACGGAAAGACGCATGTTCATCTGGATATAGATGCCGATCTTGAGAAAGATGAACTTACTAAAATCCTGAAAAGTATTGGTTTGTAAAATCTGAAAGGAGCTGCTAACAACGGCTCTTTTCTTTTGCCGCGCGAAATTTACAAGTCTTATTATGAGAGACGGGTTAGCTCAGTTGGTAGAGCGCCACACTTCCGTGGAGGTCGTCGGTTCGAATCCGATACAGTCTCTCTTGCTTTTTATTTTCGCATGAAAGGAGAAAAGACATGAGCATCGATCAGCTTGATTTAATCTTGTATGACATGTACCGCATGGACGCTTGGCTGCCGCCTTTGTTTGGTAAATGGGCTGAAGATTATAAAAAAGCGAGTTACTCACAATGGGCTGTCGACGAGCTCAGAGATTTTATCGCCGAACAGATTTACCCTCGAAGAGAAGGGTCTATTGATGAATTCTGTAAGCTCACGCATGAATTTATGATGAAGACCGCTAAGTATGCGAGGGTGAATCCAAACACGAGTCTTATGTTTCGATCTGCCAGTGAAATGGCAGCGAACATTTTAGACCTACTAAGGGCTATGGAATAACAAAAACATGAAAGGAGAAAAGACATGAGTAAGAACCAAGCAATTCAAAAGTTGCTGCATAAGTCAGGGCTTTGTATCAGGAAATACTCACCTGCTGCGTTGTCTTGTGTAGCATCAGCCGGTGTGGTAGTCACGGCAATTGCAGCAGCCAAAGCGACCCCACGAGCAGTAGCGTTAGTTTACGCAGACAGTCGCAAAAAGCATGATGGCGATCCATATGCGTACACCAAGAAAGAGGCGTTCATCGCTGCATGGAAATGTTATATTCCGGCGGTAGCATTTGGGGCTTCTACTATCGCTTGCATTATGGGCGCTAATGCACTAAACCAACGTCAACAGGCAGCACTAACAAGTGCATATGCGCTTGTCCAAAGTTCTTATAAGGAGTATAAGGACAAGCTGAAAGAGCTCTATGGTGAGGAAGCTCATAATGCTATCGTAGATTCTATCGCCAAAGAAAAGTGCAAGGACATCAGTATCTCTGCTAATGGAGGTTGGTACGATTCTTCTCTCGATTTTGGTGAAGGCATGGAGCCAGAAGTCTCCCGCACTTTCTACGATAGCTTTTCACAAAGATATTTTGAGTCGACCATCGAGAAGGTCATTCAGGCTGAGTACCATCTGAACCGCAATTTCATGTTTGCAGGTGTTATTCCTCTAAATGATTTTTACGAGTTTCTCGGACTTGAAAAGACGGAACTCGGAGATGCCGTAGGATGGTCAAGCTGTAATGGCGATATTTATTGGATCGACTTTAACCATCACCGACTCACTTTGGATGACGGCATGGAGATATATGTTATCGACATGGTTTTTGAGCCTACAGCTGAGTGGATGGAAGATCTGTAAGTTCGCAAAAAATACATTTCACTTTATGAAAACGAAAAGGAGGTTTCGCTTTATGAATAATGCAAAATTGGTTAAAATCCTGGGTCTTGTCGCTACCGCAGTAGGTATGGGGGCTACGCTCCTCACTGACTGGGTGAACGAGAAGAAGATGGAAGAAAAAATTGATGAACGCATCAATGAGAAGCTTGCCGCACTTAGCGATGAAGAAGACGAGGAGTCCTAACAAGGGCTCTTCTTCTTTATCCGAACGATATGTGTGATGCAAGCACTGCTGTTTCGATTATTCAACGTTATGTTGATGAGCATCTGTTTAATCCATCCTTCGCATGGCCAAAGTATGAATTCAGAAAAAGGTCATATCAGCAATGGGCTGCATATGAAATCTGCGATCGAATCTTGGACAAGCCTTTCGATGACCCAATCACCGTTATTGAAAACTTCATGTTCGAGATGGCTATGTACGCTTGTTACGGCGAGGACGAGCAGCGTAGCTTTATATTTCAGAGTGCAGTCGAAACAGCTGAAGAATTAAGTCTACTATTTGTCTAAAATTGAAAGGAGAAAAAATGGAAATCGTAGGAAAAGTTATTTTTATGGGTCACATCTTGCCTGTGTATGATTCCTTGGATAAACCTTTGTTTAAGGCATCTGATGTAGCCAGCATTATTGATTACAGCGATGGCAATGTGTGGAAAATGCTCGAGATGTGTGAAGCTGACGAAAAGCTGAACCTACCTTTGGTAGTTGCAGGTCAGCGACGCTCCGTAAGCTTTATGACCGAAACTGGTTTATACAATGTGCTTTCACAGAGCCGCAAACCGATTGCTCGAGCATGGCGCCGTATTATTCATGAAGAGTTAATTACTCTTCGAAAGACTCGTGGCAAAAACATAGCTGAACAATTTGAAGACTGGAATAATCAAGCTGACACTATCTTCTTTGATGAAGAAACGGGTATGATGATGCAGTCCGTAACTGTAGCTGGCGGCGATGTTGAACAGATTCCGTTGTTCTGAGAAAGGAGAAAACCATGCCTAAACAAAGTTTAGCAAGCATTGCCAAGAGTGTACGGACGGCAATGAAAAAACATAGTCCGGAAATCCTCACCGGTATTGGAATTGCCGGTATGATTACCACCACTATTATGGCTGTAAAAGCAACTCCCAAAGCTCTGATTCTGCTCGAAGAGAAAAAAGACGAGCTGGATACGGATAGGCTTGAGCCGAAGGACATTATTAAGACGGCTTGGCCTTGCTATATTCCGGCTGCCGTTGTAGGTTCTATCTCTGTCTTCTGCCTGATTGGAGCAAGCTCGACCAATCTTCGTCGTAATGCTGCTCTGGCAACGGCGTATACCCTTTCGGAGTCTACTCTGAAGGAATATCAGGAAAAAGTAGTTGAAACAATTGGCGAGAAAAAAGAACAATCCATTCGAGACTCTGTGTCGAAAGACAAAATGGTAAAGAATCCCGTTCGAGAGGTTATCCTCACTGAAAACGGCGGTAATACGATCTGCTATGATGTCTTGTCTGGACGATACTTCAAGTCTGACAGGGACAAGATCACCAGGGTCATGAATGAACTGAATCGTCAGATGCGTGATGAAATGTATGTTACGCTGAACGATTTCTACTATGAACTCGGTTTGGACGGAACCAAGATGGGCGACATGCTTGGGTGGAATATTGATAAAGGTTACATTGACCTTGCGTTCTCATCGCAGCTGGATGCAAACGGTACCCCTTGCTTGGTGATCGATTATCAGGTAGCTCCGGTTTATGACTACCAGTAAGCTGCCGCGCGAAAATTACAACTTATTTAATGGAAGAACATTCCACAATTTCACACATTTGAAAGGAGATTTCACAATGAACAACAATGAGATTATGAACAACGAGGTCGTTGAGGCTACCGAAGAGGTTATTGAGAACACTGGTTTGAGCAAGGGCGTAAAGATTGCTGCTGGTATCGGCTTGAGCGTAGTTGTAGGCGTGGTCGTCTACAAGTATGTGGCAAAGCCGGTAATCGCAAACATCAAAACCCAGATCGAGCAGAAGAAGATGGCTGCTGAGGAGAAGACGGTTATCTTGGAAGAATCTGATGCTGTCGTTGAAGACAACTGAAAATGCGAATTTGAGAAGTTCGGATAAGGGAGAGTACCTGTAACAAGGTGCTTTCCCTTTTTCTTTATCTCTCGAAAGGAGGAAAATTATGCAGCAGTACCAATATGACGGTCCGGTTATGCGATTTGATGATTGCGTTCAACATCGCTGGAAGGCAACTACTGTTGCTCCGACGGAAGCGAAAGCGAAGAGCAATCTCGCCTATCGATATAAAAAAGAAAACGGCTTGATGCCGAACACAAAAATTACTCTGCCCGGTAAGCTGATTCCGGCATAAGAAAGGAGATCACCCAGTGGAAGATTACAAATCCAATTCTGATAAAGCTCGTCAGGAGCAGCAGTCAGAAAAGAAAGTTGAGGCGGTTATTACCGGGGCTGCAAAAACTCGAAAAAAAGGCGAAATGCAAAAATTTGCAGATGTCTTTATTGCCGAAGATGCAAACAATGTCAAATCTTATATTTTGATGGAGGTCATTGTGCCTGCTGTCAAGAAAGCGATTTCTGACATTGTCACTACCGGTATCGATATGATCCTGTATGGCGAGGCAGGTCGAAGTAAGAAAAACGGAACGGCGTCTAAGGTGTCTTACCGAAACTATTATGAACGGGACGCGGACAGAGTGCGTGCAGGTTCCGTTGGCAACAGACGCAATACGCCTGATTATGATGATATTCTCTTCGATACCCGTGGAGATGCGGAAGCGGTTCTCGATGCGATGAACGATATCATCAGCCAGTATGGAACGGTGAGTGTATCCGATTTCTATGATCTCGCTCGTGTTCCCAATGATAACTTTACTATGAACCGCTATGGTTGGACAAATATTGGCGGTGCAACTGCGGTACGGGTTCGAGACGGTTATATTCTGAAACTGCCTCGTGCAATCCCGCTGAATTGAAAGGAGAAAAAATAATGCTTGAATGTAAAATTTGTGGCACTAAATTCAATGCCGTTATCGAGAGACATTATCTTGCTCGTGATAACGGAAAAACTGGGTTGGCAGTTGCCTTTGGCTCTACTGCTGAAGAATGCCTGTATGATGCATTTGACTGCCCGATGTGTGGTTGCCAGGTAATCGCAAAAGAGCGTAAGCGTGATTATATTTCGTTTGTCAAGGAGGATGAAGATGATGAACAGATCTGAGACTCTTGATAAAGCAAAGGCTTGTGTATGCGGGCAGAGAGAGAATGAATACGGCTCTCCGGAAGATAATTTCGCCGCTATTGCTGGCTTTTGGAGCGTCTATAAAGGCATTGAATTCACTGCAAATGATGTTGCCATGATGATGGCACTTCTTAAGATTGCACGAATCCGGACAGGCACGGCTATGGACGACAGCTATGTCGATTTAGCGGGTTATGCTGCCTGTGGTGCAGAAATCAATTCCAACAAATAACGAAAAGGAGATTTTATAAACATGAAAAATAAGACTGAAATCATGAAGAGCGTGAACGGCGTGGCTTCCAAGACCGTTATGAAGCTCAAGAAACACAGCCCTGAGATTCTCGTTGTGGCTGGCATTGCCGGTACGGTCGTAAGTGCCGTCCTCGCCTGCAAGGCTACCACTAAGGTGGCAGAGATTCTCGATGAAACTAATGGTACTCTTGATACTATCCATGAGGGTATGAAAACTGGTGCAATCAACGGTCAGGAGTATACGACCGAGGACGGCAAGAAGGACACGGTTGTGGTCTATGCTCAGACAGGAATGAAGCTCGCAAAGCTTTATGGTCCCGCCATCATTCTTGGCACGCTGTCCATTACCAGCATTCTGGCATCCAACAATATTCTTCGCAAGCGCAATGTTGCTCTCGGGGCGGCTTATGCTGCAATCGATAAGAGCTTCAAGGAGTATCGTGGTCGGGTCATCGAGCGTTTCGGCGAGCAGGTCGACACTGAACTGAAATATGGCATCAAAGCGAAGAAGTTCGAGGAGATCGAAGTTGATCCCGAGACCGGTAAGGAGAAGAAGGTCAAGAAGACCGTGATGGTCGCTGACCCTAATCTCCAGAGCGATTATGCTGTATATTTCGACAGCAAGAGTCGCAACTACGAAACCAATCCCGATTACAACCGTATGTTCCTCAAGGCACAGCAGGCATTTGCAAACGACAAGCTTCAGACCCGTGGTCATCTCTTCCTGAATGAGGTTCTGGACGATCTGGATCTTCCTCGTACCCCTGCTGGTCAGATTGTCGGTTGGACAAAGGATGGTCCGGACGGCTATGTTAATTTCCGCATCGTTGAGGTAGAGCGTGAGACCGAGGATGGTCGTCATGAGCCGGCGCTTCTGCTCGACTTCAATGTTGAGGGCAATATCTGGGAAAAGATGTAATCAATCACCTTCAGACTTGGACTGGGGGTGATATTTTTAATATAAAGGAGTTTTAACAATGCACATTAAACCACGAGCGATAGCCGCCGTTCTCTGCATGATATTCTTTGTTGGTTTTGCAGTATGCGGTGTGGTTCGCTCTACAGATAAAGAAACATCGGAGATTAAGCAATCTTATCCAGTTCTTGCGGAGGCAGAGCCGGTGATTATGGCTGATCTTCTGATGGAGTCTCCTAACTTAACACCTGAGGTGAAGAATGAGCCGGACTATCCTCTTACACAAGAAGAAATCGACCTCATAGCACTCGTAACCATGGGTGAAGCTGAAGGAGAAACAGAACTGGGAAAACGCTTGGTCATTGATACAATTCTTAACCGTATTGACCATCCATCTTTCCCGGACACTGTGTACGATGTTATTTATCAACCCAATCAGTTCAGCGTGATGTGGAACAGCAGGATTGACCGTTGTTATGTCATGCCTGAGATTGTTGAGTTGGTAAAAGAAGAACTTTTGGAACGGACAAATTACGATTGTGTGTTCTTCATGGCCGGAGGATACAGCAAGTATGGTGAGCCTTTGTTTCAGGAGTGTTGTCACTACTTTTCGAGTTATGACTGAAAGGAGAACATAAAATGAAAGCTTTGTTTTCGTACATTCTTTCCACTATGGCAGGGCTTTGCCTCGTAGGAGGCATTGCTGTTCTCTCCGGTGGAAAGGAGTAAATAATGGATATTCTGGATGACTTCATCTCAACCGTCGACGCCATGCTGGACAGTCGGCGGAAAAGACACATTACTGGCGGGATTCTTCTGAGTGCAGCATTGCTGTTCGGAGGTCTCGCCATTACTGTTGTTACAATTCAAACTGACGAGGAGGAATACGAAGATGAGTAAAACCGGTTTCGCTATGTTTCTGGCTGGAGCCACGGTAGGCTCCGCAGCAACATGGCTTTGTCTTAGACGGTATTACGAGCAGATTGCACAGGAAGAGATCGATTCTGTGAAAGCGGCATTTGCCGAAAGAAAGCCCGTAAACACTAATATTGCCAAGAATGAAAAGAGCAATGAAAAGCAGGAGGAAAATCAGCATAAGGCAGATATTGCCAAGCTGAAACCCGACCTGGTGAATTATGCTGCTAAGCTTCAGGAAGAGGGCTATACCAATTACACGGAGCACAGCAAGAAAAATACTGAAGAAAAAAAGGATGATCCTATGCCCAATGAACCTTATGTCATCTCTCCGGACAATTATGGTGAGAATGACAATTACACGCAGATCAGTCTGGTCTATTATGCTGGTGACGGAGTCCTTGCCGACGATGAAGATGAAGTCATCGAGGATATTGAGGACACTGTTGGCGAGGACTTTGCTGAACATTTCGGAGAGTATGAGGACGATTCGGTCTTTATTCGTAACGACCGTCTGAGATGCGATTATGAAATTCTCAGAGACAATCGCTCTTTCTCCGATGTGGCTGAAGGCTCCAACTACTAATAGGAGGATCGAATGACTGAAATTGAGCTGAACAATGAATATTTTGAGTGGATGTGTCAGCTCGTATGTAACGAACGATATAGCCGGAGGCTGTCTTATCAGAAGCTTCTTCGTCATCTGCATAATATTGATTTTCAATATATGCTGCCGATGGACGGAAATCGAGCAGAAGATGGGATAGACCTCCGGTATCGTTTTGGTTATGAAAAAGAATACGAGGGTCTTATGATTGCCAGTTATCTGGATAACCGCCCTTGCAGTGTATTGGAGATGCTTATTGCCTTAGCGTTTCGTTGCGAAGAACATATTATGACCGACCCGGATATTGGTAACCGCATGGGACAGTGGTTCTGGAACATGATTGTTAGTCTGGGTTTAGGGTCGATGAGTGATTCTCGATTTGATGCGGCGTATACGGACGACGTAATATCTCGATTTATGAACCGCAAATACAAGCGAAATGGCGAAGGCGGTTTGTTTACCGTCGAACGCTGCAAGTATGACATGAGAACTGTTGAAATCTGGTGGCAGATGAATTGGTATTTGGACAGCATCCTATGAAGGAGAATTATCATGTTTCATACGCAAGTGTACGGGTTTTTTCAGACATGCTTACCCGACCAGGCAAAGGAGGTAAAAGAATACTTCCCAAATGGTAAAAACAGCATTCGAATTCGCAAAACCAACGGACAGGAATTTATATTTTCGTTGAGAGAGCCGAAGGCTTGGAAGTTTGAAACGATCGATCAATTTCTTGTCGACATGAAAGGAGAAAAGAAACATGGATGAAATGATTCGTTATATTTTCGGAAGTCTTCGCTGCTCCGAAACTGCGATGCGTGTGTTTGCTAAGACGCTCAGAAAACAGAGGTCTTTCAATCGCAGCACCGTCATGGTCGCCACGGTTATGACTGTGCACATGCTTATCCAGGACTTGGAGATTCGCAGTATGCGTGACGAGATCGGGAACCTTAAAAACGAAATCAAGGAGCTTAGAAAAACGGAAGGAGACTAAAGAACTTCGATGATCGACTTTTTAATGATTTCGACCCGTAGTACGAAGCGTGGTGTAATAGAAATCTATCCGAAGTTTATCATTAAGAAAAGCTCCGACCTGATGATTAGAGGCGGTGACTTCTATGCCATTTGGTTAGAAGACCGAGGTTTATGGTCTACGGATGAGCAAGATGCGCTCCAGCTTATTGACCGGGAACTTGACAAGTATGCAGAGGAAAACCGCAAAAACTTTGATTCAAGTATTAAAGTTCTGCACATGTGGGATTCCGAATCCGGAATGATCGATTCGTGGCACAAATACTGTCAAAAGCAGATGCGAGACTCTTTCCACATGCTTGATGAGAAACTTATATTCTCCAATACTCCGACGAACAAAAAAGACTATGCAAGCAAGCGGCTGAACTATCCTCTTGAGGAAGGGACCACGGATGCATGGAATAAGTTGATGTCCACAATTTACTCTGAAGAAGAGCGAACGAAAATTGAATGGGCTATTGGTTCTATTGTCTGTGGAGAGTCGAAGAAATTGCAGAAATTTATGGTTCTGTATGGTGCAGCAGGTACGGGTAAATCTACGGTTCTGAATATTATTCAGCAGCTCTTTGAGGGATATTACTCGGTCTTTGACGCTAAGGCACTGGGTTCATCCAGTAACTCCTTTGCATTGGAGGCATTCAAGACGAATCCGCTTGTGGCGATTCAGCATGATGGTGATCTGTCTCGTATTGAGGATAACACTCGACTGAATAGTTTGGTTTCTCACGAGCTGATGACAGTAAATGAAAAGTTCAAATCGACCTACGCAAACCGCTTCAAGTGCTTCCTGTTCATGGGCACCAATAAACCGGTCAAGATTACGGACGCAAAGTCAGGTCTTATCAGACGATTGATCGATGTGTCCCCTTCCGGAAACAAATTAAGTCCCAAGGAATACAAGACGGTGACAAAGCAGATCGAATTTGAACTCGGTGCAATTGCTTATCATTGCCAGGAAGTCTATCTGGAGAATCCGGGCAGATACGATGATTATATTCCCGTTACGATGCTCGGTGCATCTAATGATTTCTATAACTTCATTATTGATTCTTACCATGTCTTCAAGAAAGAAGACGGGACAACTCTCAAAGCCTCATGGGAGATGTATAAAACCTATTGCGATGAGGCAAAAGTTACCTTCCCGTTCTCTCAGAGGATATTTAAGGAGGAACTGAAAAACTACTTCCGGGATTACAAGGAGAGATTCAATCTTGATGACGGAACTCGTGTGCGAAGCTATTACATTGGCTTTCGAACCGAAAAATTCGAGGATAAGGCACTTACCGAGCAAGACGAGCCTGAGCATAAACTGATCGAATTCTTAAAACAGAAATCGGTCTTCGATAGAGAATGCGCAGATTGTCCTGCTCAGTATGCTTCGGCTAAAGAGACACCAACTTCCAAATGGGATGAAGTTTCTACTAAGTTGAGCGACCTGTCCACATCCAGATTGCATTATGTGAAAGTCCCGGAGAACCACATTGTTATCGACTTTGATATTCAGGATAAGGACGGCAATAAGTCGTATGAACTGAATCTTAAAGAAGCGAGTAAATGGCCGCCGACCTATGCTGAACTCAGCAAAAGCGGTCAGGGCATTCACCTTCATTATATTTATGCCGGTGATGTCAGCAAGCTCAGCCGAGTGTACGACGATCATATTGAAGTGAAAGTCTTCACCGGTAAAAGCTCGCTGCGCAGAAAGCTGACAAAGTGTAATGACTTGCCTATCGCAACGATCAATTCGGGTTTGCCACTGAAAGGAGAAAAACAAGTGATAAATTTTGAAGGGGTGAAGAGCGAGAAAGGGCTTAGAACGCAAATCAAGCGAAATCTCAACAAGGAGTACCATCCGGCAACAAAGCCCAGTATCGACTTCATTTACAAGATTCTTGAGGATGCTTATGCAAGCGGACTCAATTATGACGTGACTGATATGCGCAATGCTGTCTTGGCATTTGCAGCGAGCAGCACACATCAGGCGGATTACTGTATCAAGTTAGTCAACAAGATGCAGTTTAAGTCCGCAGACCAGTCAGCAGGAGCAAAAAATGATGATGCCAAGCTCGTGTTTTACGATGTTGAGGTGTTTCCGAACCTGTTTCTGGTGAACTGGAAAATTGAGGGTGAGGGTAAGCCGGTGGTTCGTATGATTAACCCCACCCCGACTGAGATCGAGGAACTGATGCGATTCCGTCTGGTTGGCTTCAACTGCCGTCGGTACGATAATCATATTCTCTATGCCCGGTTGATGGGGTATACGAACGAACAGCTTTATAATCTCTCAACAAAGATCATTAACGGCAGCGCAAATTGCTTCTTCGGTGAAGCCTATAATGTGTCGTATACGGATGTGTATGACTTTTCCAGTAAGAAGCAGTCCCTTAAGAAGTTCGAGATTGAACTGGGTATTCACCATCAGGAACTTGGTCTGCCTTGGGACAAGCCTGTGCCGGAGGAGCTTTGGACTAAGGTTGCTGAGTATTGCGACAACGATGTCATTGCGACAGAAGCAACCTTTAATGCTCGTAAGGCGGACTTCACGGCTCGTCAGATTCTGGCAGATGTGGCGGGGATGTCCGTCAATGATACAACGAACTCGCTGACTACCAGAATTATATTTGGTAACAACCGCAAGCCTCAGGATCAGTTCAATTACCGTTTCATGGGTGACGAGAGTCAAATCTTCGACCCTAATGCGGATCTTCCGTTTACAATGGGGCTTGAAGACTACGACGAGTTCACACAGTTCGATAAAAACCATCGTCCCATCTTTCCTGGCTACACATTTGAGGGCGGTAAGTCCGTCTACAGAGGCGAAGAAGTTGGTGAGGGCGGCTATGTATATTCTGAACCCGGCATGTACAGCAACATTGCTCTGCTGGATATTGCATCCATGCATCCGAGCAGTATCGTAGCGGAAGAACTCTTCGGACCGGAATATACAAAGCGATTCAACGAAATTCTTCAGGCTCGTATCGCAATCAAGCATAAGGATTTTGATAAAGCCAAGAAAATGCTGGGCGGTGCATTGGCTAAATACCTGACTGATGAAAATGCAGCGGCTGATTTGGCGCAGGCTCTGAAGATTGCAATTAACTCGGTATATGGTCTGACCTCAGCCGGATTTGAAAATCCGTTCCGAGATAATCGTAACAAGGATAACATCGTTGCCAAACGAGGGGCCTTGTTTATGGTCAACCTCAAGCACGCTGTTCAGAGTCAGGGCTTTACTGTAGCGCACATCAAAACCGACTCCATCAAGATTCCAGACGCAACACCTGAGATCATCAAGTTTGTGACTGAGTACGGCAAACTGTATGGGTACAACTTTGAGCACGAAGCAACCTATGATCGTATGTGTCTGGTGAACGATGCAGTTTATATTGCTCGATATGCTACGGTTGAGAAGTGCTGCGACCTGTATGGGAAAAAGTACATCGACTCCGCAAAAGATATTTGCAAGGAGAACAAGAAGCATCCGTATGCATGGACGGCGACTGGCACTCAGTTCCAGATTCCTTATGTCTTCAAGACGCTTTTCAGCAAGGAGAACATCGAGTTCGAGGATATGTGCGAGACGAAATCTGTGACGTCCTCGCTCTATCTTGACATGAACGAGGCTTTGCCGGATGTAAGTGCCCTTGAAGCGGAAAGAGATAAACTGTGGAAACAGATTACCGATTCTAAACGCATGACTGAGCCGATGCCCACTGAATGTGAGCGTGTCGAAGAACTAACGGACGAAATCGCCAAGGGTCACGACTACCACTTCATCGGAAAGGTTGGGCAGTTCTGCCCGATTAAGCCTGGCTGCGGAGGTGGCATTCTGCTTCGTGAGACTGAAAACAAGAAGACCGGTGAAAAGGGTTACGCTGCTGCTACGGGTTCTAAGGGCTTCCGCTGGCTTGAGTCCGAGATGGTCAAGCAGCTGGACAAACAGGGTGACATTGACCGTGGTTATTACAACAACATGGTAGACGAAGCAGTCAAGTCTCTGTCTGTTTATGGTGACTTCGAACGCTTTGCGGCGGACGAACCGTATGTTTCGGATAACACACCACCGTGGTTCGGAGCTGGCGAGCCTCATGAGGACGATACTACGCCGTTTGATGTGAGGTAATGCTTATGATTTTAATTCTGTTAATTGCTGTGTTCATTTATATTTTGTGCACGGCTGATTCTACCGAGTCCTGTATTCCCAATGAGGAGTGCAGGACTTGTCCATTTCCATGCGATAAACGCAAAAATTGAAAGGAGAAACTAATTATGGCTTACAAAGCAGTAGACAACATCATCATCGAGAATGCTCGAATTATCTTCCGCAACTTTAAGGGTGAGGAGTCCAAGTACAATCGTGCTGGCTCCCGCAATTTCTGCGTGGTCATTGAAGATCCCGATATGGCGCAGAAGCTTATTGAGGATGGCTGGAATGTTCGTGTTTTGGCTCCTCGTGATGAGGACGAGGCTCCTCGCCATTATATTCAGGTGGCGGTCAGCTTCGACAACATCCCCCCGAAGGTTATTATGATTACTCGTCGAGCTAAGACTCAGCTGGATGAGGAGTCTATCGGAACTCTGGACTTCGCAGAGATCCGCAATGTCGACCTGACTATCCGGCCCTACAACTGGGAGGTCAATGGTAAGACTGGCGTCAAGGCATACCTTAAGACGATGTATGTCACCATTGAAGAAGACGAATTCGCTGAAAAGTATGCCGAAACGGAGGGTCCTGAGGAGATGCCCTTCTAAAGGTGAATAGGTGCCAGCTTAGTACATGTCTGGTTAAATGTCCAGTAAGGTCTCGATTAGGTGTGCACGCCTATGACGGTAAGAGGAAACAGCCTTATTCCCTTTAATAACCGAAAGGAGGTAAAGCCATGTTGTGGCAGAAAAAGAAGAAACGCAAAAAGGCTACTAAATCTAAAGCAGTTACTCAGACTGCTCCTCATCAGCCGGCGGAAGAGCTTCCGCAAACGACTGAGCCTGAGAAAAAAGAAGAAACGCCAAAGCAAAAAAAGCCCGCTGGGAAAAAATGCAAAAAGGTTTTGTCTCCGGAAAAAGCTTTCTTAGATGCATTCGGACGATTGACTAACCGACATCGGGCTTGGGATGTTTGGCGTGACTTTATTATGATGTTCGCTTGTTCGCTATCTAATCCTCTCGATAAGGAGCACCGGGATAAGCGAGAAGCGTTATATTTGGAAGTCATCAAAAAGTATAATAAGCAGGATCAAGAGTTGTTTCCTGAACTGGCTGCGCAGACGGTCTTGGCTTTGGAGGAAAATCCGGAGCAAGATTTTCTGGGCAGCATTTTTATGTCTCTCAATCTCGGCAATGAGCATAATGGACAGATCTTTACACCATATCATGTCTGCGAGCTAATGGCTGAAATGACGATGGACGACACGGTAAAAAAGATAGAACAGGACGGTTATATTTCAATTAACGATCCGTGCTGCGGAGCTGGGGCCACATTGATTGCCGGAATCCACGCTGCAAGGAAGCAGTTGGAAAAAGCAAACCTGAACTACCAAAATCATCTTCTCGTCGTTGCACAGGATATCGATGAAACAGTGGCGCTTATGTGTTATATTCAGCTTTCACTTTTGGGGGTAGCAGGATATGTAAAGGTCGGAAACTCTCTGACAGAACCGATGACGGACAACGACAATAAAGAGAACTACTGGTTCACGCCAATGTATTATTCTAATGTCTGGGTGCTGCGTCGGATCTTCGGAGGGCGCTGATGGCAGGTATATCACTTCGAGACTATCAAACAGATGCCGTTGAGAGAATGAAAAACGGCTGCATTCTCTGTGGCGGTGTCGGTAGTGGCAAATCCAGAACAGCTTTAGCCTATTACTACAAGCAAAATGGCGGTAAGCTCGGTACAAAGAATTATATTCGGATGCCGGGTATGCCAAAAGACCTGTACATCATCACCACGGCGAGAAAAAGAGACACTTTGGAATGGGAGGGTGAGCTTTCACCCTTCCTTCTCTCTGTTCACGCGGAAGTCAATACCTATAAAAATAAGGTCGTCGTTGATTCCTGGAATAACATTGGGAAGTACGCAACGGTTGCGGACGCTTTCTTTATATTTGACGAACAGCGTGTTGTCGGTTCAGGAGCATGGGTTAAGGCGTTCCTGAAAATTGCCAAGTTTAACGAATGGATCTTGCTGTCGGCAACTCCAGGTGATACATGGGAGGATTATATTCCTGTATTTGTTGCAAACGGCTTTTATAAAAACCGGTCTGCCTTCAAGGAAGAACACATGGTTATGACCTGGGTAAACGGAAAGTATCCAAAAGTAGACAGATATTTAGGAGTCGGGCGGCTTATTCGACTTCGCAATCGCATTCTTGTGGATATGGATTTCAAGCGGGAAACCTGTTCACACCATGAAGATGTTTATGTCAATTATGATATTGCTAAGTATAAAGAGACAAGTCGTCTTCGCTGGAACCCATATAAAAACGAGCCGATTATAAACGCCGGAGAACTTTGCTATGTATGGCGCCGTATCGTAAATGAAGACGAGACCAGGCAAATTGCTTTGATGGAGCTGTTTGAGAAACATCCTAAAATGATTGTTTTCTATAATTTCGACTACGAGCTTGATATTCTGAAAAATCTCTACTATGGAGAAAATGTCGAGATCGCTGAATGGAACGGCCATAAGCATCAACCTATTCCAACTTGCGATAGCTGGGTGTATCTGGTTCAGTATACTGCCGGTGCTGAAGGATGGAACTGCATTAGCACAGACACCATCGTGTTCTACTCGCAGAACTACTCCTACAAAATCATGAAGCAGTCAGCTGGGCGAACTGACCGCTTAAACACACCGTTCAAAGATTTATATTACTACCATTTGAAATCCCGTTCCGGCATTGATTTGGCTATCAGTCGAGCGTTAAGCGAAAAGCGGAATTTCAACGAAACCAAGTATGTCGGCAGCTATAAACCCAAAGCTGCCTGAGAAAGGAGAAAAGATGATAATAATTGATGTCGCGGAGTATTGCTCTGCTTGCATGGACTTCGACCCAGATGTTCAACGACCGCAAAAAGCATACGGAATGAGTGAAGAGATCGTCATATCCGACACAGTCATTCGATGCTCAAATCGAAATCGGTGCAAAAACATTGAGCGATACCTGAGAAAGAAGGTGACAGACGATGGCGTTGACAAGACTGGCGGAGCAATGCCGTGAATGTTCTTTTGTCGAGACCTGTGAGCACAAGGAAATGGAAGCATTGGGATATTTACCAGAACCGATTATGGCAGATGTCAAAGCCCCGGTTACCGCTGATATAGCTGCTCCCATTTTGAGAGAAACCGTAAGCCGTGTGGTAGACGGCAAAGTTGTAACAATGTATAAGGACGAGTTAGAGAAGATCCTTTATAAGGATTTATATTCTCATCTTGGACTTCAATTTGGAGGATAATATATGCCTGAATACGAAAAAGATACATTATATCGTCCCGAAACGAAGAAGAGTGGCAGCCTTGCTTATAAAATTGGGCAGGCTATCGCTATTCTGATGTCTTTGTGTGCCAGTGCGATTATCGTAGCGGCGACGATCAAGCTTATTATGTGGATTTTGTAAGGAGGTTTTGCAGATGAATGAGGAAAAGGAAGTCTATTTTGGCCAGTATTGCAAATCGTGCAAGCACCACGGTCTTGAAGAGTCCAAAGACCCATGCAATGACTGTCTCGCAGAACCCAGCAATACAAATTCCCACAAACCAATTAACTATGAAAGCAAAAACAATTCTTGATGCCGAGAAAAAGGATACGATTGATATTGCAACGGAACTTTGCTATAGCGAAGAAGTTAAGAGAAAAATTACACAGGCAAAATCTGTTTATGAAATTGGTCGCATCCTTAAACAGGCACGGCTCGATCAAGAGTGATATTTCTGAAAGGAGAAAAGAAACATGAATCTTGAGGAGTTCAGAAAGGCACTTTCGTCAGATGCTACTGAAGAGAATGCACAACTGAAAAGACAGTTGTCAGACATTCAGACTGAATGCCATGAAAAGCTTTCAAAACTCGAAAATGAAAACGATTCACTTAAAGAAAGTTGTCGGGTTTTATGCAATCGATGCTTTACTCTTACGAGAGGGGTTACTTGTCTATTTTGTGGTCTCGATTACCCCTGCCCTCATATGCCGGGGCTTGAGGAACAGGTGGCTATGGCTCATAAAATGAGAAAGGAGATCGAAAAAAATGGCTAATGGGTATCGTAATGCTCTTGTTCAACAAATAAAAGACGCAGGTCAAGAACTTATCAACCGAGCTGAATCGATGGTGCATCCCGAAAATGATTTAATCACTGATTTTTCCATAGTAATCCATTTCGAGCAGCATGAGGTACCTACAATCGACTACACAACCAGCGTGGTAAACAAAGTTGCTTGCGATCGGGTTATCTATCAGAAAGGAGAATCCAATGTCTCAAAAATATGATGAATATCTGGAAAAACACAGGCAAGCTGTAAAAAAGGCTTATCAGTGGATTGCTGCTTATATTCCAGAACTGACAGATGTGGAGGCGACTCGAAATATTGAGTTCCATGATATGTCGAAGAATACGCCAGATGAGTACACGCCTTATGACAACTATTTCTATGGGGAGCAAACCCCAGCAATCATCGAGGCGTTTAACCGGGCATGGCTTATGCATATCCACCGAAACCCCCATCATTGGCAGTATTGGGTCTTAATCAACGACGAACCTAAAGAAGGAACTATCCTTATCGAAATGCCGTATCCATACATTATTGAGATGATCTGTGACTGGTGGGCATTCAGTTGGATTAAAGGTGACCTTTCCGAAATGTTTGCCTGGTATAAAGACCATGCCGATTATATTAAGTTACACAATAACACTCGTTCGATTGTAGAAGAAATTCTGGAAATAATTCGGACGAAGCTTACGGAGGTAGAAAATGCTGAAAATTGAAAACACCGAGGTTATTGGCTGGGAACACGCCATTCGTGGTATGCGGAACCCTAAGAACTCTTGGGAGAAGAGCGATAGTGGTGTTTGCGCCACGCATGGTCCAGCTCATTGCGCAGATTGTGTATACACTGATTGCCACGCTGACGATGTGGAGATTGGCACAAAATATATTCTCGGGGGCGATGATTTAACACTCATGACCACCCTCCGCAATGCCGGCACTGACCATCGCAAGTTCATGCGGATGATTACCGTCTATCTCGACATCACTGCCCCGCTGTACTGGTGGAAGGAGTTCGACACCTACAAAGTTGGTACGGTTGCTAACTCCTGCTCCACGATGCACAAAATTGCAGCGAAGGAGTTTACACTGGAGGACTTCAGCCACGAGCATTTGCAGGAGGACTCTGTAGCTGTGCTCGAAACGGTTATTCATACCTTGAATGTCCATCGAGATTGGTTTAATAATAAGGTACTGGATGACCCCAAGATCGATTGGTGGCAGATGATCCAGCTTCTCCCCAGTTCCTACAACCAGAAGCGGACAGTCATGCTGAACTATGAGGTTCTGGCAAACATCTATAAATCCCGTCGGCATCATAAGCTCGACGAATGGCACACGCTTTGCGACTGGATTGAGAGTTTGCCTTATTCTGAGCTGATTACTGGCAAGGAGGAAATGGCGGATGTTTGATGGTGGAGTAAAAGAAACCTTGTGCACTCGCTGTGCTCATCGAGATGTCTGTGCACATAAACAGGACTATTTTGATATTCTCAAAGCGGTCGAAAATGCAACTGTGACCCGAGATACGGGCGATGGAAAGATCACATCAAAGAAAGTGATTCACTATGACTTCATCAGCGGCATCTCTGTTGGGTGTAAGTATCACCAAAATTGGACAGAAACCTATCGTTCCGGAGAAGCAATCCTCTGAAACTGCACGAAAAATACACCCCCTATTATGAAAGGAGGTAACGCACATGAATTATTTTCTGGCAGTTAATGATCGGCAACTCGGCACTTGTTTGAGAATGCTGTTTGCTGAGAAACTTCAGCCTGCTGTCCAAACCGTGTTGAACGAAAAGGGCAAGATTGAGTTTCACATCAGCATTGCAGCAGATCAAGAAGTGTTCGAAGAACTGAACGAGCGCTACAAGATCATGATTTCGTAAGTTACTCGATTTCAAAGGTAAAGGGGCCGTAACAAGCCCTTTTACTTTTGTTATATTTATGGTAAAATACTACGAGGAGGTCGTCAAATGAGAATTATTCGAGACATATTTTGGATATTATTGATTATTACTGTGCCGGTAGCAATCTTTGATAAATTCTTTAGACCTTATTGCATGACCGTTATTGAAAGGATGTGTAACAAGGATGAAAGTTAAATCCAGAATGTCCTGTCCTGTTCGAAGGAAAGACGGTACATGGACTACTGTTATCAAAGAATTTGAGGAAGATATTCCAGATCTCGGGCGAGAAGAACTTATCTGCAACAAATGCGGACGCCCAGATTATCCGAAATGCAAGGAAACGGTTTGTGAAGCCTGGAAATACCACGAATCGAAAAAACAATAACTCATTTAAGAGCTGAGGTTAAACCTTGGCTCTTATTTTTGTGTAAAGGAGAAAACTATGCTTGCCAGAGAAGCGACAAAAGCGGATATTCAGGCTGTTCGTGACCGTCTGCGGGAAGCAAAAGAACAACGTCAGCTTGATATTCAAATAAACCAGGCTATTGCACTGGTGAATCGTAATCACAGGAGGAAAAAATATGACACCGAACGATTATCAGCAGGCAGCTCTTCGCACAGCCCCAGGAGATTTACCGCCTGAGAAACTTCTGCTCAATGGCTTAATGGGACTGAACGGAGAAGCCGGCGAAGCAATTGATATTTTGAAAAAGCATCTGTTTCAGGGGCATGAGCTGGACACTGCACATATGGCTAAAGAGCTTGGAGATGTGGCTTGGTATCTCGCTGTAAGTGCAAACGCTATTGGGTATGACCTTGAAACCATCATGCAGATGAATGTGGATAAACTGAAAGCCAGGTATCCGGATGGTTTCGACGCTGAACACAGTCTGCATCGCAATCAGGATGATATTTAAGGAGGGTTTTCTATGAATGAACAATTCGGAGAAAAGGTAAAAGCTATTTTTGATAGTATTACCGTTCTTCAAGCAAAGGACAGCGACTTGAAACGAGATAACGCCAACATCAACGGTGACTCCCCTATGGGGGCTATGCTGCAATATGGTGCCAATACCGCCAAGGAGTACAATCTGGAGTATTTAATTAAACCTGCAATTGCAGAACTTCACCGCGATGGATGGATTCATATACACGATCTTGACTTCTATGCATGGACGACGACCTGCACGCAGATTGAGCTTCGCAAGCTCTTCAAGAATGGATTCAATACCGGACACGGTCATCTGAGAGCACCAAAAAGCATCGGTTCGTATGCTGCTCTGGCTGCTATTGCCATTCAGTCGAATCAAAATGACCAGCATGGCGGACAGAGTGTCGTGGACTTCGATTATGCTATGGCCGAAGGTGTCCGTTACACCTATCAAAAATATCTGAAAGAAGGCTATGAGATTTGCGAACGCCTCAACGATCTGAAAGATAAAGCATGGATTCTCGACTATGCTATGGAAAAGACCACCCGTGATACCTATCAGGCTATGGAGGGGTTTATTCATAATCTGAATACCATGCATTCCCGCGCCGGCGCGCAAGTTCCATTCAGCTCTATTAACTATGGCACAGATACATCTTGGGAAGGTCGTCTTGCTATTGAACAGCTTCTGCTTGCTACGGAAGCAGGACTCGGTCATGGCGAAACACCAATCTTCCCGATTCAGATTTTCCGTGTCAAAGAGGGTGTCAACTATAATCCGGACGATCCAAACTATGACTTGTTTAAGCTGGCAATGAAGGTAAGTGCCAAGAGACTGTTCCCAAATTTTGCTTTCATTGACGCTCCATTCAATCTCCAGTATTACAAACCCGGTCATCCTGAGACGGAGGTGGCTTACATGGGTTGCCGTACTCGTGTAATGGGTAATGTTTATGACTCGTCTCGTGAGATCGCTCCCGGTAGAGGCAATCTGAGTTTCACTTCTATCAATCTCCCAAGGCTTGCTATTGTGGTTGGCGGTGATATTCCTCAGTTTTTCAAACTGCTTGACGGAATGCTCGACAAAACCATGCAGCAGCTTCTCGATCGATATGAGATTCAAGCGTCAAGAGTAGTTAGAAACTTTCCGTTCCTCATGGGAGAAGGCGTATGGATGGACTCTGACAAACTTGGACCGGATGACGAGGTTGGAGAGGTGCTGAAACACGGAACACTCTCTATCGGTTTCTGTGGGCTTGCAGAGTGTCTTGTAGCATTGACTGGGCATCATCATGGTGAAAATGAAGCATCTCAGGAGCTTGGTCTGCGAATTGTAGGTTATATTCGGAACTACTGTGACGAGAAAAGCAAGCAGTTTGGCATGAATGTAACCTGTCTTGCTACTCCTGCTGAAAGCTTAGCCGGACGCTTGCTTAGAGCTGACCGAAAAGAATTTGGTATTATTAAGGGAGTTACCGATCGTGACTACTACACTAACAGTTTTCATGTTCCGGTCTATTATCATCTCCCGGCTCTTAAAAAGATCGACATTGAAGCTCCGTACCATGCTCTTACCAATGCCGGTCATATCTCTTATGTGGAACTGGACGGAGACCCGACTAAGAACCTTGCTGCTTTTGAGCGAGTTGTAAGGCACATGAAAGAAGCTGGCATCGGCTATGGCAGCATCAACCATCCTGTAGATCGAGATCCGGTCTGCGGTTATAACGGAATTATCAACGATGTTTGCCCCTGCTGCGGACGAAGCGAGGCTGATGGAGTTCCGTTCGAACGCATCCGTCGTATCACTGGATATCTGGTCGGAACTCTTGATAAGTGGAATGACGCTAAGCGTGCGGAGGAGCGAGATCGTGTCAAGCATGAAGTTGATTCGAATTTCGGGAATTGAATCGGAGTCCATTGTTGACGGGGAAGGAATCCGGTATGTGGTATTCACACAGGGTTGTCCACATCATTGCCCGGGCTGCCACAATCCTCAAACTCACCCGTTCGGTGGCGGAAAGCTTGTACTAATTGAAGATATACTCGATGATATTTCAAAAAGAAAAGATTGGATAGATGGTATTACTCTTTCCGGAGGCGAGCCGTTCTGTCAGATTTACCAGTGTGCTCTGATTGCTGAGAAAGCTCATGAAATGGGGCTTAGCGTTTGGTGCTACACTGGTTATCTTTTTGAAGACTTGTACAGACAAGGCATCGAGCTTCTAAAGTATATTGATGTGCTCGTTGACGGTCCGTTCGTACAGGCTGAAAAATCGTTGGAGCTTGATTTCAGAGGAAGCCGCAATCAGCGAGTAATTGATATTCCGGAAAGCTTGAAAGAAGGCGTAGCAATCTTGAAACAAACTTAGAAGAAAGGAGTACCTATATCATGGCGAATACTACTAACCCTCGACGAAATGCCGAAGGATATTCTGACCCGACCGCTTACGAAGCCCTCAAGAACATTGAGCGTGAAGAAGACGAAAGATTTCATAAGCTGCTGCATACACTGTTTTACTTGTGTGAGTTGGCCGACTTCGAGATCGAAGGTCGGATTATTCTGGTCGATAAACGGAACGGACGGGTTTGGAGATGAGAGAAATGAGTCCGTACATACTTGAAAATTGTGTAAATTTTAGCCCACTTTTGTTTGGCGGATTCGGGCAAAAGCCCGGTTTTGAAAAAATTTTTGAGCGTGTACGGACAATTTTCTTGAAAAAAGCCCAGGAAAAGTGGGCAAAAGCCCGGTTTTGAAAACCAAAAGTGGGCAGAAAAATTCGGAGGCATTTTCTGAAAATGGCACTTTTTAGGCGTTTTTTGCCCTAAAATGGCCGATTTGCTCCGATTTGAAATTTTTCTTGTGAAAAAAGCCCACTTTCCCACTTTTATTTCTTATTTAATTGCGATAAAAAGTTTTAATAAATATATAAATAGGGCGAGAAAAGTGGGCATTTGGCCAGAGGTCGGAATACATAGCACAAGTAGACGAAAATGTCAAGACTTTTTACCGAAAGTTCTTCCTTTTTCTTTTAGGCTGTGCTATACTATAAGAGCCACACAATCTAATATGTTCAAGTCGTTTAGGGAAAACTGCTTTGGTAAAAAGTGTTTTCTCTCTTTACTCATTTCATTTGTCCCTTTGCGGCTTGATTGAGATTGTGTGGCAACAATGAGGGTTGACACTTTTTCGGTGCGTCTCTTGTTGTGGGGGCGCACTTTTTTAATGCCCTCGGAAAGGATGGGATAATGAGATGAGAAAGTTCTTGGCAGCGTGCATGGCGATTGTCATGATATTTATGATTGCAGGTTGTAGTTCAGAGGGACATGAAGGTGAAGCTAAAACTCCGTCAGGTTCCAGTATTCAAAAAGGCAAGGATTATCAAAAAGTAGTTGACGAGTTTGAAAGTAGTGGATTCACAAACATCAAGCTTGAAAAACTTGACGACCTTGTTACCGGTTGGCTTACAAAAGACGGTGAGGTTGAATCTGTTTCCGTGGATGGCGATACTGGATACTCTGCTGATGCTTGGTATCCGGCTGATGTCGAGGTTATAATCACATATCACACATTCCCGGAAAAAGAAACTTCTGAAACAGACAGTGAATCCGTTTCAACCGAAGCGCCCGCTATTGATATTTTGACAGTAGATAATTCTCCGGAATTGGCAGCAATACTTTCTCTTAAAGCAGATATGGACCAATCGTATGCCGATTTTGCAGAGGCTCATAAGAACCAGGTTATTGAGTTTAATGGCTGCATTACATATCTTACAAACCACGATAACTACGACACTCGATATGATTTGCTAATCAGTGCGGGAGACTATGTGGATGAAAATACTGCAAACCCTGGTCCAACTTTTAAGTTTAAGGATGTTGGGGTATATGATTTAGGAGACGGGCTTACGCTTGCTGATTATGTCAAAGTCGGCAGCAATGTAAGAATACAGGCTAAAGTGCGGAGCTACAATTCTGATACCGGTCTCTTTGAACTTGATCCAGTAAGTGTAGAAGCTCGATAACAAACAACTTTATATTTGACCGAGATGCTTAAACGGTGTCTCGGTCTTTTTTTTTATGTCTTTTTCCGCCGCGCGAAAAATACATTCCCTTTTATGAAGAGAGGAGTAAAAAAGCTATTTTTAAGAATAGACATTCTCTTTTCAGTTTTGAAAAACTACATGAAAGGAGGCTCATTTGCCAATGCTCGAAAGTCAATTTCAATCGAAGCTCATTAAGGAGCTTAAGAAGCTTTTTCCGGGTTGCATCGTGATGAAAAGCGACTCTGGATATTTACAGGGCATTCCTGATCTGCTTATTCTGTTCAATGACAAATGGGCTGCTCTGGAATGTAAACAACACGCTGGCGCAAAAAAGCAACCGAACCAAGAATATTATGTGGGCAAGATGGACGAGATGTCTTTTTCCAGATTTATTTGCCCCGAGAACAAGGAGGAAGTGCTGCATGATCTTCAACAATCATTCCAATCTTGAAGGGCAACACGCTTTTCTTGGTGCCAGCAAGTATCATTGGATTAACTATGATGAAACAAAAGTAGCCGATGCTTATTCAAAGTTTTTGGCCACACAGCGAGGAACCGTTCTACATGACTTTGCATGTCAATGTATCACTTTGGGGCAAAAACTCCCTAAGTCACAGAAAACATTGAACATGTATGTCAATGACGCAATTAGTTTTCGTATGGTGCCTGAACAGATTCTGTTTTATTCAGAAAATTGCTTTGGCACCGCCGATACGATTGTGTTTCGGAATGGTACGCTTCGTATTCACGATTTGAAGACCGGTGTCGTGCCGGCGCACATGGAGCAGCTTGAAATATACGCTGCTCTTTTTTGTTTGGAATACAAGGTAAAACCATCGGAAATCGAGATGGAACTTCGTCTGTACCAGAACAATGAAATTCTATATCACACGCCTACTGCCGAAGATATTGTTCCAATCATGGACAAAATTATTACCTTCGACAAGGTTATCAGAAAAATCAAAGAACAGGAGGGTTAAACCATGAGTCTCACGGATGATATTTTAATGCATTACGGTATGCCCAGAAGGTCTGGTCGTTATCCTTGGGGTTCGGGTGATAACCCTTATCAGCACAGCGGTGATTTTCTCTCTCGTGTGGAAGAACTGAAAAAGTCTAATTTCACCTTTACAGATAAAGATGGAAAAACTTACACAGGAGAAGTGGCCATTGCAAAATCTATGGGCTTGAGTACAACCCAATTTCGTACCCAGATGAGCCTTGCAAAGGACGAACGCCGTTCTGCTGATGTCGCTACGGCTAAGGCTCTTCGTGCTAAGGGTTATAGTTTGAATGAAATCGCTGACAAGATGGGCTTTGCTAACGATTCTTCGGTTCGCTCACTTTTGAATGAGAGTTCCGAAGCTCGTATGAATCAGGCAAAGCAGACCGCTGAATTTCTGAAAAAACAGATTTCGGAAAAAGGCATGATCGATGTCGGAACCGGAGTCGAAAGAGAGCTTGGTATTTCGAAAGAGAAAATGAACCAGGCTCTTTATATTTTGGAAATGGAAGGCTATCACATCTATGGCGGCGGTGTCCCTCAGGTAACAAACCCGGGTAAGCAAACAAACATCAAGGTTCTCTGCTCTCCAGGAACAGAGCATAAAGAGATTTATAATTTTGAGAATGTTCATTCTGTCAGAGACTATGTGTCTCATGATGACGGCGAGACTTTCGATAAGTTCGTCTATCCCAAAAGCATGGATTCAAGCCGCTTGAAAATCCGTTATGCGGAAGATGGCGGTATTCAGAAAGATGGTGTCATTGAAATTCGTCGTGGTGTAGACGACTTATCTCTCGGTGATTCCCATTATGCTCAGGTTCGCATCCTGGTCGACGGCAATAGATATCTGAAAGGAATGGCTGTTTATTCTGATGATCTTCCTGATGGTGTGGATGTAATGTTCAACACCAATAAGAAAAAGGGCACTCCGACATCGGATGTTCTGAAGAAGGTCAAGGATGACCCCGATAATCCGTTTGGTTCCCTTATCAAAGCCGGTGGGCAGAGCTATTATATCGATGCTGATGGCAAACGACAGCTCTCCCTTATCAATAAGCGTGCTGAGGAGGGCGATTGGGGTGAATGGGCGGATAAACTCCCATCCCAGTTTCTTTCTAAGCAGAGTTTGAGTCTGGTCAATAAACAGCTGAACCTGGCGGCATCTGATAAGATGGCTGAATTTGATGAAATCTGCTCACTGACAAATCCGACGGTCAAAAAATCATTACTGAAATCCTTTGCGGATGATTGTGACTCTGCTGCTGTGCACCTTCAGGCAGCTGCTCTTCCTCGTCAGAAATATCAGGTGATTCTACCTATCACTTCGATGAAAGACAATGAAGTGTATGCTCCGAATTATAAGAATGGTGAAACAGTAGCTCTGGTTCGTTATCCGCATGGCGGAACTTTTGAGATTCCTATCTTGACAGTGAACAACAAGCAGGCAGAGGCTCGCCGAATCCTTGGTAACACCCCTAAAGATGCCATCGGTATTAACAGTAAGGTTGCAGAACGGCTTTCAGGTGCTGACTTTGATGGCGATACTGTCATGGTCATCCCCTGTAATTCTGGTAAAAGCAAGGTCAAGATTACTTCCACTCCTCCTCTGAAGGGGCTTGAAGGATTTGACCCAAAATTGGAGTATGGCGGAAAACCTGCTGGCACTTTCAAGCCTATGAAGAACACACAGAAAGAGATGGGTGTCATTTCTAATCTGATTACCGACATGACTTTGAAGGGAGCTACGCAGGATGAGCTTGCAAGAGCAGTTCGTCATAGCATGGTAGTTATTGATGCCGAAAAACACAAGCTGGACTACAAGCAAAGTGAGATCGACAATGGCATCAGCTCTTTGAAAAAGAAGTATCAGGGTACAGTTGATGAGGATGGAAGATACCATGAGGGTGCTTCGACTCTGATTTCCCGTGCTAAGTCTGAGACTTCCATTATCAAGAGGCAAGGTAGCCCAAAAATCGACGAAAAAACTGGTGAATACATATGGAAAGATGTAGATGACCCTGTTTACGTTGATAAGCGAACTGGCAAGGTCAAAGAGCGTACTCAGCCCAGCACTAAGATGGCTGAAGCAAAGGATGCCTATACCCTGGTATCTGAAGCTGATACCCCCGTGGAGCGTGCTTATGCTAACTACGCTAACAAGATGAAAGCCCTGGGCAACCAGGCTCGTCTTGAGATCCTATCCACCGGAAAAGTACCCTACTCTGCCACTGCAAAAGAGACCTATCAAGCCGAGGTCGACTCTCTAAATGCAAAACTTAATGTGGCTTTGAAGAATGCTCCCAGAGAAAGACAGGCTCAGACCATGGCTAATGCAGTAGTGGCTGCTAAAAAGCAGGATAACCCGGACATGACAAAGGGCGAACTCAAGAAAGCAAGCCAGCAGGCGCTTACTCAGGCTCGTGCCTCTGTTGGCGCAAAGCGAGAAACCATTAAAATTACAGACCGTGAATGGGAAGCAATTCAAGCTGGTGCTATTAGTGAGAACAAGCTCACCCAAATCATCGACAATGTGGACATTGACAGTCTTAGACAGCGCGCAACACCGAGAGCAACAACAACTCTCAGCACTGCAAAGCAGAATAAGATTGCTTCAATGAATGCTTCTGGCTACAGCACATCGGAAATTGCTGAAGCTCTTGGTGTTTCAACAAGCACAGTGTCTAATTACTTGAATTGAAAGGAGTGACTGGTATGAATGGTTCTTGTGCCCTTACCACATTTGACAACCCTTATAATCCATTTGAACAGTTCTCCGATTGGTTCCTGTTCGATGTAGAAAAGGGTTACAACACTTGCGCTTATCTCGATCGAATTGCTCACACTTCTGACCAATTCTCTGAAGAAGAGAACAATCAAGAGATTGAAAGAGCGATTGACGAGATCATTCGTTACGACTTCATGAACATTTACAAGAAAGTTAAGAGAACGAAAACAACAAAAGCAGACAAGGCTTGAACTATAGGTTGAGGTCTAATGCTCTTTGAATAAAGTTTTTGTTTTCTTCTCTGAAAACATTTGAACTTGAAGTCAATACAAACAAATAACCACTTGATCTGCACTGCTGCCACAGGGCTTAAAGACATGGGGAGGGGGTCTCCAAAATCACACCCCCTACCTCATCGCGGCGGTCTTAAAAAAATCTCCGGAGGGATATTTTGGGAATGGGGTTTACCCCACGGGTGCAGTATTTGAACGAGCTTACAGGGTTGAGACATTTTCCATAAAGTGTGAACATCTCCTTTCATGTTTCTTTTCTCCTTTCGGTGATTGGTGGAAATTCAGCTCTGTAAGTTCTTTCAAATACTGCACCTATTCTCACCTAAAAGAGCATCGGTTCAGATAAAAAGTGCAGTACAAGTATGCGGATATGGCGGAACTGGCAGACGCAATAGACTCAGAATTTATTGGAGGTTATCTCCGTGCAGGTTCAACTCCTGTTATCCGCACCAAATTTTTTAAGAGAGGAGGCAGTGCCAATGCCAAAAGGTAAAGCTGCAAGCTCTTCCGACTCAAACAGCCCATTGAGACCACCGACATCTCTCGAAGCGCAAGAGAACTTAATGATTTCTTTGGCGGTTCAATGTGCTGAAAAGCAGCTCAGAGACGGAACTGCTTCTTCTCAGGTCATAACACATTATTTGAAGCTCGGTTCCAGTAAGGAACGAATTGAAAAGGAGATTCTGGAGAAGCAGAAAGAGCTTATCGAAGCGAAGACCAAGAATCTAAATTCCAACAGTGAAGCCAAGGAGTTGTACAACAAGGCTCTCGAAGCGTTTAGGAGATATTCCGGTGCAGGCGGTGAAGACGATGAGTATTAAAACCTATTCGGAGTTAATTACATTGCCGACATTTGAAGAACGATTTCTCTACTTAAAGCTTGATGGTTCCGTTGGAAAAGAAACTTTTGGTTTTAAGCGATGGTTGAACCAAGAGTTTTATCATTCGGATCAATGGCTGCAATTCCGAGATGAAATTATCATTCGGGATGAAGGTTGTGATCTTGGTATGCCGGGTTATGAAATCTTTGGTTCCGTATTGATCCATCATCTGAATCCGATTACTTATGAAGATATCTTAAATCGGAGCCCCTGCGTTTTCGATCCGGAGAATGCAGTTTGCACCAAGTTGAATACACACAATGCGATTCACTATGGTGATGAAAGCTTACTGGTTCTTCCACCTGTTCAACGCACACAAAATGATACCTGTCCCTGGCGAAAATAATGAAAGGAGAAAATTTCAATGACTAAGGAAATCTATGAAAACTCTGTTCTTGATGAATCGACCGATAACATCGAGGAGCAGGAAGCAGGGTTTTGCGAAGATGCAGCTCGGAATGTGATCGGTGTCGTCACTGATTGCCTGAAGCTGAACATTCGTGAAAGGCCATCTAAGGATTCCAGAGTAGTAACCGTTGTGACCTGTCTTGACGAATTGGAAATTGACATGGGCGATTCCAATGATGACTGGTACGCTGTCTGCACTGCTGCCGGCATCGAAGGATTCTGTATGAAGAAATTTGTAGCCGTCAGGCAGTAAGGAGAACGCGATATGGATAGTATACTGACATCGATTAAAAAGCTGCTCGGAATTGCTGAAGAGTATGAGCACTTTGACCCGGACATCGTAATGTACATCAATTCGGCATTCTCGGTCTTGACGCAGCTCGGTGTCGGTCCTGAAGAAGGATTCCGTATCGAAGATGCAAGTAAGACCTGGTCTGAATTCTTGTATGATGATCCTCGTCTTGAATTTGTAAAAACTTTTATCTACCTGAAGGTAAAACTGACATTTGATCCGCCTTTAAGCTCAGCCGTCATGGAAGCAATCAACCGACAGATCAGCGAGCTCGAATGGCGAATCAATGTAACAGTTGATCCGGATTAAATGTGAGAGGAGGATTTCAAAATGGACAATACAGCACTTACCCATCACGGCATTCTCGGTCAGAAATGGGGCGTTCGCCGTTTCCAGAACAAAGACGGTACTCGCACCACGGCTGGAAAGAAAAGAGAAAGCTCTTCTAAATCTGATGCTCCTGCTCATGAGGATTATACTAAAGCCCATAACAGTAAGAGCGTTAAATCTATGAGTGATGCAGAGCTTCGCAATCGGCTGAACCGACTTCAGATGGAGAAACAGTACAGTCAGCTGTCTTCGACTGATGTAAATCGTGGAAAGGAATATGTATCGAAAACACTGAAAGTTGCCGGTACAATTGCAACTGCTACTTCGACTGCTCTGACCATTTACAATAACTATGGCAAGATCAAAGAAATTGTAAACGGTATGGCTAAGAAGGCCGGATAAGGAGGTACTCATGGCATTATCAAACACTGCCGTTCCCAAGTATTATGGTATGTTTCGTGATGCCGTGATTCGAGGGGAAATTCCGGTTTGCAAAGAGATCTCTATGGAGATGAATCGCATTGACGATCTTATTGCTAATCCGGGTGTGTACTATGACGACCAAGCTGTTGAGGGATGGATCGCTTATTGCGAGTCCGAACTCACTCTAACAGATGGGTCAGATCTTAGCCTTTTGGACAGTTTCAAACTATGGGGTGAACAGATCTTTGGTTGGTACTACTTCGTCGAACGAAGTGTTTATCAGCCGAATCCCGATGGTCATGGCGGGCATTATGTTCGTAAGAATGTAAAAAAGCGGTTAATCAACAAGCAGTATTTGATCGTTGCGCGAGGTGCCGCAAAATCAATGTATGGCTCGACTCTGCAAGGTTACTTCCTGAATGTTGATACATCTACCACTCATCAGATCACGACCGCACCTACAATGAAGCAAGCTGAGGAAGTCATGTCCCCTCTTCGTACCGCTATCACCCGTTCGAGAGGACCGCTGTTTCAGTTCCTGACAGAAGGCTCTTTACAAAACACAACTGGTTCCAAAGCGAATCGCACAAAGTTAGCTTCTACAAAAAAGGGCGTTGAAAACTTCCTGACTGGTTCGCTTCTTGAGGTCAGACCTATGAGCATCAATAAGCTTCAGGGTCTACAGATCAAGGTCGCGACTGTTGATGAGTGGCTTTCCGGTGACATTCGAGAAGATGTTATCGGTGCCATTGAGCAGGGTGCATCCAAGGTGAATGACTACATCATCGTTGCAATCAGCTCGGAAGGTACAGTTCGTAATGGAAGTGGCGACACCATCAAAATGGAGTTGATGGACATCCTTAAGGGCGACTACATCAATCCCCATGTTTCGATATGGTGGTACAAACTTGATTCCATTGACGAAGTCGGAGATCCGGAAATGTGGCTCAAGGCTAATCCGAATCTCGGAAAAACCGTAAGCTATGAAACTTATCAACTTGATGTTGAAAGAGCTGAAAAAGCTCCAGCTGCCCGAAACGATATTCTTGCAAAGAGATTTGGGCTGCCTATGGAGGGCTACACCTATTACTTCACCTATGAAGAAACCCTTCCGCATCGAAAGAGGGATTTCTGGCAGATGCCTTGCTCCCTCGGTGCAGACTTGTCGCAGGGCGATGACTTCTGTGCCTTTACATTTCTATTTCCATTGCCAAACGGTTCCTTTGGCGTTAAGACGAGAAACTACATCACCTCTACAACTTTAATGAAGCTGCCAGCTGCTATGAGGATCAAGTACGATCAATTCATGGCTGAGGGCAGTTTAATTGTTTTAGAGGGCGCCGTACTTAACATGATGGATGTGTATGAAGATTTAGACAATCACATTCAGGAGTGCGGATACGATGTTCGTTGTCTTGGATTTGACCCTTATAATGCGAAAGAATTCGTAGCGAGATGGGAATCAGAAAACGGTCCGTTTGGAATTGAGAAAGTCATCCAGGGCGCTAAAACCGAGTCGGTTCCACTCGGAGAACTGAAGAAGCTTTCTGAAGAAAGAATGCTTATCTTCGACGAGGACCTTATGACCTTTGCTATGGGTAACTGTATTACACTTGAAGATACAAACGGAAACCGGAAACTTTTGAAAAAGCGGTATGAGCAGAAAATCGATGCTGTTGCAGCAATGATGGATGCCTATATTGCTTATAAACTTAATCGAGATGCATTTGAATAAGGAGGTGGTCAAGTTGGATGAGATGTATCATCACGGCATTCTCGGTCAGAAATGGGGCGTTCGCCGTTTTCAAAACAAAGACGGAACTTTGACCACAGCCGGTCAAAAGCGTTTGGAAAAGAAAGATGCAAAGTGGGCTCATAAAAACCATGACAAAATCGTATCCAAAGCCCGCAAAGATGTTTCCAAAGAACTCGATCAGTACGCCAATCAACTATTAAAAAATCCTTCTTCCATGACATCGAAAGGTAAAATCAGCTCCTCGGCTATCAATTCCTATAACCGGAAAATGGCTGAGTTGATGAATGAGTCCGTTAAAAATGTTACCGCACCTTCAGGGCGTGTCGTTCAATTCGTTGCGAAACGAGGCGAAGTCGGTGTACATATGGCTCTGGCTGACAGAGGCTATGATATGCAACAGCTTAAGAATGGTATCTGGGCTTCCGGTCGAGTTGCCTATAAGAAGAAAAATGTTGATATGGTTTAAGGAGGTGATGATTCAAAATGGAGATGTCTTTTGGTTCCAGACTAAAACATGCTTGGAATGCATTTACCGGTAATATTCAAATGAACTACCGGGACTTAGGTATGAGTTACTCATATCGAGCTGACAGACCAAGAATGTCCAGAGGCAACGAAAGGTCAATCGTTACATCGGTGTATAACCGAATTGCACTTGATGTTGCAGCACTGAATGTTCAGCATGTCCGTCTGGATGAAAATGGGCGTTTTCTTTCGGTCATCGATGACGGATTGAATAATTGCCTCACTCTGGAAGCTAATGTCGATCAGACAGCACGTTCGTTCATTCAAGATGTAGTTATTTCTATGTTTGATGAAGGAAGCGTAGCAATCGTTCCGGTCGATACAACGACTGACCCGAATGTGTCCGGTTCGTATGACATTCAGTCTTTGCGTGTCGGACAGATTTTGGATTGGTATCCGCAATATATTCGTACTCGTGTGTACAACGAACAGACGGGCAGAAAAGAAGATATTGTAGTGCCAAAAAGTGCAGTGGCTATCATTGAGAATCCGCTGTACGCAGTTATCAATGAACCGAACTCAACTATGCAGCGGCTCATTCGTAAACTTAACCTACTTGATGTCATTGATGAACAAAGTGGATCTGGAAAACTCGATTTGATTATTCAGCTCCCCTATGTTATCAAGACTGAAGCAAGGCGTCAACAGGCCGAAAATCGGCGTAAAGATATAGAAAGTCAGTTGTCGGGTTCTAAGTATGGTATTGCTTATACCGATGGTACCGAGCATATCACACAGTTGAATCGTTCCGTGAACAACAACCTGATGTCCCAGATTGAATACTTGACGAGTATGCTATACAGCCAGTTGGGAATCACTCAGAGCATTTTGGATGGAACAGCGGACGAGAAGACAATGCTGAACTACAACAACCGGACAATCGAGCCGATCATTTCCGCTATTGTTGATGAGATGAAACGAAAGTTTCTGACCAAAACTGCCCGATCACAACGACAGTCGATTTCGTTCTTCAGAGATCCGTTTAAGTTGGTTCCTGTTAATGAAATCGCTGAAATTGCTGACAAATTCACGAGAAATGAAATCATGACTTCGAATGAAATTCGTCAGGTCGTTGGTATGAAACCTTCTGATGACCCAAGAGCAGACGAACTCAGGAATAAGAATCTGAGTGAACCGTCCGGCTCCGATCAGCAGTCGGAAGAAGCACCAATCACCACAGACAATTCAGTTGAAGAGTCAGCAAGTGATTTGGACGACAAAATCTCTAAGCAAAAATCGAAAAAGTAAGGAGGAAATTCAAAATGAGTAGACCTTTTTCGGTTGAGGCTTGTGATTTCAGCGGCTGGGCAACCCGAAATGACCTTAAGTGTTCCGATGGGCGAGTAATTCGTCGGGACGCCTTTAAGAATAACGACGGTATTAAAGTCCCGCTGGTCTGGAATCATCAGCACAACAGTCCTCGTGATGTTCTCGGTCATGCATGGCTTGAGAACCGTGAGGAAGGTGTTTACACCTATGGCTTCCTCAATGACACCGCTGACGGTGAAATTGCGAAAGTCCTTATCAAGCATGGTGACATTTGCGCTCTGTCCATTTACGCCAATCAACTTCAGCAGGCTGGTCCTGATGTACTGCATGGTTGTATTTGTGAGGTGAGTCTTGTGCATAAGGGTGCTAATCCTGGTGCATTTATTGACTCTATGCTGAAGCATGGTGAAATGTCCGATGATGAAGCTATCATCTATACCGGAATGCCTCTTTGCCTTTCCCATTCTGCCGAGTCTAAGGATGAGCAGAAAGAGGAGGAAAAGAAGGAGAATACCAAAGAGGACAAGCCTGCCGAAAGCAAGGAAGAGAAGAAGGACGATGAAGAGACGGTTGCTGATGTAATCGACTCTATGTCCGAAAAGCAGCAGAACGTCATGTATGCACTTATTGCACAGGCTCTCGAAGGTGAACCCGAAAAGGAATCCAAAGATGATTCCGATAACAAATCTGAATCCAATAAGGAGGATAACACAATGAAACATAATGTCTTTGACAACGATCAGCAGAAGAAGACCGAGGTTCTGTCTCACGCTGACCAGGCAAGCATCATTTCCATGGCTAAGTCCAACAGCGTCGGCAGTCTTCGTACTGCTATGGATATCTATGTGGAGCAGAATCCTGACAGCGTTCTGGCTCACGGCATCGATGGTATCGAAACTCTGTTTCCTGAGTACAAAGATGTCCGTCCCGGTGCTCCTGAACTGCTCACTACTGACCAGGGTTGGGTAAACGAGGTTCTGAAGAAGGTTCATAAGAGCCCTATCTCCCGTATCCGTACCCGTCAGGCTGACCTGCGTAACATTGAGGCTCTTCGTGCCAAGGGTTACAAGAAGGGCACTCAGAAGGGTTATGTCGGCAACATCCAGCTGCTCCACAGAACTACCGATCCTCAGACCGTGTATGTGAAGAGCAAGCTTGACCGTGACGACATCATAGATATTCAGGACTTTGATGTGGTGCAGTACCTGTACGGCATCGACCGTATGAATCTGAACGAGGAGCTGGCAACGGCTATCATGATCGGCGATGGTCGTGAGGTTGGTGCTGACGGTAAGATTGCTGAGGATAAGATCCGCCCGATCTGGCTGGATGACGAGCTGTACACCATTCATGCTGATGTCGACATTGCCGGCATGAAGAGCACGCTTCAGGGCACCAACACTTCCGCTAATTTCGGCGAGAATTACATTTATGCAGAAGCCGTGATCCAGTCTCTGTTGTACGCTCGTGAGAAGTATAAGGGCTCTGGCACTCCCGACTTCTACTGCACGCCTCATCTGGTCAATGTCATGCTGCTTGCCCGTGACCTGAATGGTCGCCGCATCTATGACAAGGTCAGTGATCTGGCTGCGGCTCTGAATGTCGGTCAGATCATTACGGCGGAGCAGTTCGAGGGTAAGACTCGTACTACTACGGACAGCAAGACCAAGAAGCTTCTGGGTCTTATGGTCAACCTGGCTGACTATTCTCTGGGCGCTACCAAGGGCGGTGAAATCACTCACTTCACTGATTTCGACATCGACTTCAACCAGGAGAAGAGCCTGCTGGAGACTCGTTGCTCCGGTGCTAACACTCGTGTTATGTCCGCTATTGCTCTGGAAGAGGATGTCACTGACCGCCCTTAACGAGTCTCACGGTTGAACCTGCGGACGGTGAGACGGAATTGCTCGGTAAAACCGCAGCAGATTTGCAGGAGAATGTTGCAATCTCCGGTAGAGAAATTACCGGTACGCTGAAGCTGGTCACCGATTACACGGGATTCAGCAGTGCGACCGATGAGCAGAGTGGTAACTATCTCGCTCTGCATGTAACTCAGGAACCGGAAGATGCAACGGTTACAGTGGAACTGATTGGCGGTAAGAATGGAGCAGTCGAACTGGACGACGATGGTTTGATTGTGCTGAAGATCGCCGATACGGCAAAGCAGTCGGTAAAGGTTACTGCCACCAATGGTGAAGATACCGCCACAAAGACTTATAGTCTTAAGGGACTGACCTTGGCGACTGAGTAAGGAGTGAAAATTCAAAATGGCTAAATTTTATGGAGTAATTGGCTACGCTGTAACAGAAGAGACTAAGCCGGGCGTTTGGACAGAGAAAATCATCGAGCGTATGTACTATGGTGATTTAACTCGTAACACTCGTAGGCTTCAGTCTGCGGAACAACTCAACGACAACATCAATGTTGCGAATGAGATCAGTATCGTAGCCGATCCATTTGCCAATGAGAATTTTCATTCGATGAGGTATGTTGAGTTTATGGGTGCTAAATGGAAGGTGACAAGCGTTGAAGTTCAGTACCCAAGACTTATACTGACTGTGGGAGGTGTATACAATGGCGAGCAGGCTTGATCTGCAAACTTTCCTGGAAGAACTCCTTGAAAGCAAAAATGTGTATTTTCAACCTCCTGAGTCGGTAAAAATGAAATACCCCGCTATCGTTTATGCACTTGATGACATCGAAAATGTGCACGCCGATAACGGGGTTTATTCATCTCACAGACATTATTCGGTCACAGTCATTGACTCTGATCCGGATAGTGAGCTTGTCGGTAAGGTGGTTGCTATACCTACCTGCCGATTCGAACGATATTATACAAGCGAGAATCTGAATCACTGGAATTTCTCGCTCTATTTCTGATAAGGAGGAATATCTTTATGTCCAAAATCATTTGGGATAAAACTGGTGAACGCCTGTATGAAACTGGCTGTGACCATGGCGTTCTCTATCCGATGCAGCCCGGCGGCGTTTACAACAAGGGCGTTGCATGGAATGGTCTGACTGCCGTTACCGAGAGTCCTTCCGGTGCTGAGGCTTCCCCGATTTACGCCGATAACATCAAGTATGTGAACCTGGTTTCCAACGAGGAGTTCGGCGCTACCGTCGAGGCATATATGTACCCCGATGAGTTTGCTGAGTGCGATGGTTCTGTTGAGATCATGCCTGGTATGTATGCCGGTCAGCAGTCTCGTAAGACTTTCGGTTTGGCATATCGCACCATTCTGGGCAATGATACCGATCTGAACGATTACGGCTACAAGCTGCATCTGGTCTACGGCTGTCTGGCTGCTCCTTCCGAGAAGGGTTACAGTACGGTCAACGACAGCCCTGAGGCGGCTACTCTGTCCTGGGAGATCAGCACTACTCCTGTCTCCATCAACAAGCTGGTCAACGGTAAGAAGCTGAAGCCGACTGCTACGCTGACCTTTGACTCCACTAAGTTCAGTGCCGAGTTCATGACCCAGCTGGAAGAAATCCTGTATGGTAAGGACCCGACTACCACTGGCGGTAACGATGGTGTCGAGCCTCGCCTGCCTCTGCCCGATGAGATTATTGAACTGTTCGATAAGACTCAGAATCCGGAGGGCTAATCTCTAAAATCATGGGGCCGTATTCAGGTAAGCTGGCGGCTCCAACTTTTTTAATTTGAAAGGAGAAAATTTCAATGACTAAGGAATCTATCACTTATACCGATCTGAACGGTGTTCAGAGAACCGAAGATTTTTACTTCGACCTGTCTAAGCCTGAAATCGTAAAGATGCAGGCGAGCGCTAAAGGTGGCTACGATGTTCAGCTTAAGAGTATCGCTGCCAGTCCGAATGGTGCGCTTATTATGGAGTTCTTCGAGAACTTTATTAAGACCGCTTATGGTGAGAAGAGCGATGATGGCAGACGCTTCATGAAGTCCGAGGAGATTTCCAGAAGCTTTATGGAAACTCCCGCTTACGAGGTACTGTTCGAAAAGCTCGTCACCGATGCCGGTGCTGCATCCGAATTTGTAAATCGTGTGATGCGTGCTAACGGCAATAAGCAGGCTGCACCCATCGCATCTAATTAAAGAAAGCTCGGAGGACTAAGGAATGCTGAAAATTACTGTGCCGGCTGCCGAGTTTTGGGATGAAATTCACGAGGAATTTATCTACAAGAAAGAGCAGACTTTGCAGTTGGAGCATTCCTTAGTCTCTCTTTCAAAATGGGAAAGTAAATGGAACAAGGCATTTCTCGGTAAGCAAGAAAAAACTGATGAGGAGATTCTTGATTATGTACGATGCATGACTTTGACCCAGAATATCGATCCCGAAGTATATACTCGGCTGTCTGCTGAAAACTATGCCGCCATCAATGCGTATATCGAGGCACCAATGACTGCAACTTGTCTCATTGAAGATAAGCAAGCCAGAGGTCACAAGGAAACGGTTACATCTGAGCTTATTTATTACTGGATGATTTCTTATAACATTCCTGTAGAGTTTCAAAAATGGCATTTGAATAGGCTGTTGACTCTCATACGGGTGTGCAATGTCAAGAATTCTCCACCTAAGCGAAGAAGCAAGCGTGAAATGTGGAATCGGAATGCAGCCATCAATGCCGCCAATCGAAAACGCTTTGGTTCTAAGGGGTGATTGAATGAACAGACGATGCCGAAAATGCTTTTTTAAGAAGGTTTGCCATAAAAAGCCATCTTATAAAGCATGGCTGAAAACTTATACCAAAAAAGCAGTTACAGCGATTCTTGTTATTGCATTGATCGATCTGCAACTGTCTTATGTACTTGCATTTATGGGGCAGGTACAAATTGCAGAGTCTCTTTCCAGCACTATCGCCACCACAATTGTGGGTGTTATGGTTGGCTATTTTCTGAAGGCCTTGTTTGAAACTTTCTTTGAAAAAAGAGAAGAGAGATTGAACAAAGAAAGCGAGTCTGCTGAAAATACGAATTATGAGGAGGTTTAGTTATGCCTATCAGTTTTTTGACTACAGCACTGTTGATCGTATCTGTTATCACAAATCTGACAGTGGAGGGCATTAAGAAGTTGCTTGATGGAACGAAGGTCAAGTATTCTTCCAATGTTCTTGCGGCTATTTTATCCGTCCTGATCGCCTGTGCTGTCAGTGTAATTTACCTTATCATGACTGACACCGTCTTCACCATGAAGATCGGAGTTGAGATCGTTGTTCTGATGTATCTGGGCTTCTTGATCTCTACGGTTGGCTATGACAAGGTGATTCAGATGTTGAAGCAGATTCAAAGCGTGAAGGAGGAAACAAAAAATGAGTAACAGTCCTCTGGTATCCTATACCAAGTTGAGCCCGAATCATTCCGGGCAGAGAACTCATGCCGTTGACCGTATTACACCTCATTGCGTAGTCGGTCAGTGCTCGGTAGAAACCCTGGGCAATATTTTTGCTCCGACTTCCCGGCAGGCTTCTTGTCAGTACGGTATCGGTGTAGACGGTCGAGTAGGTATGTATGTGGAGGAGAAGAATCGTTCCTGGTGTTCTTCTTCCAATGCTAACGACCAGCGTGCGATTACAATCGAGTGCGCCAGTGATGCTACACACCCCTATGCATTCAATGATGTTGTGTACGCCAAGCTGATCGAGCTTTGTGCGGACATTTGCAAGCGTTATGGAAAGACCAAGTTGCTGTGGCTCGGTGATAAGACAAAGACTCTGAACTATGAGCCTGCTTCCAATGAAATGGTTCTGACTGTACATCGTTGGTTTGCCAATAAGAGCTGTCCGGGTGACTGGATGTATGCTCGAATGGGTGATCTTGCATCCAAAGTTACAGCGAAGCTCGGAGGTTCTACCGGTGGAAACGATAAGCCGGTCGATAACCAGGTGCTTTATCGGGTTCAGACTGGAGCTTTTGCCAATAAAGCAAATGCTGACACAATGCTTCAGAAAGTAAAAGCCGCCGGTTTCGATACTTACATGGTCAAGGTCGATAACCTTTACAAGATTCAGGTCGGTGCTTTCAGCAAGAAAGCGAATGCCGATGCAATGGCTGCAAGGCTGAAAGCTGCTGGATTCGATACTTATGTAACAACCAAAAGCGGGACGGCGGTTTCGGCATCTTCAGCCAAGAAAAGCACTGACCAGGTTGCCCGTGAAGTGATTCAGGGGTTGTGGGGTAACGGCGCTGATAGAACTAATCGTCTGAAGGTGGCTGGTTACGATCCTTCCGTGATACAGAATCGGGTTAATCAGCTTCTTAAATAAGGAGGTCCGTGAATGATAAGGTTCAGTCACAAGGGAGACTTCTCTAAAGTTACACGCTTTTTGGAGAGGGCAAAGGAAGTGGTCCATCTCGGAGACCTCGACAAGTATGGCCGAGAAGGGGTCGCCGCTCTTGCGTCTGCAACGCCTGTCGATTCCGGTTTGACCGCCAGTTCATGGTATTACGAAATTGTAAACCGAAATGGATCTGCAAAGATTACCTTTTATAACTCAAATATTCAAAATGGGGTTCCGATCGCGATCATCCTGCAATATGGTCACGGAACCCGTAACGGAGGCTGGGTACAGGGGCGAGATTATATCAATCCTGCTATCCAGCCTATTTTTGACAAAATTGCAAATGAAGCATGGAAGGAGGTTACGAAGCTATGAGTAAAACTATCGACGAAAGAGTCGTAGAAATGCGGTTTGACAATAAGCAGTTTGAGAGCAATGTTCAGACCAGTCTGTCCACCATTGAAAAATTAAAAAAGAGTTTGGATATGGATGGAGCTACAAAGGGTCTTGAAAGCATTGACAGTGCTGCTAAGAAAGTCGATATGTCGGGGCTCGGTTCTGCGGTTGAAACAGTAAAGACTCGATTCTCGGCATTGGAGGTCATGGCTGTAACCGCCCTTGCAAATATCACCAACTCAGTCGTTAATACAGGCAAGCAAATGCTCCATTCCTTGACGATCGAGCCCATCAGTCAGGGTTTTGAAGAATACGAGCTGAAGATGGGGTCAATTCAGACCATCATGATGAGTACGGGTGCTTCTCTTGAAGAGGTAAATAAATATCTCCAAGAACTCAACACCTACTCGGATAAGACCATCTACTCGTTCCAGGACATGACTTCCAACATCGGTAAATTCACCAATGCGGGCGTAGGACTTGAGGATGCAGTTATGGCTATCCAGGGTGTCTCGAATGTTGCCGCCGTTTCCGGTGCCAATGCAAATGAGGCGTCCCGTGCCATGTATAACTTTGCTCAGGCTTTGTCTGCCGGTTATGTTAAGCTGATCGACTGGAAATCTATTGAGAACGCTAACATGGCAACTGTTGAATTTAAGACACAGCTTCTTGAATCGGCTGTTGCCTGCGGTACATTAACCAAGACTGCTGACGGAATGTACAAAACAGTCAAGGGTAATGTCATCGATGCTACACATGGCTTCAATGATTCTTTGCAGGATCAGTGGATGACTACAGAAGCTCTTGTTAGCACTCTTCGTGATTACGCCGATGAGACAACAGAAATCGGCGCAAAAGCATTTGCCGCAGCGCAGGATGTTAAGACATTCTCCCAGTTGATGGACACTCTCAAGGAAGCCGTAGGCTCCGGATGGGCAAACACATGGGAAATCCTGTTTGGTGATTTTGAGGAAGCCAAAGAACTTTGGACTGGACTCAGTCAGGTTATCGGTGGATTTATCGATGCCCAAGCGGATGCTCGCAATGAGATGTTGCAAGGGTGGAAAGATCTTGGCGGAAGAACCAAACTGATTGAGGCACTTAAAAATGCTTTTGAAGGCGTTCAGAGTGTTATCAAACCGATCTATGAGGCATTCCGTGAGATATTTCCTCCCACCACAGCCCAGCAGCTTTATGATATTACTGAGAATTTGCGAAAATTCACAGCAAATTTGAAGCTCAGTGATACAGCTTCAGCTAATCTAAAATCCACTTTCAAAGGCTTGTTTGCGATCTTGGATATCGTTAAGCAAGCCTTTTCTGCTATATTTACGGCAATTAAACCGTTGTTTGGCGGGTTTGGAACACTTGGGGATGGAATTCTTGGTTTCACTGGCGGGATTGGCGATGCTATTGTTGCGTTTGATGAGTTTATCAAAACCAGCGGGGCATTCCAGAAAGTTGGTGAGGGTATTGCTACGGTCATACAGACAATTATGACAGCTTTATCCACACTGAAAAACAAGATCAAAGAGAAATTTGAATCTGCCAATTTTGAAGTGTTTCATTCTCTGCTTGAGCGAATTCATGAGAGAATGGTGCAGGTCGGAGAAGCAGCCGGTGAGATGAAGTCCGGCGTTATCGTTGCCTTTGAGGTCATTGGTGAAACTCTTGCTAATTGCAAATTTGTTCAGCTTCTCTCTGCTGTATGGAACGCCGTTAAGACAATCGGAAGTGGCATTGTTAAAATCCTTGGCGAACTCGGCAGTTCCTTAGCAAAGAATCTCGGTGAAGCTAATTTCAGCGGAATTATTGATCTCCTGAATGGTATCTCATTCGGTGCTATTGCTGTCGGCATCACAAAGTTTGTTAGTACCTTTCGAAAAGCTATTGAGGATATCGGCAGTTTCAAGGAATCCGTTATCGGGATTCTTGACAGTGTTCGAGGATGCTTTGAAGCTTATCAGAATCAGTTGCAGGCGGGTACATTGCTGAAGATTGCATCGGCTATTGCCATTCTCACAGCATCCTTAATCGCACTCAGCCTTGTAGACAGTGAAAAGCTGAATGTGGCTCTTGGAGCAATCACTGTGTTGTTTGCCGATCTTCTCGCTTCTATGGCGGTGTTTAACAAGATCAGTGGTCAGGCAACTGGTGTAGTGAAGAGTGTAACGGCTATGCTCGGTATTGCTACGGCGGTGCTTATTTTGGCGAGTGCACTTAAAAAGATCGCAGATCTGGACGCAAAACAGCTTACCACCGGCCTCATTGGTGTTGCGGGTTTGACCACTATGATGGTTGCCGCTGCCAAAGTTATGAGTTCCAACAGTAAAGCTATTATCAAGGGTGCTACTCAAATGGTGATCTTTGCCGCCGCAATCAAGATTCTTGCTTCTGTTTGCGAGCAACTTGCTAAATTGGACTGGAACCAGCTTGCGAAAGGTCTTGTCGGCGTTGGTGTATTGCTTGCTGAGGTTTCTCTGTTCCTGAGAACTGCAAAATTCAGCGGCAAATCTATTACCACTGCTACAGGTATTGTGATTCTTTCGGCTGCAATCAAAGTGTTGGCTTCTGCCTGCAAGGACTTCGGCGAAATGAAATGGAAAGAAATCGGTAAGGGACTTACGTCTATTGCAGTGCTTCTTGCTGAGGTTACTGCTTTCACCAAGCTTACTGGTAACGCTAAACATGTAATCTCTACAGGTGTAGCGCTCATTGCTATCGGAGCAGCCATGAAAATATTCGCATCGGCTGTAAAAGACTTCTCTGGAATGCAGTGGGACGAAATTGCAAGAGGTCTTGTTGCTATGTCCGGGGCTTTGGCGGCGGTTACGATTGCCATCGACTTCATGCCGAAAAACATGATCGGTATCGGCACTGGTCTTATTGCTGTCTCTGCGGCTTTGCTTATACTTTCCAATGCTCTTGGTCAGATGAGTTCAATGTCTTGGGAGGAAATCGCCAAGGGTCTTATCGCTTTGGGCGGCGCAATGACTATTCTTGCTATCGGGCTAAATGCCATGACAGGCACTCTTGCGGGTTCTGCGGCGCTTCTTGTTGCTGCAAGTGCTCTCTTGGTGCTTACTCCGGTACTGGCTATTCTCGGCGCCATGAGTTGGAGTTCCATCGTGAAAGGTCTCGTTACCCTGGCAGGTGCATTTGCTATCCTCGGTGTTGCAGGTGCTGTATTGACTCCGTTGGTTCCTTCCATTCTCGCTTTGAGTGGCTCGCTGGCACTAATCGGGGTAGCAGTTGTCGGTATTGGTGCCGGGCTTGCTCTGGCAGGTGCCGGTTTGTCCGCCTTGGCAGTAGGCTTAACAGCTCTTGCTGCTGCGGGAACTGCCGGTGCTACAGCCATCGTCGCTTCTTTGACTGTTATCATCACTGGTGTCGCAGCCCTTATTCCTGCAATTGTAGCCAAGATCGGTGAGGCAATTGTCGAATTCTGCAAAGTTATCGCTGATAGTGCAGGAGCCATTGGTGAAGCAGTCAAGGCAGTTGTCCTTATGCTGGTGGATGTACTTGTTGAGTGCGTTCCCGCTATCGCTGATGGGGCATTGAAGCTCATTGCAGGTGTTCTTGAAGCGTTGGTAGAATATACCCCGTCTATCGTTGATTCCATCTTCCAATTCCTTATCGCAGTTCTTGAGGGCGTCGCTAAGAATCTTCCCAGTTTGATTCAAGCTGCGGTGGATGTATTGATGGCGTTCTTCTCAGGCATTGTGGATGCACTTAAGGGCATCGATACAGAAACTCTTCTTCAGGGAATTGCCGGTATTGGTCTGCTTGCCGCAATTATGGCTGCTTTGAGCGCAGTAGCTGCTCTTGTCCCGGGCGCCATGCTGGGTGTTCTCGGTATGGGTGCTGTCATCGCTGAGCTTGCTCTTGTACTTGCGGCGGTCGGTGCCTTGGCACAAATTCCTGGCTTGAACTGGCTTATCAATGAAGGCGGTAATCTGCTTCAGGGAATTGGTACGGCAATCGGTAAATTTGTTGGCGGTATCGTCGGCGGTTTTATGAGTGGCGTATCCAGTCAATTCCCGCAAATTGGTTCTGACCTTTCCGGGTTTATGACCAATGTCCAGCCGTTCCTTGACGGTGCAGCTTCCATAGATCCGGCTATGATAGACGGTGTTAAGGCTCTTGCAGAAACGATTCTTATCCTGACAGCCGCAAATATTTTGGATGGACTGACCTCGTGGTTCACCGGCGGAAGCTCACTCTCCGGCTTTGCTGAAGAGATGGTTCCGTTTGGAAAAGCTATGAAGCAATTCTCTGATGAAATCAGCGGTATTGATGGAGAAGCAGTTTCCAATGCTGCAATCGCAGGTAAGACTCTTGCGGAGATGGCTGATACACTTCCTAATACTGGCGGTGTCGTTGGTTTCTTTGCCGGAGAGAACGATATGAATGCCTTCGGTGAACAGCTTATTCCATTTGGTCGTGCCATGCGTAACTTTGCAAACGAAGTCGCCGGAATTGACGCCAGTGTTATTACTGAAGCAGCTACCGCTGGTAAGGCACTTGCAGAGATGGCAAGCACCGTTCCGAACAGCGGCGGCGTAGTTGGCTTCTTTGCTGGTGAAAACGATATGGATGACTTTGGCGAACAGCTTGTTCCTTTCGGCAGAGCAATGAAGGATTTCTCTGACGCTGTTTCCGGACTGAAAGCCGATGTCATTCAAAATAGCGTTACCGCAGGTCAGGCTTTGCTTGAACTTGCAAACACAGTACCGAATACGGGCGGTGTTGTATCCTGGTTTACGGGTGATAATGACCTTGAAACTTTCGGAGAGCAGCTTGTCCCGTTTGGTACAGCAATGAAAAACTATTCTTTGGCCGTTACAGGATTGGATGCATCTGTCGTCACAAACTCTGCAAATGCGGCTAAAGCTCTGGTTGAGCTTTCAAACAATTTGCCGAATAGCGGCGGTATCGTATCCTGGTTTACAGGCGATAACGATATTGCAAGCTTCGGCGAGCAGTTGGTATCTTTCGGTCAGTCATTTGCTGCGTACTACAACAGCGTTAGTGGAGTGGATGTGGCTAAGTTGAGTGGGGTGATTGTCGAGTTCAGAAATCTTGTGGATTTGGCAAACGGCATTAAGAGTGTTGATACAAGTGGAATGTCTACATTTGCTCAGAATCTTACGAATTTGGGTAATGCTGGTATCGATGGATTTATCAATGCCTTTACGAATGCTAATTCCCGCGTAAGTACAGCCGCAAACACAATGGTCACTACATTTATCAATGCCGCCAAAGCACAGCAAGGAAATCTGACAAGCACTTTCACCACCATGATTAACGGTATTATCACTACTTTTACAAGTAAGTGCAGTCAGTTCACAATCATGGGGCAGACGATGATGACCAACTTTATCTCTGGCATTCGTACCGGCGACGCATCTGCTCGGTCGGCATTTGTCACAATCGTATCCGGTTGCCTGACAGCAATCCGAAATAAGTTCTACGAGTTTAATACCGTTGGACAGACCACAATGACAAATCTTATCGCAGGTATTCGAACAAAGAATCAGCTTGCAAAAGATGCCTTTGTTCAGATCATCAATAGTTGTCTGACAGCAATTCGAAATAAGTACACCGATTTCTATAATGCCGGTAAGTATCTTGTTGAGGGTTTTGCTAAAGGTATCGATGAGTATACCTGGTATGCGGAAGCACGAGCCAGAGCAATGGCAAGAGCTGCTGCACAGGCTGCGGAAGCTGAGCTTGATATCAACTCTCCTTCCAAAGTTGGCTATCGAATTGGTGGGTTCTTTGGTATGGGCTTTGTCAATTCCCTGATCGACTACGCCGATAAGTCTTACGATGCCGGTGCATCTGTTGCAAAGTCGGCTAAGGAAGGACTCCGCAACGCGGTTTCCAAGATCGGTGATTTCATCGAAAACGGAATTGACTCTCAACCGACGATTCGACCGCTGCTTGATCTGTCTGATGTAACGGAGGGTGCGGGCAGGTTGTCGGCACTTTTGAGTCGAAATCAGGCGATGAAGATCAGCGCCGGTATGGAGCGTGAGAGTGGCAGTGTCGTTCAAAATGGCGGTGCTACACCTACCTCTGGAAACAACTACAATTTCACACAAAACAACTATTCGCCTAAGGCACTGTCGAGGATTGACATTTATCGTCAGACGAAGAACCAGTTCTCGGCGTTGAAAGGATTGGTGGAAACATGATTCACTCATTTGCTATCACCAATTACTTAGGTGATAGGATCAAACTTGACTTGAGGGAGCCTGAGGTTTCGGGCTTCCTCATCAAGTCTGTAACCGGCTTAGGCCCAGTCAAAGCAACTGTCAACACGACGGAAGTCGTCACTAATGACGGCTCTATGTTTAACTCCGCCAGACTGAGTCAGCGGAACATCGTTTTCCAAATCGTATTCGTTGATACGGTCTACGGAGAAACGATCGAAGATGTACGACAGAAATCCTACAAATACTTTCCGGCAAAGAAAAATGTTGAGATCATCATCGAAACAGATAACCGATATGTACGAACAAGCGGTTATGTGGAATCGAATGAACCGAACATTTTCAGCTCGCAGGAAGGGACCTCAATCTCGATCATTTGTCCTGACCCATTCTTCTATTCAGCCGGAGAGGATGGAAACAATGTAACGGATTTCTACAGTATTGACCCGATGTTTGAATTTCCGTTCTCAAACGAGTCTCTGACGGAACCCTTGCTTGTATTTGGCGAAATTCAGATCAAGACGGAGGGTGTCATCACTTACTATGGTGATGCCGAAATCGGCGTAACGATCTATATTCATGCAATAGGATCGGCAAGCAATATCAATATTTACAATACGGAAACCAGAGAAGTCATGAAGATCGATACTGTGAAGCTCCAAAAGCTGACTGGAAAGGGTATCGTCGCAAGTGATGATATCGTCATTAGCACCTCAAAGGGTGATAAGAGCATTACTCTGATTCGTGAAGGCGTTTCGTACAACATCCTGAACTGTTTGGATAAGAATACCGACTGGTTTACCTTAGCAAAAGGCGATAACATTTTCGCCTTTACTGCTGACAGCGGTGTTACGAATCTTCAGTTTAGAATTGAAAACAAAGTCATCTATGAGGGGGTATAACTATGGAACTTTTGGTCTTAAACACCGACTTTGAGTCCATAGCCGTCATAGACACTTATGAATCCATGATATGGACTGACCGGTATAATTCGTATGGAGATTTCGAGATATTCTTCGCTATGGATACACAACTCTTGCAGTATTTGAAAGAGGATTACTATCTGTGGCTGAAGGATTCGGAGCACTGTATGATTATTGAGGACATCAAGATCAATGCCGACACAGAAGAAGGAAATCATCTTATCGTCACAGGCAGATCGTTGGAGTCTATTCTTGAACGCCGCATCATCTGGGGACAGCGAATCTTTAATGGAAATCTTCAAAATGGCATCCAGACGATGCTAAATGAGTGCATCATTTCACCGTCTATTGCCGATCGAAAGATTTCTAACTTTGTGTTCGTGCCTTCTACTGACCCTAAAATCACAAGACTGAAAATCGACAACCAATACACAGGCGATTGTTTGTACGATGTCATCAAAGGGCTTTGTGAGGAAAACAATATAGGGTTCAAGATCGTACTGACAGATGAAAATGAGTTTGCATTCAGTCTGTATGCCGGCGTTGATCGCTCTTATGAGCAGACAGAAAATCCGTATGTTGTTTTCTCTCCAAACTTTGAGAACATCATCAACAGCAACTATTATTCATCCAGAGCGAGTTTTCGAAATGTGACTCTGGTCGCAGGAGAAGGTGAAGGAGCGTCAAGGCGAACTGTTATCGTTGGCTCAGCCTCCGGACTTGACCGGCGTGAGCTTTTCACAGATGCTCGTGACATCTCATCCGATACTGAGGATGGAACACTTTCTGATGCGGAATACATGGCACAGCTTCAGACAAAGGGCTTGAAGAACCTGGCCGACCATATTGTAACCACTGCATTCGAAGGAGAGGTTGAAGTCACTCGACTGTTCAAATACGGCGAGGACTTCTTTATCGGCGACATCGTTCAAATCGCCAATGAATATGGCAATGAGGGATCAGCTTACATTTCAGAGCTGGTCATCTCAAACAGTGAGGAAGGGTTATCGATTTATCCGACCTTCAAAACTATTTCAAAGTAAGGAGGGAGAAACTGAATGAGCGTATCAAGCGGATTTTTCAATTCACTTAATGGCGACCGCAAATACAATGCTGCACAGATGTCGGCTATCTTTGACGGACTCATCATAGATGGTGTATTTGCTTCTATCGGAACCGCTTTTGCTGTGAAGGCGGCAGGCGGTCTTACCGTGAATGTTGGTGTCGGCAAAGCCTGGTTCGACCACACATGGACAGTCAATGATAGTATCCTGCCGATGACTGCCCCGGAAGCAGAGGTGCTTCTTGATCGTATTGATGCCGTGGTTCTGGAAGTAAACGGAATGGAATCGGTTCGTGAGAACACCATCAAATTTATCAAAGGCAATCCGTCCAGCGCACCGTCGAGACCGACTTTGACGAACGAGGGAAATGTCCATCAGTACCCTCTCTGTTATATTTACAGAAAATACGGCACTGCGGTTATTAACCAAGCTGACATTACCCCTATGGTCGGTACAGAGTCTACTCCATTTGTAACTGGCATTCTTCAGACGGTCAGCCTGGACGAGCTGCTTGGCAAATGGCAGGACGAGCTTGATCGGTTTACTGATGCACGATCTCAGGAAGTTGATGACTGGATTGCTCAGGAGGAAAGTGATTTCACAACTTGGTTCGATAAAATGAAAGCTGATCTTCAGCAGGAGCAGACGGTTCTTGACCAGTGGATCGCATCTGAGCAGGCTGATTTCCTTTCCTGGTATAACCAGATGAAAGATCAGCTCAGCGGCGATGTCGCCGGTAATCTGCAACTTGAGATCGACAAGGAAGAAGTCAAGCGGATTTTGCTGGTTGGCTTTGATGACGGAACCAAGGAGTTTTCGGACGACGGTACAGTCATCACTTCAACTTCAAGTGACGGCAGAACCTTGACGAAGACTTTCTCTGATGGGTTCCTGACCATGACAAATGTGCTGAAGAGTGCAGCGGGAGCAGAAGTAGCAAGAGCCGTTAAGACCTTTGACTCTGACGGCAAGCTTATCAGCACTGTGGTAACTTATTCTTAAAGCGAAAGGAGAATAATCAAAATGGCAGAAGAAGATCTGATTTTTGGTAAAAACCGACACTTCTTCGGCGGCATTGAGCCGTCTAACATGAAAGTGTTCAATGTAACAATCCAGGGCGGGATTTATGGGAAACTTGGTCCTTTAGTTGTGGCAACTCTTCCCGACGATACGGTTGTAAACGACCAAACACTCTGCACTGTAGAGGGTGCAATTATCCGGAGGAAGACGACTGGCTATCCGAAGGACGAGTTCGACGGAGACTTAGTCGCTGACATTAAGGAGTCCACAAGCTTTACTGACACTAAAGCTTCTCGCACCGGAACTTACTATTACGCCGCATTCCCTTATACCACCCAGGGCGTGTATAACAGGAATAAAGTTAACCGCGTAGTCGTCAATGAGCCGGAGCCGATGCAGGCATTTTCCGCTAAGTCGGTGTATGTTTCGGCATCCGACACCGTCAAGGTTGAAATCACGGCGAAGCTGCCGAGTGGCGTTGCAGGTGCAGTCATCCGTAGGAGTACAACTGGTTATCCGACCAGCGAAACGGAGGGTGAACTGTTCAAGAATATCACTGCCAACGGCACTTATACGGATACCAATGTGACAGTCGGAGTGGTGTATTACTATTCCGCATTCCCTTACACCAGTACCGGTGCCTATAATCGCAGCGAGGCAAACAGAACCAGCGTAACGCCGAAGAAGAGAGATTATCTGTTCGGTTACGATCTGGTGAAAGCGACTTCCAGCCCCACCGGACGAGTAACTTATCCTTCTGATGTGGATAACGCTGCATTTACTCCGGCGGCTATGAATTTCAGCACCGGTAAGTTCAATTATGGTGGTTGGGCGTTTGACCCGGGTGAAAAGTTCATGCCTCGTCCTTGTATGCTGACTTATGCAGGCGTTGTCGATCACTATCTCAATCCTAACGACTATACCAAGAAGGTCGACGGTTCTACTTCCAAGATTGCAGACTCTTCCTTTGGCGGCAACGCCATGATGGAATGGCCGAAGATCTACACGAAGCGATGGGAGTCGGACGGTGTTTATCATTTCCGCTGCTCCGATACTCCTCAGGACGATACTTGGGATTGCTGGTGTAACTATGACCGCAATAACAACCAGATCGATCATTTCTATACCCCGATTTATTTTGGGTCTATGGTGAACGGCAGATTGAGATCTCTTAGCGGCAAAGAAAATAATGTTAACATGACTGCATCTGCTGATATTAACGGTGCAAAGGCAAACGGTAATGACTGGTATACCGAGGTGCTGGCGGACAGACTGCTGCTTCAGGATCTGTTGGTTATGATGGCTCGTTCTACCGAGTGTCAGACTGCATTTGGCTACGGACGGTGCAAGAGTTCCAATAGCAATGCTATTGCCCCCGGTACGATGAATACCAAGGGTATGTTCTGGGGTTCTAATGACCAGACATCCGGTGTGAAGGTCTTCGGTATGGAGAATGTCTGGGGTAACCTGTGGCGTCGTACTGCTGGCTGGATCAATGCCAATGGAACGCAGAAGGTCAAGCTTACTCGTGGTACTCACGATGGTTCTACTGCAACCGACTACAACACAGACGGAAACGGTTATAAGACGATCGCAAATGCTACTCCGGCTGGCAGTTCCGGCGGCTACATCAGCAGCATGAAGACGGAAGCATTCGGACGGCTGCCTGTTACTGCAAGCGGTTCGAGCAGCACTTATGAGGCTGACGGCATGTGGTACAATAACAGCCAGGTCAATTATGCGTTTGTCGGCGGCTACTGGTTCCGTGGCCTTTTGGTCGGTCCTTTCTTTGCTGATCTGTCCCTTGCGGCGTCCGTTTCGGCCTCGGACGTTGGCGCGGCTCTCTCTTGTAAACCGCTTGCTGCTGCATAAGCAGCGAGGAGAGGACGGGAGAACCTTAGGTTCGCCGGGTAAACGAAAACAATTAAATATTAGGGGTATACACTGCGCCCAGCGCGTATGTCGGCGGCAACTGGAACAATGACCTTATGGTCGGTCCTTTCTATGCTAATCTGAACAATACGGCGTCCAATTCGAACTCGAACAATGGCGCGGCTCTATCTTATCCATGAGAAGCTCTCTATAATGCAGTGTATGCCGCCATTTCAAAATGGCAAGAGATATCCACATCTCTTCCTCACCACTTGGTGAAAATTAACTCGGTGCAAGCATCTGTGAGTAGCTGAGAATAAGTCGAAAGCGGATGAGAGGATAAGAGAGAACATGAAATCCTATAACCACTTGTACGAAAAAACAATATCCGAAACGAACCGACGGTACGCTCTGTCTCAAGCAAAGCACAGCAAGAGATTCCGTAAAATCATGAAACACCGGCACATGTCTGACGATGCCGCAGTTGAACAATCCTTAGACTGGATAGTCAACTACGAAAACGCCGAGCATGTGCCGGTTTACATTTATGATGGGATTACTCGCAAGGAGCGCACTATTATTGTCCCTACGATGGAAGAGCTGCTTGTTCAGCATTGCATCGTAAATGCCATGAAGCCGATGTTCTGCAAGGGAATGTATGAACACAGCTATGCAAGTCTTCCGGGCAGAGGTGCCCATAAAGGAAAACAGGTAATTGAGAAGTGGATCAGGACTGACTCGAAGAATTGTAAGTATGTCCTCAAAATGGATATTCGGCATTTCTTCGATTCTATTCCACACGACCGTTTGAAAGCCAAGTTGAAGAAGACCGTTCATGACGAGAAGATGCTGGAGTTATTATTCCGCATTATTGATGTCACAGAGGTTGGTATTCCACTTGGCTTTTATACTTCTCAATGGCTTTCTAACTGGTATTTGCAGGGTTTAGATCATTTCATCAAGGAGCAGCTCTGTGCTGTGCACTATATGCGCTACATGGATGACATGGTCGTTTTCGGAAGCAACAAGAGGGTTTTGCACCGCATGAGGCAAGCAATTTCCGATTATCTGGAAATGGAGCTTGGCTTGGAACTTAAAGCGAATTGGCAAGTCTTTCGCTTTTCTTATGGCAACAACCAGGGGCGTGATCTGGACTTCATGGGCTTTCGTTTTTATCGTAATCGAACGATTCTTCGAAAATCCATTATGTACAAGGCCACGAGAAAAGCTCGCAAAATCTCCAAAAAGGAGAAAGCAACCATACTCGATGCTCGGCAAATGTTGTCTTATCTTGGGTGGATCGACTGCACCGATACCTATTTGATGTATCGGAAGTGGATAAGACCATGTGTTAGCTTCCAGCAATTGAAGCGAAAAGTTTCACGATATGACAAATACGATGAGAAGCGGGTATATCAAAAACTCGTCAGTCTTTACACTGCGAAAGGAGGAAAGTCGCATGGAGTTAAATTACAAATATGCCGAGAGCACAGTCCAACCGACTGCACTTGAGGTTACTGTTGGAACCGTATATCTCCGCAAGGACATTACGAGTATTACACGAACTTCAGAACAGGGCGATAAAACCACTTACTGGACTTATCAGGAAGCGGTGTTGACCCCTCAGGAGTTCAATGAATACACCAATCTGCTTATGGCTGAAAACGCCATTAAAGGTACAAATGATTCGGACAACATTGTTCAGCTCATGGCAGGTCAGGAAACTGGTGATTCCCAGCAGCTTGCTATCATGGAAGCAATTGCCGATCTGTATGATGCCGTCGCAGCAATGATTCCTGAATGAGGAGGTAGCAAAAATGGTCAATCTTTACGCCACGCTTATCATCAATAAGCGCAGAACCTTCGACCAGGTGCCTGAAAAATTTAAGGCAGATGTCGAGGCAAAATTGTTAGAATATGGCTACGATACCAACGGCGATCTTATCGCTGAGGAGGAGTAACCATGTTTTATATTTTATCCAAAATTTTGATAGGAGGTAACAACATGGTAGCACTGTATGTCGCACTCATCATCGCAGGTCGTCGGACCTTTAATCAGGTTCCGGCGAAGTTCAAGGCTGCTGTCAAGGCTGATCTGGAAGCTCTCGGTCTTGACGAAAATGGTAATCCTGTGGATTAACCGAAATTGGCAGGGAGTCTACTTTGCGGTGGGCTCCCTCGCCTAATTAAAAGAGGTTTGGGGTGATATTTCCTACAAGCTTCTTAATTCATTTATGACTTCAAGGAGGATGATACATGGAAATGGAACCCTGGCTGCAAACGCTATTAACCATTTTGGGGACGATACTTGCTTCTTCTGGATTTTGGGCATATATCCAAGAGCGAAGCAAACGAAAAGCTGCTGAGAATAAGCACAACAATCTTGAAACGCAAATGCTCATTGGTCTGGCTCATGATCGCATTATTTATCTCGGCATGGCCTATATTGAGAGAGGTTACATTACACAGGACGAGTATGAAAATCTATATGAATACTTGTACAAGCCTTATGAAAAATTAGGCGGTAATGGTTCGGCTAAGCGAATCATGACAGAAGTTGACCAACTTGCGATTCATAAATCAACTTACAATGCTTGAATTGGAGGTGAGATTATGAGTTACAACATTACTGGTACGACTATCACTTTGACCCGAGGTGATACATTTGAGGCTCTGGTCTCTACCACCAAAAGGGACGGGACTCAGTATATTCCGGTTGAAGGCGATGTTGTTCGCTTTGCAATGAAAGAGAATTATGATGACCCCCGCCCCCTTCTTGTCAAAGACATCCCGATTGACACGATGATGCTGACACTTGAACCTCAAGACACAGCTGATCTGAATTTCGGCAAGTATGTCTACGACATTCAGCTCACAAAAGCAAATGGCAAAGTTGATACCTTCATTTCGAAAGCAACTCTAAAGCTTTCGGAAGAGGTTGACTGAGCATGGGTGGAGTATGCGGAATCGGGTCTATTAAAGGTCGCCTTTCGCCCATTGGAAGCTTACAAGGAGCTTTATCTATACCTGTTGGCGGGGGTTTGGACTGTGATATTTATGAGGGCGAATATAACATCACCCCCAGTGACACTGTTCAGGTACTGCCGACAGCCAACAAACTGTTGAAGCATGATATTGTAATCGAGGCAAGTTCCGGCGGCCTTCCTGAAGGGAGTGAGATGGCTACGGACGATGATATTGACGGTTTGATCGATGATGTTTTCGGAACCGGAGTCAATCCTGATCCGGACGAGCCCACTTACAGTCCTGATGACATCGCAACAGAAAAAGAACTGAACGATGCTATTACCGATGTCTTCGGCTAAACATTTTGTGGTCACAGCAGCGCCAAAACCTGTGGCAAAAATAATTTTATTCCAATAGGAGGAATGTATCATGGCAGACACTATTAAAATCACTACCCTGGCGCAGTTGAAGGTTGCTCTTCAGGCAGCTAAGACTTATATCGATGGTCAGATCGGCGGCCTGGGTACTATGGCAGGCAAGAGTGAGGTCGCCTATGATGATCTGGCTGCTGCTCTGAAGACTCTGATCGACGGCAAGGCTGCTCAGGCTACTGTCGACACCTTGGTCGGTGAGGATACCGGCAAGTCTGTACGCACTATCTCTTCTGAGGAAGTTGCAAAGATCGTGACTGGTGCTGACAAGTCTTACGATACCCTGAAGGAGATCGCTGACTGGATTCTGAGTGACACCACGGGTGCCGCAAAGATGGCTAATGACATCACTCGCCTGGATGGTATCCTTGCCGGTATCGGTGGTACTGATGAGGAAGCTACCGTCGTGGCTTATGTCACCAAGATGATTAACGCGCTTAGCATCGGCGACTATGTCAAGACCACCACTATGACTACCGAGCTGGGTAAGAAGGTGGATAAGGTCGAGGGCAGCCGCCTGATGACTAATGCTGAAGGTACCAAACTGGCTGGCATTGCCGCTGGTGCTCAGGCGAACGTCATTGAAAAGATCAAAGTCAATGGCACTGAGGTAACCCCTGCGGCGGAAGATAAGTCTATTGCTCTGACTATTCCGACCGGCAAGCTTGCTGGCAAGGATATTGTCGCAGAGACTGATCTGGACGCTGCTCTGAAGGAGAAGGTCAACGCCGCTGCTGAGGGCAACCACAGTCATGCAAACAAGGCGTTCCTGGACACCCTGTCTGGTGCTACCGACGAGGAAGTCACTGCTATGTGCACTGAGGTCTTCGGTGCCTAAAGACTGTAAGTCTCTGGGTAGGGTGTAACAGCCCTCCCTAAATCTTTCAAAGGAGCGTGAATCGAATGCCTGATTACAAGCTGGTATCTCTTGAACAAATGAAGATACTTGCCGGACAGACTAAGTCGTATGTAGACGGTAAAGTAGGTTCCGCCAGTGATATTCAGTCTGGTGACACCGTCAAGACTTTTTCAAAAGATTATAAGACCGTAACGACGGTTTACGCCAATGGGAACCAGCTTGTGAAGACTTTTTCGGACGATATGAAAACAATCACGTCGGTTCTCACGGACTCTGAAGGAACGGTCATTGCAACGGAAACCAAGACACTGTCGGACGATGGACTCACCATCTCTACGGATGTGGTTTACGGCTAATAAATAGCAATACAGGGCAATAGAATGTAGGTTAGTTCTGTATTATTCCTACACTTTGGCTAAAAAAGCCAGGAAATACGGGATATTTTGCTTCAATTATATACTTGTTCCTTTAGTTATTACTGTTGGACAAAATGGAAAGATTAATGATTTTCATTTGGGAACGATTGAAGGACATAATGCTGTTCTTACAAAGATGTCAAAAGAACAAAAGAAGTTACTTGAAGAAATCTACCAGGAAATGTTTTTTGATTGGAAGAAAGAATGTTATGAACAAGAAAAAATGTAGCGGAATCATCGCAGAGATTGCAACGGTATTTTTTCTACTGCTGAATGGACTGAATATTCCGCTCAGGCATAACACAAGGCAATGGGTCAGAGGGGTAGTTGATCATCCAGCTTATGAACCTGCCTGCCGTGTGCTGTTTGCAGTTGCTCTGGCAGCATGGATTGTATATTGGGTTTTGGTTTATCAGGAAAAGAGAAGATAAAATAGGACAGCATTTGCTGTCCTATTTTCACAAAAAACAAATTTATTTCAAAAAACTCTTGCTTTTTAGAATCGAATCATGTATGATAAGGACAAGAACTCCGAAAGGAGTAAAATAATTTTGAAGCAGAATAACCCCTTTTATTTAAGGTTCACCCACATAAAAAAGGACAGCCCTACGGCTGTCCTTTTTGCAAAATTCTTTTCAGTAAAATACAAACAGCAATCTTTTAAAAGTCCAATGGTATTAAGTCAAGAGGATGATACAAGAAAATTTTAAGTA